>Ga0209515_10000592_pt1 | contig 64136 bp, 74 predicted proteins | sample Subgroupgradi54m_FD_187454 | JGI IMG/M metagenome (GOLD analysis project Ga0209515, IMG submission 187454) | Subsurface groundwater microbial communities from S. Glens Falls, New York, USA - GMW60B uncontaminated upgradient, 5.4 m (SPAdes)... ...
CCTGCACACCTTGCAGCTTCAGGATAAAAACCCTCTGGCCTTTCTCAAAAAGGCCTACCTCAAACATCGCCAGGGAAATTCTCTGCCCATCCTTAGAATCGCTTCAGTCAGCTAAATAATTACGGATTTTTTTGCCGGTTTTTAGGGACAAACCTTTGAGTGCTCACCATGAAAAATCAACATGCCAATACTGATTTTTTATGGTCGTAATTTAGGTTCAGACTTTAATTCTGTTTTAAATATTGGCCGGCGGCTTCATGATCGCCGGCAAACACGAATTGAATTCCATCCGGGATGGGGAAGACAAAGATGCGGTGATTCATAGAAACCGAAAGACTGACAAAAGGACCGCATTTATATACGCGAAGGCCATTTGGAAATTGCTTTGAAGCGTAGGAAGAAATAAATCGATCAATAATTGGCTTGTTTTTTACTTGCGGATCGGGAGCCAGACTCGAAAACTGCCGGTCAAAACTCTTTGTAAATTCAATAATCACTTTTCACCGGAAAGTTTGTCCAGATGGCGCAGGGCTTCAGTTTTGGTTTTAAAACGCGTGACCGGCTCTTTTTGGGTTTTCTCAAGGAACTCCTGCCACTGGTCCTTAGTAAATTCGACCGGTACTTCTGCCTCTTGGATGATCACCCGGCCGTTTTCATCTTCCAGAAATACCACCTTATCCCCCGGTTCAAGATGAAGCTTTGCTCGAACCTTTTTAGGGACGCTGATCTGCCCCTGTCTCGTAATTTTTGCCTCATCGATTCGGACCATTTCAGAGGCCTCCTTATATTAATGGATTAATGTAACATTAAAATAATGCCACAGGTTGAACACGTTGTCAATTGAGACGGTGTTAACTAAAATTAGGTGTTAGCGGCGTATTTTTTGCCCAATCTATTGAAAAAGCAACATTGCCATGGGATACTTCAACATTGTTATTAAATATTTTTAAAAAGTGTATCAAATGTAGCCGCTTAGACGGCCATTTTTTTTGAATTCAGTTTGGGACAACTACGAATAATGGATATCGGAATCAATCAACCAGGAAATGAAAATGGGAATGGCAATCACAGGATCATGACGATCCAGGAAGTGAGTGCTTTCCTGCGGATCCCTCTTTCCACCGTTTATCTTCTGGCCAAGAACGGAAAACTCAAGGGCGCTAAATTCGGGAGACATTGGCGTTTTGACGTGCAGGATATTTTAAATTATCTCCACGGCAAAGGACAAACCTATGCCACATAAAGCAGCTTTTCGTTTCATCGCGCTGCTGACCTCATTCATGTTTCTGACTACCAATGCTGGAGCGCTTCCGCCCGCGCCCGTCAGCGGTAATTCAACAGTTCTTTCAAAATTAGAACTTAATCCCAAGCAAGTGACTCTGGATTCTAAACTTGGAAAAATTGAAGAAGTTTATCAATCATCAGCCGCAAGCCCGGTCGTCGTGCTCATTCAAGATGCCCATGCGATTCCCGAAGCTCAGAGAAATATTCAGAAAATCATCGAACATTTTCAAAAAACATACGGAATCGGATTGGTTGGCTTGGAAGGAGCAGCTTCTCAAGCCGATCCCCAGATTCTAAAAAGCTTTCCGGAAAAAGAGACGCTCAGGAAAGTGGCAGATGAATATTTTGCACAGGGAGAACTCACGGGTGTCAATGCCGCGGCCATTTTTAATGACACCAACGGCATTTATCACGGAATTGAGGATTGGAAATTATACGAAGAAGCTTTGGGTTTTTATTTATTGGCGCTTGAACAGGAGCCCAAACTCATCGAGCAGCTTTCTGTTTCAAAAAAAGAGCTTGAGGAAAAGAAAAAGAAAGCGTACTCCAAAGAACTTTTAGAAGTAGATCAAGCTCTGGTTACGTTTCAGGACAATCAATCTGATTTGATTTCCGTTTTAAAGACACTTGCTCAAATCAAAAGGCTGGCACCGGGAAGTGAGCTCGCCACACTGCTTGAGGAAATTGAACGCGACGATCAAGATCAGGCGCTGGTTGAGATCCAAGTTAAAAAAATAGCTGAGCAAGTGGTAAAATACCTCAAGTCACAGCCGGCTTCTTCAGAAAACAACAAACATCTTTTGTCATTCAATCAAAAACGTCAGGAATTTCAAACATCCCACATTTCAGCGCCTGCCTTTGCACTTTTTCTACATGAGTTAGCGAGCTCTGTGTGTCATTCTGAGCGAAGCGAAGGATCTCAGATCGTAGATTCTTCGGCCTGCGGCCTCAGAATGACACAAAACCTTTCGCGTCTCATTGCCAATCAAAAGAAAATGAGGGACATTGAAGGCACCCGATTCTTTCACGATTTTGAGCAATATGCCCAATCTGTCAAAGAAAGTCTTTTCAAAAGCGGGGACGATAAAAATTTAGATCACGAAACCAGAAAATTGGAACTCCTCGGGCGGCTCATCCGCCTCGAACTAAGCCGCGACGATTGGAAAGAGATGAAGGACTTGATTGTGCCGTCATTGCGAAACAATTCATCGTGTCATTCTGAGCGCAGTGAAGAATCTCGAGATCCTTCGGCTTCGCCCTTGAATCCGACCGATTCAAGGACTGAGCAGTCCCGAAACCGATTGGGTTTCGGGGCGGCTTCGCCTCAGGATGACACCGCGTGTCAGAACGCTTTATCGGGATTCCTCGCGATGACAGATGATCTCCTCAAACCCCACCTCGCTTTTTATCACAACGCCGAACAGCGCGACGAAGTGTTCACTGGTCAGCTGCTTTCCCTGATGAAATCCAAGAAACTCAATTCAGCTTTGCTCGTGGCGGGCGGTTTTCATACCGAAGGCTTAGTTCAGCGGTTGAAAGAGAAAAAGATTTCTTACGTGCTGCTCACACCGCACATCGGATCCATTCCGGATGAAATCCATTACCGCGATCATATGAAGGGACAAGTTTCTTGGAAAGATTATTTCGAAATTGAAAATGGAAAAGTAAATCTTCACAAAGCTTTTGTTCGTGCGACGAGAGACAAGCTTTTAAAACAAAGTGGTGAAGATTCTGGCCGGCTGCTCAAATACTGGCGCGACCAAATTATTCGTGACTTGGCAGAAAAAGGAGAACTTACCAAAGCCGGCAACTACACCATCTTTATCGACGAAGTCTTGCAGAAAGATCCCAAACAAAAACAGGACGATCCGTTAAAACGCGTCGACCGGTTTATCGACGGGTTGCGTGACCTTCAAGCCCGGGGCGAACTGACCGAGCAAAATATTCTGAAAATCTTAAGGCCGTCAACAGTTGCCGCAGCTTCACCGTCGGGCGCCCTTACGAGTGATCCGTTAGATACGGTGATCGAGCTTCCGGGATTTGGTTCATTTTCCATCATGCAAAGAGAAAGCGGACTTAAAGTTGCTGCCCGTTCCACGGCACAAAAGAGTAACAAGAGCAATGAAGGAGTGAGTGGTGAGAAAAAAATTATTGGTGAGGATGTTTCTGATGCCGCCGGCCCCACCAATCAAGGAGAACAACCACGGCTATCACCAGACCAAAAAATGTTAAAGCCAGATATCCCATCATTGAATAACCCTTTAGCGATCGACCAACAAGATCAAAATGTAAAAACCTACAAAGAGTATACACCCCAGAACGAAAAGAGACAAAATGAATCCTTTGGGATTAAACAAGTTCCCGGCCAAGAGGGTAGCGGCGTCTACGGTGATCAAGCTCGCCAGAATTTTCCCGGTATTTTCCCTTTGCTTGGCGGTCAGTTGGAACATGAAGGGGGGTCTATATTAAATATACAAGAAAGTCAATTAAAAGATGCTGAATTATCAACTATAAATTCCACCCGCGCCGAGGTGCGGAGTGAAAAAGGTGTGAAAGTGGGTGAGTTAAAGGTGGGAGATACGGTTGTGTTTGGTATTGGTATTGACACTCGGATTTCAATGCAGCTGATCAGAAGGAGAAACAATCTTGGCCTTCATGATCGTGGCTCCGACCATTTTTATCCCCTCGAAGAAGGACGTAATACTGTTGGAAGGGCTAAAAATAATAGCATTGTCCTACCTCCCCTATTTATATCCGGATATCATGCGATCTTGGAGCGCTCTGGGGATACCATAACCGTCTATGACTTAAATTCCACAAATGGCACTCTCATACAACCAGCCGTTGAAGTAACTCGAGCAGACCTCGAAAGAGAACTCAAAACGCTGCGCCAATGGGCTCACAAACTTTCTCAAATTCATGATCCCCAAGAAAACAAACAGATAAGCCTAAAAGCTTACCAGCTTGTCAAAGATATCATGGAGAATCGATACACAGGTTTGCGTCATAAGGTAGAACTTCATTTGCGCAAAGATTTTAAGGTGGGTGATCTTGTGATCGTGAGCAAGAAAGACCAAACGGAGACGACCTATTATTTGGTTACAGATGAATCTAGTTCTGGCGTTATGCTAACAATGCGGGAAATGGGGAACAAGAGAACCGATAATCAAGTTACCTATGATTCAAATCATTTCGACCATTGGAAAGAAAATTATCAATTTTACAAAGTAACACTCCGCCGTGCCGAGGTGCGGAAAGTTTTAGAAAGAAAAATCAGCGGTGAGAATGATTCCGACGACTTAAAAGGTGCCACACGATCCCAATTATGGAAAGAATTATTAATGTTACTAATATTTCCATCTTATTCAGCCCCTTCCTTTTGGTTTGGATATAACATGACAGCCATCAGAACCAAACCTAGCATAGCACCTACCAAACTGATTTTCCAGCTATTGGAAAAATCTCCAAATAGTTTAGTTGCCAATCCTGCAGTACCAATAAACTGGGCGAATGTCATTGCTGATTTGGCTATAAACCGACTTTTTGCAATGCCAATTTCTGGAATTCTCATATTGATGTCTCAATCACCAATCACTCTAGGGCAAGTTATCATAATTATGCTTTATAGTCAATATAAAAATGATGAATTATTAAATATAAAACAAGCTTTACCTGCCCGTGCTGAGGTGCCCCCGGCTCCGACCGAGCCGGGGACTCCTCAGTCCTTGAATCGGTCGGATTCAAGGGCGGAGGTGCGGCAAGGAGAGCTTTCGACACGAGTAGACTTAGCTGAGGAACAAAACAGAAAGCTCGAACGTATCCATTCTGGCTACCAATTGATCCAGACATACTTCAATAAAATTGGAGGGGTCCAAAACGCTTCCACCGGGAATCTCAAAAGAACACAGGAACAATTAGAAAGAACGAACCAGACCATTCAAAAGATTTTAAATGGCCAGCCTCAGTCACCTAATCACTTCTCACATTCTTTACGCAAGCTTCTGGCGGATGTGTCAGCTGAAATCAAGCGAAGACCAGGCGGCCGCGCTGAGGTGCGGAAAGGCGCAGAAGCAACAAAGTCATTAGCTGAAATTTTGGATTCGCGGGAACTTCCGCGATTTAACGCTGTTTCGGTTGTCGGAAAGAGTCTAGCGCCCGAACCTCTAACATTTGAATTATCAAGGCGCGGTATTTCCAAACTCATTTTGGGAGGTATCTTTTTTGCTGGAGTTCAGGGCATTGCAGCGGATAAGAGTAAGTCTAAAAAGCAAGAACGTTCAGACCAAAGTCCGAAAGTATTTACACGCAATCAGCAAGAAGCATGGAAAAAACTCCTCAAGGAAGAATCAGTAGACTCTGACGATGATCTTCGAACAGCATTTGGCCAAAGCCCCGATTTGATCCGGCCCATTTTAATCCGTAACTTTGCCGAACTACTTCCGAAGGTATTTGATCGCCCGAACCGCCGGGAACTTTACCACACCGCTGCTGGCGCCATTTCCGAAGACTTCCAAGCGCAGTTTTCTTCTTTGGCCGATTATTTGGGAAATCCCGATCCGAAGGCCTTTCCCAAAGCCATCCGTGTCCTCGACCGCATGAATGAAAAATATTTTGCACCCGTGGGAGTTTTAATCGAGCATCAAAGGATCTTGAACCGTTGGACGCCGTACGTTCACAAAGTCAACGATGTGTCCGACGTTGAACGTTTCAAGATTGGCGCCCATGGTTTTCTCATTCTTTATGGAGAGGATGGCCGGAAGGAGGAGGTTGGCCGCGCGGGCTTTCGTCCGGGTAAAGTCAAGATTGCGTTCATCGATAAGATTCGAAATTTTCAAAACGCCTTGGCCTATCATGAGAAAATTAATGAAGAAGGGCTAGAATTTCCGAAGAATAATAGAGGCCGGTTTTTGACTGTCATCCACAAACTTTTAACGCAGGAGTTTCTGGGCCTAAAGGTTGACCAGATTGCGGAGAAAACAAAACACGCTACTTTTATGAATGAACTGCAGCACATGTTCGAAATTGCTTTGGAGGTGCCTCAGGATGAGGATTATGAAATGCGGTCCAATCTCCATGAACTGGCGGAAGGTACCAGCCCTTTTTATGACTTAGCGGTGATCGCTTCGATGGTTTTGAATGGCGGTGAATACGGCCTTCAAGCAGCGAAAACCTTGGATGCAATGTATGAGGGCGCCAAAAGGAAAAAATTGATCGTACCTGCAAAAGATGAAATCCAAGGATATATTTCTACGCGACTCTTGAAAGCCAAAGATGACGCGGCTTTTGACGAGGAAGTTCTTCCTCTCCTGACCAAGCGCCTTGAGGCTTTTGGCGCGATTGATCAAAAAAAGAAAGCGGAGCTTGTCACCATCGCGAAGGAGATTTTTGAACGTCGTTTTCCCAAAGTACCTTTGGCTTTTATCAAAATGAAAGAGGAAAAGAATCTTCAAATTGAAAGAGTGTTTGAAAAAACGCTTCTCAATATGATCATCAAACACTTGCGCGAGACGAAAGGTACGGAACTAAGCCGGGTTGGTTATTGGCGGCCTTATTTCATCAACCAGATCTTCTTGGAAGGAGATATTCGTGAAAAGTTTATTTCGCCCGCTTTGAAAAAAGCCGAGGAAGAATTTCCAGGCCGGCCGGATCAAATCAAAAAACGAACGGTCGAATTATTAGAGGAAAAATTGCGGTCCGGTATTCGCCGCGCCGAGACGCGGAGCCAAACGATGTTACTTCAAGACGCGGAAATATTTATTGCCAATTTTCAAGTTGCATTAACTCAGCAAACCAAAGATCTTACCGGGTCAGATCGAAGTAACAAACGGCGGTCATTTTTTGATCAACTCCACGAGGCTCAAAAGATTCGTTTGATGAGTCTTAAGGTGGGAGATATTGTTGAGGAAAGACTTGCTGACGGAACAATTGACAGTTATTGGGCGGTGCTTTCAAACGAGGCGGTGGGAACCACCATACAAGGCATTTATTGGGTTTCTGTGGAAAAGATCGGCAAGGGCTGGCAGCGTATTTCTACAGCAACTTATTCCCCTTATAAGGATATTCTGCACATCATGGGCGGAACGAGTGATTACCCACATCTAGCAAAAATTTTCAGAGCTTCATCTAATCAAGAAGTGACTAAACCCGAAAAACCAAAAGAGCTCGCTGCGATTGTTAGACGATTGGCTTCTTTTCCCGGCGTTATCGATGAAATTCGTAATGTTCGCAGCTGGAATGACCTCACCATTCCTACTTATAATGCCATTGCAGATCCACTTGGCGGATTTGGAGTCGACGCATTCCTTGATAAAAATAAAGATATTTTGTTGACAGAACTTTCGGTGGCTCAGGCAAAAAAACCCACCCGCGCCGAGACACGGAATGATAGTCAAGCAAGAATGAATGAACTTTTTGAGTTTAGGCGGAAATTGGCGGAGAGCAATCTCGAAGACGTTCCCGGTTTTCTTACGAGTGCATCTCAATTGCTTGAAAACGTTGAAAATCCTAATGAAGCGCAATATGCCATATCAACTTTAAATCATTTAGCAGGCTTTTTGCGCTCAAGAGATCATCCCGGTGATTTGGATCAAGCAGTACAAGCAACTCAAATTTCATATCGATTTTTTGAAAAATACAAAACGGAAAGCGAGGTGCACAAAGAGGCTTTTTACATCGTCAAAGACTCTACTTACCTGGTTCGTTATTTGATCAAACGAGGAACGGACACAGATATTAAGAACGCTACTGAAACACTGCAAAGAACCCGACAGCTTCTTCGAAACTATGCCTCTAATGATTCCGCATTACTCAAACAGATTATGTGGATGATAGTCAGACATTTGGAGCTGGCAGCCGCTTTTATCAGAAGGAATAAATCAACAGATTTAGATCGTGCGGCTGATTCATTGAAAGTGGCGCGCGAACTTCTGATCGAATACGGTGATGATGATTCTAATGTCCGCAAAGAGTCTGTCTATGTAGTTGGCCATTATTTCATACTCGCAAACACGTTGATGAAGACGAAAGGTTCTAGAAATTTAGCACTTGGAAAGGAATTCATAGACTCAGCCCGTGAACTTTTTGAACAATATGAAAATGAACCAGGAATGGCCGACGAGGCGCCTTTTGTTCTTGGTGGATATAATCAATTTATCGCTGGTGGAAAGGCTGAAGATTTGGAAGTTATGTCAGATGCAGTGATAACGGCTCGTAGTTTTTTTGAGCGGTATAAATCCCTTCCTAGTATGCGATCCGAAGCTTCATACATGATTGCAAATTACAATCAACTTGCGCGCACTTTGATTCGAACAGGCCAGCCGTCAAATTTAGATCGGGCAGAAAAAGCGATGACGGAATCATTGAGTCTACTCGATCGTTACTCCTCCGGCAAACCTCAAACACACCGGGAAGCAAGGCCTGTATTGATTTCGTATTTTCAACTTACACAAGCCTTTTTAATTCGGGGCCGAACACAGAAATCAGAGCTTTTGTTTAAAATCGCTTCTGCCATTATGTCTCAATACGGCCTTACCGACGAAAGAATTCAAGATGATTTTGTGCGATTGCAAGCGCAAATTTTGGAGAGGTCTGCACCACGGGAAGTTACGCCTGTCATTCAACTCGCAGCCACAACCGTTGTTCCAATAGTCAGGAATAATGACGCTTCAAAAAATGAGGCACCCCTTGCTCCAAAGCCCATTATACCAACCTCAAAAGTTGTAACCTCAGACATCGTAAAAGATGATTTACTGGGAATAAGAGCTAAGATGGGTCAGCGCGCTGCAAAGTTAGGTAAGAAATTAAGCAAAACAAAAACCCCTGAAGACATAGACGCATTTTTGGGTGATCATAAGAATGAAATTGCATCCTTGCAAAACCTTGACGAAAAATATCGCGGCTCTTCTGTTTTAGATTTTCTTCGTGTATTGGCTGAAAAATCGCAAGCTAGTTCCAAAGTAAAACTAAACGCCGAACCATCCAAAGGTCAAAACAAAAAGGTACAGTTATTGCAAGGCATAGGCGGAAAAGATGCACAGAAGGAAAATAAGAACCCCAAAAAAGCAGACGAAAAACAAGACAGGACAATCGATCAAAGAATCGGACGATTGAAGGAATTGCTTGCCGATAACAACTCAAGTCCTTCAGATGTGCGACGGGAATACGATATCGTTCTTCCCAAATTAAACAAACGCGGAAATAACATTAAAGATGATCACCGGAGAATCATTGTCCAAGCTGCTAAATATTTGAATGTAGAATCACTCCAAAGCCTTGTACGCGCCGAGACGCGGCAGGAAAATCTTTCGACACAAGTAGACTTAGCTGAGAAACAAAACATGAAGCTCGGACGAATCTCTAAAGGCTACCGATTGGTTGAGCGTTTCGTCCGTGCAAGGGGAGTCCAACGCGTTTCAATGGAGGATCTCGAAAGAATTGAGCGGCAATTAAAAAGAACAAACCGGACCATTCAAAAAATTTTAAACGGCCGGCCTCAGTCACCTGATCACTTTTCTCATTCTTTGGCGCGGCTCTTGGAGGAGGTTTCGGCAGAAATTCAAGGCAGAAAGAATTCCCGCGCCGAGGTGCGGATTTCAGAAATGGAAGAGGTTCGCAGGGATATGATTGAGATTTTAAATTCGATGAAAGTTGAGGCCATGACCGCAGAAGAAAAACACAATCTTCTCGAAGCCATTCAAACAGCCGGGTTTTGGAAGGAACAATTCCGGGGGTCGCAGGAAATGGGTGTTAGAGCATATGATGTGATGGAGCTTGCGAAACAGCGGGCCGATGAGAGGTATAGCAAAACCTTGTATCCACTCCAACGTCTTGAAGATCTGATCCGCGCTTTGCGTGTGATCGATCTAAGAGTGGTTCCCTCGCGCGCTGAGACGCGCTTAGCTCCGATCGAGCCAAGCACTGCTCTGCCCTCAAACCGATTGGGTTCGTTGGACGAGACACAGGAACTGAAACAGCCGCTCGAAATCAGCGCTTCGGTTGCGCGGTGGCAAGAGGCTAAATTTCGAATTGCCTTGGTGCTGGAAGATGAAAATGCCCCAATCGCTCTTCAGGAAGCCGTTGGGGAATTAGCTAGACGATTAAATGAACGTCCCTCTGATTTTGAACGAGTCACGAATGAAGTAAAAGAAACCGTGGCGATTTTAAGAGATGCGGCTGTGATTTATTCACCCATGCAAACGCTTGCTAAAGGAGTCAACTCGGAATTAATCGCCTTTATATCCGAGCTCATTAATCCAAAGGAAGGCGGAGTGAGTTTAAGTTTCAAAGTGCCGATTGAAGATGGCAAAATTGACGAAAGAACACTGCTGCCTTCTCTCGAGCTTCTCTCCGATATCTTGTTACAAAACGGCGAAAGCCGCGACAGTCGTATCCTTTTTACCGGTGCAAATCGACTCAATGGAAAGATGACACAACCTATGCATGATGCTCACATTAATTATACGAGCATCAAACCGAATCGATTATCAGAAACCACGCTTTCAAATGGTCAACTGGTTCTACCTTATTTACAATTTGACCCGACGACTCCTGAAGTGGACTTAAAGCGTGTAAGACCGTTCGCTCTTTTGCTTCACCATGGAATAGAAGAAGAGACTCAGAAATTGGCCCGGCTCTTACATCTTTTGCGCGCCGTTGCGGAGGGAAAAGCAAGTAACCCTGAAGAACTTCGCCAGATCTTTAACCGGCTCGCAAGCCGCGTCAGTTTGCTCAAAGATAATCCCAATTTGTTCTTTAACGTTTCGCCCGATGGAAAAGTCAATATTGTCGATGATAGTCATGTGGCCGCGCTTCTGAAATTGGCCGTGATGGAAGCCAAAGCCCGCACCGAAACACTCAAAGCCGCGTAATCAATTCTCCTTTGACAAAGTTCATCAGAAGTGATACACTTCGTTTGACCTTTGGAGAACTCTATGGCTACCAAGCAACCACGACTCAATGTTGTATTAGAACCTCGTCTTTTTTTTAGTATTCAAAAGCTTTCCAAAAAAGAAGGCCTCTCTATGTCACTCTTGGCACGAGATCTTCTTCGCGAAGCGCTCCTTATTTATGAAGATGCCTTTTGGGCTAAAGAAGCCACGGCGCGTGAGAAAACTTTTGTGCGCTCTAAAGCCATCAGTCACAGCAAAGTTTGGGATTCCTAAAACCTTACCATTCGTGGCGCCTCTGTTTGAAATTCTCTACCATCCAGATGTTTCGGCCAAAGATCTGCCGCGAATATCGGTCGACGTGAAACAGCGCATTAAAAAATCAATCGAAACCAAATTAACTTATGGACCCGAAGAATTTGGGGAGCCGCTCCGCAGAACTTTGAAAGGATATTGGAAATTAAGAGTGGGAGATTATCGGATCATTTATAAAATTTCAGGTAAAACCGTCATGATTTTCCGGATTGGTCACCGGCGCGAGATTTATCAAGCTTAGTTGCGCGGCGCCACGTAAATCGGATTTGAAATGATCCACAGCCGGCCGTCTAAGTAAATCTCAACTCGATAATAGCCCTTCTCGGTCACTTTAAAAATCAGTGCATCTGCTTCGTTTTCATTTACAACGGTGCCGTTGTGAATCAATTTAATATGCGCTGGTTTTGGCGATTTTACAGTGAGCTGAACCGGTGATTCAAGTGTTAAAGTCTCTCCCGGTCCATAAGATTTGTTTTCCTTGAAGGCAGAGAAAGAAAACTCATCCGCCAGTCCAAATACCTCAAAGGCCATAAAACTTTTTCCTATGGCCAGTGCTTCAACAATTTTCGCCTCTGTTTTATCCTCCGCCGATACGTACATAGTTACCGATTGAAAAGCCATTAGATAGTTTTCGGGAATGAAGTTTTTGAAGCGGAATTTAATATGAGCATCAACGGCACCAAAGCCGGCCATCCGTTTGCCGGTTGCCAGTTCTTGATCCCAGCGTTCCAGATTTTTGGGATTAACCACAAGCACGGATTTCAGGAACGATCTAGAGGGTAACAAAACAGCCTTCCATATTAAAGAGGCCGCCGGATGTTCATAAAAAAAATCTGAAAAACAAAATATTTCCATCCCATTGAAATCATTGGGTTCCCAATTCGTCCAGGGTTTTCTTTTTGAATAGGGGTGGGCCGGGATCGCATAGCCGCCTTGGCGATGAACGATATCTATTATTTTTTGAGTTTGCTCCACATCAAAGGGCGGCTCAGGGCTTCCAATAACGCCCAAATGGCCGTCGTGCCAGGTGGAAATTTCAGTCCCGAATATCAGTAACGGGTCGCTTGTGGACGACGGTTGATAAGCTTTTTTTCCATCGATATTGTTGTGATCTGTCACAACCACAAAATCAAGGCCGGCTTTTTTCGCGGTTTTCACAATGTAATCGAGCGAGGCTTTTGAATCATGAGAAAATTCAGAATGAACGTGATAAACACCCCGCCAGACATTGGGTTTCTTGTTTTTTGGAGGGGAAAAAGGAGTTCGGATAACAAACGTGCAGTTCATGTGGTGAAACAGTAAAAGAAGAAGAAAAAACCAAGAGAAGTTTTTTAGCGAATACCGTAGGCGGCTCATTTATGGCAGGCATTATATCTCGGTTTTTTTCCCGGCCAAGGTTTATTTTGAGACTTATTTTACCTCAGTAAAAAGCTCCGCCCCCTAAAATTTTATCTATCTTTTTTAAAATTTTTTTCGGGGGCTTGAAATTTGAATTTACACGTGCTAGGGTTCAAATGTAATAAAGTAGTGAGGTTTGACAAGTAAATGTCACGATAAAAAGTTGGTCTGATAACGGCCAACTTATCCCGCAGCAGTAAGCGGGTTGGCAAATCCGTCGAAAGACGGAGACGCAAAGCCGTGCGCCTAAACCTTCGGGTATGGTAGGCAGGTTGCCGAATGACGGACACACAAACATAGTTTTGTGTGATTGGCTTTATTTTGTAAACGAGCCGAGTTTTCTGTCATGAAGTTTCGGCATATGACAGAGAACTCGGTTTTTTGTTTTTACGGGGTGTTCAAAATGAACAGTTTAAGATGCCAATTGAAGAATAGAAAAGGGCAATCGACGGTTGAATTCGCTTTTGTCATCATCTCGTTATTTGTGGTCTTTTGTATGCTGACCGGGCTTACGCAAATTGCTTATAACTGGGTGGTTTTGCAGTATGCCGCCAGCGAAGCTTCCCGTTTTGGGAGTCTTGGTCTAACGGATGCGGGTTTTCCCTCCAGGGAAGATTCAATCCGGAACCGGGTTCAGGAAATTATCCAAAATTTGGGCCTGAACCAGGTCATAATTGAATTTTTAGATGAAAGCGGCGGTTCAACTGCCGGTTCCTCATCCGAATATTTTAGGATGAAATTATCGAGAGCGATTCAATTGCAAGGACTGCCTCGATTTTTTTTGAAAACGGCAGGATGGACCGATGATCAGGTTCCGGTTTATGAAGTCATTGCTTGGACGGTGATTCGAAATGAACCATTTTGATAAAACAATGTCATTCCCGCGCCCGCCAAAATACGGCGAGGTCCGACGGGTCGCGCCAATCTTTGTGGCGGAAAAGCGTGCGGGAATGACAGGTAGTTGCGGACAATCGCTTGTAGAATTCGCGATTTTACTCCCGCTTTTTTTGACGATTGTTTTCGGAATCGTGGAATACAGCCACATGTTCATGGTGTCCTTAAAAGCTTCCAATTTAAGCCGCGCCGTTGCAAACGCCACATTCCGGGACTGCGCATTCTTAAATGATAATTCGATATCAAGTTGTCTGGCGACAAATACTCGGCGCGTCAAGGATGAAGCCGCCTTAATCCTTACCAATTTTAATGCTCTTGGAACCGTGGTGACTACGACCTACGCTCAGGATGCTGCCAGCACTCCGCCGGTTCGTTTGGTCAATCAACAAACCGCGGGTCAGGGCGGTTATTCCAGCAATTATGACGTTCAAACCTTGAATGCCGATTTAATGAAAAAACATGAACGGATTGTAATCGGAGAAGTGATTTATCCCTACGAACCCATTACACCGTTAAAAACTTTTTTAACTTTACTCAACATTCGTCCGGTGATTTATGAAGTCACTGTCTATTAATTTTATTTTTTTGGGCAGCGAAAAAGGTCAGGCTATTTTATTTGCTTCCTTTTTCACGATTGCACTTCTTATCGTTGGCGGTGTTTCGGTTGACAGTGCCCATCTTTTTTTAAGCAAATCAAAGGCACAGCGTGCGGTGGACGCAAGCGCGATGGCCGGTATTACCCAATATGAAAATGGAATTACGAATGCCGATCAAATTAAGGAATCTACCGAGGCAATGGCCAGATTTAATTTAAGTCAAATGGGAATCGCTGAATCTGAGATTGAAAGTTTAGACGCAGATTTGAATGTGGATGAAAATCAGGTTGCGCGCCTGACGATTAACAGTACCCTTAATGTTCCCACGTTTTTTATGCGATTGATTCCTGCAGCAGGTCTTGACACGATTACGATACGGGTCAAATCTGCCTCGAAACGGAATCCCGCCGTCATTAGTTTGGTTTTGGATACCTCTGGATCGATGGACGGTTCTAAAATTCAAGCGCTTAAAACCGCCGCAAATGCATTTGTGGATTCATTTGAAGATGGACTGGATGAAATGGCCGTTGTCGGTTTCAGTAATAGGGCTGATCTGTTAAGTCCGATGGCGCTGGTCAATAAGGCAGCCCTTCATACGGTGATCAATCAATTGAATGCGAATGGATGGACCAATATTGCGGAAGCCGCTTCAATGGGCCGCAAACAGATTGAAAGCACGAACAACGCCGATGCTGTAAAAGCGATTTTACTTTTTACGGATGGTGCACCCAATACGTATCGGGCCTATTTTATCAACGGCAAACAACCGCCATTGGTTAAAAATTACCCCTCATCCAATCCACAATATTATGACTACATCATTTACAGCGCTAATTCACCACGTCAGGTGATCGTTCCTCAGACCTTGGCCGTTAAGTGTTCCGCTAACTCCAGCAGTTTCTTATCTTGCTTCAACAATTTTGGCTATAAAGATTCAAGAATGAATACTCGAGTTGGCAGCGCGACAATTAGTTTAAGCAACTCAAACACGGCAGTCATTAAAGAAAGTTACCATTTAGGGATCATCGAAACCGATTACGCGAAATCTGAGGGAATCACCCTTTATACGATTGGCCTGGGAACTCAGGCGGCTCAAGGTTCGGATGTCTATCAGAATGTGAATGATCATCAAAAAATTAAATCTTATTTTTTAAAACGTGTTGCCAATGACCCTGCGGGCAATAATGACCCGGCTTTTCAAAATTTGCCGAATAACTCCAGTCATCCGGCAGGAATTTATTTTCAGACCCCAAATCCGGCGGATTTGGTTAATATTTTTCAGACGGTAGCCAAACGAATTAAACTTCGTTTGATCGAATAATTTTTGTTCTTTGATGTTGTAAGTTGCCAAGGATGAAAGTCGAATGCAACTAACACGATAATAGCAAACTTCCGCTACAAAACACAGCGGACGCGCCGAGTAGTTTGGCGTGCGTCGAAAGGCGGGGACGCAAAGCCGTGCGTCCCACCACCTGCTTTTTGGCCAGAGGCCATGGCTGACAAATCAGCCATCTGCCAAAGGCAGACTAAAGCAGGTGGTGGGATAGGCAGGTTGCCGAATGATTAGCTGCGGTATTGGCTTGATTCAGAGTTCAAAAGCCGGACTGACCGCATTATTTCGGGGTTGGTTCGGCTTTTTGTTTTTGGCCAAGCGGAAAGGAGGTGGCAAACATGTTTATGAGACTACTAAAGGAAGAAAGCGGTCAAACCATGGTCGAGTACGGCCTATTGATTGCTTTGATTTCAATAGCAGTTATCGCCGTTTTGGTCGCGCTTGGCCCACGCATAGCCGGCTTTTTCCAAAGCGTAGATACTCAGCTAGCTTCTTCAACCCCAGTACCTGTACCATAAACAAAGGTCGAAGGGTAGTCTGGGACGGGTGACTCGCGATGCGGGTCACCCGGTCACAGATTCAACAGAAAGGAGGAGAACCATGATTCAAATTGCGATGGCGATAACGGGCGTAACAATGGCTTCGGTTTTCGATTTGAAAATCAGAAAAATTCCGAATTGGCTTACATTTTCTCTGATTTTTTCCGGTCTCATCTTAAATTCATATGACGGCGGATGGGTTGGTTTCGAGCAAAGTTTTTTGGGTTTGGCACTTGGAATTTTCTGTCTTTTTCTTCCGTTTACTTTAGGTGGTGTCGGTGCCGGAGATGTGAAATTGCTTGGAGCGCTAGGCAGTTTGCTTGGACCGGTTCTCGTTTTTAAAATCATTCTGGTTAGCGCCGTATTCGGCGGGATTTTTTCGCTGTTCTTTGTAATCGGAAAAAAGCGAGTCAAGGAAGTTTTTCGGGAGATTAGAAATAAAGTTACCTTTTTCATGCTCACGAAAAAAGTTTTACCGGAAAAATTGGAATCCGGCGGAAGACTTTCAATTCCTTATGCCTGTGCAATTGCTTTGGGTACTTTGCTTGTGATTTTTGCTTTAAGGGGGTGATCAAGATGAACACTTGGAAACGATATGTTCCAATTTCTTTGGCGGTGGTATTCGCGATTTTGGCGAGCGTGAGTGTTTATTTTTTTCTAAGCGACCGTAATGACGTAATCCACGCAGCTCCGATCAGCATGACTTCTGTTGTCATTGCTAAAGAGCATATTGCGATTGGGGAAAAAATAGCCGGACACAAACTTGAATTCGTGCAATGGCCGAATGAATCTGTTCCGGAAAACGGGTTTCAATCTTTGCGCAGTGTCATCGGAAGAACAGCGCGCTTTGAAATCAACAGCAATGAACCAATATTGGAATCTAATTTATTGGTTCAAGGGGAAAATTTTTCCTCTTTGATTCCGGATGGGATGAGGGCCGTTACGGTATCGGTAAAACATTCGGACGCGTTGGCTCAGATTTTGGATCGGGGAACCGTCGTTGATGTGATTACCCTGATGACGCTGAAAGGAACAGGGGCTGTCATTGCGGGAACCGTTGTGGAACGGGCCCATGTGATCGCGATTCATAAGCGGGATGCGGGAAACGTTGTCAAAGCGGAAATTCCTCAAGATATGGAGATCACGTTGATTGTGAATCCTGATGAAGCGAAACGGATTATCACAGCCATGAATCAAGGCGGTATTGAACTCGTGGTCCGAAACGACAAAGACGAAGAAAGTCCCGTGGTCCTCGGCTAGTGTCATTACGAGCAATCTCCAGCGTGTCATTCCCGCATGCTTTTAGCGGGAATCCAGAGTCTGGATCACGACAAAGACATTCGGGGATGACCGGCGATTGTTTGATCGGAAAGAAAAGGAGAAAATCATGAATAATGAATTTACGGTCATTTTAGTCGGAGACCAGTTGAGAGAGGTTTTGGATGAACTCAAAAAAATTAGAACTGTTCAACTGAATGTAGAGACAACCGTTTCAACAAATCTCAAGGATATTTTAATCAAAACTCGTCCTCAACTGATTATTTTTGAAGCCGGAAATAATTTTGAACTTCTCAAGAGAATGGCAAATTTGGCGGCCAATCAGACCCCTTCCGTTTCCTGGGCGGTGACCGGTCAGCAAGTTGATATTGATTCTCTTCTTGCTTATTTTAGGCTGGGTGCGCTCGATTTCATCAAACAGCCCCTTGTTTCGGATGACCTTAAAAAGCTGATTCAAAAGGTTATCAATTTGGAACATTCGAATAAATCCGATCACAAACAGGAAATCAATCGGTCCATCGCTCTTTTTTCAACAAAAGGCGGAGTCGGGCTTACTACTTTGGCTGTCAATCTGGCAACGGAACTGGCTATGAGAAATAGGGGCAAAGTCTTGCTGATTGACCTAGTTTTGCAGCACGGTAATATCGCGGATTTTTTGGATCTGCCTCCAAAGTTTACACTTTTAGATATGATTGAAAATATGGACCGGCTGGATTCAAATTTACTCGAGAATTCGCTGACCAAACACGCTTCCGGACTTTATGTTCTTCCATGTCCGAAACAACCGGAAGACGAAGATTTTATCAGTTCCAATCAAACTACGGAAATACTGACGATTCTGAAACGGATGTTTCAGTACATCATCGTTGATCTCGGACATGAATTTACAAAAACAACCATATCCTGTTTGGATTTTGTGGATCATGTTCTTTTGGTCGCTACGCCGGATGTACCGAGTCTGTGTAACGGTCGAAATGCGCTCGGTGTTTTGAACCGGATGGGTCACGGGCCTGAAAAAGTGAAAACGATTCTCAACAGATGGCGGATGAAAGGCGAGATCAGCCCTGAGGAAATTAAAAAAAATCTGTCGATGGAACTTTTTGCCCAAATTCCGGATGATACCTTAAACTGTTTAATTGCCGCCAATCAAGGAAAGCCGGTATCTCAAGTCGCGAACAAAAGCGAATTCATCAAAGGAGTTCGTGCTTTGGTTGTCCATCTGGACAATTTGAAGCCCAAAGAGGTGTCCCATGTCTCTTCGCGCGCGGCTTAATTTATCTCAAGTCTCCGAAATCGAAAACAATGGCTCAAACAATGGAGGCGAAGTCTTCCAAGAGTTGAAGGCAAAACTGCACAATCAGCTGATCAGCCGGATTGATTTGTCCAGTCTGTTTAAAATCGATCAAAAACAAGCTCAAGAAGAAATTCGAAAGATTTTGGAAGAGCTCTTGCTTCAGGAAAAAATCCCGTTAAACCGAGCGGAAGAAAAGCGGCTTTTAAGGGAATTGGAAGACGAGACATTTGGACTTGGGCCTCTTGAGCCTTTGCTTTCCGACCCGACGGTGAATGATATTTTGGTGAACCATGCGAAACAGATTTTTGTAGAACGATTGGGCAAACTGGAATTAACCGACATCGTTTTCAGGGACGAAGGCCATTTGAGACAGATCATTGACCGGATTGTGTCCCGCGTAGGACGGAGAATTGACGAATCCCAGCCGATGGTGGATGCCCGCTTGCCCGACGGTTCGCGCGTGAACGCCATCATTCCGCCGCTTGCTTTAAAGGGAGCTTCACTTTCCATTCGAAAATTTAAAGCAGACCCATTAAAGATGAAAAATTTGGTTTCATTCGGTACGGTCAATGAAGAAATCGCAAAGCTTCTTGAATTGATTGTGCAGGCAAGAATCAATATCGTGATTTCCGGCGGCACCGGATCTGGCAAAACAACCTTATTGAATATTTTGTCCGGTTTTATTTCGAATTCAGAACGGGTGGTGACTATTGAAGATGCCGCCGAACTTCAGCTTCAACAGCGTCATGTCGTCAGCCTTGAGACTCGGCCGCCCAATTTGGAAGGCCGCGGTTCTATCACCCAAAGAGATTTGGTACGCAATGCGCTGAGAATGAGACCGGACCGGATTATTGTGGGTGAGGTGAGAGGCGCAGAGGCAATCGACATGCTTCAAGCCATGAACACGGGCCATGAAGGTTCTTTGACTACCGTTCATGCGAATACTGCCCGGGACGCGCTTTACCGGTTAGAGACGATGATGCTCATGGCCGAAAGCAATTTGGTGGAATGGGCCATTAACCGTCAAATTGCATCTGCCATTGATGTGATCATTCAAATCAGCCGCATGGGAGACGGTGTCCGCCGGCTGCTTGGCATTTCAGAAATTACGGGCATGGAAGGATCCGTTGTGGCTATGCAGGAGATCATCGTTTTCCAGCAGGAAGGCGTTTCGCCCGAAGGGAAAGTAATCGGGGAGTTTAAATTTACCGGAATCAGACCGAGATTTTTGGATCGCCTCAAAACACGAGGTCTTTTAAACGGGGTTCGTTTATCCAAATTTGAGGAGGCGGTGAAAAATGATCCCATCACCTGATGATCAACCGAAGGTTGATTTAAGGAAGCGTTCCCTTACAACTTTATTCAGGAAGGACGATTTGCTAAAAGCAAATCGAATCAGGTGATGGGATGATCCTCATCATTAGTATTATTTTCTTCTTCTTTATTTTTTTCCTCGGCTTGAGTATTTTTAATATTACCCGGGCACAAGCGACGGAACTGAGAGCCAAAATAAAAGACCGGCTGAAGCGCGCCTATTTTCCAATTACAGAAGTCACGCTTGAGAAGAAAGACCGTTTAAGTGACGTTCCTCTTTTTAATCGCATTCTTCAAAAAATCTCTAGAGTTAAAAATCTTGAAATCTTGATCGATCAATCCGGTCTTTCCATTTCAGTGGGAACGTTTATCCTTCTTTCTTTATTCCTTGGTGTTTTATCTTTTTTTCTGATTCTTTCGTTGGGGGCAAAGTTTTTTATTTCTACAGCCTGTTCATTCATAGTTTTTTTTATTCCGGCTTCCTTCATTAATTTTAAACGCGTCTCCCGGATCAAAATATTTTCCGCCAGATTTCCCGATTCCATCGCCTTGATTGCCAGCTCACTCAGAGCCGGGCACAGTCTTCAAATGGCGATCGGTACGGTCGTTGAGGAAAGCAAAGATATCGTAGCATTTGAATTTCAGCGCGTTCTTTCGGAAATCGGAGTGGGCCAAAATTTTGAGGAAGCGCTTAAAGGAATGTTAAAAAGAATCGATACACCGGAGCTTCGGCTATTTATCTCCGCTGTTATTCTTCAAAGGGAAACCGGCGGAAACTTAGCCGAACTTCTGGATAATTTGGAGTTTGTGATTAGAGAACGTCAGGAATTAAAAAGAGAACTTCGCGCAGCAACGGCACAGGCGCGGCTTTCCGGAACGGTTCTGAGTCTTCTTCCGGTTTTTGTCGGTTTTTTTATTTTTCTCATTAACCATGAGTATATGCTTTTCTTTGTGCAGGATCCGTTTGGAACCAAACTTTTATTTTTATGTTTCATCGGCCAGATCATGGGCATTTTGTCCATTAGGAAAATTGTTCAGATCGATTTTTAGGCCCCATTAGAGAATGGGGACCTAAATAATATGACAATGTTTAAGATTGGATAAAGATGAGATACGAGATAAACGGAATAGGTAAACGTAGAAATCTCTAACGGGGTAGGAGGCGTTATGTCCGGCGAGGGAACGGTTGTCGTGTTTACATTTTGGGCGGCTTTTTTTACGGCCATCTCTTTAAAAGAGTTGTTCCGTAATCGGCAGGGTTCCGCCTTAAACCGCCTTGGAAAAGTGGTTGAAGAAAAAAAAATTGAGAAAGTTGATACGCACGATGAGCCGGTACAAATCAATTTCGGAATCAAAGAAAAATTAATTAAAGCAGGTTTAAGACGGCGTTCCGATCTTGAAAAATATCTTTTCCTTCAGCGGATCTGTTATACGTTCCCCCTCATCACCTTAGCGGCCTCGTTTTTTTTCTTGAGGACTTCTTTTCAAGCCGCGGCGCTGATGAGTTTTGCCATGGCGGTTATCTTTATTTTAATTCCAAGGGTATGGCTGCTTGGAGCCATCTTTAAACGGCGAAAAGAGATAAAACGTTATCTTCCGGATACACTTGATCTTTTTGTCGTGGCCTTGGAAGCAGGCTTGTCATTCGACAGCGCCTTGGTCCGGATCGGTGAGGAACAAAGGCGGGTGTCGACCCACATCAGCCGAGAATTTCTTTATACGAATCAGGAGATTCTGGTCGGAAAGTCGCGGGAGCAGGCATTAAGAGGTTTGGCCGAGCGGTGCGGCGTGGATGAAATTAACAGTATGGTTCGAGCTGTGCTTCAGTCCAATAAATTAGGAACCAGTCTGGTGAAAACACTCCGGATTCAGGCGGATGCGCTTCGTAAGAAAAGAAGGCAGGACATCCACGCGCAAATTTTAAAGGCGCCGGTGAAATTAATTTTTCCGCTTCTATTTTTTATTTTTCCAACACTGGTGGTCGTCATTTTGGGGCCCAGTCTAGTGCAGATTTTCAGACACCTCCATACTTCGGGAAGGGTTTTATGATCGCCTATAATGTGACTCAAAATAGGATTGTGGCGGAAGATCTCAAAATAGCCAAAAATGTTTGGGAGCGTTTCCGCGGACTCTTAGGTTCGAGTGAACTTAAGGAAGGCGAAGGTTTTTTAATCCCATCTTGCAAAGGAATTCATACCTTTGGCATGACTTATCCAATCGATGTCCTTTATCTGGATAACGAAGGCCGGGTGTTAGCTCTTCTTGAGAATTGTAGGCCGAATTTAGCCGGACCCGTTATCTGGAGCACAAAATCGGTCCTCGAACTTCCAAAAGGAACAATCGAACGGTCGAACTCCCGCCTTGGAGATTTTTTACTCTTGGAAAACAACCCCTCAAATTTTTTAATGAAACCAATTCCGATCGAGTGTCCGATATTGAACAGCTTCAGCTATATGCCCCTCCTCAATGGTTTCGGACGCGTTTAAATCGGCGATGGTACGGGCAATTTTTAGGACTTTGTAATATCCGCGCGCCGAAAGTTCCAGCTCTTTCATCGCTTTTTCTAAAAAAATCTTTCCGCGTTCAGAAGTCGCGCAATATTTTTTAATCTCTCTAGAAGACATGATCGCATTCGTTTTTTCAGGCGTATGAAATCTTTTGCTCTGGATCTCGCGTGCCAGGAGCACGCGCTTTTTGATTTCCGGGGAACTCTCTTGGGTCATCGTACCGGTAAGATCGGGAAATTCAACCGCCTGCATTTCTACATGGAGATCAATCCGGTCCAGGATCGGTCCTGATATTTTTTGATGGTATTTTTGAATTTGACTCATGGTGCAGCGGCAAGGACGTTTGGTGCTTGTGAGAAAACCGCACGGACACGGATGCGGTACTTATCGCCAACCAACCTAAATCAGACTTTACCTATGAGGTTAAGGTAATGTTGCCTAAGCCCTGGGAGTTATTATCCGAACCAAGTACGCTGGGAGAGCACATCCGCCTAGCCAGACTTAAGAAAGGATGGCAGATTAAAGAACTCGCTGAGAAGGTGGGGGCTGATGAGGCATCTGTTACCAATTGGGAAAAGAGGAATATGAAACCTGAATACCCTTATGTCCGAAGACTTAAAGAAATCTTTCATGAAATAGCCTCTTTACCCCCCACCTTTTTCTATCCAGATTATCCCGTTGCCCCAAAAAGTTATGGGGAAAGAGTGAAACAGGAACGGCTGAACCTTAACTTGAGCCAGACCGAATTAGCCAATCGTCTAGGTCTTTGTGTGGATACCATTAGAGACCGAGAAAGTGGTCGTTGTCAGAAGCCACTTCCATTTCTGACAACCACTTAACCTCCTTTTGTACTTGTATCAATCTTGTGGATTCGTAGGACTTTGGCTGAGTTTTAGTCACAATTTGGTCACAAAATAGAGTTCTAGGTTAAATCACTCGGAAGAAGCTTGTCCCTCTTTTCTGAAAATAAAAATAGGGGCTTGACAACACTTTATAGTTGTGTATGATACAACATAATTGTATACTACACAACAAGAGGGATTTATGGAATTGAATTTTGCGGGTTACATTCGCAATAAAAGAAAATTATGTGGGATTACGCTGAGAGAAGCGGCAAAGCAGTTGAGTGTTAAGGCTCCCTACCTTTCAAGGATTGAAACTGGACGGGACAGACCGCCTTCCGCTGAAATTTTGAAAAGAATGGCAGACGTTTATAAAATTTCGTTTGACGAAATCGTTTTAAAAGCATCTGAGGTTGTTAAAAACCGAGAAATGGAAGCGTTCGGAGTTCAAGCAGCGGAAAACCCAGCCATTTATGCGCTTTTCAAAATGGTGCGTGCGCTTGATGAAGAGAAAGTTCGAGAAATCGTTAAGGATGCTTGTACCAAATATGAATTGAATGAACAGGATTTTCTGACAGCATTAGAGAAATTTAAAGCGAGGTCTCAAAAACTTCCGAGACTTCAGAAGGGCGATGAAGGTTTGTTCGCCGCTGATGTTAAACCAAGACGTTTGTCGAAATTCTCAGTTGAGTCAATGGCTTATTCGTTTTTTAAAAAACATGGTTTCACCAAAGAAAATTATTTCCCACCCACTCCCATTGAAAAACTCATTGACCACGAAGAAGGAATCAATCTCATTTTTGATGACTCGCTTGAAATGTTTGGCGACGAACCCTATGAACTTGGGATGTCACACTGGTCAAGGCATGAAGATGATATGCGGGAAATTCACATCAATGACGCTCTCAATTCAGAGAGAAAAACGGATATTCATCGGCTTCGCTTCACTGCTGGTCACGAGCTTTTTCATTGCCTTGAACATCTTATGCTTATGGATGAAAAACAGCGTTCCATCGACTCGTTTCAAAGAACTCTCAAAGAATTTGTCCGCCATTCACACAATCGCCAGGATTGTCGGGGAAAGCGATATGTTGATAAGTGGCTCAAAAAGCAAAATCTCCCACGAAGGCTTTCTGATAATGAAGCTTGGCGGGAATGGCAAGCTGATTATTTTTCTGCCTGTGTGCTTATGCCTTCATGGAGTGTGAAAGAGATTTTTAAGAACCGCATGAAGGCGGATAAAATCATAGTAACTGAGGAAGACTTAAGAACTCGTGCTTTGGAATTGACGAAGACCAATGAGCATGAGGGCGTTTTGTTTCCCGAATCCTTGAACGACTTGTATCAGGTCAGCGCACAAGCGATGGCAATCCGATTGTTGCAACTCAATTTGGTGGCAGTCAAATAAAGTAAAAGAAGAGGGCGACTCACCAGTTCGTACCTGATGGTCGCCCGAACGACATTAAAAACTCTAGGTATAAGCTAACGTCGTTTTTATATTATAGACAAGGCGGGTTCTTAGAGCAATGTTTTTTTGTTCTGAGAACCCGCTATTTTTTTAACCAAAGTTAAAACCTAACATTAAGGAGGTGTTCTATGGAAGTGGTTATTGAAAAACGAAATCAAGCAACACAGGTTTTTGAGGCAATGTGCGAGACATTGGATTTAACGCCGTCGCAATATGAAGATGCAGAAGCCAAGTACAAAGCGGTTGGGGAATGGCTTTCCAAATTGGATTCTGAATTGGCAAGGTTTAAACCAAAAGTTTACGCTCAAGGTTCATTCAGTTTGGGGACTTGCAGTAAACCTGTCGGAAGGGACGAGTTTGATTTGGATTCGGTTTGCCAAATGGAAATTTTGTCTGACACGAACCAAAAACTCGTGAAGGCAATGGTTGGAAAACGGTTGGAAAAGAATGGCAAGTACAAAGAAATCCTTGAAGAAAAAAACCGCTGTTGGCGACTCAATTATGTGGGAGAGTTCCATCTGGATGTGTTACCTGCCATACCCGATTTGATGAGACGGGATAATTCTATTTTAATTCCCGACAGAGAACTTCAATGTTGGAAGGAAAGCAACCCGCTCGCCTTTGCCAAATGGTTTGAAGAACGAATGAAAAAGGTCAAGACCTTTATGTTGGAATCATTGAGAACTGATGTCCAAGACCTGCCATATGGAGGCTATTTTCTGAAAACTCCTTTGCAAAGAGCAGTGCAAATATTGAAGCGTCATCGGGATGTTGCTTTTAAAAACAAGAAGGACTACAAACCTGCGTCCATTATCATTACGACACTTGCTGCGAAGGCATACGATGGTGAGACCGATTTGTTTTCGGGACTCTGGAACATCGTTCAAAGAATTCCTGAGCACATTCAATTTGTCGGGAATGTTCCGAAGGTTCTAAATCCTACTAATGAGAAAGAAAACTTCGCTGAGAAATGGGAAGACAAAGATGGTCACCAGCTTTATTCCTATTTCCAAGACTGGCTCAAATCGGTAAGGCAACATCTGAGTGAGCTAGTAGGTGTTAGGGAAATGACGGAGCTTTCAGAATCAATGAAGTGTTATTTCGGAGAAGAAATTATTAGACCAACGTTTAGCCGTTACACAGAGAAGATGGAGAAGCTGAGAGCAGAGAAGAAACTTCACGTGGCTAATACTTCTGTCATGCTCGGCAGCGTCGGTATGCTTGTGAAACCACATACGTTTTATGGCGACTAACCGAAGGATTTTTTTTCCTCGGAAAAAGCCGTTAACCCTTGCGGAACAAAGCCATCTTTTGCGGGCAACGTTTCCGAGGTCGGTAATTAAAATTCAAGGAGGGAATACACTCGTATGGGATGGGGTGGTGCAACCCACAGCTATGAGTTCCGAATACAACGTACGCATTGTTTACACGTTAGGAAAACAGCCTGACGTGTCGGTGATAGAGCCTGAGTTAAAGCCCGATAAGAATGGTTCTCTACCACACGTTTTTTCTGGAAATAGGCTGTGCCTGTTCAAAAATGAGAATGGGCGTTACGAATGGGGAAGTGACTTGCAAATTGCAAATACACTCGTTCCCTGGATTTCACACTGGCTTTTTCACTATGAAATTTGGAAAATCACTGGGGAATGGCACGGTGGCGGTGAACATCCGAATCAAACGGGTTGCTTAACGCAGGGAGTTGATGATGAGACGAATACTTTCAATTGATGGAGGCGGAATCAAGGGTGTTTTCGCAGCGTCGTTTTTAGCTTCCCTTGAAGATGTGCTTGGAGAAAATATCGGCAATTACTTTGATTTAATCGTTGGCACGTCAACAGGAGGCATTTTGGCTTTGGGTCTCGGTATGGGATATTCAGCAACCCAGATGGTCGGTTTTTATGAGAAATCAGGCTCTGAAGTTTTTGCTGGTCGAAGACTCTTTCGGTTCTTGCGGCAGCTTGGGTTTTCAAAGTATGGCCAAGCTTCATTAAAGACAGCGTTAGAAAATAAATTTGGAGCAAAGAAGTTAGGTGACAGTATTAAAAGACTTGTAATTCCCTCACTCAACTTAGAAACTGGAGAAGTATATATTTACAAGACTGCCCATCATGCGAGGTTTGAAAGAGACTACAAGCAGTCCGTAGTCGATGTTGCTTTAGCAACAGCAGCAGCCCCAACTTATTTTCCAACACATCGTTCTTCATCGGGAATTCCCCTGATTGATGGGGGAGTCTGGGCAAATAATCCGATAGGGCTTGCTACAGTTGAAGCAATTGGAGTTCTTGGTTGGTCTAGGGATGAACTAAAGGTTTTGAGTGTTGGTTGCACAGTGCCACCACTTGGAATCAACCTCGGCAGAAAATGGGGATTAGGGATAGCTTACTGGGCATTGAAAAGCATCGACATTTTCATAACAGCGCAGTCTTCATCTTCACTTGGGACTGCTCAACTTTTGGCGGGGAAAGATAACGTTTTCCGTATATGCCCTATTGTAGACGGGAGAAAATTTTCAATTGATTCAGTCAAAGAGATTCCATCGCTAAAAGGATTAGGTGATTTTGAGGCAAGAATCCATCTGCCGAGACTACGACCTGTTTTCTTCGGAGTTCCTGCCGAAAAGTTTGAGCCGTTCCATCAGCTTCAAGTTTTCCAACAGGCAGGTATGAACCATTGATTACGTTAACGCAAAGGAATATAATTCTTTCAAACTATGAATAGCCAACTTCTATTGCTTAATAGTGAAAAATCAGAAGGAACGAAAAGACGAACTCAGGGAGGGATTTCCACTTCTAACCTTGTGGTTTCTACCTATGTCCAAACCAATGCGGATGTTTTTCCAAAAGTTTTATCGTTACATGTTCCCGAAGGTTCAACAGTAGCAGATGTTACATACGGAAAAGGTGTTTTTTGGCGCAAAATTGAAAAGGGTCGCTACAATTTGAAGGCAACCGATATTGCCAATGGCGTGGATTGCAAAAAGCTGCCTTATAAGTCTGACAGCTTTGATTGTATCGTTTTAGACCCTCCCTATATGGAAGGGTTTTATCGGAGAGTCAATTCTCATAAAGCAGGTTCGGGCAATCATCATGCTTTTAGAGATTATTATTCCAACGGCGATGAGAAAGTCGAAGGAGCAAAATGGCACGCAGCCGTCTTAGATTTGTACTTTAAAGCGGGGAAGGAAGCACATCGTATCTTGCATGAGCGGGGGGTTTTAATTGTCAAATGTCAGGATGAGGTCAGTGCAAACCGCCAAAATCTAACTCACGTGGAAATCATACAGCGATATGAAAAAATGGGTTTTTATACGAAAGACCTTTTTATCGTTGTGAGAACCAATCAGCCAGGCGTTAGCCGTCTCAAAAAGCAAGTTCATGCAAGAAAAAATCACTCTTATTTTCTAGTTTTCGTGAAGATGCCGAAAGGTAAAAAACTTCAGCGTATGCGTTCCTGAGCGATTTCATCAAGCAGACTAAAAGGTTCATCACGGAATGGAGGTTTTGGAGGGTAGGTAACACCCACTAGAGAGGCTAGTAATTTATCACGTTGCTCTTTCGTATATTTTTTAAAAGTGCTCCGAGGCAAATCCTTATTTTTAGCAAATACAAATTGCCATTTGTTTTCAAAAGCAAATAAATTAACAGCCAGCAAATCGAATTCACCCACAAGCAAGCAAGTCGTTTCAAGTTTCGACCCATCTGGAAATTTAATCGTCCTTCTGTCACTCGCATCACACTGCGCTTTTCCCACCCAATATTGCCCTTCTCGTCGAATCGTGTTGGTTTGAAGGGACTTAGCTTCTACGATGAATTGTTTCCCTTTATATGTAATTACGAGGTCTCCCTTTCTTTTTCTGTCGTGGTCGTCGTATTTCATCGCATCATCTACTTTAGGCTTTGAGAACCACATATTTCGTAATTTAACTTCTGCTAGATAACCCAGTATCATTCCACGAAGGCTTGGATTGGAGTTAATGACATCCGTCAATTCTTCCGCTGTGACTTGCCAATAATCAAGAATGGTTTGACTTTTGGGTTTCATTAAGATTACCTAAAGCAAAAAACATTGGATATTTGACCTATTTTCATTATGCTTGAGTATCGACCGTTTTCAGGCATAATTAAATTATGAGGGCGTATACATTAGTTCTAACCTTTTGGCTTTCCATCGTTGGTTTGGCGTTACCAATTTATTCTGTTGAAGCGACCGACAATTTTCTAACGGTGCAAAGGGTCATCGATGGGGATACTCTTAAACTCTCAAATGGTGAAAAGGTTCGCCTCATTGGAATCGACACGCCAGAATCATCCAGCAATCCAAAACTTTACAGGGATGCTAAGAGGACAGGTCAGGACGTAGAAACCATCAAAGGGTTTGGTAAACGTGCAACCGAGTTTACGAGACAACTGGTAGAAGGCAAGCAAGTCAGACTTGAGTTTGATGTTCAACAAAGAGACAAATATGGTAGACTTCTCGCCTACGTTTATTTAGAAGACGGCACTTTTATAAATGCGGAAATTATTAAGGAAGGGTATGCCCAGGTGATGACAGTTCCACCGAACGTGAAGTATCAGGATTTGTTTCTTAAGTTACAGGGAGAGGCTATGAAAAACAAGAGAGGGTTGTGGAAACAATAGAGGGAATGATACCGAATAACATTCTGAAAACGGACTTCACGTTTTCGGGGCTTGCTGGCGAATACTTTGTAGCTGGCGAGTTGACGAGAAGAGGTTATATAGCTTCGATGACGCTCAAAAATTCAAAGGGCATTGATATTCTCTGTTCAAATGTGGATGCGATAAAAAGTGTAAACATTCAAGTGAAGACGAATAAAAGCTCCAAGAGAACGTGGATACTCAGAGACAAGCATGAGAGTTTTAATGCGAAAACTTTATTCTATATATTCGTAAATTTGAACGATAACAAGAAACCACCCGATTACTTTGTTGTGCCAAGCAAGATTGTAGCAGAGCAGATTAAGAAGAGCCATATTGAATGGTTAGGTGCGCCTGGTAGAGATGGTCGAAAGCACAAAGACAATACAATGCGCCATTTCACAGACTTGAAAGAGAAATACCTCAGTCGATGGGACGTACTTGGGTTGTAGTTGATGAGGAGTTATGAGCGAATTAGACGAAATCAAAAAGAAACTCATCGAACTCGACAGGGACGTTGAGAATCTTGAGAAAAACGTTCTTTATCTTTCTGCTCTAATTTCACTGGTTGCTCAAAGGTCTGGGATTACGATAAAAGAACTTAAGAAGTTGATGAAATTAGCACATGGGGATATTCAAAAGAGTCACGAAGTGATTAAGTTTTTAAAGATTGTGAAAGGGATAAAATAAAAAATAGGAGAGACAACCCTGTGGAAAGCCATATCAAAGTTTGCGGTAAATGCGGAAAGGTTCAGGGCGACATGGTTGCAAAACCGTTGGGTCTCAAGACACCGAAGGCGATAAATGAGTGTGAGCCTTGCGGTTCGTTAAAGACGTTTGGTTTGACGCATGAACTTTTTTCAGTGGCAGAGGAATTGTATGGTCAGAACAGACTGAAGGAAGTATTTATGAATTTTGACCACTACCGTTCGGACATTGATAATCATTTCGAGAAAGACCAATATTTAAAATCCCAAGGGCAATTCAAAAAAATATCATTGTGCAAAGAGAGCGCAAAGATATTTCCAATTTGGGGCATTGAAACAGGCAAGAGAAGTGTCAAGAATTCGACGGATTAAGGTAATCTCGGTAAGTTTTCAATCCTTAAACTGAAGTAACTTCCACACGGGCATACGGAGTCCCTTTGAGAGCTTTTCCAGGGTTTCGATGGTCACACGCTTCTCTGGGAAGGGAAGTTCCAAGTCTCTGATATGCTGACGGCTTACGCCAGAACGCTTGGCAAATTCTGACACCGAATAACCAGCCCTCGTCCTCAGTTCTCTTAATCTTTTCCCAAAACGGCTTTTAATATCTTTAGCCATAAAAGCATTATGCCGTTGGGGTTGACAGCTATGGCTGTCAATGTTAAACTTGTATTAAGGGATAGTTCATATAGATGAATTGAAAGTCCCTCGATAAAGGTAAAGCAGACGAAAGTCTGTGGCGCAAAACTATTAGAGCCTAAACCCAAAAGGGCATGGCAGTCAGTTGCCGAGAGAAATAAGTTGAGCCAGTCTTCGGTTATCGAGGAACTGGCTTTTTTGTTTCTAGGGAAAGGAGAGAAGGTTGAGAGAACAATGAACAAAAACGGATTTACCTTGATTGAGCTTGTGATTGTGGCAGCTATCATCGGATTGCTTTCGGCAATCAGCACCCCAATCTTGTCTACCATAAGGGAAAATGCTGAAACAGGTCGAACCGAGGCTGAACTGAAGTCGATTAACACAGCCATTACCATGTACTTAGCGGAGCAAGGGCGTTATCCAAATGATATTACCGAACTAGAAAGTTATGTAGGGGTAGCCAACATCAGTGAGAAATACGAGCTTAATCCAAGTCTCTAGTGGAGGAGGGGATGGAAAGTGAGCAAGATTCTTTTGGTCGCGTTGATTATGAGTATCACATTAGCAGCGCAGCCAGCATTTGGACAAGAATGGGTCGTGAAGTCTAAAGGTAAGAATCCACAAATCCTGTGGCAGGACGGTTTAGTGACAAGAGGCGACCCGAAAACAACCTATGACCAAAGTGAGAATGAAGCGCACAGATATAAACTTGATATAAGTAAATGGACAATCGGAAGCCAGGGTAGTTCCCACGATGCTTACACAGTTACCTATTTGTCACCTGAGAAAGGCACAGGAGACCAAGTTATCGTTACCTACAATCTTTTGGAGGGCAGTGCAATCAGTGCTGTCAGACAGACTAATACCGTTGTCAAAGAAATACCTGATTTAGACGGTCTCACAAACGTATGGGGTGAGCGATTCATCAAAGGAGATGGAACTGGTGTTGAACTTTATGCCAACCAGGACAAAACAAAAACGGTAACGCTTCAATATGATGCTTCTGGGAATTTCGTTCAAGGGACGGTCTATAACCAAGAAAAGCTATCACCGCAACAAGTGAAATTAAGTCCTTACTGCACGGAGTTATATGGCTGCACTCAATAGAAAGATGAGATTTGCTTTGGTTAGTCCCATTTGTTTGGTTAAGGAGGCGATGGTCTGATGAAGGTCTTATCAGTTACTTTGCTCATTGGATTGCTTGCTGGACTGCTTGTGACTTCTGTTTGTTTCAACGTCTTTCTTTATAAAAACTTTGCACCCCAGTTCCGAGAACACGTCTTCATCGAGAAAAATTGGAACCATTTGTCCACGATTATCTTTGAGGGTGGGTCAGTGATTGACGGTGTTATCTTGGAGGAAAATGACGAGACCGTAACCATAAGATTCTTTGACGGAACAACCGATTTCAAGAAATCTGAGATTAGTCACATCGTTCGTGACAGTTATAAAGACTATAAACAAAAACAGGTTCCTGGGAGATGAGAACGTGAAGAAATGCCTTTTGATGTTTGTGATTATCCTCTTTGTTTCTACGCCTCATTTACTTTTTGCAGAGGACTCAAAGCCCCAAGGAAGTAGCTTTGAAAGCTCAAGCCATGTCTTATTGGGGAAAGTATTTAAAACCTTCAAACAGGACGAATGGGCAGAGAATGAATTCCAAACAGCGGTCAAGCTAAATGACAATAAAGAAGCCTATCGTGAACTAGCCACGATTTACTCTGAACGGGCAGCCAAAGGAAACCAAGCCCCCAGTGTCAAGCAAATGTATCAGAAGCAAGCTCAGGAAATGGCCTTAAAAGCGGAAGGGAAGAGAGACGCAGCGAAAGAAAGACCCAAACTTACTCAATCCAGAATAGAACCCTATCAAGTTCAAAGGGACATGTTTGGGCGGGATGTTAAGCAATTGGAAAGAGAAAGAGCGATTCGTGAAAGAGAAGAACAGAAGGAGCATGAGGAATGGCTCAAAAAATATAATGCCAAATCAAAGCGGTTGTCAAAAAGGAGTTCAAAAGGGAGTGGGCGTGGGATACCAACATTTGAAGGTGTTTTTGATGAAAATGACAATCGGCTAACGCCCACAAAAATGTCGTACCAGGAATTTGCGAATTCTCCCTATTCCAAGAAAGAGTATACGCCAGGGCAACCTTCTGTTAGTGCAGTGAATTTCAATGTCACTGACGGGAGTGTTGAGGTTTATACAGATTAACGCAAGAACAGATGTTTAAACACTGATTGTACAAGAATGGTAAAGGAGGTTAAAGATGTGGGGGTCTGATATTAAGAAGTGGGCAGAGGGCATTAAGAAGTGGTTAGATGCGAACTGGTTTAAAATCAAATTGTTTGTCTTCTTGTTCATCGTTGGTTCAGGTTGCTTCCTAGCATTGAAAGTCGTGGAGGTCATTTCTGGTATTGAAAGCAACACGGGGAAAATTATCGCTGGTGTTTTCGTTGGTCTCGGTACGTTGGCTATCACCTATTTCATTTCCTATTTTCATGGTTCCAGAAATGCTTCTTTGAAAAAGGACGATGAAATCAAGCGGTATAAAAAGGCTGTTTGCAGTCAGGAAGATTTAGCTTCACAGGTGGTTAAGCTGCAAGGAGAAGCGGAGCAGAAGAATAGGGCTTATAGCCAACTAAGAAATGAGATTAAGAAAATAAAATCTGACGAAGACCGTGAGGCTTTGGAAAAACGGTGGGATGAAATTAGAGAGACGTATGGGATGACGGTAGAGAAAATCCAAGAAACAGCCTCCCCATTAGCCGAAGTAGCAACCCAGCGAATGAAGGTACTGGTGGAAGGAACCCAGGGTTTGCTTGAAAAAGGAGTGAGTGAAGCAAAAAAAGGAATCTTCAAAGTTTTTAGAAAAAAGGAAAAAGACAAAGGAGGGGAACCAGATTGAAATTTCAAGGCGTATTCCTTAACGAGAAAGGCAAGAAAGTAAATTGGTGGTTTAAAGCTGAATCGGAGGATGCTTTGAGGGAGCACCTACGAGAGCAGGGCTGGCAAATCGTTTCGATGAAAGGACAAGAACAAATCGTCTCTTCCATCAACATCTTTTATGGGGCGAAGGTTGTGCTTCGACTTATTTTGAAGGTCGCTAATCTTGCTTTAGCTGTAATCTCCTTTCCAATCGCCCTCATTTTGGTTATCTTGGATAGAATAGGGAAGGTAGAACGAGAGAAGACCAGTGACCGAAAGAAAGTTTTGAAAGAAGCAGAGCAAATCTTAAAAGAAGCAAGCAGGAAGGTACGCTGGTCGTAAGGCTGAGAAAGGATGCTGCATGGAAATTTCTGATTATAAAAGCGTAGGAGAATGGTACGACTCAATGAAAGCAGAAGGAATATCCGTACCTCTTGCTGCTTGCCAGGCCCTTAGCGTTGCAATGGAAAAATTAAGTTTGGACTTCCCAAGAGCATATGGCTTTCTAGTGGCCAGCGGGAAGCTCATTTTGGAGGACAAAACTTATATTCTCGACCTTTCGGTTAGTGAACTTTTGGAAGCGAAGGCGAAGCCTTCGCGCCTCCATTAAAAATCCACCACCCTACTCACTATATTTCGGAAATCTCACTCGAACTTGTTGGACGAGGTATAGACGGTCATGGGTAGAAACGTCAAAACATCAGAAACGTCATAGAGGTAAGATAAACTGACTACGTATCTGGTTGATAGAACTTAAGTTATGAACATAGATAAAAGACCCTGACGTTTTGACGTTTCTGATGTTTCTAATGGGAGTGTGGGTACTCTAACTCTCCATCCCAGAAGGACAACCAAAGGGTGATGGGAAGAGGTGAAATCCATAACCTTAATAATATGAAGTAGTTACATGACTGTAATGGTTTTTCTGGAAACCATCATTTAGTGGTAAATCATAAGTCTTTTAATTTCAATTGGTTAAGAAAAAGCGTTTTCAACTAAACCACCCCCGTAAACCCCACTCTTTTAAGCATGAACCCCAGAAAGTCATATAGATGGCATTTGAAAGAAAAGTCCCTATATATTTCTAACCACGATTAGGTGTAAGAGCACAGTTTTACCACCCTTTTTACGTGCGTCTCAGATTGAAAAAAATTCACGCTTGTCAGCCCCTAGCAAGTCAACAACAGCCAAACATTACACTACCCGAAGCACGGTGGAGTCAAGATAACTGTATCTTTTTGGCACAAGTAGCGATTATAATGTATTATATAAAAATATGCGTATAAATATAAAAATAGTGTCTAAAACTTGAAAATAGACGTTAGATATGGTATAGTTTTATTAGAGTAAAATAGAGTAAAGAAATGAGGTATTTAACATGAGCCACAGGATAACAGAAAAGGATAGCTTGGTCGTAGTTGGAGAACCCGCTTGGCATGGGATTGGAAAGCTGGTCGGGGATTTGTTAACTGCAAGCGAGGCCTTACTCGCAAGCGGGTTAACTTGGAAGGTAATAGAAGTCCCCGTATTCAATAAAGAAGGGATTCAAATTGAAGGTTTCAAAGGGATTAAGCGGGAAGATACCGAAGAAGTGTTTAACATAGTAGGCGCAAGGTATCAACCCGTCCAGAACATTGATTGCTTTGAAATCTTTGACGGAGTGTGCGGTACAGGAAGCGCAAAGTACGAAGTAGCAGGAAGTTTACAAAACGGTCGTAAGGTCTGGATTTTAGCTAGATTACCTTACGATTTTGACGTTGTGAAAGGTGATGAAGTAAGAAGTTATTTACTGCTCACAACGTCTCACGATGGAAGTCTTGCGTTTCAAATGTATAAGACTCCTATTCGTGTCGTGTGTTGGAATACGCTGTCGGCTAGTCTAGCAGGTGCTAGGGAAGATAGAAGCAAAATAGCGTATTTTAAGCATACGGTAAACTTTAAGAATAGAGTGGGTCAAGCGCAAGAAATCTTGGCTGAGGCGAAAGCGTACTTTGATAATTTCAAAGCACAAAGCCAAGAGTTAGCTAAGAAACAAATAACCGAGTTAGAGTTAGAGGATTTTCTAGCGAGGTTGTTTAAAACTGAAAATTTAAAGTCTGAGGAAATCTCTACTCGTACAAAGAACGCTCAAGAGGATATTAAACGCCTCTTTGTTGACGGTAAGGGAAATCAACTGGGCGGTGTAGCTGGTAGCCGTTGGGCGTTGTACAACGCTGTAACCGAGTATATCGACCACGAGCGCACAACTAGAGGCGAAGCAGAAAACAGACTAGCTTCCTCTTGGTACGGCTCAGGGGCAGACCTAAGAGAGAGAGCTTTCGAGCTTGTCTCAGCAAGGTAAGCAAAACAAGGTTCGTTAAGCAAATAGAACGGTAAAGGAGGCAAATTAAAATGACATACCAAGCATATGTTAAAGCAAAAACGACAAGAGGATTGATAGAGGAGTATAAATTTCTTTATGAAGCCATAGAGGTTTTTGGTTGTTTTAGTACCAAAGACCTTGCGCTTTTTGAGGAAATAGACACAGAACTACAAAAACGAAAATATGATGTAGAGGCACTTTATCTTAAACTTGAAGATAAAGCAGATGCACTTTATGAAAAAGTACGAAAGCCGCAAAGTGATTAAAGAAAAAGGGGCTACTAAAATGAATAAGCAACAGTTGTTACTCAACAAACTACTGGATTATCACAGTATCACCGAATGTGATGGGAACGATTGCGAACTCGATGAAATTGTTGAGTTGGCGTTAAGAGCGTTGCCAGAGAAAGGGTGCGTATCACATGGACAAGAAAAATCACAAAAAGCATGAGTGCGATTGGGACACGGTTACTTGGGAAACCGTGAAGGGTGAACCCCACTATTTTGTTGCTGGTTTGGGAGAAACCCTAGAGCGTAGGGGGAAGTGTTCTTGCGGTAAAACGTTTCGTGAGGTTTACCTTCATTCTTGCGTAGTGGATGAGGAAACCGAGACAGCGACCAGTTTATAGAAAAGGTGAGGTCAATGGCAAACAGTTTTAATAGACAGCAATCATTCGATGAATTGAGCAAACAAATCCAAATCACTAGGTCTCATGCCAAAGCCTTTGCCCTTATTGTGCATAGTTTGGAAAAAGCGGTAGCTGAAGAAAGAAGGAAAAACTTCAATAAGCACAAAGATAACGGAAAATCTTTTGGGGAGGATAATGAGCTATGAGTAAACTGACGCTTGAAAATACAATCAGCAGAATTTTGCATGAATACTCAGACAATTGGTTTATGGGAACGGACGATGCAACTAGCTGTATTCTCGCTGAAGTAAGAGAGGCTCTTGAACAGAATCATGTCAAAGTGCCTAAGACGTGCTTACTGGATTTAGAGTATAAAGTAAGCACAAAAAGACAGTCTAGAGCAGGGAGGAAATAACCTATGTTTAATCCAAAACAGTACAAAAAATATGTTGAAGATTGCTTAACAGACCCCAACTTTGATATTACTCACTTAGAGGATTACGAATCGTGGTTGGAGGTCGAAGGCGAGTTGACTTCCAACACAGATAAATAAAATGGACGGGACGATAGTGTGAAAGTAGGTTTAGAAAATGAATGAGTTAACCATTAGAACGGAAGCAGACATACGGTTAGACAGTAGACTCAACGACCTTATCAATCAATTTCTATTGTCTCAGGACATTCGTGAAATTAGCAAAAGCACGTACAAACGCTCATTAAAGCAATTCTCCCTTTGGCTGGAAAAGGAAAAAATACAGAACCCAAACAGAGAAACAATTCTGGCTTATAAAAGCTACCTAGAGCGAAAAGGACTTTCTTCTGCAACTTTGTCCAACTACATTGTCGCTTGCCGAAGATTTTTTGAATGGTTAGAAGGCATGAAATTTTATCCAAACATCACAAAAGGTATCAAAGGTGCAAAACAACCTAAAGGGTTTAAGCGAGACCCGCTAATTCTTGAGCAAATTCACAATCTGCTCAACAGCATTGACAGAACGACCCAAGAAGGAAAGCGCAACTTTGCGCTAATAAATTTGATGATACGCACAGGCATAAGAAGCATCGAGGTCGTAAGAGCAAATGTCGGTGATATAAGCCAGAAGAGCGGGGAAGCTACGCTATACATTTGGGGGAAAGGTAGAGATACCAGAGATGAGTTCGTGGTGTTAACACAATCAAGTTTGCGACCCCTCTGGGCTTATTTAAAAACAAGGGGAAATGTGACGGATACCGACCCCTTGTTTGCTTCTTTATCAGACCGCAATTTCGGAAAGCGGTTAACCACTAGAAGTATCTCTGGCATTATCAAAACCCATTTGAGAAAAATCAATTTGAATAGTAGTCGCTTAACAGGGCATAGTCTGCGTCATTCGGCAATTACGCTGTCTCTTATAGGCGGTTGCTCGATAGAGGAAGCTAGGCTTTTGGCAAGGCACAGTTCATTAGACACAACGCTTGTTTACGCCCACCATCTTCATCGAGTGAAAGACGCTCCTGAGAGGAAGATAGATGCTGTGCTTCAAAGTGGGTTTTCTGACGGACGAGAAGCAGAGCAGAACGACTCAGATGGTTTTATTTGAGAGAGGATAAAATGAACAGAATAGTTTCAAAACATATAGGAGATTTAGCAATGCCTATCAAAGTAGCTGACATGACGTTATACGATATTCCTGAACTGTCAAAGACACTGAAGGTTACCCCTCTAACCCTCAGAAATTATATAAAACAGGGTAAACTTCGAGGTCGAAAAGTCGGAAGGAGATGGCTGGTCACGGAAGAAAGTTTGCGGGATTATCTCAATGCGAGACCTGAGAAAGAAGGCAATAAGTAAGCACCTATTTCCGAGAAAAGCTAGTTGCGGAGATACAAAATTATGAGAGCAAAACTGGGAATAGAAAATGGCAGATTTAAGATGTTTTGTGTGGCTCTCTGTTGGTGAATCAGATTGACCAAAAACTCGTTCGAGTATTTCTGCAATCAATGTTTGATTAAGTTGATTTTGGAGACATAGGTTAGAGGGGGTGTTCGGGATGGTAAAAACAGATTCAAGACTGGCGGGAATTGTGCTTGCCGAGCTTCTAGCTGTTGTGCTGTTTCATACTTTGATTGAAATAAAAAACGGCATACGCTTGAAATTCTCAAAAAAGATAGCTCGGACGAAATACCGTATCCATGCTTTGGTCAAAGTATGGGTTTCTGGGTCTAGGAAACGAGAGGTGAAACCAAATGCAATTCAGGCAATTCAAAATCAGTAAAGGACAGGAAGGTGCAATCCGAATTGTAAAAGGAGCATTGCGGGAGGCAGACAGCACTGCTCTGCTTGGATTTATCGGTCTTGCTCTCATTGAGCTTGGGTATCGAGGCAAGGTTATTCTCAAGGAGAAATTGCGCGAAGAAAAATAGGCAGTTCAATTTATTTGTTCGGTATTCCTTTCAGTTTGTAACTAGGGGGATATTTAAATTTTCAAAGGGAACCCATCCCCGAAGTCTTTAACGGCACTCAAGCGGGGAGGTATGTTTAAACCTCGGCTTCAGTAATTCCGATAAATATGGGGCATGGGGTATATTTTCCAGCATAATAGGGTGGTGTGGATATGGTAAAGGATAAGTCTTGGTTCGCTGTTTCTAGGAAAGGTCTTCGTGAACTTCAGGAAGGTAAACCGAAGCACTTCATCTTGAGGGAGCTAGTTCAGAACGCTTGGGATGAGGAAACAAAGAAGTGTGCGGTCGAAGGCAAATGGAATAAAGGCCACGCTTTCATAACCGTTGAGGATGATAATCCAGAAGGTTTCAAGGATTTATCCCACTCTTTTACTTTATTTGCTCCCACAGAAAAAAGGTCAGACCCAGAGAAACGAGGTCGATTTAACTTGGGAGAAAAGCAAGTGCTTGCACTCTGTGAAGTAGCTTCGGTAGCCACGACCAAAGGAGTCATGTTCTTTGATGATAGAGGCAGGAGGCACTCTAAGGAAAAAAGAGAGTTCGGCAGTAAGGTGAGCGTTAAGGTCAAAATGACGAAACAAGAATATGAAGAAATGATGGAGGTCGTAAAGACCTATCTCATACCCAGAGGTATCGGGCTTTCGGTGAATGGGGAACGGATTGAATACCGTAAGCCTGATTACGTGGTTGAAGCGGTTCTGCCCACTGAAATCGAAGAAGGTGGAGTTCTAAGACCAACGAAACGCAAAACAAAAATTCATATTCTCCGCAGAAATGATAAGGGACAGCTTTACGAATTGGGACTGCCTGTCTGTGAAATTGACTGTGCTTATGATGTAGATGTGCAACAGAAAGTTCCCCTTTCACCCGATAGAGAGAAAGTATCGAGTTCTTATCTTTCCCAGATTTATGCCGAAGTGTTGAACGCAACCCACGAGGAACTAACGGAAGAACATTCTTCAGACGTGTGGATTAGGAACGCAACTGCAAATAAAAGGGTAAGCAAAGAAGCAGTGAAGTCTGTCATTCAAAAGCGATATGGCGAAAGGGCAGTGGTTGCAAACCCAAAAGACAGAAATTCAATTGATGAGGCAATCTCGAAAGGGTATCGGGTAGTCTATGGTCAGGAGTTGTCGAAAGAAGAATGGGAAAACATTAGGTCGGCTGAAGCTATTCCATCTTCATCAGAGCTTTTTGGAGAAACGTGGACAACGGGGAAAACCGTAGAGCCAGATGAAAACATGCAAGCAGTCGCAAAATTAGCGGAAAGAATAGCGGAAAGGTGTCTCGGTGTGACAATCACCATAAAATTTTCAGAGTGGGAGTCAACGGTAGCTGCTCAATATGGCAATTGCACTCTCACATTTAACGTGGGAAGACTTGGTAGAGGTTTTTTCAAACCAAGAATCAGCACAGAGATACTTGACCTAATTATCCATGAACTCGCCCATGAGGAAGGACGACATATCGAGGCAGGATACCATGAGGCGATGACCAAAATGGGCGGACAGCTAGTGATGATTGCACTCAAAGAACCAGATTTTTTTACCGTAGCATAGAGAGCGGTTTGAGCGATGGGTACACCAAAATCTTCTTTTGAGAACGATAAGCCAGAATCAGACGAGTGGTTTGTCGAAATAAAGGGGCAAAAAAATCCATTTGGAGAACAAGAACTTATACCCCCCTTGTCTTTTGAAGACCTCATTGAAAAAGCGAGGAAACGCCAAGAATTGGAAGAACAAGACCAACACCTTCTTATTAAAGATAGATTCAAGAAAAAACTGGGAGAGAGAGTCAAATCTCCAATTTCCAAAGCACTCACTGGTAAATGGTCTGCAACACCCGAAGTAGTAGACTACCGTTCTTTTGTCCAAGAGCGTTTCAAAAAGAACAACAGTGATGAAATACTAAGAGAGATAGAGCAGCTATCCGAAGTATGTAGAAGAACCAAGGTATCTACGAAGCAACCGTGCGAGACCTTTTTCCCTCAGATGACACTTCTCTTTTTTTCGTACTGGATTTGCCAATTAAATATCTCTAAGGAAATTTGGGAAAAATTCTGCGTTAGAGAAGTGGTTAATGAAAGCTATACCTTCTTGATGGACAATGTTGACAAAAAATGGCTGACATTCATGGATGACCGAAAATCTTTTGACGAACTGCTCGTGTTAACTAGGCTCATGGTGAGAGGTTTCAAATGTGTTATAGAAGGGCTTAACCCGAAATTTATAGTTTACTTACCCCTTCAGCACTACAGCGAAGTAGAAAAATATATCATGGGAGTCAAAAAAGAACGCTCATTCAAAAAGAATGAGACAAAACGGTTTCGCAAGTTGCTTTCAGAGCAACGTGGAGGACTTGCTACTTTTTCTTTGTTTACTGTCTTGGAATCAGCCAAGACTAGCTGGGAGGAAAAAAACACGATTGCTGCGTATTTTTTGCATTTTGAAAACCAGGGCGTAATCGAGGCATTGCTTACGACCGAATACATCCGCTATATCCGAAACGAAGCAATCAAAAAGGTTTATCAGGACATAGCAGAAGAACTCGAAAGGAAAATCCCAGGCTATAAAGAGTACAAAAAGAAGAATTGGGGAGACAATATTTTTGAAGCAGTGCGATTTGAATCGGAATTAGGACAAGAAACAACGGAAGTGGCTCCATCTACTGGCATGGAGGATTTCACTAAGGTTTTTCGCCCAATCGAGAGTGGCGAAATGTCTGCAAAAGGAGAAAACTTCTCCATGTCATCTGATATTGAATTTGATAATGACATAGGGAAAGAAGCTAGTGGTTTACGCTGTCTAATATATGGAACTTTCAAGGATACTAATATTGTGCAAGCAGTGAAAGACGAGTTGTATAGGCTCATTGGGAATTTTCCATTTAATGAATGGTATAGGAGCGGTCAGGATATAGGTTTTTTTATGATGAACAAGATAAAAAATAGACTTCGCCCAATCTACCGAAGTAATAAGTGGTTAAAGGAATGGCGGAAGGAAAATAGAAGTAAGGAAACTCTCAAGATAACAGAGCGTAAGCGAGAACACTTTGCAAGGGTCGAGAACGTTCCGAAGTTAAGTTGGAAGGACTTTCTAGCTTGTATTGGTTCAAGTGAGGAAGGAAGTAACGAAAAACTCCCAAAACTTTTTCAAAGGTTACTGAGAACAGAATCGTATCGGATTGATGCCTTGACAAATATTGCTGAGTCGGTCTGTTCAAAGATGGAGAAAACGGTCGTGATTCCGTGGCTAGAAGAAGTGGCGAATTCTCGTGGGGATATAAATGATAAGCAATTCCACAACCGAATAGCCAAAGAACTTCGTATCAGTCCGAGCAATGTAAGAACAACCAAGTGCCGTGGTTTAAAAAGACTCGTCCCAGAGCTTAAGAAGCTCTAGTTCTAATCCTCCTGTTCAACCACCAGCCCCCCTTCTAATCTCAATACCATTCCCCAACAGGCGTATTGTTGTATCAGTTACAAGTCTGACTTTTGGTAAACGCATTATCTTATTTAGCAGCAGTAACTTACACATACCTTTGTAACACCTATGGTGGTTCCATGGGATTTAAGTATGGTGAAAGGAAAGATATGGCAGAGAGAAAAGCTCGTATCGCACAACGGAGTGTGAAAAAACCAAAGTTTTGTAACACCTGAGTCGACTTCGTGGGATTTTAGTTTAGTGGAGGAAAGTGAGAGCGAAAACGCAAAATGGGAAAAATCTTTAGGTCGCAGCGTGACGGAACAATTTATGAGAAAAAAGACCCGACAAATACGTGTAACGGTTGGGCGAAAGACCATTACTGTAAAAGACCAACGGGATGGCGAACAGGGCATCCTGGGAGCGGTCGTTGTATTTTTCACGGGGGCTGCTCACTCGGAAGACCCAAGGAGAAATTTTCGCCTACAAGTTTTTGTAGCACCGACATTTTGAGAAAGTTAGAGGAAGTTAACAAACATGACCCGAACGCCATAATAAATCTCGCCCACGAAATCAACGTGGTTCGAGCCAACTTTTACGGATACGTCATAGATTGCTACCGCAGGAAGGAGTTAGTCAATCCCGCCAAGCTCAGTAGTTATATAAGTACCTTGGTTAAATTGGTAAACACGATGGTCAAATTGGAAAAGAAAAGTAAAGAAGTGAGTAACCACAGTTTGTTCGTGCTTTATGCGGAGCAGGTAAGTGAAATTTTGAGGCGACACCTTTCTCCAGAGCAACTGCAACGGGTCGCACGTGACATGAGAAGAATCAAATAGTGGAACCAAATAAAAAAGGAAGGGGATTGAACGAAAATAAATGATGAACAATAGAGAACTGAATAGTAGTAACGATTCTAATTTCGATAGTTTCGTGGAAAGAGTTAAGGAAGAAAACAATATCGTGGAAGTGATTGGAGAACGAGTTCGTTTGAAACCTGTGGGTGAGGGGTGGGTCGGTTTTTGCATTTTTCATGATGACCGCAACACGCCAAACCTTAATATCTTCTCCCACACTCAAAGTTTTTGTTGTTTCGCTTGTAAGGCGGGAGGAGACGTAATTACCTTTGTGATGGAGGAGCAAAACTTGGATTTTCATCATGCCGTGCGCTTCCTTGCGGAGCGAAAAGGAATTCCTTTTTCATTAAATGGAGAACTTGCTAATAGTGAAGAAGCCAAAGTCCGCTCTGCTGAATCTGCTTTGCGTGAAGCTGCGACTTTGTATCACCGCAACCTTCCACTAGAAGTCAGAGAGTACCTAAAAAATGAAAGAGGACTTACGGATGAAACCATTGACCAGAATCTTATCGGATTTTGCAATGGGAACACTCAGTTTCAAACAGTTAGTGAAACGCTGATTGAAGCAGGGCTTCTTTATGAAAGCGGGAAGGAACGTTTCGAGGGGTTTATCACCTTTCCGCATTTTCATCATAACCGCATCGTCTATATGACAGGGCGTGGTTACCCAGAGAAGGCGCATATGAAACTTCCGAGGGAAAAGATTCCGCTGCTTCATCCCTATCGGGGGCGTATTCCAAAAAAGGGGTTACCGATTCTGGTTGAGGGAGAAATCGACGCTTTAACGTTATGGCAAAATGGTTTCAATTCCTATTCGATTGGTGGAGTCAAAGGTTTCAAAGACGAATGGGCGAGTCATTTTAGGAACTATGAAATGGTATACGTTGCATTGGATGGAGATGAAACTGGGGAAAATGAAACTTTCAGAGTCGGAGAACATTTTGGAAATCGTGCTCAAGTCGTCAAACTTCCACACGGGTTCGACCCAAACGAATATTTTAAGCATCACAGTAAGGAAGATTTTGAGTCACTCATTACCTCTGCGGAAGACATTATCAAATACCAGTTGGGGCAAATTCCTACCGACACAGACAAAACCAAACTACCTCAGCGTCTTGAACGAATATTGAAGCAACTAGCGAGAATGGAAGAGGCAACAGCCGAGGCTTATCTTCGGGAGGTTAAAGAACGTTACGACCTCACAGAGCGGGATTTGGACTGCTATCGGAAGATGCTCAAGAAATATCGTGCAGAACTTGATATTACAAATGAGACGGTTGCCAATAATCACGTCCATACCGAGTATAAGGCTCTCTTTGATGGCTTGGTGGATATAGTCGAGCACGAGGACAACCCTGCTTTCCTGATTAAAGAAGGGGAGAAACTCTCCATCGTGTCTCAGGTACAAAGGGAGGGCAAGGTTTATATTCCACCACCAAAAGACCGAATGGACTGGCTTCTTCCTCGTAGTGAAGAAGTTTTGAAATACTATGAAAACGATACTGACGGTGAACTTTATGATGCTCTTTTGAATTACCACAAGGAAATCTCAGAGCTTCCAAGCGAGAAATACTACGACCTATTAGCAGCTTGGGATTTTCACACCTATTGTTTGGAGCACACCCAATCTTCCCCCATTCTCTGGCTATTCGCCATTCCTGAGCGTGGCAAGAGTCGTACTGGCAAAGGCTCGATATATGTAGCCTATAGAGGAATATATGTGGATGAATTGAGGGAAGCCTATTTGCTTAGGGTTTCCACTCGTTTCAGAGCGTCAATATTTTTTGACTTAATAGACGTTTGGAAAACCGCAAAAAATACTGGTTGCAGTGATATTCTTTTGCACCGCTATCAGAAAGGTGCTCTTTCACACAGAATCAATCCCGATTTAGCCCCGTTTGAGGACATTATTTCTTATGAAGTTTTTGGGTCAACTATCATTGCAACCAATGAGGGGGTTCACCAGACCCTTGAAACAAGAGCGATGCAGGTTAACATGCCCGATTCTTCTAAGGAATTTGAGAATGACGTTACACCAGAACTTGGGCTACCCTTTAGGGAAAGGTTGGTTGCATTTCGAGCGAGGCATTTGGGAGAACCGCTGCCTGATATTCCAAAACCCGCTGCGAAAAGGCTAGGAGAAATTTCAAAGCCTCTTTTGCAAATCATCCGTTTAGTCAAGCCTGAACGAGAACAATCTTTCCTGGAACTAATCCGTGAGCTTGAAGGGGAAAGGTTGATTGACAAATCCGATAGTCCAGAGGCTCAAATCGTGGCTGCAATAATCGGCTTGGAGGATGAGGTGCAAGTGGAAAAAGAGGAAGAAGTTCTTCCAGTCAAAAAAATTACGGCTGTTCTTAACGTAGGAAAACCCGAACGGTATAAGTTTGGTGAAAAGAGTGTCGGATGGAAGTTAAAAGCTATGGGGTTTAAAAAAAGGCACCAGCATTACGGTGCGGTAATTGTTTGGGATGACCAGTTGCTCGAACGATTGAAGGCATCTTTCGGTTTATTAGAAAAGAAAGCAGACCACAAACCTAATTCTCAGTCTGAACATACGGAGAATCCAGAACCACCAGACAAGGGCGAACTTGCGGACGATTCGGAAGATTTGTTGCAAGGATGATAAAAATTTGCCCACTTATCAAATACTTTGTAAAGGAGGCTACATGAATAAATGGAAAATATAGAAGGAAAACCCAATGAAGGTTACATCGAGGAATCGAAGAAAGAAGACACGTTGACCAATGACGAATATGTCAAATCACTGACAAGGCTAGGTCGCATACTGAATTTGCTATGGTCGTATTTTGTGCTTGTGAGAATCAACGCAGTTTCTCATTCGATATTTAAGTTGTTTTTCAAACGATGCCCGAAATGTCAGAGAACGAAACTCGTATCTAGTTTTTACAGTAACAGGACTCAATATGATGGTCTATCACCATATTGCAAGCCATGTACGAAGTTATATATGGCTGATTGGAAAGTACGACACCCAGGGAAAAGAGGGGGAAATAACGAAGGAGGAAATGGTGAAGGGGGAACGGAAAGACCTCGTAGAAGAGGCAAGCTGGTTAAAAAAGTGATGAAATGGGCGATTCATTGGTTATTTCGAGAGCCAAAATAAATGGAAAAAGGCGATAAACCAATGTGTGTACGCTGTGCTAAAAATCCAATTGCTACGAATGATTATAGGGAAATCCCAGAGGAACTGTTGGAAAGTGATAGCTTCTCATCCGCAATTTTGTGGCATCGGAAAAGACCCTATGCTGAGTTTAAAGTGTGCTGGGGTTGCTGGGTTTTAGAAGACAAGGCATTTTGGATTCACTTCAAAAAGAATAATAACGGAAAGGCGGTGACTATAGATGAATCCAGAGGAGAATTTCGAGAACTACATCCCCGAAAGAGAGCTACTCGAATATTGGGGATTAGAAAAAAGAGACTTGGAATATCTAAGACAACAGGAACCAGGGATTCCCTTCGTCAGGGTGCATAAGAACTTCAGATTATACCCTAGAGATGCAGTCGGGAAGTGGTTAGAAGGTCTAGAAGTTCAGAATAAAGTATCGTAGTCGGAGGTGGTTGTAGTCAATTGTTGATAGTCGCATGAAAACTCTAAAGTTAGGTCTGTGGTATCAATTTCCAGAAATCGCTTAAAACAGGGCAGATAATTGATTTTTCTCGCAGTCACGTTTCCTCGGTGGTCATTAAAATACCGTGTGGGGGCGGTAAGCGAATCAAGAGCGAAAGGAGAAAATTAAAATGAATCAACAATCAAAAGCAGTTAATACGAAAGCAGCAGTTTATGTAAGAGGTAGTACACCTTCTTTCTCAAACCAAAAGAGGAGTTTAACCAAGTATGCTCAAGGCGAAGGATGGAGTTATAGGGTTTACGCTGACCCAGGACTTTCAGGCGCAGCGGTAACTGGTCGCCCTGGGATTCAGAGACTCCTCGCACATATTAAGGCGGGAAAGATTCAGGTTGTTCTTGTGACTGACTTCGATAGGTTGTCTAGGAATACAAAAGATTTAGTGAGTATCTTAGATTTATTCGACAAAAAAGATGTGAAACTTATCACGCTGGGTCAGGAAACCAATGGAGAAGTCAACCACTTGCCAGCGTTGGGTCATCTTCCTCTTAACAATCCGATGTGGAGCGATTTCCTTTCCCATTACATGAGTGAGTTTGAAAAGGCTATGAGGAGAGAGAGAAACAAACAACAAAGAAGGTTGCAAATGTAACGATGAATGAAAATGGAAGGAACAATGGAAAGTCAGATAAGGATTGGATAGAGAGTGGTACGTCTCCGCCAGATTCAGGCGATAATTCAAGCTCAGGAGAAACAGGTGTTAATGGGTCGGGAGAAAGTCAATCTAGCAAAGGTAAAAAAGAGGTTAGCAGTGGAAACAATCGACAATTACTTTATCAGCAACGATTGCGAGTATCCTTTCGTTCAGCAGATTCAGAAATGGCTTCAGAAGACGACCTTGAACGTTTCAAGGATTTCCTTTATCATCTCGGAAGGGAGATTTTAGAAAATGGACACGAATAAACCCACTGCCATATATTGCCGTGTTTCAACAGAAATGCAAAAGGAACGGGAGTGTGTGGATGACCAAAGGAAGCGTCTCGTAGTATATTGTGAGCGAGGAGAATTGGGTGAGCCTTGTGAATATATTGACGAGGGATTCAGTGGTGGTTATCTAAACCGTCCTAGCATGTCTCGGCTAATTGAGGAAATAAAAAACGGTCGAATAGCCACACTTGTGGTTACCAAGATAGACCGTTTGACGAGAGATGACGGTTCTGATAAAGACCAACTACTTGACCTTTTTGAAAAAAATTACGTGAGATTGATAGCCATAGATGAGGGTATTAACATTGAAACCCATAAAGGTGACGGTTACAACGACTTCAATTTAAAGTCACGATTTTTTTTCTCTGGCATAGAAAGAGATAACATTCGTTCACGAGTGAAGAAAGCAATGTACCATCGTGCAAGGGAGGGAAAGTGGAATGGGGGTATTGTCCCGTATGGGTGGACAACATTTGGACTTGAGGTAAAGAAGTATATGGCTAAGGGGTATGATAAAGACCATGCTCCGATTGAAGCTAGGAAACTTTGTCCTACAGAAAAGGTGCTTTACCATTATGAACCAGAAGCGAAAATTTATCGTCTAATGGCAGAGAAGTTTGTAGAAACCAATAGTATTGGACGTGCGAGGGACTACCTGCATGAAAATAACTGCTTTACTCGTGAGGGCAAACCTTGGTCGAGGTCATCCATAACACGTCTGCTTAGGTCGTCACTTTATATTGGGCTTATCCGTTATGGGACAAGAAAAAACCCTAGAAAAGGGAAGAAATTGATAAATGTTCCTAAAGAGGATTGGTTGACAACCCAAGGGAAACATCAGCCAATCATTTCACGTGAACTTTACGAAAAGATTCAAACGTTCCTTGATGCGAAGAAAAAAGTACGGCTCAGATATGACACCACTTACCTGCTCAATGGCATTTTAAAATGTGGACATTGCGGTTGTGGGCTTCAAGGTAAATCTTCAAGAAGAGGCGAAATGGGAAAGATTCATTCATATTATCGGTGCTATACCCGTGACCAGAAGGGCAAGGAAGTTTGTGCAACTGCTCCTGTGAAAAAGGAGTTGGTTGAAGGTACAGTCATCAAGACCCTATTGACGCTTTATAAGGATAGAACCTTGTTGGAAATACAGGATTGCATCAAAAGGCATAACGAATACATTAAGAACAGTAAAGAACCGATTGAAAATGAAATCGAAGCTCTCAAAAGAAGAAACCACGAAATTGAGAAGAAGAAAACTTTCTTATGGGAGAAACTAGAAAGTAGGGTCATCGAGGATAAGGAATTCAGGGAAAGAAAAGACAAATTAGACCGAGAGGCTGAGGAAAACGAGAAAAAAATACTAGAGATTCAAAAAGACCTGTCTGACAGGGAAGATAAGAAAATTAGCCTTGAGGCGTTGCACATGCTTATTAGTCGGATTGTTGGTTTGTGGGATAGAGCAAACTCAGACCAAAGAAAAACCCTATTGCATAATATGATTAAGGAAATAAGGTTTTACGGTAAGGATAAGCCCCTTAGTATCAATCTTCAATTTCCTGTTGGCGAATTCTCCCGCACGGGCAGGGATTCATCGCACAAATGGTCAAAAATTGTGCGGGAAAAATAAGATTCATTTTCGCTCTTGAAATTAAAATACAGCCGTCTTCCATGGGTGCCCTCAGCGCTTCAATGGCATCGCGTCTAAATTCGGGAAATTCGTCGAGAAACAAAACGCCGCGGTGCGCAAGCGTGATTTCTCCGGGTCTCGGAAGGCTCCCGCCTCCCACGAGACCGATTTGAGAAATTGTGTGGTGCGGCATCCGAAACGGTCGTCTTAGGATTCCTGAAGCATGATTTATTCCAAGTCCCGCGACACTATAAATTTTGGCGATTTCCAAATATTCATTTTTGGTCAATTCCGGAAGAATCGATGGGAACCGTTTGGCAATCATGGTTTTTCCGGCTCCCGGCGGGCCGATCAAAAGTAGGTTATGCATGCCGCTCACTGCGATCTCGGCCGCGCGTCTAGCATGAAATTGCCCTCTCACTTCTGAGAAATCGAGTTCATCATGGGCCGGTGAACTGCTCAACGGCAAACAACTTATTTGTTTCAGATTTCTTTCTCCGTTGATCCATTCCACAACTTCTTTTAATGAACGGGCCGAAAAGATAGAATGGTTCTCAATCAAGCCGGCTTCGGAAGCGTTCGCTTCCGGTAGTACGAGCGGAAGTTTTTTCCTCTTTGAAAGATTGGCTGCGGGAAGCGCGCCTTTTATTTCGCGAAGCGAACCGTCAAGCGCCAGTTCTCCCAGAAACATGAACTGACTCAGCGCCTCCGGTTTTACAAAACCGTTTGAAGCCAATATTCCTAACGCAATGGGAAGGTCATAGGCGGGCCCTTCTTTTTTAATGTCAGCAGGCGCCAAATTAATCGTAATTTTTTTGGGAGCGGTTTGATAGCCGCTGTTCCTGATCGCTGAACGGACCCGTTCCTTACTTTCTCTGACCGCTTGATCCGGAAGACCAACGAGCGCAATTTCTGGCAGTCCGTTGGCCACATCGACTTCAATTTCGATGAGATAGGCATCAATTCCGAGACAAGTCGCACTGTAAGTTCTTGAAAGCATTTTATTTAGATAAAATTGAAAACCCTTGGCTGGAATGCGGCGGGAGGAAACGCTCTTGCCTTTTTAACTCGGCCGACTATAATAACTCACGATCAGTAGGCTCGTATATTTGTTTTTCATTAAAACCAATTTGATTTTAAATCATTTATTTTTATTGTCAATAGTTCTTTAAACCCCCTTCATCTTAAGGATTTGGATGGACGATCCATTGCCTATCTCACGAGCATACTACGCGGTTGCCGCTGCTTGGGCCATCGCGCAGTCCATAAAAGTAATTCGCAACGTCATTAGACGAAGAAGATTTAATGTCCGTTGGATTACCGATACGGGAGGAATGCCAAGTTCACATTCCGCCGGAACTGCTTCCGTGGCAACCGTGGTCGGAATTTACGCGGGTGTAAATTCCGTTCTTTTTCTTTTAGCGTTGGTATTTGCTTTGGTCACGATGTTTGACGCCGCTAGTGTCCGTCGTTCGGTTGGAAGGCAGGCCGTTCTCTTAAACCGGATGTTGGATGAAATTTATGCCCAGGGTAAATTCTCCGAACAATATTTAAGGGAATTTTTGGGGCATACGCCCATTGAAGTGATTGTAGGCGCATTTTTGGGAGTCGTCGTTTCTTTTTTAGTATGTTATCGGTGAAGTAACTTTGTTCATGAAAAAAATTACAGTTCTCATCTTAACGTCGTTTTTTATTCCGTTATGGGCATCTGCCTCAACGATGGCCGGCGTATCCGAATTGTCTCAACTTCCCAAGAATACGCCGCTTGAAGAAATCGATCGTCTTGTAAAAAGTGGGGATTTATTAAAGGCGAAGGATAAATGTGAATCTCTGGTTGGTTCCGGTTTATCTGAAGATGAGCGTAAATCGGCTGAGCGGGCCTTGCAGGATATCAACATCAAAATTCTGTTTTCACCGACCATTACCCCAAATAGCTTTTTATATACGGCACAACCGGGAGATACGCTCTCTAAAATCGCAAAAAAGTACAGTACCACAGTCGAATTCATTCGAAAAAGCAACGGTCTAAAAAACGATTCAATTCATGAAGGAATGAAACTGAAGATCATGAAAACAACCTTCAAAATTGCAATCGATATTTCAGATCATCAGCTTAAGCTCTACGCGAATCACGAATTAATTAAAACCTATTCTGTCGCTACCGGACGGGTTGGCAAAGCCACTCCGAAAGGCACGTTTACCATTGTCAATAAGCTCGAAAATCCGGTTTGGTATCATGAAGGAACCGCGATACCGTCGGGAGATCCCAAGAATATTCTGGGGACTCGCTGGTTGGGGTTTTCATTAAAAAGTTACGGGATTCACGGAACTACGCTTCCCGAAACTGTGGGGACGGCTGCGAGCGAAGGTTGTATTCGGATGTTGAATTCCGAAGTCGAAGAACTTTACAGCATCGTTCCTCAAGGCGCAACGGTAACATTGGCGGAATAAAATATGACCCAAAAAAAAATAAAGATCACAGACAAAGATATTTTTAACACGTTTTTGCCGTTTGAGCGCCCCATTGTCGAAATGGAAAAAACAATTTTGGAAATGAAAGTTCGAAGCGAATCCGGCGCGATTAATTTATCAGGTGAAATTAAAAGTGCCGAAAAAAAATTGGACAAAGAAATTAAAAAAGTTTTTGAGCATCTTACTCCTTGGCAACGGGTTCAGGTTGCGCGACACCCCCTCAGGCCTTACACCCTCGACTATATCAATTATCTTATGGAAGGTTTCACGGAACTTCACGGCGACCGGCATTTTTCAGATGATCGGGCCATTATTACGGGTTTGGCTCAATTTAGAAATTGGAATGTTTGTGTTGTCGGTCATCAGAAGGGACGGGATACCAAAGAAAATTTAATGAGAAGTTTTGGAAGCGCTCATCCGGAAGGATATCGAAAAGCGATACGTGTCATGAATTTAGCCGAACGTTTTTCGCTTCCGATTATCACCTTTATTGATACGCCGGGAGCTTATCCGGGAATCGGTGCTGAAGAACGGGGTCAGGCTGAAGCCATTGCTTATAATCTGCGGGAAATGTTTGAGCTAAAAGTCCCGGTCATTGTCGTTGTCATCGGCGAAGGCGGAAGCGGCGGCGCTTTGGGAATCGGGATCGGAGATCATATTATTATTTTGGAAAATGCTTATTACTCGGTGATTTCACCGGAAGGCTGTGCTGCGATTCTTTGGAAAGATAATGCCAGGTCACCGGATGCCGCTCAAGTACTTAAATTAACAGCCAACGATTTATTAGAATTTGGAGTCATCGATGAAATTGTGAAGGAACCTTTGGGCGGTGCTCACCGGGATTTTGAAACCACTGCGATTAGCTTGGGCGATAGTATTGAACGTGTATTAAAACGCCTGACAAAAGTTACTGCCAAAGAATTGGTTGAAAAGCGGTATCAGAAGTTCCGTTCGATGGGAGTTTTTGGCGAAAAATCTAAGTAGGGACGGGGTTATTACCCCGCCTCTACTTGGTTTTTACTTTCTTCAATAAATCTCGCTTCAGAGACATCAGTTTTTTAAGCTCATGTTCCCGTTTTAGAAGTACCTTCAAGGTTGAAGGCGGAAGTTCCATGAGGGCGATTTTTGAAATTTTTTTCAGCTCTTTAGGAAACCGTCTTTTAAGTTCATGCGTCGGAACTTCGTCTTCAAATTTCAATCTAAATATTTTTTCGTATGTCACAGTTGCTTCTCCTTGGGAGAAGTTATCGTCCATTCATTTCGGAACTTAAAAACAGCCAAATTGCCCCCCCCCATAAGTAGCGGTCCCTCCCCAACGTCAGTCTATATATAGACACATCTAAAAAATCCGTCTTTTTCTCATTTTTCCCCTTAAAAACAGCTTGACTTAAGACGATTAAATTTGTACCCTTAACTTTATAAAATATAAATTACATTTTATAAAGTATAGGCTTTTTAATATTCATGACCTATGGAAACTCAAGTGCTTCTAATTCAAAAGGCAGAGCCCCAGCAAAAGCTTGGGCTTTTTTTATGTCTCTCATTGTTTTCAGCTTGAGTGTTCATTCGCTCGTTCTTGCTGAAGCGGGGTCTGAGCGGCCTATTGTTGAAGAACTGTCGGAAGCAGAAAAAGCAACCATGATTAAACAGCTTTTGACCGAAGGAGATCGTTTGACCGAGCGGAAAGATTACAACTTAGCGAATGCTACTTATGAAAGCGTTTTCCTTGTTGAACCAGCCCACGTTGAAACTTCAAAACGGATTGATCGACTGAAAAAAATTATGATTAAAGAAGGTGTTTCAGAAACTCAGCTCGTGACTCGTGTTTATGACGCAGAAGTAAATATCCGGGTCCGGCAGTATCTTGTCCAAACAAAAGATTTGATCCAACAAGGTAAGTTGGCACAAGCCAGGTTTAATCTTCAAAAATTGCTTTTAATCAATCCGCTTCACGAAGAAGCCAATAAGCTTTACAAGCAAGTAAATCAACAATTGGAACAGGCGGCCCGATGATTCCACCACCTGCTTTTCCGCCGAAGGCGGATGTTTCAAAAATTCAGTGTTACATTGGCCCTACGGGCCAAAAGCAGGTGGTGGGATGAAGCGAGAAAAGCTCTTTAAGATTGGCGAAGTCATGGAGTATTCGGGGCTTTCACGTCAGACCGTTCACAATTACACCATGGCCAATTTAATTTCGGAAGCTCGCAGAACCCCTTCGGGTCACCGGCTGTACGATGAATCGGTGTTTGACCGGATTGAAAAAATCAAAGTCCTTCAATCCAAGAATTACACGCTGCTTCAAATTAAGCGGCTGCTTGAAAAAGAAAAAATATAACTTTAAACATAGTGTAGGGAGGTGATGACCATGAACGACATGGATTTCAAACTTTGGAAAAAATATAAAAAAACAAAAACCCGCCTGCTTCGTGAAGAAATTGTCCGGAAATATTTATATTTGGTTAAATACGTCGCAGGGCGTGTGGCCATCGGTCTTCCGCCAAACGTTGAGTTTAATGATTTGGTCAGTTACGGAATTTTGGGTTTGTTCGATGCCATTGAAAAATATGATGTTAACCAGGGCAATAAGTTTGAAACCTACGGAGTTTCCCGTATTCGCGGCGCCATCATGGATGAGCTCAGAAAATTGGATTGGGCCCCCCGACTTTTGAGAAAACGGGCCCGTGAAATTGAACGGAAAAACCGGGAGCTCGAGGATCGTAACGGACGAGTTGCCACGGAAGAAGAATTGGCCAAGGCGCTCAAGATGAGCATTGAGGATTTGAACGGGATTTATAATGAACTCAATTCCACAACTTTTTTGTCACTCGACGAGGTCTGGCAAAATGATGACGGAAATAAACCCATTTCACGTCTTCAAACGGTTGAAGATTCGCTCATTATGAATCAATTTAGCTTTGTTCATCAAAATGAAGTAAAGGAACTGTTGGCTCAGGCAATCGACACGCTTCCTGAAAAAGAGAAACTCGTGATCGTTCTCTATTATTATGAAAACCTGACGCTTCGTGAAATCGGAGAGGTCTTGAACGTATCTGAGTCCCGAGTATGCCAGATTCACACCAAAGTGGTGATGAGACTTCGCGGTCATTTAATGAAAAAAACAGGAGAGATCACCCTCGAAGCATAACCAGAAAAATACGTCCATAAAGTTTTCCGTTCCCCGCGCCGATACTTTCTAATGGGAAGTTTCAAACGAAACTTCTGCCGTCATTTTCATCCAATGATTCAATGTAGATGACGACTGCCCTGATTTCCCATTTTAGTTTATTCATGAGAATCGGGGCTGTCATTTAATCTTTCTCCACGGTAACTACATAAAGAATGGATTATGTCAGATCATGTTGATTGTGCCCTGCCCAAAAGCGAAGCCAGCTGGATGGGCGGCGTGCAAATGAAAAACCCTCAGCATTCAATCAGCTTGAAGCAAGAAGTTGAGCGTTTTAAACGGGAACTTGCAAAAATTCCAGACCCTAATTTTGGCCGAATTGAAGAATTGAAAGAAAAAATCAGGAATAAAACGTTGATTACGAGGGAAGCGATTGAAGAGGCGGCTGAACGCCTGGCTGAACGATTTTTGGGGCGAAGTTAAGCAGCCTATTTTCTGAGTTTTGCCCGTTCGATCCAACGCCTGATTGCGGAAAGTTTCATAAAACGGCTCCAAACATCTCCGTTGTTGATTTGATTTTCAATCATCATGATAGTGATCCCTTGATCAATTCCAAGGTATTCATCAGCCCACCAATTCCGATCTAGATTAAACGCATCTTTAAACCCGTAGGGGCCGTACAAATGCCCGCCGTATTTTTCATATAACGTTCTAATGACGTTCATGGATTCGTTCGGCGTAAACGTGATGGACCCGATTGCTGCATAAGGCGCAATCGTTCCATCATGGAGCGCGGTTCCGGGTTCGGCGCCGTACGCTTGATAACCGTCCGGCCCCAAAGAGGCGGATAAACCCCAAATTCCATTTTGATAAGTCTGATATTGAGCTGCATTGAGCAAACAAAATTTTTGATTGGCCAAGGTTGCCAAAGTTGAATTTTTAAAATAATCAACGCCATTGTCATCAAGGTTTTTGAAATCAATGAAGGCATGACTATATTGATAGGTAAATAAACTTCCAGTGTAAGAATAAACAATTTTATTTCCTTCCCAGTCCTCGCTTTGCCTTTCCCAGGATTTCCACACGGTTTCCGGAACGGCATGAGTTTCAGCGCCCAATGCCAGTGCTTGTAAAATTAAATGCTCCGAGTACATGTCCCAATAATAAGGAAGAAAGCCTTCTTTCGGTTTCCAGCCGTGGCATATCTGCCTGCTTCCATTTCGCATCCAATTCCAATCAACCCGGTCATACAGCCGTTTCGCCCGGCTTTCCAGTCCGGTTCCTTTAAAATAACTTGAAGCAAGCAATGCGCCGGCAATAAGCAGCGCGGTATCGATAGAAGAGATTTCTGAGTTCCAAACCCGTTTACCTGTTTTTGGATCGACGAAATGATAAAAAAATCCATGTTCATTGGGAGTGCGTTGTTCGAGCGTATCGAGCGTTCGTTCGATTTTTTCGTAGGCTTCCCGGTAGGACAGCCATCCATTAACGGAGCCGATCGCAAAACTTGCGAGCGCGAAACCCGTTGCAGTAATCGAAGCGGGGGAGCCTGATCTTGAGGAATCTTGCGTAAGTCCTGTTTCCGGGTTTGTATAAGCCAGAAAATATTCCAGTGAATCTTTTTGGATTTGCTTCAGGAGAAGTCGGTCTTCTTGGGATAGCAGGGGCACAGCACGCTGCGCCACTACTGTGTTTACAGCTTCATCTGAAAAAATACAGGGAATTTCAATAGAGTAGGTAAGAATTAAAAATGCGGTAATCATTAATCGTTTGAGCATAACGACAGCTAATCTGAAGAAGTCTTAAATTTTGAAAGCTCTTTTTTTACTTCCGCAACCGCGGAATCGCTCGGTGCTTCTTTGAGAATTTTTTTGATTCGAGACAATGAAACATCCAAATTTGACGCCAATTCATTGAAATGTACAGCCAAGTAACGTACTTCATCAAATTTTCGAAATTTAATCCGCACTGTTAAGTCTCCGTTTTTAAGCTCCTGCATGTATTGCGTCAATTTATATAATGGGCCCGCGACTTTATGCGTTAAAAAAATACTTCCCCAACCGATAAAGAAAAGAAGCAGGATTCCGAGCGCGATGGTTTTACGGTGTGCGTCATCCATAATTTGACGAATAATTTCCTTTTGCCGTTGACTTAATAAAGCCGTTTCGCGGTACATTCTTAAGGAAGGCATTTGATTGATTCTGGAAACCGGCCGTCTACTGGCTTCATATTCATTCATTTGCGCGCTGGTGATGAGAGATTCCCGGAGAGATTCTTCGGAAAATGCTTTAATGGTCGAGGCCCAAATTCCGTAGTAATTTCCGACCATGCCAACCGATAAAATGATCGCTAGAGTCAAAACAATATAAATCACATAATGAAGTTGAAATGATTTATCAATCAGGAAATGTTTTCTTCGGTTGTTGAATATCATGCTAAAAGTATCGGCCAAGCAGGGCAATCCTAAACTTACCTGTCATCCCCGCACGCTTTTCCATTATTTTATTGGACTGAAGAACATTCAATCTACATATAAAACTAGTGACTTGTCGAAAGTAATCCGATAAAATTCTTCAATAATTGAAGTAGGGTTGCGAGCGCTCCTTGGGCACCACAGCGGATCGTCCCGCAAAAAAATCGGATAAACCCAGCCTTTCAGCGGGAAGTATTGGGAAATTCCCTAGCCACGATTTACCTTCCTTTAGAGTGAAACAGAAAAGGGGGTTTTATGCCGATCAAATCCTGGCCTAAATCGGAGCGCCCGCGGGAACAGTTACTCGAGAAAGGTACTGCCCTTCTTTCCGACGCGGAGCTTCTCGCTGTCCTTTTAAGAAATGGAATCAAAGGAAGCGATGCGATTGCGTTTGGGCGAGAACTTCTTGTCAAATTCGGTGGATTACGGGGACTTTTGGCAGTTGAGAGCAGGGAGCTTCAGAAAGAAAAAGGACTTGGTCCGGCCAAAATCGCAACACTCCTTGCCGCCCGAGAAATAGTGAAGCGCTCGCTGCGCCAAGGAATTCTTACGAAAAACATCATCCGCGATCCTGAATCCATGATGGTGTATCTTGCGGCCTCGCTTCGCGACAGAAAAAAAGAAGTCTTCAAAGTTTTTTTCCTCAACAAAGCCAATTGTTTAATCGACGAGGCAGATCTCTTTGAAGGTACGGTGGATGAAGCCGGTATTCATATCCGCGAACTTATCAAGGCCGCTCTTGACCGCCATGCCACGGCCCTGATTCTTGCCCACAACCACCCCTCTGGAAGAGTCGAGCCTAGCCCTGAAGATAAAAAAATAACTCGCAAGCTGCAAGCAGCCTTGGCTCTTGTCTCTATTGCGCTGTTGGATCACATCATTGTAGGAGGTGATCAATACTTCAGTTTTATGGAAAAAGGTTTGCTCGGCTGATCAAAAATCCATCAATTTTGAACATTTAATTTTGAAGGCTTTGGCAAATTTTTCAATCGTGTCAATTCTGACAGCAGGCGGCTTCTTTCCTTCGATTTTCTGAACGTACTTGTAATCAACACCGGTTATCTCCGCGAGTTTCTCCTGCGTATAGCCGCATTTCCCGCGAAAGTATTGCAATCGTCTTCCAAGTTTGTACCGCGCATTCGATTTCATAACACCGTATTATGACGCGGTGTATTTATGCTTGACACCCGACAAAACTACGGTGTACCATTTCAGCTATTCTTACTGAATTATGGGAGTTTTGTAACGGTGAATTTGTTCTCAACCATCAAAAGAAAAATCGGGTTGCTGCGTGACATCAAACATCTGTGCCATATCTTGGCAGGATTTTCGCTTTATCTGCTTTATGTGGCTTGGAAATTTGGCAACCTCAATCGCGCCGGCGGCGAATTCTACAAGATCGCCCAATTGGATAAAAAGAATTTTGCAAGGACGCTCGCAGTCAATTTTTTTGAAAGTCCTCTCAGTCTTTTGGCTCGGGATTATCATTTTTTAAAAGCTAACATCGACCGGGATCGTATTTCCACAGGCGTCATGCAAGAGTATTCTGATGAGGGCCTCTCGGGTTATGGGGATACTCACTATGATAAAGGGGGAGATACCCTTGAAACTCAGCAGCGCGGGCTAGTACTTCCGCTTTTAGAAAAAAGTTTGCATGAGAATAAGGACAGGCTTAAGTCGGTGATGGAAGTTGGATGTGGCAATGGAGATGTGATTACGCATTTGGCTGGAAAATATCCTACCTATGACTTTTGGGGCGTCGATTTTTTTGTAGGCAATGCTCAACTTAAACATAACCATATCAAAAATTTGGGTTTCATCAAGGGATATGCATTAGAACTATTAGAACAAAACCAATTTAAAATAGATATAATCTATGGCTCTTCGACTTTTTGTGTTTTTACCCCAAAAGAACTGGTTCGATATCTTCATGTCATGAGGGAAAACAACGTTACGGAAATCGTTCTTAGCGATCCTGTATGGTACGGGTATGTTCAGCAAAGAAACGCTCAAGCAATGTCAAAGCATATTGGAAGATCGGTCTGGTTTCATAATTACGCGGGTTATTTTCATGAAGCAGGGTATGAGACAATTGATTTCCAGTTCTTTCCGTATAAGCATCCGAAATCTGTTAGATCAGACCTTTTTATTATTTTGATTCGCGGTAGGGTTATTAAAACGTAGGTTTTCAGCAAAGAATAGCCGACTTAAAACTAAAAATGATAAATGTGAACCAAGAGATCATGAACAAGATTCAAATTCTCAAAGCCGAAGTCCACAATCTTCTTCTCCATAAGCTCTTCCCTTTTAAAGAGAGCTTGAATTTACTCGGGCACCAAAAGGCGCCCTCAGAGGATCAACTTTTCAGGATGCAGGAGGTAATAGATGAGATTGTTCCTCTTGTTGATGCTAAGTTTCAGGAGTTCTTGAATGAGTTTGATTAAGGAGAGCAAAACAAAAGGGTCCATTCTAGTTGTGGATGATGAGGCCTCAGATTGTGAACTCCTCTCTTACTTTCTTCAGGCGCATGGCTACCGTGTAATGACAGCGGACAGCGGGGGAAAGGCAGTTGAGATCATCCACAAGGCATCTTTCAATCTGATTCTTCTCGATCTCGTTATGTCTCCGATGGATGGATTTGAGACTCTTAAAGTTGTCCGAAAGAGCCATTCCTTTCAAGAACTTCCAATCATTATGACAACTGTCAGGGACAGGAGTGCCGATGTGGACTATGCTTTAGAACTTGGTGCCAATGATTACGTTACAAAACCCATCCTATTCCCTCTTCTTTTATCCAGGATTCAGACTTGGATTTCCACAAGGCCGCATATTTTTAAACCGTAGGTAATGGTCGCCTTCTGCTAAATTCTTATTTCCAAACCTCCGCTTTCGTTGTTACAATACGCCGCTACTAAGGAAGAGTGGTAAATTATGTGTGGAATCGTCGGATATATCGGCCACCGGGAAGCAATCCCAGTATTAATTAAAGGGCTCGAATACCTGGAATATCGAGGTTATGATTCCGCCGGCGTCGCCTGCCTGAATTCCAAATCTCATATTTTTCTTGCCAAAGAAAAAGGAAAGCTCTCCGAGTTAAAAGCTTCTGTCAATGGCGCAGCCACCGGAATGTACTTAGGGATTGGCCATACCCGTTGGGCGACGCACGGAGAACCTTCCCAAGAGAATGCTCATCCTCATATGGATAGCCGCAAGCAAATTGTATTGGTTCACAACGGAATTGTTGAAAATTATGCGTCTCTCAAAAAAGAATTGATCCGGAAAGGATTTTCCTTCAGTTCAAAAACGGATACCGAAGTTGCTGCCAACTTAATCGGAAGCTACTATAAAAAAGGGCGTCTGCTGGAGGCTGTTCAGCGCGCAGTCAAAAGACTTCACGGTTTTTTTGCGTTCGTTGCCTTTGCCAAAGATGAACCGGACAAAATTATTGTATTTAAACGCTCCAATCCGATTGTGATCGGCTTAGGGAAAAATGAAAATTTCGTAGCCAGCGACGTATCCGCACTACTTCCGTACACGCGGAACGTAATTTATTTGGAAGACGACCAATATGCTATTTTAACCCGCGAAGGGGTTGAACTGCTGTCTTTCGACGGAAAACATCTGGTCGCTAAACCCCAAACGGTTGATTGGGATATTTCCCAAGCTCAAAAGGGCGGCTTTCCTCATTTCATGCTCAAAGAAATTTATGAGCAGCCAAACGTTGTGAAAACGATTTTGGAAACGCGCCTTCACAAAAACAGAGTTTACTTTGACAGCATTAAACCTGCTATCGAAAAGCGATTAAAGAAAATAAAAAAAATCCATTTTGTCAGCTGTGGAACGGCTTATCATGCAGGGCTCGTCGGTAATTATATGGTTGGCGAGTGTCTCGGTCTCCCATGCGAAGCAACCGTATCAAGTGAATTTCGCTATGAAGATCCAGTTGTCGATGAGGAAGATTTAGTTGTCTTGATTACCCAATCGGGTGAAACGGCAGATACACTGGCGGCACTTCGCGAAGCTAAGAAAAAGAAAGCGCTGACACTGGCCATTGTCAATGTGGTTGGAAGTACCATTGCGCGCGAAGCTGATTTTGTCATTTACACGCATGCCGGTCCCGAAATCGGAGTGGCTTCAACCAAAGCTTATTTGGCTCAACTGGTCGTGATCGCGCTTTTTTCCATTTATTTGGGTTCCATTCATCCGCATCGGAGAAAAGATTTCACCCGTCAAAAAATCCGGCATTTGCTTAAAATGCTTCCAAAATTGCCGCGTCAAATTTCTGAAGTTTTAAAACAGAAAAAGCAAATTGAAAAGTGCGCGAAAAATCTACGTTGGAATAAAAATTTTCTTTATCTAGGGCGCGGCTACAATTTTCCAAATGCGCTAGAAGGCGCTTTGAAACTCAAAGAAATTACATATGCTCATGCGCATGGTTACCCGGCGGGTGAAATGAAGCATGGTCCGATTGCTTTGATTGATTCAAACCAGCCGGTGATTTGCATTTGTCCGCAGAAATCAAAAACTTACAACAAAATGGTGAGCAACATTGAGGAAATTCGCGCCAGAAAAGGAATTATCATCAGCATTGCGACAAAAGGTGATGAAAACGTAGCAAAATTATCGAAATATTCATTCTTTTTTCCAAATACTGAGGAAATGTTCTCTCCGATTTTAACCGTGATACCCCTCCAATTTTTCGCCTATCTCATTGCCGTGCTTAATCATAGAGATGTTGATCAGCCGCGGAATTTAGCCAAATCTGTAACCGTAGAATAATGCTTATAAAATTTATTGGCTTTATTAGTGAATATCTTAGTGAACAAAAAATTTTTTCTCGCGAAAAAAGAAATGGCCAATAATCTCCTTGTAAAAATTCTGGGCTGGAAAGCCACCGTCCTTCATGGCGATCCGAGCAGTTTCGACCGCTGGATTTGGCTGAAACGCCACCTTTCCCCCGGTCCTCTTCGAACTCTAGATGCGGGTTGCGGCTCCGGAGCCTATACGATGTATGCTGCAAGGATTGGAAATGAGGCTTTGGGAATTTCTTGTGAAGAACGCAGCACCGAAGTTGCTCGTGAGCGGGCAAATATATTAGGGATAACCAATGTGAGTTTCGTTACTGCCGATCTCAGACACTTAGATAAAAAGTCAAACCTAATTGGCAAGTTCAATCAAATCATCTGTTTTGAAACAATTGAGCATGTCTTAAATGACAAAAAACTTTTGATTGATCTATCTAACATTTTAGAAATTGGCGGCAAATTGCTTTTGACGGCGCCCTACAAAAATCATAAAGCCCTTTTGTATGAAAGTTTATCTACCTCTGAGGACGGAGGTCATGTCCGTTGGGGTTATTCTTATGAAGAAATCCGTCACCTATTTCAAGAAGCAGGATTGGAAATGACCACTGAAGAGTACGTCAGCGGTTTCATTACTCAAAAGCTTATGGATCTGATGCGATTTTTAGACCGAGTGCATCAAAAATTCGCTTGGGTTGTTACTTTTCCATTGAGACTACTTCAAATATTTGATGCTCCGATAACCCGGTTACTTAATTATCCTTATTTAAGCATAGGGATGATTGGCATCAAAAAAGATTAAAATAAGGTGAATAAAGGCTTGACATGAATTAGTTCAATAATATATTATGCCTCATTAAAGTAAAAGCACTTAAGCGCCGTACCATCAAGTGCTCGTGGTTTCGCTGTAATTCCTAGATAATTATTAAAATACGCCCTTAAAGTTGCTTATAACCAAGCAATTGTTAGGGTTTTTTTGTCTTTATAATTTTAGATATTATTATCTGTTCTTTGATAAAGTTTGAATTGTGCGAGGAGTCAACGTCTCCGTCTATCCCGTAAGGGATAAACATTTTTTTCGGAGAGTTTGATCCTGGCTCAGAACGAACGCTGGCGGCGTGGATTAGGCATGCAAGTCGAACGGAATGTTTAGCTTTTTCGAACATTTAGTGGCGAAAGGGTGAGTAACACGTGAGTAATCTACCCAGAGAATTGGGATAACCCGTCGAAAGACGGGCTAATACCGGATAAGACCACGTCCTCGTAAGAGGATGAGGTCAAAGATGGGGACAGCGGCGAAAGCCGTAGCCTATCGTCTTTGGAGGAGCTCGCGGCCTATCAGCTAGTTGGTGAGGTAATAGCTTACCAAGGCAATGACGGGTAGCTGGCCTGAGAGGGTGGTCAGCCACATCGGGACTGAGACACTGCCCGGACTCCTACGGGAGGCTGCAGTCGAGAATCTTTCGCAATGGGGGAA
>Ga0209515_10000593_pt1 | contig 64133 bp, 62 predicted proteins | sample Subgroupgradi54m_FD_187454 | JGI IMG/M metagenome (GOLD analysis project Ga0209515, IMG submission 187454) | Subsurface groundwater microbial communities from S. Glens Falls, New York, USA - GMW60B uncontaminated upgradient, 5.4 m (SPAdes)... ...
GATGGGGCGGGGGCGGGAACGCCGAGTCTTCGAGGCGTAGGCCGGAGCGCCTGCCCGTCCGTAGCTTCGGAGCGGAGGCGGGAAGCGGAGGCAGAGAGTGCCGAGTCGGCGAGGCTCCACTGAATTGATTACTGACCCTCGAAAAAAGTTCGCGCAAAGGTTATGATAAGACCACCAAACAGAAAAAACCTCCGCTACCGGAGGTTTTTTCTGTTTGGTGGACCTAGGGAGAATCGGACTCCCGCCTCGTCCATGCCATGGACACGTTCTACCACTGAACTATAGGCCCTTGTAACCTTATGCGCCCTAGTGTCCCACAAAATTATCCGGCGGACAAGACCTTGTGGCATATAAATCAAGCTAAATGTATACTTAGTTCAGAATTCGGAAAACCCCAGTTATCATTATGAACAGTCTCTTTGCTAAGCTTTCATTCGTCCTGCTTTTCGCCTTTCCTTATCTGTGGCTCTGGCTTAAACTCATCAAGACTTGGAACGTTACCTCATTGCCAGCTCAAACTGTAGTCGGAGTCGTAGCCGCCCTTGGATTGGTCATAGCGGGCGCTGTTATCATTCTAATTTTCGTTGTGCTCACGGCGGCAATTAGAATACTTGTCAAGAAAGTTTTCAGGCAATCACAGCGTTAATATGAAAAACCTGTCCTTTTTAAATTTCCCTCTCATCGCGATGCTCGTTATTTCAGGTTGCTTGGAGTATTACTTCACCCTCCGGTTCTTCCGGATTTTGAGTGACTGGGTACCCGCGGCCGTCGGACTTTGGTCCGTGCCTACGGTGATTGTGAGTTTCGTGCTCGCAGTCATCTCTATTGCCGAGATTGGCCTATTGTTGCTTATCACCCTAAACCGCGGGATACGAGAAGCGGTTTGGCAGAGAAACCGAGTACCGAAGTCGAGTGTATAGCCCTGTTACAACACGGGGCTTTTTCATTGGCCAAGGGTATCGGTTCTGCTACAATATGTCCATGGCCGCAAAAACGGAAAAACTTGGAACGGAAAGCTACAAGGGCGTGCGGGACTTTTATCCCGAGGACCAGTTTATTCAAAACTACATTTTCGGCGTGATGAAAAAAGTCGCGACACGTTTCGGCTATCAGGAGTACGGCGCGTCCGTCCTCGAACCCGCGGAGCTGTACCGCGCCAAGTCGGGCGAAGAAATCGTCAACGAGCAAACCTACACGTTCACGGACCGCGGAGACCGCGAGGTGACGCTTCGTCCGGAAATGACGCCGACAGTGGCGCGGATGGTCGCCGGGAAGCGCCGAGAACTCATTTTTCCTCTTCGTTGGTATTCAATTCCAAATCTCTTTCGCTATGAGAAGCCGCAACGCGGACGTCTGCGCGAACACTGGCAATTAAATGTGGATATTTTCGGCGTTGGGAGCATGCAGGCTGAAGTGGAAATTATTTCGCTCGCTTCGGAAATCATGCGCGCTTTCGGTGTCAAAGACAACCAGTTTGAAGTCCGGATAAATAACCGAAAAATCGTAAACTACATCCTGCAAACTCTTATCGGGCTTTCGGAAACAGAAAGCGGCAAGATCGCGAAAATTATTGACCGAAAGGAAAAAGTTAGCGCCGAGGCGTTTGATAAAATGATTACGGCAGCCGTCGGCGAAAAAGACAACTTTCTTTTGACCCTTCTTAAATCCAAAAATTTCGAGGAGTTTGTCGAAAGACTGCCGGAGGATAAGGGACTGGAAGAAGGCATAAGGGAAGTGAAAACCCTCATGGCGGCGCTTGAGAAACTCGGGGTTACCAACGTGGTGTTTGACCAGACACTCATGCGCGGTTTCGATTATTACACGGGAATCGTATTCGAAGTTTTTGACCTAAACCCAGAAAATCGGCGTTCCCTTTTCGGCGGGGGACGCTACAACGACCTGCTTGAAATTTTCGAACGGGAAAAAGTGGCGACTGTGGGGTTTGGCATGGGCGACGTAACCATGCGGGACGTTTTGGAAACCTATAATCTCTTGCCCTCTTTCAAAACAGGCGTCAGGCTCGCGATTTGCACCGTGGGGCTTGAACATACCGATTACGCCCAGGAACTGGCCCAGAAACTGCGGGCCAAAAATATTTCCGTCATCGTCGACTACTCCGGCAAAAAAGTGGGCGACCAGATTAAACGAGCCGACAAGCAAGATATTCCGTTTATCGTGGCTGTTGGCGATGATGAAGTGAAAAGCGGCCAACTTAAAGTTAAAAACTTGCAAACGGGGGAAGAAAAGACCCTGACGGAAGAAGAAACGGCAGCATTCATTCACGCGGCCTGACCACTGTGCCGTCCCCCTCATCCATGAATCACTCTTCTCCGGAAATGCGCGAACGCGACAACAAAGAAGTCTTTCTCTTCGCCAAAAATTTTTTCAGGAATCCCCTCCGCAACGCCGCGATTATACCGAGCTCGACATACGCTTGCACAGCGATGCTCAAAAATATTGATTTTAGAACCATACATACTGTGGTAGAACTTGGGCCGGGTACCGGAATATTTACCAAAGAACTGATAAAGAGATGCGCTCCCGATGCGAACATACTGCTGATTGAACTTGAAAAGTCATACGTGGAAAATCTGCGCCAGAAATTCGGCACGCGCGTCACGATCGAAAACGCGAGGGCGGAACTTTTGGACGACATACTGGAAAAACACTCTTTGCGAAAAGCGGACTTGATTGTCTCCGGACTGCCGTTTTTTAAAGAAGCTATAAACAACAAACTGCTTGAATCAATTAAAAAACAAACCGAAGAAAAAGCAATCTTCAGGTTTTTCACATACCTGCCGCCCGTCGCGAAACGTATTTACAAAAAACTGCCGCTCCGAAAAATAGCGTTTGTTTTAAAAAATATCCCACCCCTCTGGATTTACGGAGTTAACTGAAATGAAATACCTTATATTAGACTTTGACGGCGTTCTCGCGGATACGAATGCACTTTCTGATATTCACAAGGTTACATTCTTGATATAATGCTGTTACTGTTTTGGAAGCTAAGTTGCATTTTTCGTATTATTTCGTATAAATTCGCATAATTTTCGTATTGTATGCGCAAAGTAACTTTCGACATTGAAACCTCAAATCTTTTTCAGGACGTCGGCTCAAATGACCCCGCCAAGCTCGCCCTCTCGGTGGTCTGTATTCACGACTCGGAAACCGATAGCTATTCGAGTTATCTGGAAGAAGACCTCGGGAAACTCTGGCCGATTTTGGAAAAAACTGACATGCTTATCGGCTACAATAGCGACCACTTTGACATTCCCCTCTTAAACAAATACTACCCCGGCGACTTGTCAAAAATAAAAAGCCTCGACCTCCTCAAGGAAATTCGTGCGTCGCTTGGAAGACGTATCAAGCTCGATGACATCGCCGAAGCCACCTTGGGGAAAAACAAAACCGGACACGGTCTTGAAGCGATTGTCTGGTGGAAAAACGGCGAAAAAGACAAAGTCGTGAAGTACTGTCTCGAAGATGTTAAAATCACCAAGGAGCTTTACGAATATGCCAAGAAAAACGGCCTGGTCAAATACCGTGAGGGTACAAAAATCAAAGATATCAAGCTCGACCCCTCGGGTTGGGAAAAAACCAAAGACGCGGCCATGACTCATACCCTCCCCTTTTAGCCTTTTAGTTTCTTAGGGTGACATCAAACCTCACTTTTTATTTTTTATGTTGAAAAACTTAATGCAAAAAACCATACGCGGCGGGGCAGTGGCGATGCTTCTTACCCCGCTCGCCGGATTCGCGGCCGCTACGTCAATTTATTCGACAAGGAGCGCTACCTATCACATGGGCATCGTCCCCTACTACGTCTACGGCTACGACGTAAAAATCAATACCGCGAGCGCTTTGAATGCTCTGAAACAGCCGCCGGTCGCACCGAAACTTCCCGTTGCCGGAAGCGGAGGGAAGACGCGCCTGAAAACAGCAAAGTAAAAAGCGTCCGAAATCTCTCTGATGAAAAAGCACTGGTGGCATAATTCAAAATCTCACACGGCGGTCTTTTCTTTTGCGGTAGCAGGTTCTTTGATAACCCTCTACCTGACGTTCGCCTATATTGAAAGAACTTTTTTAAAACCAAAATTCATTCCGCCGGTTGACGCGCCGCTCGACCTCATCATTCCGGCACTTAACCTTGAGGCTCTTATTCAAACGGTCGGCATCGACAAAAACGACCGCATGGGTCTGCCGACCAATTTCGTCGACGTCGGCTGGTACAAGTACGGACCGCGGCCGGGGGAACGCGGTAGCGCGGTTATAGTCGGTCACTTTGATACGACCGTAGACGATAAAGCGGTTTTCGCGAAACTTTCTACTCTAAAGAAAGACGATGACGCATATGTTTTTGACAAAGCGGGAGAAAAAATTCATTTCCGCGTAACTAAAAAAGAAGTGTACGACGACACGAAAGCACCGCTTGAAAAAATTTTTGACCAGGACGTATTGACTGCCCGCCTCAACCTCGTGACCTGCGACGGCGTCTGGAGCACGACTACGCAAAACTACAGCGAACGGCTGGTGGTCTATTCAGAGCGGGTACTCGACTAAAACAATTGTAAAGAAGGGGTTGACCCGGTAGTAGATTTTGGCATCGTCCCGATTCGCCGCGGCGAATCGGGACAGGGCGAAGCCCAAGGCCAAAATTCACTACCGGGTTGACATAATTTACAAAAGCGCTAAGGTATTTCTTAGTGTTCTAAACTAACAACGGTTACCCGAGAAAGTGAGAAAGTTCCATGAAGCGACATTTAGTCCTTTCAACCCTGTGGTTCCTGGTCTTTGACCAGAGCAATATCACCTTCGCCCAAAAATCGCCAACCGCGCCCCCACAACAAAAAACGAGGGCGGTTTCAAAAGCAAAAGACGAAGCCGCCATCAGGGCTGACGAGGCTAGGAAAGTAATTGGCTTTGCGGCCGGTGAAGATTGCCTTGAGGTCGGCAAATACTACCACGTCCTCTCGACTAGGGGTGTTGCAACACAAACAAATCTTACGTGCTTCGCGGTATTGCAGGAGGTGAACAAAGTGGAAGCCGGAGCGAACATCACAATCTGGCAAGCAACAGGCACGCCGCCGCCCCGGTTCTTCCGGTTCCCAAACAAATACCTGGCGAAGGATGACATTTACGCCTTCGAGGGCGTTACTACGAACGGCTTTGGCTTCAAAAAGGTGGGGGCCGTACCGACAATAGAAATGCGGCTGATTCCCCTACCTGTCCCCGGAGGACCGAGGATGGAGCCTACGACACCGCCACCGAAACCAGCTGGCACCAAAGCCTGACGGCACAGGTATCTATGTGACCGACACTCCCGAAACGGAGTGTTTTTCTTTTGTTCTTTTGTATTAAAGACAAAGACCGCTTGTGTGCTAGAATAACCTTATTACACTAAAATAATCTACATGGAAAAAGAAAAAAACGCATTGACCCTACCCGTGGCGATTGTGGTCGCGGGCATTATTATCGGCGGAGCGATTTTCGTTACCCGCGAGGGCCAGGTGAAAAGTGTTTTTCCGGAACCTCAACAACAGACGCCTCCGTCAAATACGCAAGACATCGCCTCAAGACCTGTTGACGCGAACGACCACATACTCGGCAATCCCAACGCGAAAATTCTCATGGTTGAATACTCGGACCTCGAATGTCCTTTCTGCAAAAGCTTTCACAAAACCATGCGAACGCTTCTCGACGAGTACGGGAAAGAGGGCAACGTAGCGTGGGTCTATCGCCACTTCCCGCTTGATATTCATCCGAAATCTCCCAAAGAGTCCGAAGCGGCGGAATGCGCAAACGAACTCGGCGGCAACGATAAATTCTGGGCTTACGTCAACAAAATTTTTGAAATCACCCCCTCGAACAACGGGCTTGGCGCTTCAAAGCTGCCGGAAGTCGCCGGACAAATCGGCCTCAATGTTACGACCTTCCAAACCTGTTTGTCTAGCGGCAAATACGCCGAAAAGGTCAAAGCTGACTACAGTGACGGCCTCAAGGCCGGGGTCAACGGCACACCGAACACCGTTTTAGTCCTCACAAACCCACTCACCGCCGCGGCCGAGAAGCGTCTTGGCGAAATAAATCAAAATATCATGCGGCAACTGCCTGCCAGCTCTCAAAGTGTTTTAACCATCGACTCCGGCAAACAAAAAGTGGACATCGGCGGCGCTTTCCAATATCAGATGATGAAAGAAATTCTGGATTTGATACTGTCAGGAAAATAATTTGATTGTTTGTTATTTTGATTATTATTTAACACTAATTCCATATGGAAAGTGTCGGATTTCTATACGCAATAGGTGCCGCGGTTACGTGGGGACTGGTCTACACATTGGACCAGAAAATCCTTTCGAACGTCTCCCCTATTACACTTCTCTTTATCGACTCGCTGATAACCGCCATACTAATGTTGCCGTTTGTTTTCTTTGACAACGGCTCCGTAAAAGCGCTATTCTCTTCCGGAAAAACAAATCTGGCTTTGGTTGGCCTGTCTCTTGCACTCGCCTTGCTTGCGAATTTTTTAATCTTTTCCAGTATCAAAATAGTCGGTTCATCCGCCGCGTCAATCATTGAGATCGCTTATCCGTTCTTCGTCATTCTCTTCAGTTTTATTCTGTTCCGCTCCACGCCGAATATTTATTTCTTCATGGGGGGAATTCTGATTTTCATCGGTTCCATTATCATCATTAAATTGGCGTAAATGAACTCTGTGGCTAACGCTCTTGAGTAATTTCGCCTAACCTACTACGTTAAAAGTTGGCGAAGTTTGCAATATTCGCAGTCTTTTTCCCCGCAAGTTTTATCCCAAAACTCGAGATTCATAATGTCCCCCGCTACTCGGGTAATTGTTTTTTTGAGTTCTTCGACTTCCCCGTTCGTAATTTCAAACCGCTCTTTCTTGTAACGCATTTTTTCATCAGGCTCGGTAAAATCAAGCTCGCCGCTTCGCATTTCATAACGCTCAGCTTCATCTAAATCAAGCAACAACTTGTAGAACACGAGCTGACGCTTGTAATTGCCATCGGCATTTTTGGTCTTACCTTCAAGTTCGTTCCGCGATTTTGCCTTGCCGGTTTTATAATCCACCACGTTTACCGCGCGTTCGTTTTGAGAAAGCTCGACTTTGTCGAGTTTGCCTTTTAGGAGAATGTCACGTGCCTCACCGCCAATCTTCACGGGCAAATGAACGCCGCGAATGGCATACTCGGTAATTAAATTTCGGGGCCACGTGTTTTTGTACGTGTCATGGTAACCACCAAGCGACTTTAACCCTTTCAAAGAAAGTTCTTTATAATCCGCCGAACTTAAAGGTTTACGACCGAGGTTATGCTCAAATAGCCGAAGAAAGTCCTTGCGGCTCATGTCTTCTTCGGCGCGATACTTGTTGAAAAACGACTGGAGCGTTTCGTGCACCGCCGTACCGTAAATTTGGTGCTTGGTTTGCGACTGGGGCAAACGAATAAGATTGACGAAAAAATATTGCCAGGGACAAGCCAGATAATTATTGAGGTCGGTTACCGACAGCCCACGTTCGAGAAAAAGATTTTTGACGTATTCTTTGTCGGCAACCGAGACGGAGCGCGGGGTCTTTGGACTGAAGTGAAAAGCCGGCAGGCTCCGATACGCTTTTTCCACCGCGGCGGCATTACCGGCTCTCTTGAGAGACTCCGAAATTTCAGCGATAAACTGACTAGGCAACTGTTCCCTGCCCTCGCGTCCTTCTCTGGCGTAACTTACCGAAACCGTTTGTCTGGCCCGTGTCAACGCCACGTAAAACAGCCGCCGTTCATCTTCAATTTTACCTGCCTGCGTAGGCAGGCCACCCGCTTCCCCGCCGCCTAAAAGCGGAATGTGAAAATATTTCCGGTCTTTTTTGTTACCCCAGTGTCCGTCATAGGCTCCAGTGATATACACGTGCTCAAATTCAAGTCCTTTGGATTTGTGCGCGGTCATAAGCCGCACGCCCTTTGAAAAGTCGCTACCGCCGGCTGATTTGAGAAGAATACCGTGAGCGTCCATGAGGTTTAGGTATTCCACGAAGTCCGACAAAAAGTACTCTTTCGCGCCGCTCGCGAGTTTCCTCACTTCGGCGAAAAACGCCTCAAGTACCCGCAAACGTTCAAGCGAGTCGGAACTTTTTAAAGCATCGGCCAAAAAGCCGGACTCACGCAGCACGATTTCGAACACTTCGGCAAAGGGTTTGTTTTTGGCCTGTCCGGCCCATGTCACCAATCTTTTCCAAAACTCCGGCGACTCGCTTTGCAAAACTTCCTGAAGCGGCTTTCGCTCGTCCTTGGCCTTTTGGAAGAGCTTGAACACCTCCAAAGTGTTGAGACCGAGAAAATCAACGAACAAAAGCTTGCCGAGCGCTTCGTTGTCCGCGAGGTTCGCGATACCGCGAAAAATCAAAATAAGTTTTCGTAGCTCCTGGTCGCGAAGCATGTCCTGGTCGGACTCGATGCGACAGAGAACGCCCATACGTTCAAGCGCGGAGGCAACCGGAAAGGCGTCGCGGTTGTCGCGATAGAGAACCGCGATGTGTTCGGGCTTCACCCCCTCGTCTATTTTCTTTTTTATATCGTAGGCGATGAAAAAATGCTCAACATCCTCCGTCTGAAACTCGTAAACCCTGACAAGTCCATCAAGGCTCGGCCTTGCTAATTTAGCAAGGCCGAGCCTTGCTGACAAAAGCCGGACGCGCTTGAATGTTTCCGGCGCGCTGTTTTTCTCGATAAGACTGTGGGAAGCGTCCAAAATCCCCTGCCCCGAACGATAATTTTCTTCCAGGTTAACCAGCAAGGCGGCCGGATAGAGTTTTTTAAAATAGAGAAAGTTTTGGAGCGAGGCTCCCTGAAACCGGAAAATGGCCTGCTTTTCGTCGCCGACAATAAAAAGATTGGGGCTTTTGTGGAAGTTGGAAAGAAGCTCGAGCACGGCGTTCTGGGCGTTGTTGGCGTCCTGATGTTCGTCGGCCAAAATATACTGGTAACTTTCCTGCAAAATGAGAAGAAATTCCGGCTCGGAGCGAAGTGCTTTAATCACCTCCACAATCATGTCCTCGTAGTCGTATTGTTTTTTATTGGCCAGCGCGGCTTCGTACGCTTCAAATAACTTCAGAAGCTCCCTGTTCTTCTCGATATGTTCTTTTTCCTTGATATACTCACCCTTCATTTTGCCCTTGTGGACGCCCTTTTCGTGGTAGAGGTCGGGCGTAGCGGCAAAAGATTTTTCCTGCTGTTTAATACTTTGTTTTAACTCTGCCACACCGTATGCCTCACGTTTCAAAGCCTTAATCGCTTGCAAGGCCGGTCGCACATAGTAGAGCGGCTCGCCGTAGGGCCGGAGCAATTCAAACTCGCCGTCATTGATAACTTTCTCCATGGTTTTTATCTGGTCGATATCCGTCATAGCCGCGGAACCGATAATGCGCGGGAACCGTTCGGGATACTCTTTGATGACGCCGTTGCAAAAACCGTGGAAAGTGGCAATGTTCACCTTGTACCCGGCGCTCCCGACAATTTCAACCAACTTTCGACGCATGGCGTAGACCCCCGACTCGGTAAACGTGAGCGCGAGAATAGCGTCCGGCGGCGTGTCGGTTCTTTTCAAAATGTTCGCGATGCGGAGAGTCAAAATCGTGGTCTTGCCCGTCCCCGGCCCCGCCACGACCAACACCGGCCCATCGATAGCGTCGACGGCTTTTTTCTGCCCGGCATTCAACGCCTTGTACCGCTCTTCAAAATCATGGACTTTCATTGCAAGTATTATAGTATATGGGGAGTGTAAACTAGAACCTTACCTTATGAAAACCGACACAAAGCGCGGGGCGGCAAAACTCGAAAAACCCGAAGGCGGAAAAATCCTTAAAAATATGCGGCGTCTGGGAAGTTACCACTTCCACACCAAAGTGCCGTTCGACCAAGGTCCGAAATTCAAAAACAGAAAATATACGCTCGAGTGGCAGCGGGGTTGGAAACAGGCTAAAGCCTACGAACAAGGATACAAAGCGGGGCTTACGGGCGATAAAGCCAAAAAAATCCGTACCGCGACAAATCAAAGATGGAAAATATCAAACTATCGCGCTGGTGGGAGTATGGACGACAGGCTGTCACCGAAGTGGTGAAAGCCTACAGCGTCTAGCAAGAGGTCTTTATATGAGAACAAATACTGACAGCATGGGACAAAGAGCATCCCGAAGCGGCAGGAGATTTGCCAAAGTGTTCGGCTATAAGGGCCGAAGAAAACCAACAGGCGGGTCTCCCTTAAAAGTTGTGAATGAGCCGGGGTACAAACCACCGGGCCCGATGAAAGCGGGTTAAGACCAGAGACGCCGCATACCACCGTCCCGACATAACATCAGGACGGTTTTTCTTTTTTATCGTCGATTCAATGACAGTAGAAAATTATCCTATTTCCCTATCCTACGCTATAGCGTATAATAGAGAAATGGGGAAATTGGAAACAGAGTTGAAACAAACTATCAGAAAAGGGCAGTTACAAAAAATTATTCTCGCCACTATCGCAACCGCCGGCATTTTAAGTGTTATGGCCGTCGCTCCCAATGCCTTGCAAGCATTGAGCATGATGGGTTTTGGCAAAAAAAATCATCATCGCTATAAAATTGACACGTCACGGAAACGGCTGGTTCAAAACGGCCTGCTTGAATATACCAAAGAAAGACTTCTCAAGCTCACGCCCAAAGGAGAGGCGAAACTGCGTCAGTTGGAACTTCATGAGTACAAAACTAAAAAGCCCAAACGGTGGGATAAAAAGTGGCGGGTATTAATTTTTGATATAAGGGAAGACAAAAAAACTTTGCGGGATAAAGTCCGCCGCACACTTATGACAATTGGTTTTATCCGACTGCAAGACAGCGTGTGGGTATATCCTCATGATTGTGAAGACCTTGTTACTCTGCTCAAGGCGGATTTTAAAGTTGGGAGTGAAGTGCTTTACCTTATCGTGGATAAAATTGAAAACGACGGTTGGCTCAAAAAACAATTTAGTCTCTAATCGTTTTTTGATGAAACCCCTGTTCCAAACTTACTTACCCACACACATACACACCGTATCCATTTCTTGTAATTTCCCTATTCTACGCTATAGCGTAGAATAGGGAAATTTTTAGCTTTTCAGTTCCATTGTGCTATAATCGGCAACGAGGAAATTTAAACGGGCTGTAATATAGTGGTAGTATACATGCATGGGGTGAGTCCCGATGGGCACCGGGGCGCAAGGCCGGAGCCTGACGAGGCGAGGAGGGGTCGCGAGATTTTTTAGCAAAAAGATACTTGTGACCATGCGGTAAGTAATTTACAAAACGGGCTGTAGTATAGTGGTAGTATCTGCCCATGGGGTGGGTAAGGTCCGAGTTCGATTCTCGGCAGCCCGACAGAGAAGATTTGCAAGTAAAAACCATTCTGTAGTTCTCAAGAACTTCAGAATGTATTTCAACTTGTACGATATATCGTACAAATCTAAACCTTCACTACAGTAACTCAAGTGAAAGGGTTTGACGAATTTTTTACTAAACGCTACACTCTATAACCTAAACCCTTCTTGGTCACTCCCCGTACAACTCATTCAACTTTTGAATCGTCCCTTGCCCCAATTTCCCCCGCTGGTCGGCAAGATTATATTTTTGCTGAAAAGACGCGAGCGACTTTTTCGTGCAGGCTCCGTACGTTCCCGCGAGCGGACAAATATGGGTATCGAGTTCTTTGGGCGGATACACCCCTTCGAGCACCAGCGCGGCCTGAAGGGAGAGAATTGACGGGTTATGCTGAGCGCCCGCGGCAACCACCTCACGCCACGTGTGCGGCAAAAGCGCTGTGTTATATTTGCCGGCGAGCGCGGGGAGGCTGCCACCGAAGAAATTGTGAACACCCACGTAGGTCTGGGTGGCAAGGTCTTTCAAAATTTTGCTCCGGATGGTCTGGTCCAAAAATTGCGGTTCGTAAATATAACCGTACTCGACAAGAATCGAGGCTGGGTCGAGTGTGTTGAACGAACCAATGGCGATAAGGTCTTGGTCTTCCACTACGCCCACACCCTGCCCTTCTTTCGGCATATTACTCGACGGATAGTAGGTTTGAAGCTGTTTTGAAACGGCATCGGCGATATCTTTGCTTGAACGGGCATTCGAGTACTGGTGCTCCGGCACGTAAATGGAGAAACCGGAATAATCCCCCGGCGCGGTTTTCTTGCGGCGGGGATAGTCGTTGAAGTGAACGTGAATGACCAAATCAATGTTGTTCTCGTTTGCCCACTTGTTGATGCCGTAAAGTCTTATAACGACCGGCCCTGGAGCGTTATTGTGAGGAACGCCGTCGGTTTTGAGAGATATTTTGCCGGCCGTTTCCAAATCGCTCATAATCTTTTTTTTCGAAAGCGCATAGTCGAGAATTTCCTGTTTGCCGTTTTCGAAATAAGAGGCAAGTTCGGGCATGTAGCCGTCATCGTCCCGAGAGAGAGTAACATCAAATCTGTCTTCTTGTGAAAGAAGCCCGGCCAACTCTTTCCCAAGCTCAAGTGTCATATCCGCTTCTTTCACACCTTTGTATTGCGTCCCCCAAAATTCACTGTCATGCCCAGGCACCACGAGAATCCGGAGCTTGCGGGCGTTTGCGCCTGCCTGCGCGACCGTCTGCTTCAATACTTCGGGTTTTGAGCTTTCTATGAAAAATACCGAGGCGGGTTGTTCTGCCACCGTTACACTATTGAGCACAAAAATGGTTTTCGCCGATATTGGAGCGACAACAAAAAACACCGCGCCCAAAGCCGTCATCGTAAAAAACAAAGAAGCCGTCACTCTGTCCATGGGAGTTATTATACAACACAACTGCTTGACTTACAGATGCTGTGGTGATAATACATGGGAAGCAAACCTGAACAAAACTGAAAATCAATAAAACCTATGAACGCTGACAAAACCGATAAAGCTCGGAGAACGACCGAACTCCTCTTGTCATCCGTTGCGAAGGCGCACGAAAGAATGACGCTCGGAAGACAGGCGAAAGAAAACAACCTGCGTGATTTGGCGGGAGTGGCGACAGGACTGATTATGCGGGCTCAAGAAAAACTTGGATTCCTCCCCCGCAATCTGGAAATTGTCTTTCGAGCGGGAAAAACAAGTGGGTCAATACTCGTCGGATTGCATGTAAAACAAATCCCCCTGACGACAGACGACCATGGGAAAAACCCAGTCGTCACCCGAAAGGTGAATGACAACAGTGGCGCTTTCAGAAACTACAAGACAACAGCGCAGGAGGCAGCCTTTCTGAACGAAATGGTCGCGCAGGCGATTGGTCCGGATGTGCGAGTCCGAGCCGAACTATGGAGTTGTGTTGGCAACAAAGGCGTTGGACATCTGGTCTTTGAGTTTCCGGCGGAACGGGAATCATGAACACACCTAAGCGGGGCCGCAACATCACAGATGTCGCGGTTTTTTCCTGCCTCTTCGGCAGGCCGCCGACGAGTCGGCTTTTTAGTCAAAGGTTAAATTGTTAACTGTGAATTGCTTCCCTCTTAGTAGCTTTCCAACCTTTTCGACTTATCGTGCTGACGAATTTTTTCATGGGCCTTGGCTTCAATCTGGCGAATACGTTCCCGGGTGACGCCGAACTTCTGACCGACTTCTTCGAGCGTGTGAGTAACGCCATCATTCAAGCCGTGCCTCATTTCAAGAATCCGGCGCTCTTTTTCCGAAAGGTCGTTTAAAATTTCTTTGACTTGGTCGGAGAGAATGCGGCGGGACGATTCGTGGTCGGGTGAAAGAATTTTGTCGTCCGCCAGAAAATCTCCGAGGGTTGACTTACCGTCATCACCCTCGTCACCCACAGGTGACTCAAGCGACACCGTGTCCTGGTCGATTTTTTCAATATTATAAACTTTTTCCACCTCGAGGCCCATTTCAACGGCGATTTCTTCGGGAAGCGGGTCGCGTCCGAGGTCTTGGGAAAGACGACGTACCACTTGCTTGTACTTGGCAATGGTTTCCACCATGTGAACCGGCACCCGAATGGTGCGGGACTGGTCGGCAAGGGCGCGGGTAATGGCTTGGCGAATCCACCACGTGGCATAGGTTGAAAACTTGTAACCCTTGGTCCAGTCGAATTTATCAACCGCCTTAAACAAACCGAGGTTGCCCTCCTGAATCAAGTCGAGCAATGTTAAATCCGGACTGCGACCGACATATTTTTTGGCAATCGAAACAACCAGACGGAGGTTGGCCCGCGCCAAAAGATTTTTTGCCTCCATGTCCCCCGCCTGAATGCGTTTGGCCAAATCTTTTTCCGCCTGCGCGAGAATCAGTGGGTACTGGCCGATTTCTTTGAGGTACATCTGAATCGAATCGTACGACGACTCGCTACTCCGTCCCAGATAGACGTTTTTCTTAACCGGTTCAATGTCGCCCATTTCTATCATTCCCCCGCTCTCCAACACGTCAATGCCGCCCTCCTGGAGTTTGGCGTAGAGCTGGTCGAGGAAAAAAATGTCATCTTCGACATGCGGAAATTCCTTGAGGATTTCATCATGAGTCACGAAGCCGCGCTCTTTGCCTTTGGCAAAGAGCTTGTTAGCTTTCGCCTGCATTTCCCTCTCCTTCTTTGAAAGTACGGTCTTGACCTTTTTGGACTTCTTCGTGGACTTACCTTTCTTCAGACGCGGAGATTTTTTCGAAATTTTTACTTTTTTCGGAGCTTTGGCCTTTTTGCCGGTTTTCTTTTTTTTCATATGTTCTCCTTGAGAAGTTACGGGCGAGATAAAATGTGTCCCCTACTCTACTATTAAAGCATTTATTTATCAACCCTTTCTGCGGTTTTTGAGCTCCTCTCTCCTGACTGAAAGTGTATGCACCAAAGCGATGTCTTCCGAGTTACCTTCCCCCACTTTTGTATCGTATACCCGCTTGATAGCGTCGGCGAGCTTTTCGTCAAGAATTTCTATCTCGAGATTAATCAGAAGTTCCGCTATTTCCCGTTCAAGGTTCGACGCGTGTTGATAAGACATCTCGGCCTCAAACACGATATCGTTTTTTGTCGGAGCGACGGAAACAAACAGCTCATCAAACTTTTGTTGTCCCAAAATTTCTTTGAGATTATCGCGAAGCGCTTTGACACCTAGAACCGGCTTTTCTTCGGTTTCCTGCCACAATATGATGCCTAAAAGCTTTTTCAAAATGGCGCTTTGACGGTTAGAATTTTTAATCAAAGTTTCGCCCCCGCCCGCCACCCCCTCCGTGGCGGACGCCGCTTCCGGCACCGAAACCTTTTTCAGTTCCGTCCACAAGGCTTCTTCTTTTATGCCGGATGCTTTGGCGATTTTAAGAACGAAGTGCGACTGGTCGATGGCGCTTCGAAGCGCCGAGACATAGGGCAAAACGAGCATTTGAATTTCTTTGCCCAATTTTCGGGGTTCAAGATTTTTCTCAAGAAGGGTTTCGAGCGAAAAATCAATCACATGCTTCGAATTTTTGATTATGGTCTTCCACTCCTCACTGTTGCGGAGAATAATATCGGCTGGGTCATCGTCTTTCGGCATCTTCGCTGCCTTAACGTCCATACCAAGCGAAAGGGCGATTTTGGCGCTTCGCGCCGATGCTCTGAAACCGGCCTCGTCCGAGTCAAACGCCAAAATAATATTGTTGGAAAGACGCGTCAAAAGGCCCAGATTCGTTACCGAGTCACCCGCAAATTTATCGTCGGAAAGAGCCGTGCCGGACACCGCGACGGTATTGGTAAACCCGGCCTGATGCGACATCACCAAATCCATTTGCCCTTCCACCATAATAGAGTAATCGCGCTTGCGGATATCGAATTTCGCTTTGTTCAAACCGTAGAGTACGCGAGACTTGTTGAAGAGAAGCGTTTCCGGGCTGTTGATGTACTTGGGAATCCCAATGCCTGATGTTGCCTTGGCTCCTGCGGTATTTGTCCCGGATGCCGCAGGCGCATCATCAACGTCGGCACTGGGACGCTCAAGTCGAGGCAGAATGCGCGCCGAGAAACCAATGACGCGGTCCGAGCTGTCAAAAATCGGAAACATCACCCGCCCGCGAAACATGTCGTAATATCCCCCACCGGCTTTATCACTTTTTTTTATGAGACCGGCTTTAACCATCTCATCCGCGCTAAATCCGCGTTTAAGCAGCGCGTCATGGAGCGACTGCCACGTATCGGGAGCAAAACCCAAGCGCCAACTCTTGATGGTTTCTTCTTTTAGACCTCTTGTTAGGAGGTAGTTTTTTGCTTCAACCTGCGTCGTCAAAGAATGTTCAAAAAATTCCGTGGCTTTTTCCAAAACCGAGTACAGACGGTCCTTCTCGCTCTTCGCTTTCGGATTTTCCCGTACCAGTTCCACTCCAGCGCGTTGCGCCAGCACTTTCAGAGCGCCAACAAAATCCAAGCCCTCAAACTGCTCAACGAAAGAAAAGATGTCGCCCTTGGCGTTACAGCCGAAACAATAGTACGAACCGCGCGAAGGCGACACGAAAAACGACGGCGTCTTCTCGTTGTGAAAAGGACACTTCGCCTTATAGTTTGAGCCCGCTTTCTCCAGCTTCACGTACGAACCGACCACGTCGGTGATACTCAATCGCTCTTTGATTTGTTCGACAGATGAGCTCATGAGATTTAGTATAACATTTACTATAACACCACTGACACCCCTCGCTCATTCGCACATTCGTGCGAATGAGCGAATGACTTTAATTCTTCGACATCAACTCTTGCAAACCTTTAATATCTTGAATATCTGACTCTCGTTGCCACACGAGCATTTCTTTGTTTTTTATGACAAGCTCTTTGGAAAGAAGTGGCAATTTCAAACCAAAGAAATCCACCATTTCGATATCCGGAAACACACCGCCGTAGAAAGGCGCATACGAACCGGAAATCTTGGTAAACACCTCCATCTCCACCATCGGACAAATGTCTACCACTTGCCCGCCGATAGTAATTTCGAAGTTGTAATTATCATAATTCTGGTCAACAAAGTGTTCGAGAGATTGCGTGATACATGGCGCAAGTTCCGCGAGAAAATCTTGAAATTCCGTAGAATCTTTAGTTGTGTCTATATCGATATCGATGTCAGACAACTTTCGCTTTACCCCATACACATAACAGGCAAAACCGCCGGTGATACACCAGCGGAATTTGCGCTTCGTGAGTAAGGGAATAACGAGATTGAGTGCCGCCAACGCTTTTGTTTCTTTGTCGTTTGGCATTTATTTCTCTATCTAACGTGAGAACTCTAACCCCTGTTTTCCGCCATCTTCTCGGCAATCATTGTCGCTTTGGCTCCACCCAGAAAACCTGTACCGGCGGGAATGAGGCGACCGATAATGACGTTTTCCATGAGACCGACAAGTTTATCTTCATTACCACGAATGGCGGCGTTTATAAGCACGCGAGTAGTGTGTTGGAACGAAGCGGCCGACAGAAAGCTCTTGCGGGAAAGCGAAACTTCGGAAATTCCCATAACCAGATTTTCCACCTTCGCTTCCTCCAACCCGGCATCTTTGGCTTTTTTATTTTGGAGCGAAAGCTGAAATAAGTCCACGATATCGCCGGCAGAAAGACTGGTGCCTCCGGCGTCAATAACTTTTCTGCGACTAAACATCTGACGAACAATCACTTCGATGTGCTTACGCGACACGGTTTCTCCTTGAAGTTCGTACGGCTTCGTCACTTCGGTAATAATGTAGTCCTGCGTCTTTTCGTGACCGGCGTACTCAAACAGTTCGTCAATGTCAACCGAACCGTCCGTAATGATGTCGCCTCTTTTGACGACACTACCCGCCTTAACGAAGGGCATTCGGTTGTAACTCAAAGTATATTCGATTTCGCTTTTGAGTTTTTTGGTTTTTGATTTTTCGGCGATGTCCGGAATGACAACAATCACTTTCTCCTTGCCCAAATCCTTGATTTCGGAAACGACCCCACCGGTGCGACTGACAATCGCTGGATTCTTGGGAGAACGCTTCTCAAACAGTTCCTCAACGCGGGGCAAACCTTGCGTAATGTCTCCGCCAACAGAAGCGGTGCCTCCGGCGTGGAACGTACGCATAGTAAGCTGCGTTCCCGGCTCACCGATAGCTTGAGCGGCCACGGTACCCACAGCTTCACCAATACCGACAAGCTCATACTTGCCGAGGTCGACACCGTAACATTCGGCGCACACGCCATACACAGACTTGCAGGTCAACGGCGAACGCACTTTGACTTCAAGCGTACCTTCCTCCTGCACTTTGGCCGCGTCTATTTTAGACAAAAGGTGGCCTTTTTTGAACAACATTTTGCCATCTTTCCCGAGCACCTCGGCCGCGAGAATTCTCCCTTTGATATTCTTGCCAATTGTCGCTTCTCCGCCCAAAGCGCTCGTGCGTTTGACGATAATGTGGTCTTTCGTGCCGCAATCGTCCTCGGAAACCATCGTATCCTGCGCGGCCACGAAGAGTTTGCGAGTAAGGTAGCCGGCCTTGGCGGTGTTGAGCGCCGTGTCGGTCAAGCCTTTCCGCGAACCGTGAGTGGTAATAAAATATTCAATGGGAGTGAGCCCCTCTTTCATTGAAGAGAGAATGGGAAACTCGATAGTCTCACCGGCTGTGTTTTGAATGAGGCCTTTCATGCCGGCCATTTGGGTAATCTGCGAGAACGAACCGCGCGCGCCCGAGTAGACCATGTCATGCACCGAGCCGTTTATCGGCAAGGTCGCCGGAATCAATTTTTCAATTTCATTTTTGGCGCCGTGCCAGATTTCAATATTTTTGCGGAGCTTCTCGTCGGAAGAAAGGAGGCCCTCGTGGTATTGGGCAAACACCTCATCCGATTTTTTCTTGGCCACTTCAATCACCTCGGCTTTCTTCTCGGGAATTCTGACATCATCAATGCCCCACGTCACGCCGGAGTAAGTGGCGTATTTGAAGCCGAAAGCTTTTATCTTGTCCATGATGGCCGGAATCTGTCTGATGCCGTAACGGTTGATGAGGTCGTCAACCAGAGACGCCATTTTCTTCCGCTCTATGTCCTGGTTGATGTACGGATAGTCCGAGGGCAGCACGCTGTTGAAAAGCAGACGGCCGACGGAGGTTTCGAAGAGGCCCCCCGCGAACTCTTTGTATTTGAGGTTCTCGGTACCCATGACTTTTATTTTGGCGCGAAAATTTACCACGCCGAAGTTGAAAGACGTGATGGCGGCATTGGGACTGGAAAAGTATTTACCCTCGCCGTTCGCCCCCGGAATAATCTTGGTCATCCAATAACAACCAAGGACGATGTCGAGCATTTTAGCGGAAACAATCGGGTCGCCGTTTCCGGGTTTCAAAATGTTTTTGTCCGATGCCATGATTTCTTTGGCCTCGAGCTGTGCCGGAATACCCAAGGGCAGGTGCACGGCCATCTGGTCGCCGTCGAAGTCGGCGTTAAAAGCGGTACACACAAGCGGGTGAACCTGAATGGCGTTGCCTTCAATTAAGACGGGGCGGAAAGCTTGAATACCGAGGCGGTGGAGAGTCGGGGCGCGGTTCAAAAGCACGTACTTGTCTTTCGTGAGTTCTTCGAGAATGGCCCAGACTTCAGGAATGTCGTCGTCAATGAGGCGTCCAGCCCCACGAATGTTGTAGGCCAGCTCGCGGCGCAACAGCTCGCCGATAACGAAGGGACGGAACAGTTCGAGCGCCATGTGTTTCGGCAAACCGCATTGGTCGAGTTTAAGTTCGGGACCCACAACGATGACGGAACGGCCGGAATAGTCGACGCGCTTACCGAGAAGGTTCTGGCGGAAAAGTCCGCGCTTACCTTTGAGGTTGTCGGAAAGCGATTTGAGCGGCCGGCGCTGGGATTGGTTTAAAGCACCCGACGGCGTGTTACCGTGACGAATGGAGTTGTCTATAAGAGAGTCGACGGCTTCCTGCAAAATTCTTTTCTCGTTTCGGAGAATGACGTCCGGCGCGTTGATTTCTTTGAGTTTCTTCAAGCGATTGTTGCGGTTGATGACACGGCGGTAGAGGTCGTTCACGTCCGAGGTCGCGTAGCGTCCCCCATCGAGCGGCACCATGGGGCGAAGGGCGGGCGGAATGACGGGAATACGGGTGAGAAACATCCACTCGGGGCGAATGTTTGAACCAATCATGGAACGAACGAGAGACAAGCGCTTGTTGATTTTATCCTTCTCCAGCGAACTGGCCCCCTGCAAGTCCTCCTCAAGCGCCTTCTCCAGTTTTTTGAGGTCGATGTTTCGACAGAGGTCGTAAATGGCTTCCGCGCCGATACTGGCCTCGAAGAGCGTGCCGTACTTCATTGAAAACGCGTGGAACATGACTTCGTCTAGGACAGCGCCCTCGACAACACCCTCGATTTCTTTTTTGGCGACAATAAACTTCTCTTTTAGCGCCTCTTTGGACTTCTCATCCTGCAAAGATTTCACTTTTGATTTGTATTCCGAATCGAGGTCTTTTAAAATCTGCGCGCGTTCATCCAGAAAAACTTTGGTGATGATGTAACCGGCAAAGTAGATGACTTTTTCAAGCTCGCCGGTGGCCATGCCCAGAACCAGACCCAGACGGGAGGGCATGCTACGGAGAAACCAAATATGAGAAACCGGCGTGGCAAGGTCAATATGACCCATGCGCTCGCGACGGACGATTGAACGGGTAATTTCCACCCCGCACTTTTCACAAACGATTCCTTTATAGCGGATACCGCGATATTTCCCGCAATAACATTCGTAATCGCGGTCGGGGCCGAAAATTTTCTCGTCGAAGAGGCCGGATTTTTCGCTTCGCTGGGTTCGGTAATTTATGGTTTCCGGCTTGGTGACTTCGCCGAACGACCACTCTTTAATGCGGTCCGGTGACGCCAGCTTGAGACTAATGGTATCAAACGCGTTCAAATTGGTGATGGTTTTTGATTTCATAAAGTTAATATACGAAAATACGAATTATACAAATCTACGAATAGCTACGAATTCCCGCATAACTTAATGAGAGTTTCGCTCTTGCCTGTCATAATTCGACCGTTTACTTTCTTCCCGCGGCGGAGGCAACATGTTGTCGCCCGTAAGTTCAACGTCAAGCGCCAGTCCCCGCAAGTTATTGAGCAGTACGTTAAAGGAGGCGGGCGCGTTTGACTGGGTGATTTCCTCGCCTTTGACGATAGCGTCGAAAGCCGCCGAGCGCCCCATAATATCGTCCGATTTTATAGTAAGAATTTCCCGCAACGTGTGCGCCGCGCCGTGACCGAGAAGCGCCCAGACTTCCATTTCACCGAAGCGCTGACCGCCCCCCTGCGCTTTGCCTCCCAGAGGCTGCTGGGTAATAAGAGAGTACGGACCGATTGAGCGCATGTGGATTTTGTCTTCCACCATGTGATGAAGTTTCAGGATATACATAAAGCCGATGGCGATATCCTGTTCGAAAGCCTCGCCAGTGCGACCGTCATAGAGTTTCACTTTCCCTGTCTCCGGAATGCCGGCCTTGCCAAGTTCGCCCTTGATTTCCGCTTCGCTCGCGCCGGCAAACGGAGGCACAATGGCCTGGTAACCCAAAATGTTTGCCGCGAGTCCGAGGTGAAGTTCGAGAATTTGTCCGAGGTTCATGCGTGAAGGCACGCCAAGCGGAGTCAAAATCACATCCACTGGCCGACCGTCTGGCATATAGGGCATATCTTCTTCCGGCAAAATTTTGGAAATCACACCTTTGTTGCCGTGGCGTCCGGCGAGTTTGTCGCCGACGGAAACTGTGCGGAGCTCTGCCACTTCAATGTGAATCCTTTTTATGATGCCTGAATCAAGCTTGTCACCTCTCTCCCGTGAAAAAACTTTCACGCCGATAATCCGGCCGCGCTTGCCCCCTTCCATGCGCTTCGAAGTGTCTTTGACATCGCGGGCTTTCTCGCCGAAGAGAGACCGGAGCAAGCGCTCTTCTGGAGTAAGCTGCGTCTCGCCCTTCGGGGTAATTTTACCCACCAAAATATCGCCGGGCCGCACTTCGGCGCCAATGCGGACAACTCCGTCCTCATCTAGGTTTTTGAGTTTGGCTTCGCCGACGTTTGGAATATCGTGAGTGGTAATTTCCGGACCAAGCTTGGTGTCGCGGACATTCACGATAAATTCCTCGATATGAATCGAGCTGAATTTACTGTTCTTGACCACTCGTTCGGAAATGATGATAGCGTCTTCGTAGTTCGCGCCCGACCATGACATGAAGGCGACCAGCATGTTTTGACCCAAAGCAATCTGGCCGTTGTCAGAAGAAGAAGTGTCGGCCAAAAGGTGGCCTTTCTTTACCTTATCGCCAAGGTTGACGCTCGGTCGCTGGTGAAAAGCGGTAAAACCGTTGGTGCGAGAAAAATTTACCAAGGGGTATTCGTGATACTTTCCCTTCGCGTTTTTGACAACAATTTTCGAAGCGTCAATATGTAACACCTCTCCTTCTTCTTCCGCCAAAACGATTCGTCCACTGTCGAGAGCGGCCTTCTCTTCAATGCCAGTGGCGACGAGAGGCGCTTCCGGAATGATGCAGGGCGTCGCCTGCTTTTGCATATTCGAACCCATGAGCGCGCGGTTGGCATCGTCGTGGTTAAGAAACGGAATCATCGAGGTCGCGATGGAAAACGCCTGATTGGTGGCCACATCTATGTAATCCACTTCGGCGGGCTTGGCGAGTCCTGGCTTGCCGTTGATGCGTACCTCGACTTCATCAATAGTAATGCGTCCGTTTTCGTCGTAGTCAGTCGCGGCGTGGGCGATTTTGAAAGTTTCTTCGGCCAACGCGTCAAGATAGTGAATTTCTTTCGTCACCACGCCATCTTTAACTTTGGCGTAAGGGGTTTCAATCATGCCGAAATCATTGAGTGTCGCGTACGTCGAGAGCCGTAGAATCAAACCGATGTTCGGGCCTTCGGGGGTATGAATGGGACAAAGTCTTCCGTAATGCGAGGGATGCACATCGCGCACTTCGAAACCGGCGCGCTCGCGAGTGAGACCGCCGGGGCCGAGGGCCGAGAGGGTGCGCAAATGTTCAAGCTCGGAAAGAATGTTTTCCTGAAGCATGAACTGCGACAGCTGGTTGGTCGTAAAAAATTCCTTGAGTCGGGCCTGAAGCGGTTTCGGTGAAATAAACTGAACCGGCATCGTAACGTCGGGGTCAACCGTCGACATTCTGTCCTGAATGTTTCGCTTGATTTGGGACATACCGACGCGAATTTTTTGCTGCATCAGTTCGCCCACGAAACGAACCCGTCTCGAGCCGAGGTGGTCAATGTCGTCCTCGAGAGCGCCGGGGGTGTTGTTGAGAGTGATAATATGCGAAATAATCGTCGCGACATCGTCTAAAGTGACCGTGCGGACGGCAATGGCTTTGGCGTCCATTGATTTGCCGAAACGTTTGTTGAAACGGAAACGGCCGACTTTCGAAATATCATAGCGTTCGGCACTCCAGATTGAGTTAATAAACTCGCGGGCGTTGTCCACGGTACCAAGGTCGCCGTCGCGAAGCCGCTTGTGGACTTCAAGGTAGGATTCGTCCACCGACTTGGCGTGGTCTTTGGCGAAGGTGGCGGCTAAAACGGCCGCGGCATGTTGATTATCTTTGAAAAGCGAAAAAATCGCCTCTTCGGTTTTCGCGCCGAGAATTCGAAGAAGTGACGTGGCCGCGAACTTGCGCTTGCGGTCAATGCGAACGTAGATAGCGCCGTCAGCTTCGCTCTCAATTTCAATCCACGCCCCGCGGGAAGGAATAATTTTCGCCCCGAAATAGCGTTTGCCCTTGATGTCCTGCGAAGTGAAAGAGATACCGAAACTGCGCGCGAGCTGCGGCACGATAACACGCTCAATACCGGAAATAATGAACGTACCGTGGTTCGTCATAAGCGGAAAATCGGCAAGGAAAAGTTCCTGTTCTTTAATAGCGCCCAACACTTTATTCTTGAGACGCACCGTCACTTTAAGCGGGGCTTCGTAGGAGAGTTTGTTGGCTTTGGCGTAATACTCGTCGTACTTCGCTTCGGAAAGTTTGAAACCTGTAAAGTCAAGTTCGAACTTTTTGCCGGCGTAGTCCCGAATCGAGGAAAATTCTTTAAACACCTCTTCGAGTCCGTGCTTCACGAGCCACTCGAAAGATTTTATTTGCGGCTCGACAAGGTTAGGAAGAGACGTCAATGCCTTTCTGAACTTGCCGAAATGTTTTTTCGGCCGGTGAGCGAGGGTTTCGCCTTTCACGATTTCTTCGGTCGTGCCGTTATGAAAAATTTTGTGGGTGTTCATAAAAATTAAATTAAAAAATTAAACAGCAAACATTAAAATGACCGACACCCTCCACCCGCGCCCGACAAACTTTTTACGCAAACACAAAAACCCCTTTTTTAAAAAGGCGGCAAAAATTTTTTGTTTATTTATTTTTTGTTAGGCAAGATATAAAAAAGTAGGACCAATAAGCCTTGTAATCCTTCGTTTTTACCCATGTTTCCCCCGTGACACAATCTTGCGAAGATAGGCGGAAGTATATAGGAAAGGGTATTTTTTGTCAACAAGCTTGTCCCCACCCCCGCTTTTCTCTTGCCTCAAAGTGGTATGGTAGCATTGGGCGAATGAATGATAAAGAATTTTTCGAACGAGCCCCTAAAAAACGTATTGCGAGCAGTATTATTTTTTTGAACGCCAAAAAAGAATTGCTTATCGTCAAACCGACATACAAAGACGGTTGGACACTGCCGGGGGGAATTGTTGAGGAGGGAGAATCTCCGCTTGCGGGCGCCCGGCGTGAGGCAGCGGAAGAAGTCGGACTTACTCTCTCCGCCCCGAAACTTCTATGCGTTGACCACCGTTACAACAATGACCTCGGAGACGACGCTCTGCAGCTTATTTTCTTCGGCGGGATACTGTCGGAAAAAGAAATCGCTGGTATAAAACTTCAGAAGTCGGAACTTTCCGAACACCGGTTTGCGACACGCGAGCAGGCATTAAAACTTTTGCGAGCCAAAATCGGCAACCGCACCGCTCACTCTCTTCAAGCGCTTCGAACCGGAAAAATCATTTACTTGGAAAACGGGGAAAAGCCTTTTAAACATGAAGAGGCTCGCTGTGTAAATAAACCACTTCTTCATTCATAGCTTTTTTGTGTCATGTGTGCTAGCTTGAACAGCAACAAGTAGCACATTACCAATCCTAAAATCGAAGGGGGTGACAGCGTATGTTGTGTACCGGCGCACATAGATATGTACTTGCCGTTGGCCCTATTATTGTAAAAGTACCAAGAATCCGTATGCTCTATTTTCTCCGTCTTGTTATAGAAGACGACATCATCAAGTACCATAAGCGTTTCTGGTGTAGTTGGTACTGGTTCGCAACAATCGTCTTCGCTGGCTTGATGGAGAATTTACGAGAGGCAAAATGTTTCATCGACACCAGACACCGCCTACTTACTCATTTGTACCTGCCACTCCTTTTTGTGAATATCTACCATAGGGAGAACGGGGTAGGTAATTTCACTTTTTCGGGCGAAGAACTTACCGAGAGGGTTTACAAGACCGGCAACCGTGATTATTTTAAAGCATTGTTGCCATGTTCTCACACCTTCGACCACGTCGAAAATTTTGCATTTAGCGGTGGTCGAGTGAAAATTCTCGACTATGGGGAAAAAGGGTTCAAAAATCTCTTAGTTAGGTATGGCGACGAGGTAGAGAAACTCCTCCTCTCCGTTGTAAAGCAATCCGCATAGGCCACTTATCTGTATTGAACAAATGGTGGCCTAATTTTTTGCAATGGCTCGCCTTTGGTAATTATTTCGAAATTGTCACCATCTTCATCACCACCGGTGTGATTGAACGATTGTTGACATTATAAGAAAAGTTTAACAAGTAAACTACTTGTCAGTTTTTAAGCCGCTACGAATTTATTGACAGTCCAGCGGCTGCCTTCCTTTCGAGCTTCAACGACTTTTCCGCGAATACCGGAAACATTTCCGGTCGTGCCGCGATTAAATTCGCTATCGCCTTTTACGGTAATAACAACAGAAGCGCCATTCGGAATCTTAGCGTATAAGTCCGGGTGCTCATTTAAATATGTATCAAATTCAAGGGAAAGTTTGATATTTTTTTCTATAATTTTTTTGGTCATATTTTTGGTTTTACTCGTATGTAATTTTCTTTAATCTTTTGAAAATCCCTAAGTATATACTTTTTTGCCCAAGTAAATACGGAATTTGTATCACTGTCTAATACTACCTTGAATTGCCTTCTGTGTAAATAATAGAGGTGTTTATGCGGTTTTCCGTGACAATTATCTATCCTCATAATGTATCGCCATTTGCCACCAATCTCTGCGGAATAGTTGACGGAAAATTCAAGAATTTGGCCTTTGTTTTGGGTAAAAGAGATATTCAGTTTATCTTCATTGGTTAAAAATTGGCTGTATTTCTTCTTTTCCATATCAGAATTTTCAGTTACTTACTCTGATACCGTCACGCTTTTCATGACCACCGGAATGACGGGCCTGTCGTTCGCGCCGGTTTTGGTTTTACCGATAGCATCAACCACTTCCTGACCGGAAATCACGTGACCGAAAATCGTGTAGTTGTGAGGAAGCGGGTAATTTTCAAGCATGATGAAGAACTGACTGCCGTTGGTATTAGGCCCCGCGTTCGCCATCGCGAGCACGCCTTTTTTATATCCGGCTTTGTACGAGGAGGTATTCGGATTGAGCTCGTCTTCGAATTGGTAACCCGGACCGCCCGTGCCGTTGCCGGAGGGGTCACCCCCTTGAATCATGAACCCCGAAATGACACGGTGAAAGATGAGGCCGTTGTAAAATCCCTTCGCGGCAAGCGTCTTGAAATTATCCACGGCCTTTGGCGCGTCCTTCGGATACAGCTCCAAAACTATTTTCCCGAAATTCGTATCGATAGTAACGTGATTCATATTTTTTGTTGCTGATTGCATTATTGGCTTGGGCTTTCCCATAATTTCCGTTCCGTCTTCGTTTAGAGGAGGGGTTTGTTGAATCGGTATTTGCTCAACCGATAACATGCCTCCGGTAGAATTCACGGAAAGTTTTTGCGCTGAATCAGGAATCGCCGTTTTTTGATAGAGATAAAGTCCCAGACCCACAACAACGAGTAACACTACGACCCCGATGATGCTAATAACAATATTTTTGTGCATAGTTTTTAAGACGAATGTAATGATACTGTATCTGTACTCATTTGAAAAGCGAATGTATGCGTCCACCACATATGGCACTCTTCGGCTGGTAATGTCCTAATCATAAACCGGAACGGCGACACCTGTCCAAGGGCGAAATGAGGACGCTCCCCGTTGTACCAGAGTAACCAGTCAATCAGCGCGTTGTTGAACGCGGAGACATCGTCCCGCATAAGCGCGCGGTGAAAGTGTCGAATTCATAAACGAAAACAGCGCCAAGGTAATGGTTATCCGCTCACGCACCGAGAATCCGGAAAACTTCTACCCGGGTTTCTCGCAGGAAAGCGGACCGCTTGGAAAGGGGGGAAAATTCTACTTTGCTTTCAGCGTCCCCGGCAGATGGATGTACTATAACTTAAACGGCAACAGTGAACAGGGAATCATCATTGTCAAATAAATTCTAGATTCATGATTTAAGAGAACCCCGCCGCGCGAAGCGCGGCGGGGTTCTCTTTACTTTTTACTTTTTCGTTTTAACTTTTCAGCTTGACGACTTCCTCCCACGGCAAACCGATTTTCCCGAAATGTCCGTAAGCGGCGGTCTGGCGATAGATGGGGCGCAACAGATTCAAACGTTCTATAATGGCGCGGGGCCGGAAATCGAAATGCTTGTGTACAAGCGCTGAAAGGTTCTTGCCAGTCTCGTCCACCGCGTACACCATGAGAGGTTCAATGTGGCCGATGGCGTAGGCAACGGAGACGAGACATTCTTTAGCAAAACCGTTCGCAACCAAGTTCTTGGCGACATACCGGCACATGTAGGCGCCGGAGCGGTCTACCTTGGTCAAATCCTTGCCCGAAAAACAACCCCCGCCGTGCGGCACGAGTCCGCCGTACGTGTCGACAATAATCTTTCGGCCGGTCAATCCCGCGTCCGCTTCAAAACCACCCTGCACGAAAAGACCGGTCGGATTGACCAAAATTTCCACATGGTCCATAAGGGTCCCCAACACCGGCCGAATAAGCTTTTGGGTTATGGTCTTTTTGATTTCCGCGTGGGTTATTTTTTTGTCGTGCTGACAGCTCACCAAAACGGTTTTAAGCTTGCCGTTGTGAAAAGTAATCTGTGTCTTGCCGTCGGGCCGGAGCCATGCTACCGCGCCGCTCGTGCGAAGTTTCTCCAAACCTTTCGCGAGTTTGTGAACCAACACCACTCCGAGAGGCAAAAATTCCGGAGTTTCATTGGTGGCAAAACCATACATAATCCCCTGGTCCCCCGCCCCGCCAGTGTCCACGCCCTGCGCGATGTCGGGCGACTGGGCGACAAGGTACTCGTGAATATCCAACTTTTTGGTGTAACCGATATCTTTATAAACTTGTGCGGCAATCTTAGAATAATTGACTTTCGCCTTGGTCGTCACCTCACCGCCGATTACAAGATGGCCGTGACTACCGAATGTTTCCACCGCCACGCGGGACTTCGGGTCTTCGGCGAGACAGGCGTCCAGGATACTGTCCGAAATCTGGTCACAGACTTTGTCCGGATGTCCGGAAGTAACACTCTCCACCGTATAGGTATCGTTCAATTTTCTTGCCATAAAATTAAAATAAAAAAAAATAACTTTCCTTACGGGAAAGATGTGTACGACATTATCTTTCCCCGAAGGGTTCTGGTGAGCACTTTACCCTGAGCTTGCCGAAGGGTTTTTCCTTCATTTCGCTCGGGACAAGTTGCTAGGCGGATTGTCGAGCCAGATGCTCTACGCGCCTTCTTGATAATTATTAAGTTGTAGGGAAAGTATAAAGGGTATTACATTTCAAAGCAAGTATATAAATAGTTTAGGCCAGTCGCAAATGCAGACTGGCCTGTGAGAATCTTTTGAGACATCGTGTCTCTTTTTAACCAACCAAAGAACAAGAGCTGAACGCGGCTGTCTAGTAACCTGATACAAGGCGTCTATTCGTTTCCAGCGAAGACGTCTGCAGTGAAGTCTACCGACACCAAGCCATAAATGTCGGCCATCAGATTAGGACCCCGCCAAACAACCCGGCTGTGTCTTTGAAAGCACAGCTCCTCCTCAAGGAGGAAAAACGGGTGCCGCGTTCAGCAGAACAAGACAATAACACAAGACGGGAAGTAATGCAACCAATAACCTGTCCCCCCCCCCGTACCAATGTGATAAAATAATTTTATGAAAAAAGGAGTCGACTATACGGGAGTGTGCGTCGTCTATTTTTGCCACGACGGCCAAGGGAACGTGCTCATGAACAAGCGCGGCCCGACATGTCGCGACGAGCAGGGACGATGGGACATCGGCGGGGGCGGAGTGGAATTCGGCGTACCGATTGAAGAAAGCCTGCGCAACGAAATCAAGGAAGAATACGGAACGGACGTACTCGACTATGAATTTTTAGGTTTTCGAGACGTACACCGCGAAAATGAAGGAGAAAAAACTCACTGGATTGCGCTTGATTTTAAAGTGTTGATAAACCGGAACAAAGCCCGAAACGGCGAGCCACATAAATTTGATAAAATAGAATGGTTTACACTCGACACTTTTCCTTCGCCTGTCCACTCGCAATTTCCGAACTTTTTAAAACTCTATGGTAAAAAACTGAAAAATCATAAATGAAAAGTCCGTACTGGTAAAAACCAACACGGCCAAACGACGACCGAAAAAACGAATTACTTGGAAGTTTTCTTCCGCAACTTCTTCGCGCAAGCATGTAACTGACATCTCCACTGTACTCAGGAACCACACGGAGCAGTTGCTCCGAAACTTTTCGGCCGTTTGAGTCGGACACCGTGACAAGGTAGTCCCCCGCCAAGGCGTTTTTTCTAACGAGCTCGACTATCAGAGAAACCTGTCCCGTCGGTGTGTTGGTGAAAGCGAAAGCTTTTCCGAACACATACGGACTTTCAAAAATTTCGGAAAAGCCCTCCTTGCTTGAAAATGTTTTGTATGTGGCAAACACATCAAGCTCCTGACGGGTTTCCGATTCACCCGCTTTTCCTTTCAGGACAATGCCTTGGAGAGCGCTCTCATCGGCAGCGAACACACTTTTCTGTAAATCCGAGAGAGTGTTCGTGGACGGGAGCTTCTCAATTTTGAACGAGAGCCCGACCGCGTCTTGCAGCGTGGCAACGACCACGTTGGTTGTGCTGGGTTTAATTTCGAGCGTTTCGGCGTTGAGGGTTGCGGTTGTTAAGGTGAATGCGACACATGCCGCGACGAGTAAACCGAAGAGTTTTTTCATAAGTTTGAATGTGGGACAGTAGCTAACACCGTCAACACCCCGCGGAGATGTCCGCAAGTAGTTATGTTATTTTGAGGTACTAGCCGAGCAACACTTTACACTACTATTTGCTTTTATGTCAAGTTTTTAGGCTATGATATACTTACGTTAACTAAGTAAAGTTTGAGAGCGACACCGCAGGACGTTTACCCTGCGGTGTCGCACCGACGTAACCCTGCGCGGAGCGCAGGGTGTCCCATTCGCAGTTATTCGTTGCTATTCGTATAATTTTCGTATATATGAAAAAAGTAGCCATTTTTGACGTTGACGGTACCATCTTTCGTTCAAGCCTCCTCATTGAATTCGTGGAAGCCCTTATCACCGCGGGCGTGTTCCCAAAAGAAAGTCGTCATATGTACGAGCTTCACTATAAACGCTGGCTGAACCGTACCGGCAGTTACGAAGAATATATCGCGGCCGTGATTGAAACCTTTATGAAATACCTCAAGGGTACGGCATACGAAGATTTCGAGCGTGTGGGGAAAGAAGTGGTTGAAGCGAATAAAGGAAAAGTGTATCGCTACACCCGCGACTTGGTGAAGAAATTAAAACGCAACGGCTACTTTCTCCTAGCCGTCTCCCAATCGCCGAAAGGTCTTCTTGATGACTTTTGCAAACGGCTCGGCTTCGACAAGGTGTACGGCCGCTTCTACGAACTGGGGCCGTCCGAGCGCTTTACCGGTGAAGTCGTGGACCTCCACCTCATCGCGAACAAAGCGAACATCGTCCGCCGCGCTGTGGCCAAGGAAAAGCTTACACTCAAGGGTTCAATCGGCATCGGCGATACCGAGGGTGATATCCCAATGCTTGAGCTTGTTGAAACAGCAATTTGCTTCAATCCGAACGCGGAGCTCTACCGTGTCGCCAAACTGAACAAATGGAAAGTGGTGGTGGAACGCAAGGACGTCATATACGAAATTAAATAAAAAAACTTCAAGGACGGTCCTTGAAGTTTTTTTAGTTGCGAGACTGCTTCCACTCGTCGATTTTGGCGCGGTGGCCGGAGAGAAGAATTTTGGGGACGCGCAGATTTTTGCCTTTGTATTTAAAAACTTCGGGGCGGGTGTAGACGTCCGCGCTGGAAACGCGGGACTCTTCGAGCGAATTGAAGTCGCCAAGCACGCCTTTTACTTGGCGGGAAATGACATCAATCATGAGCATCGCTGGCAACTCCCCGCCAGTCAGCACAAACGGCCCGGCGGAAATTTCTTCCACCTTGAATGCCTTTTTGACGCGGGCATCAATGCCCTCGTAACGTCCGCAAATGATAATTATGTCCGTACACTTCACCGCAATCTTTTTAGCGTAGTCGTTAGTGAACTGTTTGCCGCTTGGACTGAGCCAGATGATGCGAGGGTGTAGCGTGTAGCGTGTAGCGTGTAGGGTTTTTTTCTTTCTAACATTTTGCGTTACACGTTTTGCGTTACACGTTTTAAGCGCTTTCTCAATGCCGCGGATAACGGGTTCGGCCTGAATCACCATTCCGGGTCCGCCGCCGTAAGGCGCGCGGTCAATCCGTTTCCACTTGTTTTCGGCAAAATCTCTCGGATTGTAAAATTTCACTTTTATTTTCTTGTCCTCAATTGCCCGCTTCAAAATAGACTCGCCGAGGTAGGAATCAAACGCGTGCGGAAACAATGTGATTATATGAAAAGTCATAAGTGCGACACCAATCTACGAATTCATGCGAATGACACGAATAAAAAAGATACCAACAACTTACAGCTAACAACAGAAAAAGGCAAGAAAAAACCGTGATGGAAAATCACGGACCGAAAATGAGACTCTTTTTCACAAAGGGGCTGTTGAAAAGGTCGGTCGGTGTTCGAATTGTCGCGGCAAGCAAACGTATGTGTGATATCGTTGGTTCGGGAGAGTCGAACAAGAACGGAACGGGCTCCGGACTGTCACCGCAACAGGTTACCAGTTCCGCGTACACATACGGTTCTCCGTCAACATCTGTTTCGATTATCACTTGTCCTCGACTATGAACCACAGAACATTGGGGACACTGGACAGCCACTTCTTCGTCTAACTGAACCATGTTAAAATCGATCATAGAATATCTCCTCCTGACTGTTGCTAAGTATACATTTTAAGAACAAGTAATCAACAAAACCACCCCGATTCGCCGCGGCGAATCGGGGTGGTTTTGTATTTTTTATTCTTGAATCTATTCCTTAGATCTTGAGGTCTTCAAGCGACTCATCCACAGTCTTCGTGGTCTTCGACTCGCGCGGGGGGGCGCCTTCCGGCTCGTTAATCTTCAGGTTCACGCGGGCATTGTTCTTCATGCCGACGACCCGGAGAAGCGTCCTGATAGCCTTCGCCGTATTCCCCATCCGGCCTATGATTTTACCCATATCGGCGGGATTAAGAGAGAGCGTCAAAAGCACTCCCATCTCGTCTACTGTCCGGACAACTTTGACATCGCTCGGATTATCGACGAGAGACTTGACCACGTACTCCAGAAATTCCACATCACTTTCCTTTTTCATATCGGTGTGGTTTTGATTTTTAATTACGATTCATGCAGCACTTTCGACCGTTACGCGGCGTTAATTTCTTCCGCTTTTTTCTTACGTACTGCTATTGATAGTGTAAAGTATAAAGGAAAAAGTGTAAAGCGGGAAAACCCCAAGGTTCAACTCGCCGCGGCGAGTCGAACCTTGGATATTTTATTTTCAAACTAAGCTTTGACTTCTTCTTTCGGAGCCTCGGCTACAGACTTCTCGGCCGGAGCTTCCGCTTCTGCGGCGGCCGTAGAAACGGCCGCCGCTCCACCTTCCTTTTTCGTTTCTTTCGTTTCCTCTTCCTTTTTTACAATCGGTCTTTTCTTCGGCAAAACATTTATCTTCTTGCCTTCAATAACTTTCGTGTGAACCAAAAAATTGTGAAGTGTACCGCTAAGCTTCGCGCCTTTTGAAATCCAGTATTTTACGCGGTCAGCCTTAACGATTTTACTCTTGTCATCACGCGGGTCGAACGAGCCCAACACTTCTAGAAACCGCCCGCTCTTGGTGCTGTTTTTTGAGTCGGTCAAAACCACCCGAAAGGTCGGGATATTTTTCCTGCCCACGCGCTGAAGTCGAATTTTTAGCATGGCGGAAATAGTAACACGGGCGAAAAAATATCGCAACCTGCGAGGCTGTTTGTAATAGCCTCGGGACATTATTTCTGCTAGAATGCCACCACTATGAATAAGGGTCAAAAAATTCGCCAAAAACAGGGGGCCTCTCAAACCAAAACCGGGGTTATCCGCATTACCGGCAAGGGTATGGGTTTTGTGGAAGTTGAGGGGCAAGAAGAGGATATTTTGATTGAGGCCGAACAACTAAACACCGCGCTCAACAAAGATGAGGTGGAATTTACAACGCTCCCAAAAGCGGTGAAAGGTAGAAAAGCGGGCAAAGTCTTGAAAATCCTAAAGCGCGCCAAAACCAAATTTGTCGGCACGCTCGAACACGAGAACGGCCGGCTGTTTCTCATGCCTGATGATAAAAAAGTTTACAAGGATATCGCAATCACCGGAGGCGTAACCCCCGAAGCGAAAGACGACATCAAGGCGCTCGTTGAAATGGTAGAGTGGAGCGACCCAAAGAAAAACCCCGAAGGAAAAATCCTCAAAATTATCGGCAAGAAAGGCGTGCATGACGTGGAAATGGCGGCTATCGTTCTTGAAAAGGGTTTTGATACCGAGTTTCCGCCCGAAGTGGAACGTGAGGCGGCGGCGGTCGCCGCGACCGCCGCCGCTATTTCCCCCGCTGAGCTTAGTAAACGCCGCGACTTCCGCCAAACTCTCACTTTCACCATTGACCCCGTTGACGCCAAAGATTTCGATGACGCGATTTCGTTTAAGAAACTTCCCAACGGGAACTTTGAAATCGGCGTCCACATTGCTGACGTGTCGCACTTCGTTCGCGAACACACCGCACTCAATCGCGAGGCACTCAAACGTGGCTTCTCCGTCTACCTCGTGGACCGCACTATACCAATGCTTCCCGAAGCGCTTTCAAATAACGTCTGCAGTCTAAATCCCAACGAAGACCGCCTGACCTTTTCAGCCGTGTTTGAACTGGACTCTAACGGACACGTCAAAAGCCGTTGGTTCGGTAAAACTATAATTCACTCGGCAAAACGGTTTACCTACGAATCAGCGCAGGAAATGTTGTCGGGTTCTCCAAGGGTAACCCTTCTCCCCGATCCAAGGGTTACCCTTGGAGAAGCGCTTGAAACTTTAAACGTTATCGCCAAAAAGCTTCGCGCTGAAAAATTCAAAAAGGGGGCAATCGACTTTGAACAGGACGAAATCCGCTTTGAGCTCGGGGAAAACGGCCGCCCTCTCAAAATTTATAAGAAAGAACGTCTCGACACCCACAAACTTGTTGAAGAGTACATGCTTCTCGCGAATAAGGAAGTCGCCGAATTCATTTTCAAGGCGCGGGCCAAAAAGCAAAGCCAAGAACCCTTTATTTATCGTATCCACGACCTGCCCGACCGCGAGCGCATCGCGAACCTCGGAATTTTCGTCAAAGCACTGGGACACAATTTACATTTGAGCAAAGGAAGTGTATCCGCCAAAGATTTAACGATGCTTTTTGAACAAATCGGGGGGCGAGCTGAAGAATCAATGATTAAAACCGCCGCCGTGCGCTCCATGGCCAAAGCTATCTACTCAACGACCAATATCGGCCACTTCGGCCTGTCGTTTGAATACTATACTCACTTCACCTCTCCTATTCGCCGCTACGCCGACCTGCTTGTCCACCGGCTTCTCTTCCACCACTTAAACGGCACATCCATTCCGGCAAACGAGTGGCACTCCTACGAAAAAATGGCCAGAGAAAATTCCGAACAGGAAATCGCCGCGGCCGAAGCCGAGCGGGATTCCAAAAAACTGAAGCAGGCGGAGTACATGAGCGAGAGAATCGGCCAAGTCTTTAGTGGCATCATTTCCGGCGTTACCGAATGGGGCATGTACATCGAGGAAAAAGACACGCGGTGTGAAGGTATGGTCAAGCTCCGCGACCTCGGCGACGATTACTACATTCTGGACGAAAAAAACTACTGCCTTATAGGCGAGAAAACCAAAAAGAAATACTCTCTCGGCGATGTGGTCGATTTTAAAGTCGTCGCCGCGGACGTGGAGCGGAAAACGTTGGATTATGTTATCGCCTAAAATAATTTACCTTGAATCACGAAGTTGCGCTCCGAGAAACCCCTCCCATTTGCCTCCCGTCCAGACAAGGCGCACGGGAGGGGTTTCTCTTCGCGAAAGCTGAATTTCGTAATTTAAGGTAATTTAAGAAAAACCACCTTTTTTATGAGGTGGCATCAACCAATATCAGCAAAATTGCGAATGTCCGCCGTAGGCGGGACGGGCGAAAGTACCCGTTTGCGATACGCGGTCGGTGCTTCGCCGACTAACTTCTTGAAAACCCGGTTGAAGTGGGTAAGCGACTTGAAACCGGCCCCCCAAGCAATTTCACTTATCCTGTAATTGGGATTTAGCAGAAGGTTCTTTGCTTTTTCGATTCTCATTTTCGAAACAAACTCCGTGAAATTCAAACCTGTTTCTCTCTTGAAAAACTTGCAAAAGTAGAAAGGGGACAACTTCATTGCTTCGGCGATCTGACCGAGAAACAACTGCTCCGCCAAGTGGTCTTCGATAAACTTCTTCGCTCTGGCGATAAGCTTCGTTCTTTCGCCAAGACGTTCGAGACCGCCGCCAACCGCAGTCACGAAATCATCCGGGTGGGTTTCGCAATATTCAAGCAGTTGGTGGGTAAGAATTATGGGCAGAATGGCGGTAAACCGCTGTCCAAGCACGCCTATTCTTTGGACTACATCGGGGTTTGTATCGTTGATGAGAGAGCAACTTTCGTGTTGTGTAGTTGTCATGGAATCCCCTTGGGGTTTGGGTGAGAGATGAGTCGCCCTTTCGCAGGCGCTTTTTTGTTACAGGTCAGTGACTAATGACAAATATACAAAGTTTTAAGTTGTAGTCAACCCGGCCGCGTTTCAGTTGAGCGCGAATTTTGTTTGAGGAAGTTACTTGGCCACAACAACAGCCTCGTCAAAAGCGATTGAAAGGAGTTTTGAAACACCGCCCGAACCCATCGTCACGCCGTAGAGCACGCCGGCGCGTGACATGGTTTCGCGGTTGTGGGTAATGAGAATCAACTGCGAAAGTTTTGAAAGACTTTCTATCATGTCCCCGTACTTCCTGGAGTTGGCTTCGTCGAGCGCGGCGTCGGTTTCGTCAAGGACAACGAACGGTGGCGGCTTCACTTGAGACATGGCAAAGAGAAGCGCGATGGAGGTGAGCGCCCGTTCGCCGCCGGAAAGCATCATCAGACCCTTAATCTTCTTGCGGGGAAGTGAGACTTCGATTTCGATACCCTCGGAAACTTCGTTTCCAACGTCTTCGTCAGAGAAAACTTCGGCGGGCATTTCACCGTCGGTAAAATCAAGGTTCGACCTTTCTCCCGATCCAAGGTCGAACCTTGATTTTTTCTTTTTGACCTCCCGTACGATTTCAAGCGAGGCATTGCCTCCCCCGAACATCAGTGTGAAAAACTGGGCGAACTGGGTATTAATTTTCTCGACGCCATCGCGGAATTCATAGTCGAGCTTCTCTTCTAGCTCGGCAATCAGGTTTTGAAGCGAATCGGCTGATTTGTGCAAGTCCACAAGCTCGCGCTCGAGAAAGCCGTCGCGCTCGCTTGTTTCTTTGTATTCCTTTAGCACCTCCTCGCCGCCACCCGCCCCCGCGTCTTCAATGCGAATTTTCATCTTTTCAATCAAGCGCTTACGGTCTTCTTGTTTTACCCGTTCCTCGTTCGCAATCGAATGAGGATTGAGGGCTGTCCCTCCCTCGTCGACAATCGTGAAATTAGCAAAATCCAACACATCTCTCCCCAAAAGCGTCGCCACTTCGTGAAGCTCACGCTTGAAGTCGCTCTCAATCAAAACCAATTTTTCCTCCCGAGTCTTGAGGCCGGACAAAACCGCGCGAATGGTATTCTCCTCGCTCATAATCCGAAACACCGCCCGTTCGGCTTCCCGCCCCGAATCTTTTTCGCGGTTAATGTCGGCCTGCAAAACGGCGTAATTTTTGCGGAGCGTCGCCTCTCGTTCGTTTACCATTTTTAATTTCGCGTCAACCTTTTCGCGTTCTACCTTTAGACGCTTCACCTCCTCGTCCGACTGCCGTTCCAAACCGGCAGCATCCGATTGCTTGTGTCTTGCCACAAACTCCGTGAAAGTACGCCGGACAAAAGCGAAAAACGCCATCACTGCGCCATCGTCGCGCGATTTTTCAAGCTCGGCAATTCTTCCTTCAATACTATTTGCGACACTCTCCACGTCCCTAAGCGGCACGCTTCGGTTTTCCTCTTTGGTCACCCTTTCCCGCTCGCGTTTGGCAATTCGCTCTTCAGCCAAAACAGCACCCTCAATCCGACCCAGTTCCCGAACCAGCGCGTCTTTCTCCGTCCGCACGGCCGACAAATCCCCTTCCAGTTTTATTATTTTCTCTGACTTCTCGTCATGGGTCGCGGACTTTTCCAAAACCTGCTTGGCCTTTGAGAGTTCCTGTTCCAAGCGCTTTAATTCCTCGACAGGCTTTCGTCTGTCGTCCTCGAGATTTTTTTTATGCTCTTTGAGGTACGTATCTTCCCGCTTGAAATATTCTTTCGAGAGTTTGCGCAACTCTTCCTTAAGTTCCAAGGTCTTTTCCACTTTCTCCACCTGCTTTTTCAAAAATTTGAGATGCGGAGCGATTTCCCGTCGGAGCGACTCGACCGACTTCATGTTTTCATCGGTTTTCTCGAGTTTCCGCTCGCTTTCCTCCCGTTTGTACTGATAAATTTTGAGGCCCAGAGCGTCTTCAAGCATTTCCCGCCGTTCCTTAGTGTTAGCGTTCAAAATTTTATCCGCCTCGCCTTGTGAAATGATGTGATGGCCGGATGAACCGATATGCGCGGCGGCCAGAAGTTCGATAATATCTTTTAACCGTACCTGTGTGCCATTTATTGAATACTCGCTGGATGAATCGCGATAAATCACCCGTTCAATCGAAACCTCGTCAAAATCAACGTTGAGAATCCTTTTATGATTGTCAAAAACCACTTTGACCGATGCTCTATTCGCGCGCGCCGCGTCTCCCCCGCCGTTCCAGATTAAATCCTCCGTGCGCTTGCCACGCATGGATTTAATAGACTGTTCACCCAACACAAAACGAAACGCCTCGGCGATATTACTCTTGCCCGAACCGTTCGGCCCCACGATAGACGTAATCGGGGTAGAAAATTTAAGCTCCGTCTTTTTGGCGAAGGACTTAAATCCTGAAAGTTCCAGACTCTTTAAATACATAAGCGGAATTATAGCTTTTTTAAGAAAAAGAAAAAAGCGCTGGAAACCAACGCTTCGCATTACCAAATATAGGTCCTCTGCATACTAATCACGGCTCACAGATTTGTATTTACCAGAACTATCAAAAAATAGCGTGAAAGAAAAAGGGTTGCTATTGGGACCCGGCCATATATATGCCGCCTGTAAAGAATACCCAGCAAGTCGGTCTGCATGACCCAGGAAATCCAGAAAGAAAGTCATTCGATTGGCACGAACAAATGTCTGCGGATTCCGCCCCTGCTGTATCTGCAAAATATGTAAAATATCTTTTCCCAATGCTACGCCGGGAAGATCAAACTCTCCCTGGTTGAATGCAAAACCTTCCACGCACTCAAAAATCCACTGGGGCAAGGCAAGAATCGGATTCATGTTTTTTCTGACTTGAAAATTCTTGCGATGATGTTCAAGACCAGGACTTATGGTAACCGTATACTTTTTCATAATTTATCCTTTTGGGATGGGCTTACTATGGCCCGTTTTTGTTGTGACGAACTATAGCGAAAACGGCAGAAACCGCCTCGCTTTTCCCTTTTTACCCGATTTAGACACTACAACAAAAGTGCAAATAACACAAGAGGTGGGACAACTGCGTTGCCCCACCTCTTTGTCTTTGCTTTAGTCAAATAATGTAGCTACTTATAAACGTCTTTTCGGTCACTAATTCGGACAACCAAAATTACCGAGTCTTTTTTATCCAGCGCATAGATAATTCGATATGGCCAGACACGATAGGACCATCGGTCTGCATGTTCGCCGTTAAGCTTCTTCCCGGAAAAAGGATTCCGTTTAATTGCCGCGAGTGTGGCAAAAATACGAATCTGGAAAGATTTATCTACTCTTCCGAGTTCTTTTTGCGCTTTTGAGGCGAGCCAAAGTTGAAACGCCATTTGATTTTAGGCCTCTTTTGCCAATAACAAAACCCTCCTTCGCCAAGTAATCTTCAAGTGTAACACATTCACCAGCTTCATATTCTTTTCTGGCTTCTTCAGATTCCCTTTTTAGGTTTGGAAACATGCTGGTAACTTCTCTGGTTTCCTGCCACGATTCAAAATCCTCGGCAGACATAAGCACAACCTTGGGTTTACCGTTTTCGGTAAAAGTGTAATAGTTATTGGGTTTTTGCACTTCCTCGGCAATATCGAAAATGTTCTTTCTTGCCTCGGAAATGGAGATGGTTGTTTTTATATTCATAAAAATACCCGAAACTTATGAAATTAATTGTCTTATCGACACGTACATAATAGCGTACATTTAAAAACAATGCAAGTGGATGTTTAACGAAAAAAGGCAGGCTTTCACCTGCCGTTCTTCTTTTGTTTTCACTTTCAACTTTTCACTTTAAACTTTTATTGCCATCCCCTCGCCTCAAGTCCCTTGCGAGCCGCATCCTGTTCGGCTTCCTGTTTTGATTTGCCGTCACCTACCGCCACGCGTTCACGGCCGATTTCTACAGCCACGGTAAAATGCTTGTCATGGTCGGGACCGGTTTCTTTGAGTACCGTGTATGACGGCGTAACGCCGTCAATCTCCTGCGCTTTCTCCTGAAAGAAACTCTTGGCGTCAAGCCAACTCTTCTTGGCCACAATGTCGTCAATAAGTGAAAGAATGTATTTCTTGATAAAGGTTTCGGTGACCGCAAGGCCTTGGTCAAGAAAAAGCGCGCCGATAAACGCCTCCATGGTATTGGCAAGAATGTAATGCCGGGCACGACCGACGTCTTTCGCTTCTCCGCGACTAAGCAGCAAAAACTCGTTCATACCGAGCTTCGAAGCCACGTCGGCAAGCGTCACGGCATTCACCAAGGCAGAACGGTATGAGGTAAGGTCGCCCTCCGTCTTGTCGGGATATTTGTTATACAAAAAGTGAGTCGAAATAAGCTCAAGCACGGCATCACCTAAAAACTCCAGCCTCTCATTGTGTTCGAGACCGTTCTTCCGGTTTTCATTGATAAAAGAACGGTGGGTGAACGCCGTTTGTAACAGTTTTTTATTGATAAACGTGATTCCAATTTGTTTTTCAAAACTGTTCAAGTCTGTATTCATAGTAGCGAGCAAATTCTAAGCACTAAACTCTAAATCCTAAACAAACTCCAATAGCCAAACCTCGAAACCCGCAAACAGCATCTCGCTCCGTTTAAAATTTGGAAAATTATAATTTGTTTAGAGTTTAGAATTTTGAATTTAGGATTTGCTTTTATTACCTTGTAATAAAAGATTCACCGCCTTCGTCACTATCGGCAATATGTCGTTGTAGAGATTAAGCGACACGATATCCGCCATTTTGAACCACCTTGCGTCGTCGAGACCGCCCGATGAACCCAGTTTGAGGTTATCGAATTTCGCCTCGGCCAGAAAGTAATTGACCTGCTTTCTGATTTTGCCTTTTTCGGGGTCGGATGCCAGGTACTCGTTGTTGCCCAAAGGCTCTTTGATGACGACATCAATGCCGAGTTCCTCTTTGACCTTGCGGACCGTTCCGTCTTCCACCTTTTCCTCCTCCTCAATCTTGCCTTTTGACAGCGTCCAGTGGCCGAAAATGTCGTGAACAAAGGCCAGGTACACATCTTCCCCGTCGCGGGCGTACACCACCGCGCCGCAGAGTTTGAAAACCAGCATCTTATCGTACGGCACGTCGGTTTTGCGCTTCCCCTTCTTTGACACGGCGTCTTTGCCCGGCTCACCCAGTTCTTTGTAAACGGAACCCAAGACACCGTTCACGAATTTACCGCTGTTCTCCCCACCGTAAGTTTTGGCAAGCTCAATGGCCTCGTTAATAGCCACTTTTTCCGGCACTTCGGTTTTATCGGCGAACAAGAGTTCGTAGAGACCGATGCGCAAAATGTTCCTGTCAACAATCGATATTTTATCGAGCGGCCAGTCAGGAGCCGCCTTTTCGATAATCGTATCTATGTCTTGGCGTTTACCCACGATAGAGCGCAGGAGCTCTTTCATGAAATGCAAATCGGTCATGCCGGGGGCGAATTCCGCCACGTCGCGCTCAAGTATCCCTTCCAAATCGTCGGTAGGCCGCCGGCCGTTAAAATCCCACTCGAAGAGTGTTTGTAAAACCGTCGAACGTGCAAGGTGCCTGTTAGCCATGGAAAGGACAAATTATAATTTACAAATCCCAAATCACAAACAAATTCAAAATTCCAATTTTCAAAATCCAAACAAGTCGTGTTTAGAATTTGAAATTTCGGTCATTGAGTATTGTTTGTAATTTGGTGCTTGTAATTTGTGTATTACTTTTTGGCCGCCTCTTTCTGCTTCTTCGCCTTCTTTTCAATAACAGCGTGGACATTCAAAACTTGAACGCCCTTGTACTTGCCGCAGGTAGAACAAACGTGGTGTCTCAAATGAGCCGCGCCGCAGTCTTTACAGGCGGAAAAGCGCGGGTTCTTCAAGGCGAAGTGAGCCCGACGGTTGTCCCTATGAGACCTGTTGGCGCGCATTCGTACTACCATGGGTTGAAATGCTACACTATTTGAGAATTTTTGCAACCGACAAACCTTGAAGAAAACTTCTCCGGTGAACCGGCGAAAGTCCGTACGTTTGAAGCGTGCGATAGTGAATGTTCGTGCCGTACCCCTTGTGAGTTTCGAAACAGTAGCCGGGATACTTTTTGGCAAGTCTCCTCATACGGCGGTCGCGGGACACTTTGGCCGCTACCGAGGCAAGAGCTATGACGGCTTCCGTTTCATCTCCCCTAATAATGGTACGCTGGAAAATAAAATCCTCCGGCGCTTTAAGACCGCCGTCGAGAAGCACCCGGCACCTGGCCGCCTCAACATGAAGGAATCGCAGGGACCGACGAAGAGCCTGGCGCACCGCGAAAGAAATACCCTTGCGGTCGATGAGCGCCGCGCCCGCGAAAGAAACGGCAAAGTCAATCCGACCTAGCAGACGCTCGGTTCTCATCTGTTCAAATATTCTTTCGCGGGCTTTGGGAGTGAGTTTCTTGGAATCCCGAACCACATTGTCCGGAAAGAACCGGAGTACCCGGTGTTGAGGTTCTTTGATAAGGCAAGCGGCAACGGCTACGGGACCGGCAATTGGCCCCCGACCAGCTTCGTCAATACCGATTAAAAAAGGTAAACTCATCTAAGCAAAAAATTACTGTTGAGACGCAGAATTCGGCTTCGTTGTTTTTATAAAAACGACGTTTTGGTTTAGCGGCGGCGGACGTTGGGTAACCGTTTTATAGAAAACTATGAAAGCAGCTGTAAACGCGCAGGCGGCGATACCGATCAATACGTAGTTAGCCTGGGTTTCAGTTTTAACCAAACCCGTTTTGAGCACTAGTTTCACCAGAGCAGGCGTCTCAACCTGAACTGCGTCAAAACGCCCCCCTGCGTAATTACCTTCTTCAAATTGAACGTTGGACATACTTAAAATAACCGAGGAAGTCCTATAATTTTATAGTATAATCCACGTATATGCCAGAGCGATTTTCACATCTCCATGTCCATAGCCACTACAGTTTGCTGGCCGCGCTACCAAAAATCGGCGAATTGGTGGCCAAAGCAAAAACCGAGGGCATGACCGCGCTTGCCCTTACGGATAGCGGCAATATGTACGGGGCCATTGAGTTTTATAAAGAGTGCAAAAACGCCGGCATCAAGCCGATTTTAGGAGTCGACGCGTACCTCGCCGCCCGAAGCCGGTTTGACAAACAGGCAGGGGTCGACAACAGACGAGTGCGGCTTGTTCTCCTCGCGAAAAATCTCGCGGGTTACAAAAATTTAATCAAGCTGGTCACGGCGGCCCACCTTGAAGGTTTTTACTACAAACCGCGCATCGACCACGAACTCCTAGAAAAGCACGCGGACGGGTTGCTGGCGATTTCACCAACATTTGGCGGCCCCGTGGTAGTAGCGCTTAAAAATGGTGACACGGCGAAAGCGCGTGAACAGGCAAAGTGGTACAAAAAAATTTTCGGCGAAGAAAATTTCTTTTTGGAAATCACTCATCACCCTGAAATCGAAGGACACCAGAAAACTATGGAGGTCCTAAAGAAATTCGGCGCGGAAACCAAGACTGCTCTCGTAGCCGCCCACGACGTATACTATATTTCGCCGGAAGACAAAAAAGCCCGCGACACCCTGACTCTGGTCAACTCGAACGCCGAACTCTCCGAACGCTCGGGCGGCAGCGAAGATGCCGGAGATTTTTCTTTCATAAGCGACGCGGAGGCGAAAAAAAAATTCAAAGACCTTCCCGAAGCACTCGCCAACACCTCGAAAATAGCCGCCGCATGTAATGTAGAAATAAAATTAGGACAGTGGGTTTTCCCCGACTACAAAACCTCCTCCGGTAAAACGCTTGACGAGGAACTCCGAAACCTGACGTACGACGGATTAAAAAGCCGCGCGCTCGAGGAAACACCTGAAATAAAAGAGCGAATCGAATACGAGCTCAAAGTAATCCGCGACAAAGGTTACGCTCCTTATTTTCTCGTCGTGTCCGACCTGCTGCGTCATGCCAGACAGGAAAAAATTCTCTCAACCACCAGAGGCTCGGCCGCCGGTTCTTTGGTCTCTTATCTCACTTACATCAGCACCATAAACCCGATTGAATACAAACTGCCGTTTGAAAGATTTCTCAATCCCGAAAGACCGTCAGCGCCGGATATCGACATGGACATCGCCGACAACCGCCGCGACGAACTGATTGCCTACGCACGCCAAAAATACGGCACCGACAAGGTGGCCCAGGTTGGAACCTTCGGTACCATGATGGCACGGGGCAGCGTGCGGGATGTGGCCCGCGCCTTGGGACACCCGTACGGCTTGGGTGACCGAATCGCGAAATTAATCCCCATGGGCAGCCAGGGTTTCCCCATGTCAATCGACCGCGCCATCGAAATGGTGCCGGAGTTAAAGCAGGCCTATAAAGAAGAGGCGGAGGTCAAAGAAATCATCGACCTAGCCAAAAAAATCGAAGGGTGCGCGCGGCACATTTCCGTTCATGCCGCGGGGGTCGTCATTGCGCCCACCCCCCTCACCGACTTCACGCCACTTCAGTTCGACCCGAAAGGCGAGGGGAAAATCATCACCCAATACGATATGTACGTCATGGAAGACGTGGGGCTCTTGAAGCTGGATTTTCTCGGTATAAAAAACCTCTCCATTCTCGCCGACTCGGTATCCTTGGTAAAAAAACTCGAAGGCAAAGATGTAGACATTGAAAACGTCCCTCTGGACGATAAAAAAACCTTCGCCATGCTGGCTTCCGGCATTACCGGCGGACTGTTCCAACTGAACGGCAGCGGTATGACCCGTTATCTCAAAGACCTCCGTCCCACTTCGATTCACGACATAAACGCCATGGTGGCGCTGTATCGTCCGGGACCGATGGAATCCATTCCTCAATATATCGAGCGAAAACACAATCCCGCTCTCATCAAATACCTTGACCCGCGGATGAAAAACATTCTTGGAGCTTCATACGGAGTCATCACCTACCAGGACGACATCATGCTTATCGCCATTGAACTGGCCGGCTACTCCTGGCTTGAAGCCGACAAACTCCGCAAAGCCATGGGCAAGAAAATTCCGGCTGAAATGGAAGCGCAGAAAGAAAAACTAATCGAAGGGCTGGTAAAAAACGGCATGAGTGAAAAAAAAGCGGGTGAATTATGGAAACTGATTGAACCTTTCGCCGCGTACGGTTTCAATAAAGCCCACGCGGCAAGCTACGGCAGAGTGGCGTACCAAACCGCCTACATGAAAGCAAACTTCCCCGCTATTTACATGTCCGCCGTGCTTACGGCCGACTCGGGTGACGTGGAAAAAATAGCCGAAATTATCGGGGAGTGCAATCGCATGGGTATCAAAGTTTTGCCGCCTTCAATTAATGAGAGCTTTTCGGGTTTTACAGTAGTAAAACCCGAGGATTCAGGATTCAGGATTCAGGATTCAGGAAAAGAAATCGGGAAAGAAAGAATTCGGTTCGGATTGACGACGATTAAAAATTTCGGCGAAGGCATCGCGGACGCGATTATCGCGGAACGGAAATCGGGCGGCCAGTTCAAGTCACTCACTGATTTTCTCGACAGAATACATGACAGGAATTTAAACAAAAAATCGCTCGAAGCCCTCATTAAAACCGGAGCGTTGGATGAATTCGGGGAGAGGGGCGTCATGCTCGCAAATATGGAAAACCTCCTCGCCTACAACAAAGAAAAGGCCGCCGCGCCAGAAAACCAGGAATCGCTTTTCGGCGGCCTCGCCTCGGCAGGCTCGGCCGCGGACATATCGCTCGCCCCCGCTCCTGCCGCAACCCAAACCGAAAAACTGCTTTGGGAAAAGGAACTTTTGGGACTTTATGTGTCGGGACACCCGCTCGACAAATTCAAAGACATTCTGGAAAAACGTGAAGTGACTATAACCAAAGTTAAATCGGAATTCAAAGAGGGAATGATTGTTGTCGTTGGCGGTATTATCGAAGAAGCCAAACCGATTCTCACAAAAAAGAACGACCAGATGATGTTCGTCCGCCTCGCCGACCTTTCCGGCGCGATTGAAGTTGTCGTATTTCCCCGCGTATTCGAAGAGTTTAAAAAACTTCTCGTGGCCGAAAAATGCGTCGCTATCAGGGGAAAAATCTCAAACCGAAACGACGATATAAGCTTGATTGCCGAAAAGGTAAAAGAGTTAGCGTAAATCTCGACGTTCCCCTATTCCCTTATTCGCGCGAATAAGGGATATACAAAATCAAATAGTTGTTGTGATAGGAAAATGAAAAACCGGCCTCCTTGCGGGAAACCAGCTGACTGAAAAACTAAGACGACTACGAGAGGAGATGCTGAAACAACGCCATGGCGATAAACATCTTGTTATCCGATTGTTCGAAGTACCGCGCGCAGGGAAGCAAATCAACAGCCGTCTCTATCTCATCGTTTATCGGCATCGGATGAACCAAAATGGCTCCCGGTTTCAAAGCGAGCGCGTGTTCCAGTGTAATCCTGTATTTCGGACTTTCGGCGGCAACGTGAGCTTTGAGTGCGGCATCTTCGATGCGTTCGTTTTGAGTCCGTGTCCAGTACACGACATCAACGTCACTAAGCGCGGCGTGAAGCTCGGCAGCGGACGCGATACTTAACTCTTCAAACGGAACATGGTGCTCGCGAAGGTACGCCAACACTCCCGCGTCCATCGAAAGTTCCGGCGGCGAGATTAAACGTAGGTGTACACCCTTATAGTTTTTGGCGAAAAGGTACGCGAGGGATTTCACTGTTCGACCGTACCTCAAATCGCCCCCGATAGAAACTAAGGTATCATCCACCCGACCCACACACTCTTCTATGGTGAAAACATCCGTAAAAGACTGCGTTGGGTGCTGGTCCGTACCTTCTCCGGCGTTAATGACCGATACGCCATATTTCGAAGCTATCGGCGCTACCCGATCTATAATGCCATTTTGTTTGTGACGCCAAACAATAACATCAGGGTGGTAACCACAAAGGACGCGAATCATGTGCTCGGGCGATTCGCCTTTGATGAGCGAAGAAAACTCGGCCGCGTTTTCATTTGAAACCACCGTCATACCAAGATGGTGTGCGGCCGCTTCAAACGAGAATCGGGTGCGCGTTGACGCTTCGACAAATACCGAGAATATCATACGACCTCGAAGCGACAATCGAAGCTCTCTCCTACCTTCCCTTTCGGCGAATTTCCGTTTGACTTCCGCCGTCTTCGCGAACAAGCGCGTAAGCCACTCGCGGCTGAACTGCTGAGTTCTCACGATTTGTGTCGGTATCATAAGTTCATAACCTCCCATATTCTGCTTTTTAGTGTTCTCTAATCCAAGCCTGAAAGACAGGGTAACAGAATCCTTGAGAATTGCAATAAAAAAACTGCTTCGTCCGGCAATGCGGGACGAAGCGGTAGTATATTCGAAACTAAAACGCTTTATCGGCGATGTCTGTGCGAAAGTGCCTGCCTTCGAATTTGATTCTCCCCACAACCTCGTAAGCGAGAGCGCGGGCCGCGGGAAGACCTTTGGCCCAGGCCGTCACGCCGAGAACGCGGCCGCCGTTGGTGTAGTACACTCCATTGTTCCGAATGGTATCGGCGTGAAAGACCTTAACGCCCTCCATCTTCGCGACGTCGTCGAGACCCTCGACGCGTTTCCCTTTCTTATAGGCTTCCGGATATCCGCCCGACGCCATGACCACGCACACTGAAGAGACCTCCTCCCACTCGAGCGACACGTCTTGAAGCGAACCGTTTGCCGAAGCCCACAGAAGCTCAACTAAGTCGGTCTTGAGCCTCGTCATATACACTTGCGTTTCCGGGTCGCCGAACCGAACGTTGAACTCAAGTAGTCGCGCGATACGCTCCGGCGTCAGCATCACGTTCGGATAGAGCATGCCGCGAAACTCGATCCCCTCCGCCAGGCATCCTTTCTGCCATGGCTTCAAAATCGAGTTCCCGGCCGAAGCAACGATATCGGGCGAAAGAAACGGTACCGGCGAATACGTTCCCATGCCGCCGGTATTCAAGCCCTTGTCGCCGTCTTGAGCGCGCTTGTGGTCTTGGGACGTCGGGAAGAGCTTGTAGCCCTTGCCGTCAGAGAGCGCGTGGAGAGAAAACTCCCTCCCCGGCAAACGCTCCTGAATCACAAGAGCGCGGCCGGCGTTGCCGAAGTCCCGCTTGACCATGATGCTCTCGATAGCCGCGTGCGCCTCCTCGACGGAACCACAAGGCAACGCTCCCTTGCCCAACGCCAAACCGTCCGCCTTAGGCACGCAGAGGCCTTGAAGGGACTCCGCGTAGCGTTTCGCCGCCTCCACGTCTTCGAAACACGCTCCCGGCGCGATGGAAACCCCGTGACGCTCCGCGAACTTCTGGGTATGGACCTTTGAGGTTTCAAATTGCGCCGCTTTCCTATTCGGCCCCCAAATAGTGAGACCGGAGGCTTTGAACAGATCAACGATGCCTTCGCCTAGAGGATTGTCGGGTCCGACGATTGTAAAACCTGCCCGATTGTCGCGGGCGAAATTCCGCAAGTCCTCGAGTCTTTCAACTCCGATGGGTACGCAGGATACCTCCTTGCCATTTGAAACTAGCCGCTCACCGGCGATAGCGTTGCTTCCCGGCGCGCACCACATCCGCTTGACGTGTGGCGACTGCGCGAATTTCCATGTGAGTGCGTGCTCGCGACCGCCGCCGCCAATAACCAAAACTCCCAAGTCATCAACGTTTATCATACTGATTCTCTGTCTGTTCGTTGTTTGCCGCATTTCAAGCCAAGCGCTACTTGGCACAAGTCTGAATAACAGCTTACTTGGTTACAAGTAATTGTCAAAACTTCCAACAGTTCTTGCACAAGGTTCGACCTTTGTAAGAAGGTCTACACTTTACCGACAAGCTACCCAAAGGCCGAGGCCGGAAGCTTTTGCCGCGGCTTGGTCGGCGCGGAATTCTTTTTGAAATTTGTAAGGTTTTTTGTAGGTGTACTCGCGGGCAAAACCTTGCGTAATCATCAACTCATTAACATCCGTCCCGTCGGGTAGGAATACGTACGCAAGCAAACGGCCGTATTTATCGAGCAAATCTTGGCTCGGGTCGGTTTCGAGTCGCACCTCCCCGTCGGCCAACAGCTCGTGCATTTTTTTGGACGCTTCGGGACCGAAACACTCCACCGGCTTTCGCGGGTCAACCGTTTCCGGCGTGTTGATACCAAGAAGCCTAACTCTCACTTCGCGACTGTTTTCCAAAACATCAACTGTGTCGCCGTCAACGACGCGGGCAACCAAAACGAAATCAGGACCGGCAAGGCGCGGAGCGGCGGGGGTCGCGGCGACCCCCGCCGCCACCTGCTTTTCAACTTTCGGAGAAACAGTTTTGGAAATATCCTGCCGATATAATAAAACACCGAGGGTAAGCAGTACGATAAACGTAAAAAGGTTTAAAAATTTTTTCATGGAACTCACGCATTGCCCGTTTTCTCATTCGTACATTCGTGCGAATGAGAGAATGCCGGACTAATTCTTAATATACTGTGAATTACGAAACTCGTGTCTGCGAAGAGAAGTTTCCCCCACGCGCCTTGTCCGGACGGGAGGCAAGCGGGGGAAACTTCTCGAAGCGCGAGTTTCGTAATTCACAGTAATATATACACGTCTTGATTATACTCCCCCACTCCAACACATTCCGCCTCGCCACGGAGGACTTTTTCAAACGGGATACAGGCGAAACAACCCTTGTCACCGCGCGGACAAAGAAATTCTTTTTTCTCCCGCGCGGCTTTGACTTGGCGGGCGACTTCGAGAACGGCAACGCGACCGGTTTCGAGGTCGGGCAAATCCACGTGGGTCGGGAAATCATCACGGTCGAGATACCAATACGCCGCGCCAGCGACTGGTCGGTTCTGACAATTTTTTAAAAGCAGATGATATATCGGGAGTTGCAAAGAGTCCGAAGCTTCATCGTGTCGGCCTGTTTTGAAATCCAAAAGTCTCACCGCGTCTTTTTCCGGCACACCTGCCTGCTCAGGCAGGTACTCAAGCCAATCGATTTTGCCACACAAAATTATGTTGTCGGCTTCGGACAAATAAAAATTTGGTGGCATGTCGTTTTTCCCGTTCCTGATTAAAACGGTTTTGTTTTTAAGCGGCCCGGGGTTTCGGACGACCCTCTCTATCATGGAACGCCCGCGGGCTTTTGCTTCCGTTTCTTCGGCCGCGCTTTTAAAGCCTCCTCGCTTGCCGGAGACTTTCACCCACGCTTTGTCGAATTGCTCGAGAAGCGGCCGGTCGAAACGTTCCTCGGCCTTGAATTGCGCCAAGCCCTCCAGCACTTCGTGCACCGCCTGCCCGAGTGCCAGTGCCGGATTAATAATATTTATTTTTCTGCCAGTCTTCGGATTTTTGTAGACGTTGTGTAAATAATAGGCCCTCGGGCATTTCAAAAAGTCTCCCATTGAAGAGTGCGACACCCACACCGCGCTGTATTTATCTTGAGGCATCAATAAATTTTAACACAACTCGAGCCCCGATTCGCGAAGCGAATCGGGGCTCGAGTCTCTTAACTTCTGAACTTACCAACTTTAAACTTCTAAACTTACTTAAAACCCGAACCACGCTTTAATCATATCCCACACCCCGCTGTCAAAAGCCGCCGCTCCCTGATTGTCCGATTTGCCCATTAGAGGACCCACGATATTCCCCAACTCATCCGCCGAATCGAAGAACGCGTCAACATCGTCATTCGAGTAATTCCCCGACTGCATCTTCTCGAACTGGCTTTGAAGGCTGGCAAAAGCACTCTCGGCCTCCGAAACGTCAACTTTCTTTTTCTTCAGGCGGGTGATGGTCGAGGTGATAGTCCTCATCATTTTAGGCACTCGTATCAAACGGTCAATGTTGTTCCGGCACTGATTTAAATCGTCCATTGATTGCATTGCGTCCTGTGCATTCTGCAAGTCATCCGCGCTCTCCGCGCTTTTTACCTGCGCAAGCGCGTCCGTAAAGGTCGAGAGGGTCGCCTTACACTCCTCCGGCAAAGGAATACCTGCGCTCTGTAGCTTCGCCGCGCGCTTGTTGAATGTTGTCATCACTTGGTTGAGCTGTTTCGCCATCTGCGCCGCCTGGCGTTTTACCATCTGCTCCTCGCGCTTCTGCTGTTCCTCCTCCTGTTTTTGTTGTTGTGCTTCCCAGTCGGCGCTATCACCCTGCGGCGAATTATTGAAAGAATCACCCGTTCCTCCCGGGCCGCCCCGCTCTCCCTGGAAATTTCCGTTCATTCCCTGACCTTTCGGAGGCATGCGCCCCTGCATGTCTCCACCCTGCATCATAGATGGCTTGGGAGGCATAGCGGAATTGTCATGAGTACCTTGAAAGTTTTTCGGCTGGTCGAACATTCCCCCCTGCTCAAACTGGTCTTTAGACGGGTGCTCAAATCCGGTTTGCCCCCGTTGATTAAACTGTCCGTCTTGAGGTGGGTGAAAGTTATTCGGTCCTTGGTTTTGGAAAGAGTCGTTCGGAGGGGGCGGCGGTATCCGAGAACTGTCCCCGCCGGTAAAGTTTTGAGGGGGCATCGTCTCACCTTGATTGCTCAGGGGTGGCGGAGGCGGTGATGTTTGCGTTGGTTCGGTTTGCGGCTGGCTAGTACTTGAGTCGGTGGTTTGCGCTAAAGCAATCGTTCCGACAAGTGACAAACTAACCGCGAATGTACCGGCCAATGCCGTCTTTAAAAAGTACGACTTCATATAATAAAATAATTAAACTGGTATAAAATAATTTTATCACGTATACGGAATGAAACGGCGAACGCTTATCCACATCAAGCAAAGAAAATACCGCCTGTCTAGGGCGATATATAAAAATATTCTGTAAACAGGATTACGCTGTCTCGGCAAAATCCAAAACTGTTTCAGCCGGAAGTCCATACACGCGCGGATATTCTTCGGATTCCGCGGGAGCATTTTCACCTTTCCTCTTCTTTTCTTTGTGTACCCACTTACGGGCCGCGGCAAGAAACTTTTCCGGTGGCGCGATTCTTTGTCCAACGGCAAGACCCATAAAATCACCCTCTTCGCTCCATACTCCGCTACCGATAAGGCCGCGGGGTTCGTTTGGTCGGATTTTCCACTCACCTTGCCTGCGCTCGCACAGAACAGTGTTATACATCATGCCGGCAACCCGAACACTCGGAAACCCCGTGCGGTTGGTTGCCACAAGAAGCGGGTCACCGATAGCGCGCGGACCGCCGGCACGGGTCGGGTTTTCGGTTTCAAGCTCTCTCGCGAAACTTTGGAAAGAAAGATAATGATTGATGTCGGGGTCGTAGAGTTCGAGTCTTGCAAGGTTGTCGTCTTCATCCATGGCGGCAACAACAGCGACCGTTCTCCGGCCCTGGTCGAACCAAACATTCACAAGACTGAAACCTCTCACCAAAGAAAGCGCCGTAATAATACGGCCCGCGAGAATGACCGCCGCTCCGATTTTATGGTCGGGCGTCTTGACCACTAGGGTACGCCTGACAACCATACCAGCGACCTGACGAACCTCTCCGACATGCAACAGAGTATCCTCCGTTACGGCAAACAGCATTGTTTTTTTCATGATTGCACCTTCCGTACCCGAATTTTTTGACTCAATGTACCTAAAGTAATACTAACCTCATCCCGCAAAAACGCAAGACTTGCATCACTATAGCAAAGCCAGTGTTCATTTCATACGGCAGAAATTTTTTGAATGAAAAACCGAACTACTGTTGTCCGACTCCACTCGACACCGCGTAGAAAACCAGGGCTGCGATAAAAAGCAAAAGCCCGAGAAGCGCTCCGGCAAAAAACGAACGTCTTTTTTTACCCGCTTCGGGACTCACACTATTCAAAAGCGGCGAACCGACCGGAAAAGGATTTTGTTTAATGGTTATCGACCTTTCTTTAATAACCGGCGCGCGGTCCGCGACGTTTACAGGAGTGGGCGGCAAAGCGCCCTCCGGCGCGGGCGGCATGTGGAGAAAAGCGATACCGCGGTCAATCTCATCCGGCGACCAAAACAGGGCGGCGAGCATCACCCGCACGGTTTTGTCGGGAATCGGAGGCTTGGTCTCCCTGATTTGCAATAAATAATCTATGTGCTCGCCGGTAAGCATACAACGTAAGTATAGCAAGCTTAAAACCTCATGTCATACCAATCCAAACCGTACACTTCCTGAATCAGAACCCGCTCGCCTTTCGCCCACGTCTTGTGTTTGAAAATACCTAAAAGCTTCATTGCTTCTTTCACGTGCTCTTCGCTTTTTCCCTCAATTTCCAAAAACGCCGGCATCTTCGGGTATTGGTCCAAATCAAACCGCCACTCTTTGTACTTAAAAGACGTACGGTTTTTTTCCTGATAGGCGTACGATTCAAGACCAAGCTCTTCGAACAAATCCGCAAGCCTGTCGGGTTCGGCAATTTTAAAATTAATTTCCTTGTGTTTCCGCGCCGTCCCTAAAATATCCGACTTGGCTTTCCACGTCACCTCATGCGCACCTTCCGAGTTGGAACGTATTCGTAGAAACCACGAGTCCTCCCCTTCCTTAACGCCTTCCGGCCGGTACCACGTGACAACAAGTCGGGTCTCCGAAGTTTTTCGGGCTCCGAGCGCCCCGAGCTTTTTTACAATATCGGGAACATCGATATCCAAAACTTTTGTCTCTATTTCGTGGGCCATAGCAAAAATACTACCACAGTTAAGGGCAACGCAGGAAAAACCCCCTCCGCCTAAGGCGGAGGGGGTTTTTCGAAATACAAACTATCGGCGGCGCTTGGTGGCTTTCCGCTTCTTGTGCGACTTCTTTCTCTTAGCCGCCTTTCTTTTCTTCTTTGCCATTGAATTGGAGTGATTCAGGTCCGTACCTGAATTTGTAAATTTAAATCTTAAAAAGTATACAATAATTTTTCGACGCTTCCGATTTCAAACCGGAATAGAAAAAAATTTCAAAAATTATCGCATTGACTATTCTTAATTATGAGGCTTACGAAAAAAAGTACAAGAGATAAAAACGGAAAACTGTGGATAGCGCGGCAAAAAATTTATTCGTAAAATTTTTTCGTACTGTGAATTAAGAAACTCACGCTCCGAGAAGTTCCTCCCGCTCCGATGGCCATCGGAGACGCGCGGAAGGAATTTCTCTTCGCGTAAAGGAGTTTTGTAGTTCATAGTTTCGTAGGTATTCGTTACTATTCGTATAGTTTTCGTATCATAAAAAATCACCAGTCGAAACTGGTGAAGCGACAAAAACAGAAAAGGTGTCGGGGCTTAGAGCCTCCTCGCAGCTTCGGCCGCCAGTTCCGAGCGCAAGCACTCGTCGAGCGTGATAGTCCCAAAACCTCCCCAACCGAGGAAACGTTTGACCACAAGGGTCATGCCGTCCTGACCATCGGGAATGTCGTTGTTGTCAACCTGCATCGGGTCTCCGGTCAGCACCACTTTGGTCGCCGGACCCGCCCGGGTGAGCAGTGTAAGAACTTCGTCGCGGCCCATGTTTTGGACATCGTCCACAATAAAGAAGGTTCTCGGCAACGTACGTCCCCGCACATAGCTCGGGGTAATCACCTCGACCGCTTTGCTCGTAAACAGCTCGTCGGTCTCTTTCGACCCCACCAGCACCTCGAGTGCGTCATATACCGCGCCGCCCAAAGGTTCGATTTTCTCTCCAAGGTCGCCCGGGAGAAAACCAAGTTCTTTCCCGACGGAATGAGCCGACCGGCAGACGACAATACGCGTGGGCTGTTCGGCAACTTCGCTTGCGCCGCCACTTTCACGAGAAGATTGCTCAATCAGAGAGTCGAGCCTTCCCAACGGCGCGTCCAGTGAACGGAATCTGCCGATAGTTTCAAGTCCGGCTCGAAGAGCCATCAAGGTTTTACCCGTACCGGCAACGCCCGGAAGGGCGACAAGCTTGACGCTTCCGTCCATGAGAAGTCCGTGGTACGCCAAGGCCTGTTTGAAGTTGCGGGGATGAATCTGCGTTCCTTTGTTTTCTCTGGGAGGCTTGGGAACAAACCGGAGCATTCCGGCCTTTTTCTTGAAAATGGCCAAAGCGGTTTTCCCCGAGGTCTTGCCCTTGAGCAAGAGGCAGGTGTTCGGCTGAAGCAAGGCAAGTTCCAACTCCGAGATAACACCCGACGCTTGAATCATTGAGCCCGGCCGGTTGCTTGAAATGACTTCATCCACGACGTCAATCTCAGCAAACCCCGTAGGAAGCGGCGGAAAAACTTCGACCTCTTTTCGGCCATCACCTATCGTGACGCCAAAATTTTTGAGAGTTAGACGCGTCGAGCCGTTACGTCCGACTTTTTGGAGTTGGCCAGTCAAGGAAAACCTTTGTCCGTGCAATGACAGTGCAGGTTTGGTCGTGTGTGGTTGACGTTCAAGGACTCCGGTAGGACTATTAATATCCATAAGAGGATTCTGTTTTTGAGTTTTTTTGTGTATAGAACGCGGGCTACCCAGCCCACTGTTTACACTCTACACCCGTCCCTCCGCCCATTACAAGTGTGGACAAAGCACAGAAACTTCTTTTGGCTCTTGTGTAAACCCCCACACCAATCCGCCGTGGCGTATTGGTGCGGGGGTAAATCAAAAAGCCTAAATTTTACTTGGAACTACGAAACTCGCCGCTTCGAGAAACTCCTCCAGCTTGCCTCCCGTCCGGACAAGGCGCGCCGGAGGAGTTTCTCTCCGCTCCAAACGAGTTTCGTAATTCAAGGAAATTTTACATAACCTTGCCGACACAACGCAAACAACTCACCTGAAGAACGCGGGTTTTGATATATTTTCCACCACAGGCGCAGACCAAAATGACCGTGCGTTCCGGCTTTTCTATCCAGTGGCCGTCTTTTTGAAAGGTTTTCCGGCCCATCGGTTTTATTGGTTTTATGGTTTGATGCTTCATAAATAGTACTTGATTAGAAATAGACGCTATTCCACGAAAGTGAGGGCTTTACCTTTCTTGCCCGCCCGCCCCGTTCGGCCGATGCGGTGTACATAGTCGTCGTAGGTTGCCGGAATGTCAAAGTTAATCACGTGGCTGACGCTGTCTATATCGAGTCCCCGAGCCGCCACGTCGGTGGCGACCAAGACCTGCGTTTTACCATCCTTAAAAGCCGCCAAGGCGCGCTGACGCCCCGACTGATTTTTATTGCCGTGAATTGACTCCGCTTTGAAACCGCGCTCCACGAGTACTTTGGCCAGCCTCTCAACGCCGTGCTTGGTGCGTCCGAAAATGAGCACTCTGGAAAATTCGGGCTTGATAAGGAGGTCGTGGAGCATGTCGAGCTTGGTGGTATTTTGGGCGACGCGGATAATGTCCTGTTCGACGTGCTTGGGGGTGTCTTGGGTTTTGACCGACACCGTAATCGGCTCATGCAAAAATTCTTTGATAAGAGCGTCAATCTCCCGCGACACGGTCGCCGAGAAAAAAAGCGTGTGCCTCGGTCGCGGCATCCGCGACATCATGAAGCGCATATCGTTGACGAATCCCATGTCGAGCATCCGGTCGGCTTCGTCAAGCACCACGGTTTTAAACTGCGCGAGGTTAATATATTTTCGCTCAATCAAATCTTTGAGGCGTCCGGTGGTGCCGATAACGAAATGATTGTGATACCGAAGTTCCGAAATCTGCCGCCCAATACTCGCCCCGCCGACGCAACAGGCGGAAAAAATTTTCAAACCTTTGGTAAAAGCCTTCAGCTCGTCGTTAATCTGGAGCGCCAGTTCGCGGGTCGGCACAACCACGAGCACCCGCTCTTGCGGATTCTTAAGCACTTTGTCTATAAGCGGAATGAGAAAGGCCGCGGTTTTGCCCGTGCCGGTGTTCGCCACACCCACGACGTCATTACCCTTCAAAATATATGGAATGACCCTGTCCTGAATCGGCGTCGGCTCTTTATAACCTTTCGCCACAATGTTCGCTTTAAGTCTTGCATCAATGTTAAAAGCAGTAAAAGCGTGTTCGGGAACATAGACCCCAACTTCTTCGGTGATGACGGCTTTGTTGATAAATTTTGATATATCAATGCGCTGGCCAAAGCGGGGCTTGAAACCCGCGCCACCTTTTGGACGAGAATGAAAACCGCCGCGTGAAGCGTGAGAAAAGCGTCCGACACCGGAGCCTGCCCGCCAAGAACCGGCACGGCTAGGCGGGCCAAAACGCGAGCCACTGCCAAACGAAGGCCGTGAGCCTCCCCGAGAACCGCCCGATCCTCCACTTGAGCCTCTTTTGAAATTTCCAGGATACATAAGGCGCTTATAATATATTAAAAGTGTTATTTCGTCAAGGCTACTGAACTCGCTAGTAAATAAAAAAACGGCAAACTCAATAGAATTGAGTTTGCCGGTACGTGCTAACCTGAAATCACCGGAAACGGCCCGAAAAGAATATGACGCTCCATGTGCCGTTTCGCCGTTTGAAACGCTTCGGCAAAGGAAATGTTATCGGGAGTCCACTCAAGCTCCGCGGCGAAGTCATACGCTTCCTCGCCAATTATGGGAAGCGAATGAATCATCCGCAAGTTTATCTTGTCAGTACGGAACGGAAACAAGGCGTGGATCAAGGTACCGGGTGAATGCGCCAAACGAAACACCACAAGCGCGCGGGTAGCTATTACTTTCGGCTTCGGGTGCGTCTTTGGGCCGAGAAAGTAAAACGTCGTTACGGCTTCCCTATCTTCAAAAGCCGGATTAAGCACCCTAAGTTCCAGTGCCTCCGCCGCTTCTTTTGGCGCGAGCGCCGCCGACAAAGCGTACCCGTCGTTTCGGGCCACAAGCTCCGCCGCCAGCCCGTTACTGTTCACCTCCTCCGTCACTACACCAAGTTTCGCTATACTGCCACGACAGGCGCCGATTGACTTCTTGTGAGTGACGATTTTCGTAACCTGCGAAAGCAAGACCCCGTGTCGGACCATAAGCGCGAAATTAACTTTCATTCGCAACGCACCGATAACTTGTATGGGGCAATTGGAGTGGTCAAACTGTTTCAGCAAGTCAATAAACGAATTGGTCGGCGGGTCAACGCGCCCCTCCGCTTTTGTTTCCATGGCGATTGCCCCGTATCCTTCGTGCGCGAGAAGTGTCGTTAGCACAGAGTCATTGCTATCCGCGAGCACAAGCTCCGACCCCGCTTCTGTTGAAAGCGGCGCACCGAACAAGCGAGCAAGACGGTCATAACCGATACCGGTAAAAGTGAGCCCCGCGGGTTTGAGAAAGGTAATTTTCATAATTTATTTGATTTTCAACGAACTGATTTCGCCACAAAACAAAACCGGCCCCCGAGGGCCGGTTTTTGTGGAGAATTTCATCAACACAACTAAACAAGCCTTCGGTGTGCCGAATTAAATGCCGCGAAGGCGAAAACGTTTCGTAATGCTGTCATACTTCAAGTATACGAGGAAACAATTTCCTGTCAAACAGAATAATCCTGTACAGAATACTTTCTTTGTGCAAAAATAGCCACTGGCAAGTCCGACTTTAACGCGGGGATAGCGTCTATCCTCGCAACGGACTACAGAACAAAGGAACAGCAAAATGAATACACCCGCTAAGGACAAATCCTACGGAGAAATGACACATCAAGTCAGTAAGCTGCCGCCGGCAAAGGTAGCAGCCAATATCGCCGCCTTGAACTTTGATGCGCTGAAAAGCAAGCTGCAAGACTTAACGCACGGTCTCGTTTGGAGTGAAAGGAAAGTCGAGCGCGTTGAGTTGATGTACCGGAGATTTCTTTTTCTCCAGACAACTTCTCCCAAAACAGTCGTTCCGACAAAGGACATTGACGAGTTTTGGCACGGACATATCCTCGATACCCAAAAGTACCCCGTGGACTGTCAAAAAGCTTTTGGATTCTTCCTCCACCACTTCCCGTATTTCGGGATGCGGGGAGGAGACGACGCCCAAAAACTCCAAGAGGCGTTCGAACGGAGCAGAACGCTTTATGAAAATACTTTCGGGGAAACGTACACGACCAACCCGACTGCTGTCACTGTCCCTGCTACCGAAGCAGTCTCGTCCAATGACGGCGCACGTTGCTCGAGTTGCGGTTAAGACTCACCTCTCTTGCCTGCCACCATTTTCCCAAAGCCCTCCACGCGAGGGCCTTTTTCATAAAAAACATACAAAAATTGCTTTTCACTGGAGAGTACTACACCGCTATATTATTTTAGAACGTTACCCCATAGGAATTGCCTATGGGGTACTTATCCTTAAATGCCAGCCATTCTTCGATAAACTGCTCAAACTCTTCTAGGTCTGTAAAATAGTCCGGCAAGGCTTCCCTTTCGAGAATATTCTTCTCCACCCTGTTCTCGCCTAAATAATCGAGATAACTCGAATATGTGTATGCCGCGAGGTGGCGCTTTGCCGCCTTGAGATTCTTGATACCCTTATCTTTCCATTCCGGCTCAATAATCTTCGCAGGGTTAAGGTGAATATAAGATATCAAGTACTTCAAATACTCGTCAGTGTCGGCGTGAGTCGCCTTAAATTTCCCTTCGAACAACCCGCCTGTCCTCCTATATTTTTTATTAAAATACGCCGAGTAAGCAGTCAGAATCTTTAACATAAACAGACTGATTCCTCCCTCGATCTTCTCGTGCAGTAACAAGTGAAAATGGTTAGACATGAGGCAATACGCGCCGATATCAACGACAGTATCGCCTCTATTGTATTTGTAGGTATTGCCAACAGAAACATCGCGAAAAACTATACCCTTGGTTGAATTACAAAGAAATAAAAGTTTCTGAAATCTTATCCAATCATTGGCGTCAAGGAAAATAAGTCTTTTTTCGGTTCCTCGACTGTAAACGTGGTAGAACTCTCCTATTGAAAAATCGAACTTTCTATCGCCCATTTTATTATTTAGTATTATTTAGTTTTAATGTGAAGTGATTAAGCAATTTGTTTAGCCATAGGCAATTCCTATGTGTATACATAGGAATTGCCTATGGGGTAATGTTTTCGACGTTGTCGTGGACGGAAACACTCGGCGCGATAGACACAGACGCGGCGGCATCGGCGGAAATCCCAACGTCGTTGCCAGACACTTCCGTACCAGAAATGACAACCGGCGCCGCCGGTTGATAAACATCAATACCCGACCCGGAAAAACCAGAAACCGTTCCGCCGCTGACCGTAGCGGTGCCACGGTCTATGGTAATGCCATTGCTTTCTCCATTTTGAACCGTCACGTTTGTTAGGGTTGAATTCGTCTTGTAAAGAAAAACGGCGTCGTTTGAAGTGTTCTCCACAGTTGAACTTGAAATGTTGAAATCTGAGTTATACATGCCGACACCGTCGCCCCGACTTACGTTACTGATAGTAGAACCGACTATGGTAACAGTACTGCCGTACCCTCCGACACCATCCCCGCGAGAAACTCGGTCAATCGTGCTGGAAGATAGGGTCAAATTTGTGCCGTCGTAAACGCCGATAGCGTCGGAGTGAAGCGGGTTGACTATTGTCGTTGAAGCAACTGTCACGTTACTGTGTTCGTACGCCTGGACGGCCTCGTTCGTAGTACTAGCGAAACTCGAGCTATCCACGATAATCGTACTGCCGCCGTCAACATCAAGTCCGTTGTAGTTTCCGGTAAATCGCGTACTGCCAATTTCGACTTTGGCGCCGAGGGTGACGTCGACACTCCTGATGTTTTCGATGTTCGCGTTTTCGACGGTGCTGGTCGCGCCGGAACCGCCCACAAAACTAATCGTCCCGACGTGGTCGCCGGAAAATGGCTCAAAGGTAACAGGGTCCTCCGATGTCCCGACTACCTTCAATTCACCTAAAACTTTAAGTTTTGCCTGTCCGGAATCGGAATTCATAAATTTAATAACAACTCCCGGCTCGATTGAAAGCGTGCTTGATGCCGTCACGGTGGTCGAGGTGGAAATGAAGTAGCCATCATCGGACGTGAGAGTAACATCCCGCGTGATTTCTTGTCCTTTGTTGATTAAATAACTGACACTGTTTCGCGCTCCGGGAGTGCCGTCAACGGCGTTGCCGTCCGTGTCCGTGCCATTTTTTACAAAACCCCGATTCGTGTCCCAGTTGCTTGCGTCCGCGCCGGATTCTTTGGACGCGTACCGCTCCATGCTTTTTCTGGTTGTCGTGCTGTTATACCCGGCGGCCCACGCGCTCCCTGAAATTGTCGGTGTGGAATCAAGAGTCGTGGATGCGTGGGAGAGAACCAGTTTTTCCCCGCCGTTCCCGAGCGCCCACTTCGCCGCGCCGTTGCCGTAAGTATCTACAACTGCGCTGGCGGTTATGGTGTTGGCTCTGCGTTCAAGCACGCGATACTCGTTTGGCGACATAGTTCCGGAAAGCGTGATGAATGGAGTGTCATCAATCGCTCGGAGCGCCCACTGTGACAAGTCGATGGTACGCGTGGTGTTATTTTTGAGTTCGAACCACTCGTCATTGGTCGAAGCGACCGTTCCCATCCACGCGATTTCGTTGATGGCGATTGGAATAGTGGCGACGGAAACGGTTTTGTTTACGGTCGGACTGGTGGTTGCTGTGTTCATAGCCGCGACCTTGAAAACGTAATCAGAAAAATCGTTTGCAGTCGCGTCAAAAGTCGTAGTCGTCGTGGTCGCGACAGTCCCGTTCTTATTTATTTCATAGTAGTTAGCACCGGAAATGCTTGCCCACGCGAAATGAACAGTCGTAGTGGCGAGCAGACAGCCGTCGGTCGCAAGCGAAGCGTCGCATTGCGCTGCGGAGAGAGTCGGTGCGGAAAGTGAAGCGGCTTGTACTGCGGGCGTAAGTATCTTCGAGTCCCCCGCACTTACAAGCACTTTTGGTTTCTCCCCGCCCCCGAATCCCACCCCACTGGAGCCCGGCGCGGGCCCGATAAAAATAATTTTCGGCGCGTCATTGGACTTAGACTTGTCGCTTTTCGCGGATGTACTCGGGTTGGTCACCGAAGTCGGCTCGGTTTTCTGGGATTGGTTATCAATGGCTCTTTTTATCTCGGCGACTTGCGCCTCTGCCAACGCAAGCGTTTTCGCTAACGACTCCAGAACCTCACTTTCACTGACGCCGCTTGAAACTTCGGGTATCCCAGTGCCGATATTGTTTCTGCCGGCCTTCTGGCCTGACTCGTCCACCTGTCCCGTGCTATCAACAGCCGACAACTTCGGCAGCGGGACGCCCAGAGCCACCGAAGCGGCATTACTCAAACCCAAATCATTTCCCCCTGTCCCGTTCACCAACGACTTCACCGCCGAGTACGCCGCGCCCGTCACATCCGCAATAACATTCGCTGTCGCTTTTGCGGCAGCCATTCCGATGTTATATGTCCAAGCGGTCGCCACCACAGTTGTGTCCGCCACAAAATTCCCCAACGCCGCGACTGCCCCCGCCGTTTTCACCCCTACGTCTACGACAAAAACACCCCCTTGATACACCACGCCCACCGTAAACACCACCGTTTCTTTGCCCGCCTCCGCCACCGGGTCCGCCACCGCAAACATCGCTCCCACCGCCTTGTGCGCCAAGGTTATCTTTGGCGGGTCGATGCACGTTGTGAGTTGTGTGTTGTTGGTTGTAAGTTTATCCAGCGACCATTCGATATCGGAAATAATTTCCGCCCCTTTGTATTTCAAATAAATATCGGAAAAACTATGCCCCAAAGGGTCATCTCCCTCCTTAAGTTCAATCTCACTGTTGGGCGGCATAATCCGAAAAAACGGCATACTTCCCACAAGACCGGCAATCACTTTGTCGGTTTTGGAAGTGAGATATTTTCCATCTCCGGCGACATGGTCGGAAGGTGTCGCCACGCTATACACGCCGATTGATTCTTTCGGTACTCCCCCGTCTTTGTCCGCAACTTTATCGTAAAAACTATTCGCGTAAAAATTCCCCTGCGAGTGGCCAACCAAAAGCAATTTTTGAGTGGTAACTTTCCCGCTCGCCTCTTTGAGCATCTCAATGAGGTCATAGTCGTCCGGCGACACCCCGTCCTCAACTTTTTGTATAAACGCTTTGAGCCCATCCCCAAACCCCGCAAGGTGGGTTTGGTTGAGGAGATATTGATAGTTAATTTCTTGATTATTGTAGGTTTCCCCAAATTTGTCACTTAGTACACGCAAATTCTTCTCTGCACCAGATTGATAAGTAAAAACTCCGTTAATGGTCGCAACAGTATATCCATCTTTTGAACACACTCCCGTAGCCGCAAAAGTTAGGTTGGGAACAAAGAGAAACCCTAAAATTAAGAAAGTGGTTATTCTTCGCATTTCTTGTCATTCCCGCAAAAACAGGAACCCAGAAACTAATTTGGCAAAGTTGATAAATCTAAATCGCAAGACCCCTTAGATAGAGTGTGACTAGCTAGTTTTTCGTAAAAATCTTTTTGGGATTGCTCTCTTTCTTTTGTATTAAGCTGTCTATCTTCTACAAAAGAACGGAGTGTATCCACTTCTGCACTGTATTTATTCAAATCGGAACGAGATAAAATCTTCCCAACGCACGCGTATGCCCTCTCGCCATCTTCCGCCACCGCCGTAACAGTCCCCTCATTCACAATCGGCTGTACCACCTCCATCTGCAACGCCAACGCATACTGCAAAAGCACCGCCCTCGTCTTAGCGGAATTCGGATACTCCTTGAAAATCGCCAACTCCACATCGTCACGAATACCATTTCTATTCGCATCAACCCCCGCAACAGTTTTATCCGCCTCCACGCTTGGCTCCGGCGGCAGATTCTTCCCGAACACATCATCAAGCGTCAATTTTGTCGCGTGAATCTTCGCGACTTGTTCAGCCGTTTTCTCCT
>Ga0209515_10000594_pt1 | contig 64063 bp, 64 predicted proteins | sample Subgroupgradi54m_FD_187454 | JGI IMG/M metagenome (GOLD analysis project Ga0209515, IMG submission 187454) | Subsurface groundwater microbial communities from S. Glens Falls, New York, USA - GMW60B uncontaminated upgradient, 5.4 m (SPAdes)... ...
CGGCCCGCTGGCCGCCATCATCCCCACGCCGACGCAACGGACCCGACGTGGTCCCATGCCACTGGCGAAACGGTGGTCCCATCACCCTGGCGGGCGACACTTCGCGGTCGACTATCCCGGCGGCGGCACCCCGCCCTCCAACCCGACCACCGACGTGGGAGGGACCCAGGTGAAGGGCGCGCAGGTGTCGAAGGGCAGCAGCCTGCCGTTCACCGGCGACGACGTCGCCGGCCTGGCGGCGATCGGCGGCGGTGCCGCCGCGGTCGGTGGCCTGCTCGTGACGCAGTCGCGCCGCCGCCGCCGCGTGTCCGTCTGACGCCGGCACCGCTCCCGCGCGGCTCGTACGGGGCCACACCTTCCGACGCGCTTCCTTCACGCGCGGATGATGGGACTGTCGCGCGTGGAGCGGAGCCCATGATCGGCGTGGACCCCGCGCCGGCACGGTCGGTTGGGTGGGAACACCCGGGCACCGCGGTTTCAGAAGATCGGGCGTGTGGTCGATACTGAGGTGGTGCGTGGGCGTCTGGTTCTTGCCATCGTGGCCGCGGTTGTGGCGGCCGCGTTCCCGCTTACGGGTGTCTCGTACGCCTCGTGGTGGACCTACCACGGCGACCTCACCCGCCAGGGCGACACCGCGCTCGGGCCGCTGAGGCCGATCGCACCGGGGTGGACGTCGCCGGTCCTCGACGGCATGGTCTACGCGGAGCCTCTTGTCGTCGGAAGCCACGTCTACGTCGCTACCGAGAACGACAGCATCTACGCGCTCGACGCCACGACCGGGCAAATCATCTGGCGTACGAACGTGGGGACGCCGGTTCCGTTGTCGTCGCTGCCGTGCGGCAACATCGATCCGTTGGGCATTACCGGCACGCCGGTCATCGACACCGCGACTGGACTCCTCTACGCGGTCGCCGAGGTGGCCACCCCGACGTTGCATCACGAGCTCGTCGCGATCGACACGAACCAAGGGTCGATCGTGATGCAGCGGTCGGCCGACCCTTCCGGCCTCACCCCGACCACGCAGCAGCAACGGCCCGCGCTCGCGCTCGCCAACGGCAACGTCTACTGGGCCTACGGCGGTCTCGCGGGTGACTGCGGCAACTACCACGGTTGGGTCGTGGGCTCGAGCACGAGCTTGACCGGGCCGCTGCTCGCCTACCAGGTGCCGACTCAGAACGAAGGCGCGATCTGGGGCACTCCGGGACCGTCGGTCGACGGCGCCGGCAACCTGTACGTGACCACCGGCAACGGCTCCAACTTCGGGTCGCTGTACGACCACGGCAACTCCCTTATCAAGCTCGATCCCAATCTCAACGAGCTCGGCGCGTTCGCGCCGACGAACTGGGGTCTCTGGAGCTCGCTGGACGCCGATCTGGGATCAACCGGCGCGTTACTGCTGCCGGGCGGCCTCGTGTTCGCGATCGGCAAGCAACAGGTCGGGTTCCTCGTCGACGGCACCAACCTCGCAGGCACCCAGATCGGTGACGCGCACGCCCTCGCCACCCTGAATCTCACTGGATGCGCAGCGTTCGGGGGCGACGCCTACGCCGCGCCTTATATCTACGTCCCGTGCGCGGGCGGTGTCCGGGCGGTCAAACTCGACACGTCGGTCTCCCCGCCGACGCTCACGCCCGCGTGGGCGGGTCCGATTGGCACGAAGGGCTCGCCGATCGTCGCCGACGGCGCGGTGTGGGTCGTCGATTACGACGCGGGTTGGCTCTATGTGCTCGACCCCGCGACCGGTGCTCAGCTCCAGAGTCGTCTTGCGGTCGGGCACGCCCGCCACTTCACGTCGGTCGCGACCGGAACCGGACGCGTATTCGTCGCGGCCGACACCACGATCAAGGCGTTCAACGGCCCCGCCGCTACCGCCCCGACGCCGCCGCATTCGTGGTCGGGGTGGGACTCGCCGGTGCCGTTGACGGGCGGCGCCGCCTCGGGGCCCGCGGTGGCGTCGTGGGGACCGGACCGCCTCGACCTATTCGCGACCGCCGGCGGCCAGTTGCAGCACACGTGCTGGACCGGGACGACGTGGTGCAACTGGGAGAACCTCGGCGGGGCGCTCCAAGATGATCCCGCGGCAGTGTCGTGGGGTCCGAACCGTGTCGACGTGTTCGCGCGCGGCACCGACAACCAGCTGTGGCACAAGTGGTGGGACGGGTCGGGCTGGCGCGGTTGGGAGCCGCTGGGTGGTCAGCTCACGTCGGGGCCGGCCGCGGCATCGTGGTCCGCGAACCGCCTCGACGTGTTCGTGCGTGGCACCGACAACCAGCTGTGGCACAAGTGGTGGGACGGGTCGGGCTGGCGTGATTGGGAACCGCTCGGTGGGGTCCTGAACAGTGACCCGGCCGCGGTGTCGTGGGGTCCCAACCGTGTCGACGTGTTCGTGCGCGGCACCGACAACCAGCTCTGGCACAAAGACTGGGGATAGCCGCGACCAACGGTTCCCGAGTGCCACACGGCGCAATTCCGTGACATGCGAAAGCACGATCGGGCATCCCTGATCGCCGAGCACCCGGGCGAACGGGGCCGTCGCATCGTGTTCACGACGTATGCCCCTCCAGCGCCCCGGCTGCGACGTGGGCGTGACGGGTGACGCGCGGGCGCTGCATCCTCGCTACGGTGCCACGTGCATGGCCGACTCCACGATTCTCTTCGCGGATCTGGCCGGCTTCAGCGCGCTCACCGAGGCCCACGGCGACCTCGACGCGGTGGCGATCGCAGACCGTTTCGAGGCCATGGCCCGTGACGCCCTCGAGGACGGAGCCGCGCTCGTGAAGATGATCGGGGACGCGGCGATGATCGTGGCCGACACGCCTGCGTCGGGAATTCGCACCGCCCTGGCGCTCCGGCGCCTCGTACACTCCGAGCCGCACTTCCCGGCCCTGCGGGGCGGGCTACATACCGGGCCGACCGTCGAGCGGGGCGGTGACCACTTCGGGGCCACCGTCAATCTCACGGCCCGGGTGGCCGCCGAGGCACGGTCGGGCCAGCTTCTCGGAACGCAGATCGTCGCCGACCATGCCTCGAAGCTCACCGGCGTCGTCGTGCGGGAGGTCGGCGTCGCCCAGCTCAAGAACCTCACCGACCCGGTCGCCCTGTTCGACCTGGAGGACGCGGAGAGCGACGACGTGCTCCTCGCCGTCGACCCCGTGTGTCGGATGCGCGTCGACCCCGATCTCGCGCCCGCCCGCCTGCCGTTCGCCGGCCACACCTGGTACTTCTGCTGCTTCGACTGCGCGAGGGCGTTCGCGGCGCGGCCGCAGCAGTACGCGTCAAGCTGAGTGCGCCGTGCCGCGACCGTCCCCCCCGGACCGGCGCATCAGGCGCAGGAAGTGACCCGGGTCGGCGGCGAACTCGTCACGACACGAGGCCGAGCAGAACCACCAGGTCTCACCCTCGGCGAAGAAGTGGGGCGCGTCGGCCGCCTCGACGGCCATCGCGCAGACCGGGTCGGTGGCCATCTGCGAGAGCTCCATGAACGCGCCGTCCTCGAGCCAGAGGACCCGGTCGGCGACCTCCTTCAAGCGGGCGTCGTGGCTGACGATCACCACGCTGCGGCCGTCGTCGGTCGCCAGCCGTCGCAGCAGCCTGGCGACGTCGCGGCCGATGCTCGAGTCGAGGTTGGCGGTGGGCTCGTCGGCCAGGATGACGGGCGGGTCGTTGGCCATGGCCCGTGCGATCGCGACCCGCTGCTTCTCGCCGCCCGAGAGCTGGTCGGGCCGGAAGTGCAGCCGGTGCCCGAGCCCGAAACGCTCGAGGAGCGCGCGTGCCCGCTCCTCGGCGCGGCTGCCGCCGACGCCGACCAGGTTGCACGCGAGCTCGATGTTCTCGATCGCGTTGAGCGCGGAGAGCAGGTTCGAGTCCTGGAAGATGAAGCCGAAGTGGTGGGCCCGGAGGTCGGGGAGGCGACGCTCGGGGGCACGGGCCAGGCCGATCCCGTTCACCTCGATCGAGCCCGCGCTCGGTCGCAAGAGGGCGCCGAGCATGAGCAGCAGGGTGGTCTTGCCGCTCCCCGACGGGCCCATGACCAGCACGACCTCACCGGCGGCGATGTCGAGGTCGACCTCGCGCACGGCCCTCACCGCGACGTCACCCTCGCCGAACGTGCGCGACAGGCCGCGTACCCGGACGGCCGGGGCGCTCACGACGGCCTTCGGAACGCCGACGCCGGATCGACCCGCAAGACACGTCGGAGCGGGAGGATCGCGCCGAGCGCGCCGACCACGAGGCCGCCGAGGCCGACACGCAGAACATCGGCCGGCTCCACGACGAGCTGCACGGTGGGCGTGAGCCGCCCCACGACGGCGCCGACGAGAAGGGCGAGCGCAACCGCCACCACCAGCGACAATGCCACCGACCAGACCGCCTGGCCGGCGACGACCGCAGCGAGACGGCGGGGCCGCGCTCCGAGGGCCTTCAGCACCCCGTACTCGCGCAGCTTCGCCAGCGTGACCGTGAACAGCGTGAGGCCGACGACGGCGAGCGCGATCGCGAAACCGATCGCCGCCATGATGCGCATGATGTCGGCGCTCATGTCCGAGACGATGCGGGCCTCCTGCCGGGCGAACTCCGCTCGGGACTGCACCGTCGTGGCGGGGAGCGTCGCCGCGAGGGTCCGGGCGAGCTCGTCGGGCTTGGTCCCGGCCCGGGCCCCGACGAGCACGTAGCTCACCGCCGGACCCCGGAGCCGGGCGAAGTCGTCCGCGGTGACGAACGTTGTCGTGTTCACGATGCTCGTGCCGCCGCGGAACAGGCCCGACACCGTGAACGCCGCGCCGAGCGCCTGGACGCGCCCGCCCAGCCCGACGTGCAGCTGCTTCGCGGCGATCTCGTCGAGCACCGCCTCTCCCCGCCCGGGTGCACGGCCACGGCTCAGCCGCCGCGGCCCGCCGCGCCGGTCGGTGGGGTCGTAGCCGATCACGTAGCTGAGCTGGCGACCGGAGGCCGAGCCGACGACCACGGTGGTGAAGTCGATGCCCGCCGCCCACGCGACACCCGGGACGGCGCGCGCACGCGCCACCGTGTCGGGCGACAGCGCCGAGGCCGACATGTGCATGGTGCGCACGCCGCGCTGGGAGACGACGAGGTCGGCCGGCGAGTGGCGGATGTACGCGGTGACCTGACGCATCGCCCCGGCGAAGATGCCCTGGAGGACGAGGACGAGCAACAGCGCCACGGCCACTCCCGCGACCGCGAGCACCGCGCGGCGGCGCTCCTGGAAGAGATTGCGACGGGCGAGGGGGACCATGCGAGTCATCACGTGCCCCGATACGCGGTCGCCGGGTCGAGACGGGCGAGGCGTCGCGCCGGGACGAGCGCGGCCACGAGCGCCATGCCGAGGGCGGCACCGGCAGCCCGGGCCAGGCCACCGGTCGTGAGCACCACCGAGAACTGGGGCCGGGCCCAGGTGATGAGCGCGCGGCCGGCGACGAAGAACACTCCCCCGGCGCCGAGACCGACCACCGCGAGCCCGAGCGTCTGGCCGAGGGCGAGGGCCAGGAGCCGACGGCCGCTCGCCCCCATCGCCTTCACGATGCCGTACTCGCGGCGACGCTCGACCACGGATGCGTAGGCCGTGAGCGCGATGACGAGGGTGCCGACGCCGAAGGCGACGCCGACCATGAGCCGAACCGGGACACCGAAGACCTTGGTGGCGAGCTGGAGGTTGGCGGCGCGGAGCTGCGCGCCGTCGAGCACGGTGAGGCCCTGACCCTCGAGCCGGGACCGCACGGCGCCGGCCTCGTGCGTCCCGACCAGCACGACGCTGGTGGTGCCGGGCGACCGCAGCAGCTCGTCGGTGGCGGCGTGGGTCACGAAGACGAAGCCCGTCATGAACGCGGCCGTCCCCTTCGAGATGCCCACGACCCGGAAGCGCCGACCGACGACCTCGACCCGCGAGCCGATGCGCAGGTGGTGACGTCGGGCCAGGACGTCGTCGACGACGACCTCGTCGTCGCCTCGAGGCGGCCGGCCCTCCCGCATCGCCCACGGGCCCCCGGCCTCGCCCGGCACGGAGCCGACCACGGAGGCCGCCACCTTCTTACCGTGCAGGTCGAGGATCGAGAACAGCGCCCGCACCGGCGAGGCGCGCTCGACGCCCGGGGTGGCGCGCGCCGCCCGCAGCGCGGACAGCGGGAGGCTGCTCGAGTCGGCGAAGAGGTTCCGGGTGCCGGGGGCCACGACGTAGAGCTGCGCCCCGACGCGGTCTTCGTAGAGCGTCACCTGCGAGCGAACCCCCGTCCAGAGCCCGTCGAGCAGCAGGATCAGCATCAGGGCGAGGCCCACACCCGCGCTGTTCGCGACGAGCCGGCGCGGATCGGTCAGCAGGTTGCGCCGGGTGAGCGGGACGCGGCGCACCGCACTCACCGCCTCTGCCCACACGGGCTCGCCGACCGACGCGACGACTCCACGGGCTCCACGGTCCTCCCGGGCCGAGCTACCGGGCTAGGGACGAATGTCCCTCGGAGAGGCGCCGTTCGCCTCCGGTATCGCCGGCGCCCCGGAGCCAGGATGTGACGAGACAACCGGCGGTCTTGTCGCGAGGGAGCACGTGATGGGAACCCGCAAGCGGGTGCTGATCGGCGTCTCCGGCGCGGCCGGGCTCCTGGTGGTCGTCCTGCTCGCGTTCTTGGCGGGATCCGACTCGGGCAACTCAGGTGGCCGGGTCGGCAACGACAAGCTCGACCACATGGTCCAGAGCGGCGACATGCAGCGGATGATCGCACAACACCAGGCGATGCTCGAGCAGATGCGCGTCAGTGCCACACCGCAGATGGCCCAGCTGATGGACGCCGATCCGATGTGGCAGTTGATGCGGACCGGTGAGTTCACCCGTGTCCTCGAGGAGCATCAGCGCGAGATCGACCGCATGCTCGGCCGCGGCGCGCCGCCGTAGCGCCCACGAGGAGGAGGCCGGTCGGCATGCGACGTGAATGGCCCGGACCGAGCCGCGTGATGCTCGCCGTTGCCGCCGTCTCGGGGCTCGTCCTCCTCGTGCTGCTCGCGCTCGGATGGGGAGGTAGCGCGATCGGCGTCGCCGCCGGCGTCCTCGTGCTCGGGTGCGCCGGCGCGTGCTGGTGGACATGGAAGCTCCACCAGCGCGCCGCGAGAGACCTCGCCGAGCAGGTACGCGAGCTGGCTCGCCGGCGCGCGGGCCCACCTGCGAGCCCGGGATCAGAGGCCGGTCGATGACCGCCGTCGGCGCCGTGCCGGCCCGGCACGCACCCGAGCGCGGCGACGACCTCGCCAAGGACCCGATCTGCGGCATGGTCGTGAACCGGGCGACCGCGATCAGCAGCGAGATCGGCGGTCGCACGTATTACTTCTGCAGCCCCGGCTGCCAGCGGACTTTCGAGGCGCCCGAACAGGAGCTCAAGAGCCTGAAGCGCCGGGTGAGCATCGCGCTCGCCGGCGTGCTGGTCCTGGCCGTCCTCCGGGCCGCGGTGTTCCTCGGTCTCGCGGCCGGCGCGACCGCGCTCACGTGGGTCCCGGTTCCCTGGCTCCCGTGGTTCACCTGGGGCGTGTGGATGATGATCCTCGTGACGCCGGTGCAGTTCATCGGCGGCTGGACGTTCTACAAGGGCGCCTACCAGGCGATCGTGCACCGTGCGATCAACATGGACTTCCTCATCGCGCTCGGCACCTCGGTCGCGTACTTCTACAGCGTCACCGTCGTGTTCTTCGCCGACCTCCTGCCGGTGTCGGTCGGCCAACGCGACGTCTACTTCGAGGTGTCGGCCGTCATCATCGCCTTCGTCCTCCTCGGCCGCTACATGGAGGACCTCATCAAGAAGAAGAGCTCCGCGGCGGTGCGCAAGCTCATGGACCTGCGCCCGGCGACCGCGAGGGTGATCCGCCAGGGGCGCGAGATGGAGGTGCCGGCCGAGACCGTGATGGTGGACGAGATCGTCGTCGTACGCCCGGGCGAGAAGGTCCCCACTGACGGCGAGGTCGTCGACGGGTCGTCGTCGGTGGACGAGAAGCTGCTGACCGGGGAGAGCCTGCCCGTCGAGAAGGGGTCCGGCGACCTGGTGATCGGCGGGACGATGAACACGATGGGCTCGTTCAAGCTGCGGGCCACCCGGGTCGGCGCCGACACCACGTTGAGTCAGATCATCAAGCTGGTCGAGGAGGCCCAGACCTCGTCCGCCAAGATCCAACGCATCGCCGATCGCGCCACCGCCTACTTCGTGCCGGCGGTCGTGAGCATCGCCGCGCTCAGCTTCGTCGCCTGGGCGATCGTGGGGAACCTGCCGCTCGCGGTGCTCTCGTTCATCGCGGTGCTGATCATCGCCTGCCCGTGCGCGCTGGGCATAGCGACGCCCGCCGCGCTCATGGTGGGCGTCGGCAAGGGCGCCGAGGCCGGCATCCTCATCCGGGGCGCCGAGTACCTCGAGCAGGCCGTGAAGCTCACCACGGTCGTCTTCGACAAGACCGGGACGCTCACGCGCGGCGAGCCGTCCGTCACCGACGTTCTCGTCTTCGAGCCCGAGCCGCACAGGAGCTCGCTCGACCGCGACGGGCTGCTCTGCCTGGCCGCGGCAGCCGAGACGGGCAGCGAGCACCCGCTCGGCGAGGCCATCGTGCGGCACGCCGACACGCTCGGGCTGGCCGTCCCGGAGCCGAAGGACTTCACCGCGGTGGCCGGGCACGGCGTCGAGGTGACAGTGGACGGCCGTGACGTGCTCATCGGGAACCGACGACTCCTCGCTGGTCGTGGCGTGGCGGTCGACGCGGCGGCGGAGGCAGCCATCGTCGGTCTCGAGGCCGAGGGAAAGACGGCGATGCTGGTCGCCTGCGAGACGGCGCTGTGCGGCGCCATCGCGGTCGCCGACACCTTGAAGGACGACGCGGTAGCCGCGGTCGCCGGTCTCCGCGCCGAGGGTGTCGAGGTCGTGATGCTCACCGGCGACAACGAGCGGACGGCGGCCGCCATCGCGCGTCAGCTCGGCATCGACCGCGTGATCGCCAACGTGCTCCCGGGTGACAAGGCCCGCGAGATCGAGCGGCTCGAGGAGGCCGGCGAGGTCGTGGCGATGGTCGGCGACGGCATCAACGACGCCCCGGCGCTCGCGACGGCCGACATCGGCATCGCCATCGGCTCCGGCTCCGACGTCGCGAAGGAGACGGGCGGGATCATCCTCATCAAGGACGACCTGCGCGACGTATTCACCGCGATCCGCCTGAGCCGGGCGACGATGCGCAAGATCAAGCAGAACCTGTTCTGGGCGTTCGGCTACAACAGCGCCGCCATCCCGATCGCGGCCTTCGGTCTGCTGAACCCGATCATCGCCGCCGCGGCCATGGCCCTCTCGAGCCTGTCCGTCATCGCGAACTCGGCGACCCTGAAGCGGCTGAAGGTCGGGCCGGAGGTCGTCGCGGTGTGAGCAGTACTCTCGGAGCGCGCTGCGAACCGGCGGGAGATCGCGTGGCCCAGGCACACGACGACCACGGCGCGGGGCGGCGAGTCACCACCGTGCTCGACGTCAGCGGGCTGCAATGGGCGTCGGAGCAGGCGGTCGCGGAGGTGGGGCTCCGCCGCTGCCTCGGCGTCGACGAGGTGGAGGTGAACCCGGTGGCGCAGACCGCCACCGTTCGCTTCGACCCGGAGGTCACGTCGCTCACGGAGCTGCAGCGCGCGGTCGAAGAGTGCGGCTTCCACTGTGCCGGTCAGTCGGTGCCCGGGCACCTGTGCGACCCCATGCTGCTGCGGATCGCACCCACAGAGGCCGAGGCGGAGGCCGGCGAGGCCCGGCGCGCCCCCGAGGCGGCGATGGCCCACGAGGCTCACGCGGGGATGTCGATGGCGGCGATGGTCGCCGACATGCGCAACCGCTTCCTCGTCGCGGCGATCTTCTCCGTCCCCATCCTGCTGTGGTCGCCGATCGGGCGCGACGTGCTCGACTTCTCGGCCGCCGCGCCGTTCGGGCTGCGCGACGACGTGTGGTCGTTGCTGCTGAGCCTCCCGGTGATCGTCTACGCGTCGTCGATCTTCTTCGACGGCGCGGTGCGCGCGCTGCGAGCCCGGACCCTCGACATGATGGTGCTTGTCGCGGTGGCGATCGGCGCGGGCTGGCTCTACTCGGTCGGCGTCACGCTCACCGGCGGGGGCGAAGTCTTCTACGAGGCCGCCTCCGTGCTCGCCGCGTTCGTGCTGCTCGGCCACTGGTTCGAGATGCGGGCACGCGGTGGAGCCAACGACGCCATCCGGGCTCTCCTCGACCTCGCGCCCCCGATGGCCGTGGTGGTGCGCGACGGCGAGCCGGTGGAGATCCCGACCGGCGAGGTCGCGGTCGGCGACCTCTTGCTGGTGCGGCCCGGCGCCAAGGTCGCGGTCGACGGCGTGGTCGAGGAGGGCGACAGCGAGGTCGACGAGTCGATGGTCACCGGCGAGAGCCTGCCGGTCCACAAGGAGCCCGGCTCCCCGATGATCGGCGCCACCATCAACGTGAACGGCACGCTGCGGGTCCGGGCCACGAAGGTCGGTGCCGACACCGCGCTGGCCCAGATCGTGAAGCTGGTACAGGAGGCGCAGAACTCGAAGGCGCCCGGCCAGCGTCTCGCCGACCGCGCCGCCTTCTGGCTCGTGCTCGTCGCCCTCGTCGGCGGCGGGACCACGTTCGGGGCATGGCTGGCGCTCAGCGGCCGGCCGGCGACCGCCGCGCTGCTGTTCGCCATCACGGTCGTCGTCATCACCTGCCCCGACGCCCTCGGCCTGGCCACCCCGACCGCGATCATGGTCGGCACCGGGATGGGCGCGAAGCGTGGGGTGCTGTTCAAGAACGCCACCGCCATCGAGGCCGCGGCCCGCATCGAGGTCGTCGTGATGGACAAGACCGGCACGCTCACCAAGGGCGAGCCCGAGGTCACCGACGTCGTCGTCGACGGCGTCGGGGAGTCGGAGCTGCTCCGCCTCGCCGCCGCGGTCGAGCGCGAGTCGGAGCACCCGCTCGCGGAGGCGATCGTCCGTCATGCCGACGCCGCCGGCACGTCGACGATCGGGGTCGAGCGCTTCGAGAACATCCCCGGGCACGGCACGCTGGCCACCGTCGACGGCCGTCGCGTCGCCATCGGCAACGCGCGCCTGATGGAGCGAGAGCAGATCGATCTCGGGGCGCTGGCCGGTCGCCGCGAGGAGCTCGCCGCGGGTGGGCGCACCGCGGTGCTCGTCGCCGTCGACGGCCGTGCGGTGGCCGTCATCGGCATCGCCGACGCGGCTCGTCCGACGGCGAGGGCCGCCGTCGCCGCGCTTCACGAGGCCGGCATCGAGGTAGTGATGCTCACCGGCGACAACGAGGCCACCGCCCGCCGCATCGCGGACCGGCTCGGCATCGACACGGTGATCGCGGAGGTACTCCCGGGCGACAAGGCGGCGAAGGTCGCGGAGCTCCAGCGCGACGGACGCAAGGTCGCCATGGTCGGCGACGGCGTGAACGACGCCCCCGCGCTCGCGCAGGCCGACCTCGGCGTCGCCATCGGCGCCGGCACCGACGTCGCCATCGAGACCGCCGACGTCGTGCTCATGCGCTCCGACCCGCTCGACGTCGCCATCGCGTTGCGGATCGGACGGGGGACGCTGCGAAAGATGCGACAGAACCTCGGTTGGGCCGTCGGCTACAACGCGATCGCCCTCCCGATCGCGGCCGGGGTGTTCGAGCCGTCGCTCGGACTGATGCTGCGACCCGAGATCGCCGCGCTGTCGATGTCGGGGTCGAGCTTCATCGTCGCGGTGAACGCGGTAATGCTGAAGCGTCTGCGGCTACCGGCCCTGCTCCCCGACGAGGCGCGCTCGGACGCGACGCGCCGAGTGGCTCCGGCGGGCGCGTCCTGAGCAGGAGGCCGGCATGAGCGTGCGTTCCACGACGACTGACCGCCACCCCCAGCTCACCCGGCTCGCCCTCGCCGGGGTGCTCGGCGCGTTCGCCCTCACGCTGTTCGGGCTCCCCCCCGTCGGCATCCACGGCCCGCTCCACCCCTTCGGGGTCATGGACCCGCTCTGCGGGATGACCCGGGCAGTTCGCCTTCTTGCCCGCGGTGACGTCGACGGCGCGTGGGCCTACAACCCGGCGAGCTTCGCCCTCGCTGCAACAGCGGCCCTGGTCCTCGTCCGTGCCGTGGTCGGTCACCTCACGGGCCGCTGGCTCGAGATCACCGTGCGTCGACCGCTGTTGCTCGAGGCGGCGCTCGCCATCCCGGTCGTCGTCCTCTGGGTGAACCAGCAGCGCCACGTGGCGCTGCTCGGCTGAGCGGACCAGGCCCCCGACGTGACGTAGGTCCCGGTCCCGGGGTCCTCCGGCTCTACCCCCACGCGCCGGCGTTTGCGCAGAGTGGGCGCATGCCGACAGTCGGCGGGAGCCGTCGACGGAGGCGGGCGATGGACGACTACGGGTACGGGCTCTGGTTCCTCGTGATCGTCAACTCGGCGATCTTCATCGTCTTCGCGTTCAGCTTCTTCCACCCGAAGACGCCTCGCGATTGGAAGGCGATGGGCGTGTTCTCCGCGTTCATCGTGGCGCTTTTCACCGAGATGTACGGCTTCCCGCTCACGATCTACCTGCTGTCGAGTTGGCTCGGCAGCAGGCTCCCCTGGCTCAACCTCTCCCACAGCGGGGGCCATCTCTGGTCCCAGCTCGTGGGCTGGGGCGGTGACCCGCACCTCAGCCCCTTTCACCTCGTGAGCTACGCGCTCATCGGGGGCGGCTTCTGGCTGATCGCGAGCGCGTGGCGGACGCTGTGGCAGGCCGCCCAGGCCGGGACGCTCGCCACCACGGGCCCGTACGCGCATGTCCGTCACCCTCAGTACTCGGGCTTCCTTCTCGTGGTCATCGGCTTCCTCCTCCAGTGGCCCACCATCCCGACGCTGCTGATGTTCCCGGTCATCGTCCTCGTATACCGCCGGCTCGCGATCGCCGAGGAACGGGAGGTCCGGCAGCGCTTCGGCCCGGCTTGGGATGCCTATGCCGCGGTCACCCCGCGCTTCGTCCCGAGACGACGGTCTGATCGTGAGCCACTGACAGGTGCGGGCCGCGCGAATCATCGGAGGGCAGCATGACGAGCCCGGCCCTCGACTCCTCGAAGAGGGGAGACGCGAGGGCAACCAAGCGGATCAACATCGGCCCCGTCGAGCGCGTCGCACGCGTGCTCCTCGGCACGGCGCTCACCGTGATCGGTATCGCCATCCTGGCCGGTGGGCCGAGCACGTGGGGCTTGGCCGGCGCCGTGCTGCTCGCCGCGGTCGGCGCGGACCTCATCGTCACGGGCGCCCGGGGATACTGTCCTCTCTACGCCCGTGTCGGTCACACGCCGCGAGCTCTGAGGGGCACATCATGAGCGTTCCCCCCGACCGCACCGAGGAACGGTCCAGCCGCGCGCACGTCATCGGGATGATCCTCTGCTGCATCCCGATGGTCATCGCGATCGCCTGGGTCATGGCGAGCAGCCGATGAGACGAGCGAGGATCGGCCTGGCTCTCGTCCTGGCGCTCGCGGCTCCGCTCGCGCTCGCGACTCCGGCCGGTGCGCACGGGGCCGGGGAGAGCAAGAAGGCGGTCGAGCTCGTCCAACAGGCCATCGCCCTCATCGTCAACAAGCCCGGTGACCTCGCCGCGGCCGAGGAGAAGGTGAACGACGCGCTGAAGGCGCCCGACAAGGCGGGCGTCGATCTCCCGTCGGTCGAGCAGGCCAAGACCGCGCTCGAGTCGCGCGACGCCCACCGTGGTCGCGCCCTTCTCGAGCGGGCTATCGGCGCCAAGCCCCACCTCAGCTCGGTGGAACCGCTCGCCATCCGCGAGATCCCGGCGGAGCGAGCGACGGGCGCCGAGCCGGGCACCAAGGTCGCGACCGATCCCCTACCCGGACGGCGCGGGCTCGAGACCGGTGACGGTGCGCTCCTCCTCGAATCGCTCGCGGTCGGGGTCATCGGGATGGGGCTGGCCGTCCGATTCCGCCCGACGCGCGGCGCGGGCGCGCCGAGCGGTCGAGGCGCACCGGAGGAGGCGTGATGGCGAGAACGACCGAGGTCGAGCACCGAGACGCCGGGGCCGCTCGCCCCCCGTGGCGTCGGCGCGCCCTCGACGTCATCGACGATCGGCTGGGCATCAACGCCCTCCAGTACCCCGTCCCCGAGCACGCCAACAACCTCGCGTGGAGCCTCGGCGGTGTCACCGCGACCACGCTCGTCGTGCTCATCGTCACCGGAGTGTTCCTCACCCAGTACTACAACCCGGCCCCCGAAGCCGCGAACGACTCGGTGCGATTCATCGTAAAGAACGTCACCGGCGGCCGGTTCGTGCGCGGCGTGCACTTCTGGGCGGCCCAGGCCATGTACGTGCTCGCGGCGCTCCACCTGATCCGCGTGTTCTTCACCGGCTCGTACAAGAAGCCCCGCGAGGCCAACTGGCTCGTCGGCGTGACGATGTTCGCGCTCGTCATCGGCGCCCTCTTCACCGGCACGGTGCTGAAGTGGGACCAGGAGGGCTTCGAGGCCCTGAGCCACAACCTCGAGATCGCCCGGCTCCTCGGCGGCCTCGGCTTCTGGTTCACCGCCAATCTCTCCAAGAACGTCCCCATCCTCGTGCGTCTCTACGTCGCGCACGTCGCGATCATCCCCGGGCTCATCCTCGGCCTCCTCGCGGTCCACGCGATGTTGGTCAAGCGGCACGGGATTTCGCCGAGCCCGGCGATCCCCGACGCGCCTTCCGAGCCCAGGGAGCCGTTCACCCATCACCTCCGGCGGGTCGGCGCCTTCGGGCTCGTGCTCCTCGGAGTGCTCGGCGTCCTCGCCGTGCTGTTCCCGCCCGGCGTCGGCCCCACGCCCGTGGAGGGCATCGAGGTGACGAAGCCGCCGTGGATTTTCTGGTGGCTGTTCACCCTCGAGAACCAGATCGGCCTCAAGGGGATCCTGTGGGGCGCCGGCGTCCTGTTCGCGCTGCTCATCGCGCTCCCCTTCGTCGACCGCAGCCCGGGGCGTCACTGGCGCAAGCGGCCGATCGCAATAGTGGCGGGCGCGGTCGTGCTCGTCACGCTCATCGTGTTCACCATCCTCGAGGCGGTCGTCACCCCGGCGCAGCACCTCTGATGCGGCGGGCCCGCCGCTCCTTCTGGCTGCTCGTCGCCGTCGCGGTGCTGGCCACCGGCGTGCTGTCCAAGGCCCTCGTCGCCGAGCCCGGACCGCTGGCCGGCACGACGGTCGCGCTGAGCGGGCTGGTGCTCGCAGCCTCTCTCACGCTGGCAGTGAGGATCTTCCTCGCCGTGGAGCGGCACCGAGGCAGCTGAGAACCCTCCTCCGCCGGCTGGTCGCCAGGAACGGGGACGAAGGTCCCGAGATCGCAGCCCGACCGCCTCTAGGGGCTCGACACCGGAAGGCGTTGACTTCATTGGGGAAGGGCCCAGTGAGAACCAGGAGGGTCAGGACATGATGGGACGGCATCTGCGTGCACATCTCCTTGTCTTCCTCGGGGCGGTGGTCGTCCTGTCGGCCTTGGGCGTGCCTGCCGCGACGATCATCCCGCTGGCCGCGGTGCTGATGTGCGGCGTCATGATGGTGATGATGATGCGGATGGCCGTGGGAGACAAGCACGACGACAGCGCTGACGACACGGCACGCCGCAGCTCCGAATCCGCGCGGTGAATGGCCGGAGCATCCGCAACGGCGCGATGGGCGGCGCCGCGATGGCGCTGTTCTACGTCATCGTCGTCGGCACGGCGTCGGGATCGTTGCGCCACCTCGAAGACCAGGCCCGCGGCGACTGGTATCTGATCGCGGTCGTGGTCGCCGGGTTCGGGACGCAGGTCGCGCTCCTCTCGGAGCTCCGGCGGCGGCACCGGATGCACGCGGCAGCGGCCGTCGCCGGCGGCACCGGTGCCGGCGCGTCGGCGGCCGGCATGATCGCGTGCTGCGCGCATCACATCGCCGACCTGCTGCCCTTCGTCGGCCTGAGCGGTGCGGCAACCTTCCTCTACGACTACCGCCTCCCGTTCGTCCTCGTCGGCGTGGGCATCAACACTCTCGGCGTCGCGCTCGCTGCCCACCGGCTGCGCCGGATTCCGGTGGTTCACCCGCGCGAGGAGGCCGGCGCGTGCGTCGCGGCCTGAGCCGCGTCGGCGTCGTCACCGTCGCCATCCTCGCCGGTGCACTCGCGCTGAGCTCCTGTGGCGGCGGCTCGGAGAAGTCGAAGAACGCGAAGGTGCCGGGCCGCACGCTTGCCACACGCACCATCAAGGCGAGTGAGGTGAAGGTCACGATCGCACCCCTGCGCATCGACGCGACCGGCGCCGAGTTCGAGGTCAAGCTCGACACGCACTCCGGCGACCTCGACGTGGACGTCGCGAAGTCGGCCCGGCTCACCGTCGGGGGCACCGAATGGTCCGGGGCAACCTGGAAGGGCGCCGGCCCCGGCGGACACCACCGCGAAGGCCGGCTCACGTTCCCGGCCGCCGGCCCGGTCAGCGGACGAGCGGGGCTCACTATCAACGGGCTCGGCAAGCCGAACACCGTGGAGTGGAGTCTCTAGCTGTGATGCTGCTCGGGTGGACTCTCCGAGGCCAGTCCGATCCGACGTGAGGGTTCGGTTCAGGTTTCTCGAACGTGTAGCCGGGTGCCGGGTGCTCTCGGTACGCTCACGGTGATCGTGCAGCGTCGGGGGGGGGTCGTCAATGGTGGGCAAGCTGCGTCGATACCGTCTTGTCGCGCTGATCGGATTCGCAGCGCTCGTTGGAGCCGCGTGCGCACCGTTCATCGGCCTCAGCACGACGAACCCGACGATCACGACGGGCACCTATCGAATCGGCCCGTTCAACCTCGCGGCGATGGGCCAGCCTGGTTCGGAGAGCCAGGCGACGCAGATCAACGTTGCGCGCCCACCCGGCAACGTCGGCATCAAGTCGATGAGCTTCGATCTCGTCGACGCCCAGGGCAATCCGGTGCCGCGCATGGATGTCCATCTGCATCATGTGCTGTTGATGAACGCTGCCCGCACGTCGCCGATCTGCCCCGGAGAGGAGGAGCGCTTCACGGGCGCAGGCGCCGAGCGCACGCCCCTGTGGCTGTGGAGCTCGTACGCCTACGTCACCAACGCCACCGACCGCTGGGACGCGCTCTGGCACATCATGAACATGTCGGCCAGCCCGGAGACCGTGTACATCCAGTACACGGTCGGCTACGTACCGGCGGGCGACCCGGCGGCATCGCGACCGGTCACGCCGTTCTTCATGGACGTCACCGGCTGCGGCACGAACGCCGAGTTCAATGTGCCGGGCAACGGCGGTCCGGGCAGCATCTTCACCAAGTCCCGCACCATCACCGCACCCTGGAACGGCGTGGCCGTCTACGCCGGCGGTCACCTCCATGACGGCGGCGTCGATATCAGCATCAAGCGCAACTCGACCGGCCAAATCGGTTGCACGTCGGTCGCCCACTACGACATGCCCGAGCCGATGGACTTCCCCTCGTCCATCACTCCGTGCGTGCTCCACGACTACGTCAACACCGGCGAGACCTACACACTCACCGCCCGGTACGACAACTCCATGCCGCACTCGGCCGTCATGGGGATCATGCTCGCTTACGTCTGGAAGGGCACCCCTCCACCCGCCTGAGCCCCCCAGGCTGCAATCTGAACGATGGGTTCGCTCCCGAGGATCGCTGCTCCCCTCGCTGTCGTGCTGGCGGCGCTGCTCGTGCCCGCGGGCTGTTCGGGTGAGAGCCGAGACGCGGCGCGGCTGCAGCCGCAACGGGCCGGGCGTACCTCGTCATCGATGGCGGCACCCACCACCATCGGACCGACCGCGCTTCCTTCCATACCGGCGGTGATCGAGCACGGATCCCGCGACCGCCCCGAAGTGGCGCTGACCTTCGATTCGAACCTGACCGACGCCATGATCCATGAGCTCGACACGGGGAAGGTCGCGTCGTTCGCCAACCTCGATGCGATCGCCCTGCTCGAACGCGAGCACGTCGACGCCTCGTTCTTCCTCAGCGGGAAGTGGATCGAGCGTTACCCCGACGTCACGCGGCGCCTGGCGGCCAACCCGCACTTCGAGCTGGGGAGCCACTCGTACGCGCACCGGGCCTTCAAGCTGCCGTGCTACGGGCTCGGCGGCCTGCCGGTGACGGAGATGGCGGCCGACGTCGAGCGGTCCGAACAGGTGTTGCGGCACTTCACCGAACGACCCGTGCCCTACTTCCGTTTCCCGGGTGGCTGCTACAACGACACGGCGCTGCGCGCGGTCGCGCCGACGGGCGTGATCGTCATCCAGTACGACGTCGCGAGCGGCGACGCGTTCGGTACCTCCGTGCCGGCCATCGTGCGCGAGGTGCTCACCCACACCCGCAACGGCTCGATCGTGGTGTTGCACATCACCGACGGCAACACCGCACCGCTCACGGCGCAGGCGCTCCCCGAGATCATCAGCGGACTGCGTGCCCGTGGGTTCCGGCTCCTGAAGCTCTCGGAGCTGCTCGCACCCCGATAGGAACCCCACCGCGGCCGGAAGAGCGAACGACCCAGGCCGTGGACACCCGGCGTCGCGGTAAGGTCCGCCGGGCACGATGCACGCGGAGGGGGAGCGGATTGGTGCGCGCACGACCGAGCCGGACCCGGGCGGCGCTGGTGCTGGCGCTCGCTCTTGCCACGTCGGCGTGCAGCTGGATCGGGCGAGAGTTCCCGCCGCCACCCGGCCATGGGCACACGTTCCGCGCGACCGGCTTCTTCCACACGGCGTTCGACGGCGACCGGTGGTGGCTCGTCACCCCTGACGGGCGGCCCTTCTACTCGACCGGCGTCAACCACGTCTCGGCGAGCCCCGACACCGACCGGAAAACGGGGATCTGCCCGTACTGTGAAGCCGTCGCCACGAAGTACCCGAACGTCGACGCGTGGAGGAACGGCGCGGTCGACCGGCTTCGATCGTGGGGTTTCAACACCATTGGCGCCTGGTCCGACACCGACCGGTTCGCAGCACGGATGCCGTACACGGTCCTGCTCGACATGGCCGGCGGCGGCGACTGGTTCTCACCCGACTTCGAGGCCCGCGCCGCGTCGATCGCGGCGAGCGCGGTCGTCTCCCGTCGCGACGACCCGAACCTCGTCGGCTGGCTTCTCGACAACGAGCTGCACTGGGGGCCCGACTGGCGCATGCAGCACCCACTGCTCGACGACTACCTCACGCTCCCGCCAGGCTCCCCCGGCCGGGCCGTCGCGGATCACTATGTCGGAAATCCCAATGGGTTCCTCCGGGCGCTCGCCGCCCGGTACTTTCGAGTGACAACCGTGGCGATCCGAGCACAGGACCCCCACCACCTGATCCTGGGCGTGCGGATGATCGCTCAGCTCGCGCCCCGCGAGGTCATCGAGGCCGCCCGGCCGTATGTCGACGTCTTCAGCGTCAACCACTACACACTGCTGCCCGGCCTCGACGAAGCGATCCAACGCGCCTGGGGCCCCTATGTACCCGTCGACCCGACGTTGTCAGCGTTCCACGAGATCTCCGACCTACCGATCATGGTGACCGAATACTCGTTCCGCGCCGCCGACAGCGGTGTGCCGAACAGCTGGCCGCCCATCTTCCCGACACTCGCCACCCAGCAGGACCGCGCGAACGCGTACGCCGCCTCCGTGCAGCGCCTCTACTCGGCGCCATGGATCGTCGGCGACCACTGGTTCGAATACGCCGACGAACCACCCGGTGGCCGCTTCGACGGCGAGGACAGCAACTTCGGGCTCGTCTCCAACCGCGACGTCCCCTGGCAAACACTCGTCGACCGGATGACACGAGTGCACGCCATGGCCCCCGACCGCCTCGCCGACCGGCGTCTCCCCTGCGGGTCATGGGAGCGGACCGGCCCCGACGACCACGTGCGCTGCGTCGAACGGGCACCGCGCCCGGAGCACTGAGCGGGAACACGCCGCCGCGCGCGCGGGACAGATCCACGCTTCTCCGGCTCTGGGGCTGTGTTCGACGCTCGATGCGGGGTCTGGTTCAATCGCGCGCTGCGTGAACTCAGAGGCGATCGAGGCAGAAGCCGGCGAGCAAGTCCGGAGGATTCGCTACCAGCCCGCGCTCGACGGCATTCGCGGCCTCGCGGTCTCGGCAGTGCTCGTCTACCACGGGCGCGTCTCGTGGATGCCGGGGGGTTACCTCGGTGTCGACGCGTTCTTCGTGCTCAGCGGCTATCTGATCACCGCGCTGCTGGTCGCCGAATGGCGCGAGAACGCCACGATCAGCCTGCGCGCATTCTGGGCCCGCCGGGCACGGCGGCTGTTCCCGGCGCTGGGCCTGGTGCTCGGCGCCGTGATCCTCTATGCAGTCGCCCTGGCCCGGGCCGACCAGCTCACGACGCTGCGCCACGATGCGTTCGCCACGCTCGCGTACTTCGCCAACTGGCGAGCGATCTTCTCCGGCCACGCGTACATGGACCAATTCGCGCTGCCGTCGCCCCTCATGCATACGTGGTCGTTGGCGATCGAGGAGCAGTGGTACGTCGTGTGGCCGCTGCTCCTGCTGGGCATGCTGCGCCTCCGCGGCGTCGGTCTGCGCGGCGCCCTCACGGTCTCGGTCGTGTTGGCCGGCGCGTCGGCGGGCTGGATGGCCTGGTTGCAACGCAGCGACGCCGACGTGTCGCGCGCCTACTACGGCACCGACACCCGCGCACAGTCGCTGCTCGCCGGCGCGATCGTCGCCCTTGCATTCGCGATACACCCGCGGATCCGCTCTCGCGCCGCTCACGCGGCAGTGCGCGTCGCCGCAGCCGGGGGCGTGGTCGTCACCGGATGGCTGTGGTGGACGGCCGAACAGACCGGCCACGCCCTCTACCGTGGCGGCTTCCTGCTCGGTTCGGTGAGCGTGGCGGCAGTGATCGTGTCCGTGGTACAGCCCGATCCGGGATCGATCGGCGCGGCACTGTCGCTGGCGCCGGTCCGCTGGGTCGGCCGCATCTCCTACGGGCTGTACCTGTGGCACTGGCCCGTGTACGTCGTGCTCACGCCGGGTCGCACCGGGTTGAACACCGTGCCGCTGTTCGCCCTGAGAATCGCGGTCACCGTCGCCATCGCGGCTCTTTCCTTCTACCTCGTCGAGGCACCGATCCGGCGCGGCGCGCTGCGTCGCGTGTGGCGGGGCATGGCGCTCGCACCGGTCACCGTGGGCGTCGGCGCGGTCATCCTCGTCACCGGGCTCGTCGTGTCGACCCAGGGCGGCCATGCCTCCGTCGTGCTCACGCGCACGGCCGCGACGCCCGAGGACCCGACTTCCGGCCACTGGACGCGCGTCCTCTTGGTCGGCGACTCCGTGATGACTACGATCGGGCCCGGCCTCGTCCACCAAGGCGACGCGCACCACCTGCTCGTGGCGGACTACGGCGTACCGGGCTGCGGCTTGCTCCGGGCACCGATCGTGCACAACGGCAAGGTGACCGACATTCCGGCGGCCTGCCGGCGATGGCCCGTCGTCTGGGCCCAGCTGCTCGACCAGTTCCATCCCTCAGTGGTCGGCCTGCACACCAGCACCTGGGACATCTTCGATCGCCGCGTCGACGGCCGCACGCTCCGCGTGGGAACACACGAGTTCGACGCATACATGCTCTCGGAGATGCGGGAGGCAGTAGATGTGCTGTCCTCGCGGGGGGCACGGGTCGCGGTGCTCACTGCGCCCTACTACCACATCCGCGACGGCTTGCAGATCGAGGACGCCGGCCGTTCCTCCTACAACCCGACGCTGGTCGACCGGTACAACGCCGACCTGCGCGAGCTGGGGCGACGGAACCCCGACCGCGTGCGCGTGATCGACCTCAACCACTTCGCCTGCCCGGGCGGCAAGTACACGAACTCGCTGCACGGCGTCGCCGATTTCCGCGGCGACGGGGTGCACTTCACACCGGAGGGTTCCGACCTCGTGGGGAAGTGGATGGCGCCGCAATTGGAGGCGATGAACCCGTCACCCAGGGCCTGACCGGGCGTTACTCGATCGGGACGACGGGCTCTCCCTGCGCGTCGAGCTGGTGGAGGTACTCGGAGATCCCGTAGCCGGTGAGGCCGTCGTAGGTCCAGCGCGCCAGGCCCTCGTTGAGCACGGTGTGCCGATCGCCGTGGTGGTGCACCACCGGCGCGACCCGCAGCAGGTCGCCCCGGAGCTCGTGCACGCGGCCGAGCTTGTCGGTGGCGCGCACGTGGCTCACGGCGTGCGTGATCCCGTCGGCCGCGAGCTCGGTGCGCACGTCCCACTCCGCGATGCTGACATGCTCGCCGTCGCGCCACACCCAGCCCCGATGGAGGTCACCGAGCTCCGTGCCGATGCGGATGCCACCGAAGTGCACGTGATCGCCGAGATTCGCCGAGAACCACCGCCACATGCGCGGACCGCCCCAGCGGCGCGGCCCCCACGACTTGTCGCGGTTGCCGCGCCCGTCGCCCAGCTCGTGGCGCTCGCCGCCGGCCTCGATGACGCCCGTCCACCGACCGGCCTGCTCGAGGTGGCCCTTCCCGACCGACTGCCCGGTCGCGACCGACGCCCCGCTCCCCTGTCGGCCCTGCCCGTCACCGCCCACCGCCGGGATTAGCGCGTGGAAGGTGGCGTCGAGGCCGATACGAACAGGGCGTGCCGGCGCGTCGGGCCGCGACAGATCGCGAACGAGGGCGTCGGCCTCGGCGGTGAGCCGCCACTCCTTCATCGGCTCGATCCGCTCGTAGCGTACGCCACCGACCTCGAGCTCGGAGTCGGTCATCGCCCGACACTCGCGCACGCCGACGGTGTGCGCGAGCTCGCTCCCCGGGAGCCAGAGCGACAGGCCGACATCCATCGTCCCCTCGTTCGGCCGCACGCCGATGCGCGTGAACAGCCCGGCGTCGGAGACCGGGTCGTAGGCGTTGAAGTAGTACGACTCGCTCCACGCGGAGTCGCCCTCGACCGGATGGGCGAGGTCGTGGCGCTCGTCGAGGATGGGCATGCGGCGCAGTCTACGGACGTACGCTGCCGCGATGCGCAGATGGCTCGCGGTCGTGCCGGTCGTCGTCGCGGCGGCGTGCAGCGGCGGCGGAGTCGACCACGCGAAGGTCTCCACGACGACCAGGAGGGGCGCGCCCGTGATCACGACGGACAAGCTCTCGTTCGGCGGGATCAGCCGCAGTTACCGCCTCTACGTGCCGTCGTCGCTCGACCCGGCGAAGCCCGCGCCGCTCGTGGTGGTGCTCCACGGAGGCTTCGGCCGCGGCGCGGGCGCGGTGGTCCAGGGAAGCTGGGACGACGTCGCCGAACAGCACGGGTTCGTCACCGTCGCGCCCGACGGCATCGGGCGCAGCTGGAACGCCGGGATCTGCTGCGGCTCGGCGCAGCGCCGCGGCATCGACGACGTCGGCTTCGTCGTCGCCCTCCTCGACCGGCTCGGGCGCGATCACCGCATCGACAAGGCTCGGGTCTACGCGAGCGGCATCTCCAACGGCGGCCTCATGGCCTACCGGCTCGCATGTGAGGCTGCGGACCGCTTCGCCGCCATCGCGCCCGTCGCGGCCACGCTGCCCGTCGACTGCAAGCCGAGCCATCCGGTGTCGGTGATCCACGTCCACGGCCTCGCCGACCAGAACATCCCCTTCACGGGCGGCGGCGGCGCGAAGGGTGTGGCCAAGGTCGACTGGCCGCCGGCGCGCGCCGGGCTGGAGAGGTGGGCGCAGCTCGACGGGTGCAGCGCCACGCCCACGACGACCAACGCCGGCCCCGTGACGACCACGTCGTGGACGGGCTGTGTCGACGGGACCGCGATCCAGCTGATCACCATCGAGGGCGGCGGACACTCGTGGCCGGGTGGGCAGCGCATGAGTCGGCTGCTCGACCCGCCCAGTGAAGCGCTCGACGCGACCTCGACCATCTGGGACTTCTTCGCCGCGCACCCGAAGCCCGGCTGACCGCGGTCGCGACCCCGACCTCACCTCGCTTTGGGGGCGGGGCGGGTCAGGACGCGGTGAGGACCTCGGCCGCGGCACGCTCCCCCGACTGCACCGCGCCGTCCATGTAGCCGCTCCACACCGTGGCCGTCTCGGCTCCGGCCCAGTGGATCCGCCCCACCGGACGGCGGAGCGCAGGGCCGTACTGCGTCCACACACCCGGGGGGAAGTGCGCGCCGTAGCAGCCGCGCGTCCACTCCTCCTCGGACCAGTCGAGCTCGGCGTACTCGAGCACCTCCGAGGCCCGCGGCCCGAAGAACGACACCAACGACCCGACCACGGCCTCACGCCGCTCGGAGGCGCTCACGCGGTTGAGCCGCCGCGCGTGCTCGCCCTCGAGGAACGCGAGCAGCACGCCCGGCGAGCCAGAGGGCGGCGAGTTGTCGAAGGTCACCGTGACGGGCCCGCGGTCACCGGTCGCCTGGCCCGTGAGGCCGGCGTCGCGCCAGAAGGGCGCGTCGTACACGACGTTGCACTTGATCACCGAGCCGGCCGGCACCCGCTGAGTGAGCTGGTCGCGGTCGGCAGGAAGTGCAGGGTCGTAGGTGATACGACCGGCGAGGGTGGGCGGAATGGCGACGATCACGCGGCGCGCGCTCACGAGCGCGCCGTCGGCAAGCACCGTGACGCGGTCGTCACGCTGCTCGATCCGCCGCACTGGGTGCGCCAGCAGCACCCTGTCGCCCAGCCGCTCGGCCAGCATGAGCGGTACCAGCTGCGACCCGCCGACGAACCGGTCCTGCTGCGCGCCGCCGCGCGTGCCGGCGATCGCGTCCACACCGCCGCCGGAGTGTGTGTAGTAGAGCGCGTGCAGCAACGAGAAGTCGGACGCCTCGGCCGCGAAGACGCCGGCCGCGTACAGGCGGAGGAGCTGGCGCCCCCTTGCCGTGCGCGCGTTGCGGCGGATCCAGGTCTCGAACGTCTGCGCGTCCCACGCCTTGGCGCGGTCGGCCGCCCACGGAGCCTCGAGAGGCACGCGACGCGCCAGCCGGTCGAAGCGCGCCTGGGCCTGAGCCATGTCGGCGAGAACGAACGGGCTGATGCGAGGGATGGTCCCGCGGTAGCGGGCCTGCGCGTCGCCGAAGTGCAGCAGGTGCTCGCCCGTGTTGTAGGTGGGAAATGTCTCAAGGCCGAGGTCCGCGACGAGCTTCGCCATCCGCAGCTGCGTGGGCCCGATCCACTGTCCGCCCAGCTCCACCACGGTGCCGTCGCGAAGCCGGTGGTTCAGCACCCGACCGCCTACTCGGTCGCGGGCCTCGAGGATGACGACATCCTGACCCGCGGCGTCGACGTCACGCGCCGCGACCAGCCCGGCGATGCCGGCACCCACCACCGCGACGTCGACCTCGATGCGCTGCGCCATCGGAGGCAGCCTAGGGATTCACGCGCGGTGGTGGCCACAGTGCCGTCGGATCCGGCCCGCACCGAGGCCCACACGGCCGGCGCGGGCTCCCGAGCCCAGCCTCTACGCTCCGCCCGACGAGCCGACGCGACTCCCGGAGGCCCGATGCCGCTCGCCACCGCCGAACGGACGCTGCTCGAGGAGGGCCGCCCGCTCACGCGCGACGAGGTGCTCCAGGTCGCGGCGCACCCTCTCGACGAGCTTCCCGACCTCGTGGCCCTGGCGCACCGCGTGCGGCTCGCCCACTGTGGCCCCGAGGTGGAGCTGGAGAGCCTCGTGAACGCGAAGTCGGGAGCGTGCCCGGAGGACTGCGCGTTCTGCTCGCAGTCGGTGCAGTTCGACACCGGCGTCGACGTCCATCCCTTCCTCGACCTCGACGAGGTGGTCGAAGCGGCGCGCGCCACGAGGGCCGCCGGCGCGACCCAGTTCTGCATCGTCGTCGCCGTGCGCGGCCCCGAGGAGCGGCTGCTGCGGAAGGTGATCGACGCCGTCGACGCCGTGCACCACGAGACCGGCCTCGAGGTCGCGTGCTCGCTCGGCCTGCTCGATCCCGAGCAGGCTCGGCGTCTGGCGGCCGCCGGCGTCCGCCGCTACAACCACAACCTCGAGACTTGCCGCGCCGTGTTCCCGTCGATCTGCACCACCCACAGCTACGACGACCGCGTCGCCACCGCCCGCCTTGCCGTTAACGCGGGCATGGAGTTGTGCTGCGGGGGGATCCTCGGCCTGGGCGAGACGCTCGAGCAGCGCGTCGACTTCGCGTTCGAGCTCGCCGCCCTCGACCCCTGCGAGGTGCCCGTCAACCTCCTCGACCCGCGTCCGGGCACGCCGCTGGGCGACCGAGCCCTGCTGTCGCCGCGCGAGGCGCTCCAGGCGATCGCGCTCTTCCGGCTGGTGCTCCCCCGCGCCTGGATCCGCCTCGCCGGCGGGCGCGAGCGGGTGCTCGGCGAGCTGCAGGGGCTGGGCCTGCTCGCCGGCGCGAATGCGCTGATCATCGGGAACTACCTGACCACGATCGGCCGCGCGCCCGCCGACGACCACGCGTTGCTCGACGCGCTCGGAATGCCGGTGGCCGAGGGCCCGGGCGAGGGCCGCTATGTGCTCGACGCCGTCGGCGCGCACGCCCTCCCGGCGCAGCCGGGCCGGGCGGCCCAGACGAGCATCCCTGTGCGGGAGCGCGAGAAGCGGTGATCCGCTTCGTCACGGGCTCCGACGTCGGGGTCGGCAAGACGGTGGTCGCGGCGGTGATGGCCCGGGCCGACCAGCGGGCCGGCCACAGCGTCGGCTACCTCAAGCCCGTGCAGACCGGGATCCCGAAGGACGCCTCCGGCGACGCCGACTTCGTACACGCGGCCGCCGGCGTGCCCGCGCACGAGGCGCTCCGCTTCAGCCTCAAGCTCGATCCTGCGGTCGCGGCCGACCAGGCCGCGGTCACCGTGGGCCTCGACTGGCTCGTGAACCTCGCCCGCGCCCACGCGAGCGGCGTCGAGGTGCTGTACGTGGAAGGCACCGGCGGGCTGTTGTCGCCACTCACCGGCGAGCTCACCATGGCCGACCTCGCCATGCAGCTCGGCGCGGACCTCATCGTGGTCACGAGGGTGGGCCCGGGCACCCTCAGCCAGGTCGCGCTCACGCTCGAGGCGGCCCGGCGGCGCAGCCTCCAGGTGCTCGGGCTGGTGGTGAACCAATGGCCACGCAACCCGGGTGTCCTCGAGCAGGCCAACCTCGATCGGCTGCGTCGCATCGCGCCGGTGCTCGGGCTCCTCGCCGCGCGCGAGGGCCTCGACACCAGCCGGCTGCCGGCGAAGCCGCTCGACCTCGAGCTCGCGCCGCCCACCTGACCAGCGCCATCACGGCCTCTTGCCGGTCGAGCCCCTCAGCGGTCGAGATGGCCGGTGTCGTTGAAGGCGATCAGGCACGGCCGGTCGTTGCTCAGCTCGAGCCGCGTGATCGACGCGAGGCCGAGGCGCATCCGCCACCCGATCTCGTCGCCCGCGCCCAGCGCCCAGACGACGGCCGCCTTGATCGGGCTGACGTGGCTCACCGCGACGGTCACGCCCGAACGCGCGAGCAGCTCCTCGCAGCACGGCGTGACCCGCGCTCGCACCGCGACGAGGCTCTCGCCACCCGGCGGCGCGAACGTCGGATCGTCGCGCCAACGCCGGGCCGCACCGGAGGGGAGCTCGGCGAACGTGCGTCCGTCCCACTCGCCGTAGTCGAGCTCGATCAGCCTGTCGTCGACCTCGACCGAGGCGCCCGCGAGGTCGGCGATGGCGCCCGCGGTCTCGCGCGCGCGAAGGAGCGGGCTGCTCACGATCGCGGCCGCGCGGACCGGCACGAGCGCGACCGCGAGCCGCTCGACCTGCTCGCGCCCGAGCTCCGTGAGCGACGGGTCGGCCCGCCCCAACAGCCGGCCCTCGGTGTTCGCGGCCGTCTCGCCGTGCCGCACGAGCACGAGCACCGTCACGCCTCCCGGTCGTCGATCCGCAGGTGGCCGGTCCGGAGGAACTCGCGCCGGGGGCCGGGCTCATAGAGATCGAAGAGCCCCACCGCGCACCACCACGCGACGAGCCCGGCCAGCTCCTCGGCCGCGACCAGCCACGGCGCGGGCAGGAGGCTCCCGGCCGGGAACCCGGTCCCCTGCGTGGGCCACCAGAAGACCGCGGTGTCGGCCCACGCCCCCGAGAGGAGCAGGCCGCACATCGCGCCAATCGGCAGGCACAGCAGGCGTCGCCGCAGCAGCCGCGGCCGGCCGATGGTTCCGAGCATCACGACGAGGAGGAGGGTGACGCTGGCAAGGAGCGTATGCGCGAGGGCGGGGTGGCCGAACGGCACGTCGACGAGCAACGGGAGCATCGCGCCGACGGAGACGAGCCGGAAGTCGACGCCGGAGCTGCGGAACACCATGAAGACCAGCAGCACCGGCACGCCCGTGTACCACAGCAGCACGGCGAGCCCCGGTCAGCCGCCGTCGAGCGCGTCGTTGACGAGCGCGTCGGCGACGACGTTCTCCTCGCGCGGCACGTGGGCGAGGTCGACCTCGTCGTAGGCGGCGAGCATCGCGCGCGCGTGCTCGTAGAGCGGCCGCAGGCCCGCGTTCTTCACCCGGTACTTGCCCTCGAGCTGGCGGATCAGCAGCTGCGAATCCGCCCGGACGCGAACTGCACGCGCCGGATGCTCGCGCGCTGCCTCGAGCCCGGCGATCAACGCCTTGTACTCGGCGACGTTGTTGGTTGCCACGCCGATCCGTTCGCTGATGGTGGCCAGCCGTGTGGGCGGGTCGGTGGACGGGTCGAGCACCACCGCGCCGACCGCGGCCGGGCCGGGGTTGCCACGTGCGCCGCCGTCGCAGTAGATCACGATCGAGTCCCTCATGACGCCACAAGGATGCAGCCGCAGTTGTCGCAGTGACTCACGTGGTCGGGCGGCTGCCGGCGGATGCGCTCGGCCTCGGTGGCGGGGATGGCGAGGTGGCAGCCCTGGCACGTGGTGCCGGCCAACCGCGCCACGCCCACGCCCCGGGCCTTGGCCCGGCAGCGCTCGTAGAGCGCGAGCAGCTCGGCGGGCACACCCGCAGCCGCGGCCGCGCGCGCTTGCGTCTGAGCGGTGAGCTCGCCGGCGATCATCTCCTCCTGCGAAGCGAGCGCGGCGCGCAGCCGGGCGGACTCGCCGCGCGCGGGCTCGAAGCTCTGCTCCGCGTCGGCGAGCTCGGTGTCGAGCGCGTCGCGAGCCTCCATCACCTCCAGCTCGCGCTCCTCGACCCGCTCGCGGTGCCGCCGGAGCTGCCCGACGTCGGCCTGCATGGCCTGGAGCTCACGCGGCGAGCTCACCTCGCCGGAGTACATCGTCTTCTCGACCGCGGCGGCCTTCTCCTCGAGCGAACGGGCCTCGTCGTCGAGGCGGCGCTCGTCCGCCGACAGCTCGTCGTGCCGGCGCCGTAGGTCGGCGAGCACCGGCTCGAGCTCGGCGAGCGCGGCCTCGCTCGCCTCCAGCTCCGTCCGCTCGGCCAGGGTGGCGCGCCGGTGCCGCAACCGGTCGGCCGCGGTGTCGTGCTCCTGCACGACGAGCAGCGCCTCGAGCACGCTCATCGCGGGGCGCCGCGGTCGGCGGGGCCGGTCACGGCCCCGGATGCGGGACGGTCGTGGTCGTGGACGACGTCGTCGACGACGACGAGCTCGAGGTGGTGGGCGGTGCAGTCGACGTGGTCGTCACCGGCTCCCTCGACGTGGTCGTCGTGCCCGATGAGCCCGAGCTGGGGAACTCGCTCGGCGTCCGGCCCTTGTCGCTCACGTAGGTGCCCCGCGGCCAGAGCGTGGGGTCGGGCGGGGTGAACTGGAGGGTGGGCTCGCCGTCGAGATACGCCTGCATGAACGTGTGCCAGATGCGCGCCGGATAGGTGCCACCGAAGACCTCTCCGTAGCTCCCGACCGTGCCCATCGCCAGGTTGTCGTTGGGATGGCCCATCCACACGACCGCGGTGAGCTGGGGGACGTACCCGTCGAACCAGGCATCGGAGTTGCGGTTGGTGGTGCCGGTCTTGCCCGCCGCGGGCCGGTCGATCTGCGCGCCCGTCCCCGTACCACCCGTGATGACGCCCTCGAGCAGGTCGGTGACGGTGCGGGCGATCTGGGCCGGGACGACACGGGTTCCCACGGGCTTGTTCTCGAAGACGACCTTGCCGTCGGGGCCCTCGACCCGACGCACGAACATCGGGTCGTGGCGCACGCCGTCGGCGGCGAGCGTGTTGAACACGGTCGCCATCTCGAGCGGCGTCGCCTCCTTGGTGCCGAGCGTGAGCGACAGGACCGGGTCGGGGCGGTCGCGGATGCCGAGGCGTTTGGCCATGTCGGCGATCTTGTCGTTGCCCAGGCCCGCGGCGAGGCGCACGAACGCGCAGTTGACCGACCCCGCGGTGGCCGACCGGAGATTCAACGTGCCGCCGCCGGGCTCGGCGTTGTTGGTGTCGTACGTGCCGTAGTGGGGAACGGTCACCTCGCACGGCGACGAGCCGTCGACGCTATCGTCGGGCGAGTAGCCGGCCTCCATGGCCGCGGTGAGCGTGATGGCCTTGTAGGTGGAGCCCTCCTGCCGACCGGGCTGGTGGGTCACGATGTTGTACTGGTGGTTCGGGTCGAAGCCCGAGCCGTTGGCCATGGCCTTGACCTCACCGTTCGCGGGGTCCATCACGGCCATCGCGGCCGTGCTCTTCCGGTCGTTCTCCGTCTCGGTCGGGAGCGTGGCGACGATGGCCGCCTGCGCGAGGAACTGCGCCTTCGCATCGAAGGCCGTGTAGATCTTGAGCCCGCCGCTCAGCACCGTGTTGCGCCGCTCGCTCGGCGTCGAGCCGAGGCGCTGGTCGTCGAACAGCACCTGCTGCACCTGGTCGACGTAGTAGTTGTCGGGGCGCAGCTCGGCGGGAGGCTTCACAGTGGGGAGCGGCTGGAGGGCCGCGAGGTACGCCTCCGCCTTTGTGATGTAGTGCTGCTCGACCATGCGTTTGAGGACGTCGAGCCGCCGCTTCGCCGCGCGCTCCGGGAAGAGGAACGGGTTGTTGCCCTCCGGGTTCGAGATGAGCCCGGCGAGCAGCGCCGAGTCGGAGACGGTGAGCTCCCCGAGTTGCTTCCCGCGGAGTGCGCCCGTAGCAGGGTCCTTCACGATGAAGAAGCGCTCGGCGGCCGACTTCACGCCGTAGGAGCCCTGACCCAAGTAGATGGTGTTGAGGTACTGCTCGAGGATCTGGTTCTTCGAGTACTCCTGGTTGAGGCGGTACGCGGCGACCGCCTCGCGCACCTTGCGGCCCACGTCGCGCTTCGAGCCCACCACGCGGTTCTTGATCAGCTGCTGGGTGATGGTGGAGCCGCCCTGCTGGACCCGCCCCGAGCCGACGTTGGCTGCGAGCGCGCGGAACGTCGCCGACAGGTCGATCCCCGGGTTCTGGTAGAAGGTGCGGTCCTCAGTGGCGATCACCGCGTTGATGAGCGACTTCGGGACCTCGTCGAGCTTCGCCGGCGCCCTGTCCTCACGGCCGAGCTTCCCGATTATCTCGCCGCTTGCGCCGTAGACGAGCGTGCGTTGCGAGAGCGGGCTCAGGTCGGTGGTCACCCTCCCGGTGAACCGGTTCGCGCCGAAGAGCCGGGCCGTGCCGGGGATGAGGGCGGCGAGGCACACGCCGACGCCGGCCCCACCCAGGGCCAGGATCACGAGGAAGCGGGAGAGGCGGCGCACAGTGTGGGCCCAGGATGTCACAGGCCCGCCCCGCGCACGCGTTCGGGTGGGCCGAGAGGTCGACGGATCGGCGGTCGGCGGGCCGGCCGGTCGGCGGGTCAGCGCTGCAGCGCGGCGCGAGCGAGGTCGGGGAGGTTGGCCGCGCCCCGGCGCGGGGTGAAGCGACCGGCCTCCTCGGTGAGGCGAGCGTCGTCGTCGTCGGAGAGGTCGAGGTCGGCGGCCGAGACGTTGGTCTCGAGCTGCGCGACGCTGCTCGCACCGGGGATCACGACGACGTTGGGCTTCCTGATGAGCCAGGCCAGCGCGACCTGGGCCGGCGTTGCGTCGTGCGCCTTCGCGATCACGCGCAGGGTCTCGATGAGCTCCGACGCGCGGGACAGGTTCTCGGGGAGGAACAGCGCGTTGGTTCGACGGACCCAGCCCCGAGGCGGGTTGGTGCCGTCGTAGCGCCCCGAGAGGAGCCCTTGCGCGAGCGGGCTGTACGCGATCACGAGGCGGTCCGTCTCTTGCGCGTAGGGCAAGAGGTCGCGCTCGGGCTTTCGCTGCGTGAGCGAGAACTGCACCTGGTTGGCGAGTACGGGCCGACCCAGCTGCTGCTCGGCATCCTTCCAGCGAGCAAGGGAGAAGTTGCTCACACCGACGTGGCGCACGAGGCCCGCGTCCAGCAGCCGGCGCATCCCGTCCATGGTGGGTCCGTTGGGCACGAGCGGGTTGGGCCAGTGCACCTGGTACAGATCGATGACGTCGACGCCGAGCCGGCGCAGGCTGCCGCGCGCCCGCTGCTCCACGACCGGCGCGAGCGGCATGAGCGGGAACACCTTCGTCGCGATGAACACGTCGTCACGGCGGCCCGCGATGGCCTGGCCCACGATCCGCTCCGACCTGCCGTACGCGTAGATCTCGGCCGTGTCGATCAGGTTGACGCCGAGATCGAGCGCTCGCTCCACGATGGCTCCCGCCTCGCGGCGCGCGTAGTCGTCGCCATAGCCCCAGTCGCTCGACCCGAACTGCCAGGTCCCCAGCCCGACGGCCGAGAGCCGGACACCTCCCACCTCGACGTAGCGCACGGCGCGATGCTGCCCGATCGGTGAGAGCGGTGCCACTCGGCATGGGCTCCACTCGGCATGGGCTCCGCTCGGCATGGGCTCCACGGCCGAGGTAGGCGTCACACCCCGTCGGTAGCCTCGGGGCCGTGCCCCGTCTCTTCCTCGTCCCCCACGGCCCGCCGGCCCGCGAGGCCCTGTGGCGCGCGGTCGACGACGCGAAGGCACCCGACCCGCTGGCCCCGGTTTCGGTGGCGGTGCCGTCCACCTATGCCGGGCTGGGCCTCCGCCGGGCCCTCGCCCGCCGTACGGCACACGCCGGTGGTGGGTTGGTCAACGTGCGCTTCCTCGTGCTGGCGCGGATCGCCGAGCTCCTCGGCGCGCCGTCGCTCGCCGCGGGTGGTCGCCGCCCGCTCACCGCACCGCTGCGCGCCCATGCGGTGCGCGCGGCGCTCGCGGGCGAGCCGGGCGTGCTCGCCCCCGTCGCCGCCCACCCGACCACCGCTCGCAGCCTCGGGGCGTCCTTCCTCGACCTGCGCCGCGCACCCGACGGCACGCTCGCCGCGCTCGAGCGCCTCGGTGAGCGGCCGGCCCTGGTCGCTCGGCTCTACCGGGCCTTCCGCGAGCGCACCGCGCCCTTCTACGACGAGGAGGACCTGGCCCGGGCCGCGGCCGGCGTCATCACGGCCGGCGTCATCACAGCCGGCGTCGTCACGACCGGAACACCGGCGCTGGCCGAGCTCGGCCACGTCGTGCTCCACCTCCCGACGGGCGTGTCGCCGGGCGAGGAGGAGCTGCTCGCCGCGCTGGCGAGCACCGGCGGCCTCACCGTGATCCTCGGGCTCACCGGCGACCGTGACGCCGACGGGGCGACGCGCGAGCTGAGTGCCCGGCTCGCCCCCACGCTCGGCCCCGCCCACGACGTCGCCGCGTCGCCGGTACCCATCGGCACCGCGGTGATGAGCGCCCCCGACCCCGAGGACGAGGTGCGCGAGGTGCTGCGGCTGCTCGTGGCACGCGCCGCCGGGGGCACGCCGCTGCACCGCATCGCCGTCCTCCACCGTCTCGACGAGCCCTACGCACGCCTCGCGCGCGAGGTGTTCGACGCGGCGGGCCTCCGGTGGACCGGCCCGTCCACCCGGCGCCTCGCCAACAGCGTGGCCGGGCGAGTCCTCCTCGGCGCGCTCGCGCTCGCCGAGGCCGACTTCGCTCGCGACGCGGTGGCCGCGTGGCTGACGGTGGCGCCCGTCCTCGACCCGGCCGACGCGAAGCCGATCCCCGCGCACCGGTGGGACACGATCTCGCGACGCGCGGGCGTGGTCGCCGGCTCCGAGCAGTGGCGCGATCGCCTCCGCGCGTTTGCAAACGCGACCCACGAGCGCCTCCGGGTGGAGCGCGCCACCGACGACGCCACGGACGCCTCGCTTCTCCGTCTCGAGTCCGACGCCGAGCAGGCCGACGCGCTCGCCGCGTTCGTCGCCGGGCTCACGGAGCGGCTCGTGCCACCCGACCGTCCCACGTGGCCGGGGCTCGTGCAGTGGGCCACCGGCTTGCTCGAGGCCTACCTCGGCGGCGAGGGCCGACGCGCCGCGTGGCCCGAGGTCGAGCTTGAAGCGGCCCGGCGGGTCGTCGCCGCGGTCGAGGGCCTCGCGACGCTGGCCGAGATCGAGCCCGAGGCCGACCCGGCGGCATTCCGACGCGCGGTCGAGGCCGAGCTCGACGCGCCGTACGCGCGCGTGGGCAGGTTCGGCGAGGGCGTGTTCGTTGGCCGCGTATCCGATGCGGCCGCGGGCGACTTCGAAGCTCTCTACGTGTTGGGCATGGCCGAGGGCACCTTCCCCCCGCGTGGACGCGAGGACCCGCTGCTCCCCGATCGCGACCGCGAGGCGAGCGGGGTCGGGCTCGCGCCGTACCGCACGCGCCGGGCCGAGGAGCGACGCGACTATCTCAGCGCGCTCGCGTCCGCCCCTACACGGGTGCTGTGCTTCCCCCGGGCCGACCCGCGGGCCCAGCGCAAGCGCCTGCCCGCGCGCTCGCTCGTCGAGTCGGCCGCCGCGCTCGCCGGCACGCCGTTGGGCGGCGACCAGCTGGCCTCGCTCGCCGCGCAGCCCTGGTATCGGGTGGTTCCGTCCTTCGAGGCCGGCGTGGTGCACGCGGAGCCGGAGGGCTCGCTCACCGAACGCGACCTGCGCAGCCTGCGCACGTGGCGGGTCTCCGGCCGCCCGCTCCGTCGTCACCCGCTCGTGCGAGCGGAGGCCGCGCTCGCGGCCGGCGTCGACGCGTCGGGCGCGCGCGGCTCGGCCGCGTTCACACGTTTCGACGGGCTGATCGGCGCGCACCCCGGCTTGCTCCCCTCGCCCGAGCGCCCGCTCTCGCCCACCGCGCTGGAGGTCTGGCCCACCTGCCCCTTCCGCTACTTCCTCTCGAAGGTCCTGCGCGTCCGCGAGATCGAGCGGCCCGAGGACACCGACACGATCAGCGTCCGCGAGCGGGGATCGCTCATCCACGCGGTGCTCGCGGCATTCGTCGGCGAGGCGCCGGCCCGCACGTCGCCCGAGCAGCCGTGGTCGGCCGAGGAGCGTGCCCGGCTGCGCGAGATCGCGGAGGCGCGCTGCACCGAGGCGGAGGCGAAGGGCATCACCGGGCGGGCCATACCCTGGGAGCTCGAGCGACGCCGGATCCGACGCGAGGTCACCGCGTTCCTCGACGCCGACGAGGAAATCCGGGCCGCGCTGGGTGTCGTCCCGGTCCCGGGTGGGCTCGAACGTGCGTTCGGCTTCCCGGGCGAGGGCGACGATCCGCTGGCGGTCACCCTCGCCGACGGGCGCACGGTCACCTTCCGCGGCCGTGTCGATCGCGTCGACGCCGCGCCGAGCAGATCGACGGTGGTCGTGTTCGACTACAAGACCGGCGGGGGCGCCTCCTTCGTCGATCCCGAGGTTGACCTCGCGCGCGGGACGCGTCTCCAGCTCCCCGTCTACGGGCTCGCGATGGAGCGGCGGGAAGCGGCGCGCGACATGAAGGCCTACTACTGGTTCACACGCGAGCCCGCCGGCTCCGCCCTCCGGGGCTTCGTCCTCGACGACGCGCACCGAGCCGTCTTCCTCCGGGTGCTCGCCACGATCCTCGACGGTGTCGGAGCCGGCGTGTTCCCGGCCTACCCGGGAGACTCGGTCTCCTACGGTCGCGGCCGGGAGACCTGGGAGAACTGCCGCTTCTGCGCGTACGACCGCGTGTGCCCTCCTGCTCGGGACCGGGTATGGGAGCGCAAGGGTGCCGACGGTGCCGCGGCCGTGTTCCGCGACCTGGTCGAGACCGAGGACCAGACATGAGCGTCACGCGCCCACCGGTCGACGCCGCGGTGAGAGGCGAAATCCGCGACGCCCACGACGAGACCCTGTTCGTGGAGGCCGGCGCCGGCACCGGCAAGACGACCGCGCTCGTCGAGAGGGTCGTGGCCATGGTCGCGAGCGGGCGGCTCGGCCTTCGCAACCTGGCCGCGATCACCTTCACCGAGGCGGCCGCGGCCGAGTTGCGCGACCGCATCCGGCTCGCGCTCGAGCAGGTCGTGTCGGGTGACGTCGGTATGGCCGAAGCGCGCGAGCGGTGCTCGGTCGCGCTCGAGGAGCTCGACGATGCCGCGCTCACCACCCTCCATGGCTTCGCGCAGCGCATCCTCACCGAGCATCCCCTGGAGGCCGGCCTCCCACCGCAGTTCGAGGTCGTTGACGAGATCGCGGCCTCGGTCACGTTCGACCAGCGGTGGGCGGAGTTCGTCGACGTGCTGGTCGACGACCCCGGGGTCAGGCCAGTGCTCCTCTCGGCCTTCGCCCTCGGCCTCACGCTCGACGGCATCCGCGACGTGGCACGCGCCCTCCACGAGCATCCCGACCGCGTGTTCCGCGCCCACGTCGACGTCGTGCCGTTCCCGCCGGTCGACCTCGCGCCGGTGCTCGAGCCGCTCGACGAGGCGATGGCCCGGGCCGGCTCCTGCCAGGACCCCGACGACCAGCTCCTCGCGCACCTCGAGTCGCTCCGGGCCTACCAGGCGGCACTGCACGACGCGGGCGACGACCTCGACCGGCTCGACGTGCTCGCTTCCTACGTCAAGATCCCCACGAAGTACGGCAAGAAGCCGAGCTGGGGCTGCGACCCCGCCGAGGTACGCGACCTGCTCTCGGCGGCCGCCGCCGCCCGGAACGGGCTGCTCGACCGGTGCCGCCTGGCCGCGCTCTCCGTCCTTCTCGAGCGGGTACGCGGCTTCGTCCTCGACTTCGCGGCCCACCGCCGGCGCGAGGGCCGGCTCGAGTTCCACGACCTCCTCGTGCTCGCGCGCGACCTGCTCGCAAAGCAACCCGCGGTACGCGCCGCCCTCGCCCAGCGCTTCCGCGTGCTGATGCTCGACGAGTTCCAGGACACCGATCCGCTCCAGATCGAGATCGCGGTCCTGCTCGGAACCGACGACCCCGATGCCGGCGCGCGGCCCTGGTGGGAGGTCGAGGTCGCGCCGGGCCGGCTGTTCCTCGTCGGCGACCCGAAGCAGTCGATCTACCGGTTCCGGCGCGCCGACCTCGCGCTCTACCACCGGGCGGCAGCCGAGCTCGATGCCGCGCCCCGCCATCTCGTCGAGAGCTTCCGCTCCGTGCCGCAGGTGATCGCCTGGGTCAACCACGTCTTCGAGCGCCTCCTCGCCGACGGCGAGCAGGGGGTGCAGGCAGCGCACGTGGAGCTCCACCCGCATCGCGAGGAGGTCAAGGGCACCGCGAGCGCGGTGGCGGTTTTCGGCGGTCCGGTCGACGGCGAATCGATCGCCGTTATCCGCGAGCGGGAGGCCGCTGAGGTCGCCGCGGCCGTTCGCCGAGTCAAGGCCGAACGGTGGCAGGTGAGCGATCCGTCCACCGGCGAAACCCGCGACGCCCGCTACCACGACATCGCGCTGCTGCTCCCCACGCGCACCGCGCTGCCGGGCCTCGAGGACGCGCTCGAGCGAGCCGACGTGCCGGTGCGGATCGAGAGCCAGTCGCTCGTGTTCTCCACCGCCGAGGTGCGCGACCTCCTCTCGATCCTCACCGCGGTCGACGACCCCACCGACGAGGTCGCGATCGTGACCGCGCTGCGCACGCCCGCGTGCGGCTGCTCCGACCCGGAGCTCTTCGAGTTCCGGCTCGCCGGCGGCCGGTGGGACTACCGGGCTCCGACTCCGACGGTGCTCCCTGCCGATCACCGTGTGGTAGCCGGTCTCGGCGTGCTGAGCGGGCTGCACGAGCGGAGGTGGTGGCGGAGCGTGAGCGAGACGGTGGAGGCGGTCGTGCGCGAGCGTCGATTCCTCGAGCTTGCTCTCGTGCACCGTCGCCCCCGCGACCACTGGCGGCGCATCCGGTTCCTCGTCGACCAGGCCCGGGCGTGGGACGAGGTCGGCGGTGCCGGCCTGCGCGGGTTCGTCGAGTGGATCGAGCACCAGGCCGACGAGCGGGCTCGTGCCGTCGAGGTGGTCGTGCCCGAGCCCGACGACGACGCGCTCCGCATCCTCACCGTGCACGGCGCCAAGGGGCTCGAGTTCCCGATCGTGGTGCTGGCCGGCCTCAACACGGTCCCACAGCGGAGCCACCCGCCCGTGCTGTGGACCGACCCCGATCACTTCGAGGTGCGGACGGGCGTGGCGAGCCGCGGCACCCGCGTCGAGACGCCCGGCTTCGCCGCGCAGGCCATCGTCGAAGACCGCCTCGACGACGCCGAGCAGCTGCGCCTCCTCTACGTGGCCACCACACGGGCGCGCGACCACCTGCTGGTGAGCCTCCATCACAAGGCGGGCGCCCGCTGCCACGCCGCCCGCATCGTCGAGCAGCTCGACGGCGCGCCGAGCACGACCCTCGACGTCGGCGGCCGCGGAAGCGCCCCGCCGCCCGAGGCGGCGCCGGGCGAGACCACGGAAGCGGCCGACTCGATGGCCACCCGCGACGCCTGGGAGACGGAACGCGCCGCGGTGTTGACGCGCGCCGGGCGACCGGCGACGGTGGCCGCGACCACGCTCGCCAAGGAGGCCGCGAGCATGGGAGCCGGAGACGACCCCGGCCTCGAGAAGGGCGGGGAGCTCGACGACGTCACCCCGCCGTGGCAGCGGGGCCGGGCCGGCACCGCCATCGGCCGTGCCGTGCACGCGGTGCTCCAGTCGATCGACCTGCAGAGCGGCGACGGGCTCGAGGCAACGGCGCGCGCGCAGGCGCTGGCCGAGGGCGTCGTCGACCGCGAGCAAGAGGTCGCCGCGCTGGCCCGGAGCGTGCTCGGCGCCCCGATCGTGCGCGAGGCCACCGGCTCGGGCCGGTTCTGGCGAGAGGTCCCAGTCGCGGCCACCGTCGAGGGAGTCGTCATCGAGGGCTTCATCGACCTGCTGGTGGAGTCGACCGACGGGCTGGTGGTGGTCGACTACAAGACCGACCGCGCCCCGACCAGCGAAGACCTCGACGCCGCAATGGACCGCTACCGCGTGCAGGGCGCGGCGTACGCGCTCGCACTCGAGGAGGCACTCCGGCGCCCCGTCGTCCGCTGCGTCTTCGTGTTCGCCCGGCCTCGCGGCACCGCCGTCGAGCGCGAGGTCGACGATCTCGGCGCCGCGATACGCGAGGTCCGCGGGCTCCTGGCCTCTCGCTGACCCGAAGTGGGCGCTGACGGGCTCGAACCGCCGACCTCTTGCTTGTAAGGCAAGCGCTCTTCCAGCTGAGCTAAGCGCCCCGCTCCACGGTACCGGCGCGGGGAGGCGCATCGCGCCGGCGGAAGCGGGTGGCTCGCTGATGGACCGCCGGCGGGCCGGGGCTCGTGTGGCTCGGGCACCGGGGGGACAGTGCCCGGCCGGTCGTCACCCCGGCCCGCCGTGATGCGGCGATCGGGAGCAGCCGGCGGTCAGGCCGTCTGCCACTCCAGCTCGACCGGCTCGGGCGGGCTCACCTTGGGTGGCCGCCCGCGCCGGCGCTTCTGCGCGAGCACCTTGCCGTTCGCGAGGAGCTCGCCTCCCCACACACCCCACGGCTCCCGCCGTGCGAGCGCGCCCTCGAGGCACGGCTCCCGCACCGGACAGCCCCGGCAGAACGACTTGGCTCGCGCGATGTCGTCGAGCTGCTCGGAGAAGAACAGCTCGACCAGCGACGCCGCGCCGTCCCGGCACCGGGCCTCCGCCCGCCAGGCTTCGTCTTCTGCTGCGAAGGACTCGATGGCGAACATCCCTCTGCTTCCCCTGCTCATCTGGTGCTGTCGTGTGGTGCTCGGTTGGTCGGCGGTTTCCTCCGGAAATGCAAGAAGGCCGCCGGGGTGCCCCGGCGGCCTGGTGAGGGTCTTGCTGCAGCGAGTTCGCTACGGCGAGGTCACTGGGCGCCGGGGCCAGCCGTGCTTGCGGTCGGTGTTCACCGCGAGGAACGGCGTGATCGACCACGAGCCGGCGGTCGGCATGGCGCAGCTTCCGGGCATCCGGACGCGCGCGACGCCGGCTGCGGCCAGGTACTGGCGCTGAACCGGGTGGCGATACATCTCTGGATGTCCTCTCGTCGTAGACCCCTTCCGGGGTCCCATAAGAGAATCAGACCGGAACGGACGAGTCAACCGAATTCGGGGAGGAGGAGGCAGGGGCCCAAGTTGACCGTGGGGCGTCACAACCCCAGGTCATCAAGCTGGGCAACGCTCGTCACCGACAGCTCTCGGCACGCTCCTCGAGGCCGACGTGACAGCGGCCGGGCGCTCGTCGAGTTCCGGCCACCCATTTGCTGACAGGAGGACAGGCTTACCGTCGGCGGTCGAGGAGCCCAAGGCCTGAGCCCGAGCCCCCCGCCTCTACTTGCCGATGTGCTGGCTGGTGTCGCACGGCCCCGTCGAGGTGGTGCCCGGCACCTTGGTCGACGTCTTGCGGCACACGGTGCTGGTCGTGTCGTTACGCTTGGGCGAGGAGTCGCCCGCGCTCCCACAACCGGCGACGACGATCACGCCAATGACCGCTAGCCCGATGAGTCTGCGCATGTTCTCACCTCACGTAGTCGAAGCGGACGCCGCCGAAATCCTCCCACGTGCCGTCAGCGTGGATGAGGGAGGCCGCGCAAGCACTCGGTGCGACGACACAGGAATTGGTGGCGGCAGGACAAGCGTTCGACGCAGCGCCACCGGGATCGCAGGCCGAGGCTGACGCTGGTAACCACCTGGGTGACCTGTTGCTCAAGGAGCAGCAGCGGCTCGGCGTGATGACTGGCAAGGCCCCCGCCTGCACGGGATAGAACCGCGGCCGGCCAACTGACCGGGGCGTCGTCCTCGTCGCCGAGCCTGTCAGGGGCCCGCCCGTCGGCAAACCCGGGCCACTGTTCGGCGTCCCTGACGCGCGGCGAGCGGGCGCCACGACGGCGCCCGCTCGCGCGTTCTGCGGGGAGTCCCGGCCTCGCCGGGTTGGGTGCTACAAGCCGAACGCCCGGAGCTGTCCGTCGTCGCCCTGCACGTAGATCACCCCACCGGAGACGGCCAGGCCGCCCTTGCCGGTGCCATGGTCCTGCCGGGTCCAGATCGCCGAGGTGGTTCCCAACGCGTCGGCGTCGAACGCCTTGACGTCCCCATTGCCGAAGCTGTTGAAGACGAGGTAGCGGTCGAGCGTGGGGTAAGACTGGCCGGTGATGACCGGACTCGCGCCCCGCACCGGGCTTCCGTAGGCGTCGACGTTCTGGCCGCTCGTCCAGCGCGGGGTGAGTCCGTTCACAAGGAACCCCTTCGTGTAGCCGTTGTCGGTCCCGACGTAGACGGTGTCACCCGCGACCGCCGGCGACGAGAACTGCGAGTTCGCGCCGGTCGGGCCGTACATCACACCGCCGTTCGCCTCGTTGAGCTCGCGCAGGCCGGTCGTGCTCATGACGAACACGCGACCGCCCGCCACTGCGGGAGCGGCCGACACGCCGACGTAGCTGTTGTTCCAGGTCGACTGCCACGCGCCCTGGAAGGAACCATCGGCGTTGTAGAGCGCGAGCACGCCGCTCTGGTTGCTAATGTAATCCGGGTCGAAGCCCGGCATACCCGCGAACACCATGCCGTTGGCCGGGTCGACTGCGACCGACGACGCTTCGTAGCCGCCGGAGTTGATGGTCGATCCGAGGCCCCAGATCCCGTTCTCCTGACCGTTGCGCGGGTCGAACCGCCAGATCGCGTAGAAGGTCCGCTGCCCGAAGTAACCAGGCGTACCGATCTTCTCGCCCATGGTGACAATCACGTTGCCACCGGGTGTGATGACCGGGGACGAGACCACCGGAGCGAAGTCCGACGCGCCCGTCGGAAACTGCCAGAGCTCACCACCGCCACGGGCGTCGAACGAGTACACGTGGCCGTCCATCGAGCCGACGACCACCTGGGTCTGACTCGTGCCCTTCGGCGTGACGATCGCGGGCGACGATGTCGACGTGCCCCAATTGCCCGAGCCGGCGTTGCCGTCCCAGATCGCCCAGATCGACGCGCCATCGGAGGCGCGACGCTTCTCGAGGTAGCCGTTGGCCGTCTGCACGAAGACGTACTTCGTGTTGTCGATGGTCGTCACCGCCGGTGTGCTGCGGCTGCTCTTGGCGCCCTGGACGTTGGCGACCCAGTGGCGGTAGATGCCTCCGACGTTGCCGGGCGTGAGATTCTTCTCGGGGTTGAACTTCGTGTTCGCCGCGTCGTAACCGGCCATCGTCCAGTCACAACCCGCGGCGATCATCCCCATCACCGCGATCAACGCCACACACAACAGGGACCTACGTGCACTCATCAACTTCCCTCCTTGGCGGACCACCGCGCTCGGACCGCGCGCGTGCACCAGTGATCCTGTGCTTTCGCGAACGCGCTGTCTTCGCTCCGCCGGCCACTTCTGAACGGACCGGCGGCGCAGTCGGAGTCAGCCCGTTGCCGGACCGAAGCTCCACCGCGCCACACCGGGGTCGGCCCCGGACCGCCGAGGGACCGCGGCATCCTTCGCCCGGCCGAGCGCGCCTCTACCGCGAGGAGGACCCGCCCTCGCCGCTGGCGCCGCGTTGCCGGCATCGGGCCTCGCCGCTAGCGTTCTGCGCTACGTCTGCGAGGGAGGCACAGAGATGGGGATCATCGACCGCTTCATCCAGGAGAACAAGAAGTTCGTCGACAAGTTCCGCCACGGCGACAAGGCAATGCCCCCCGCCCAGCACCTCGCCGTGCTCACCTGCATGGACGCCCGTCTCCACCCCGAGAAGGCCCTCGGTCTCGAGATCGGCGACGCCCACATGATCCGCAACGCCGGCGGCCGGGCGTCCGAGGACGCGATCCGCTCGCTGGTGATCTCGACGACGTTGCTCGGCACGCAGGAGTTCGCCGTCATCCACCACACCGACTGCGGCATGTTGACCTTCACCAACGACGACCTGCGCAAGAAGCTCGCGGAGGAGCGGGGCGCCGACGCCTCGGGCATCGACTTCCTTCCCTTCCCCGACCTCGAGCAGAGCGTGCGCGACGACGTCGCGACGATCAAGGCGTCGCCGCTGCTACCCGACGGCACCGAGGTGACGGGCTGGATCTACGACGTGAAGACCGGCACGATCTCGCCGGTCAGCTAACGAGGTGTCGCTCCGCCGGAGACGGCGGGCAGGATGCTCAGCTCGGCGGCGTCGGCAACCGGGGTCGCCAGCCCGCCGAGATCACGCGCGTTGTCGAGGCCGACGAACACGCTGACGTGGCGACGGAGCTCCCCCTGCTCGTCGAGCACCCGATCCACAACCCCCGGGCACGGGCCGGCCAGGGCGTCGAGCACCGCCGCGACCGTGGGTGCCGCGGCCTCCATCTCGACATGGACCACCGCGCGGCCATCGCTGAAGCAGCGCAGGGCAGTCGGGACGCGGACCGCGACGGTCGTCACGCCGCGCGCATCAGCGGAGCGCGGCCGCCCGCACGCACAGCACCGGCGGGAGGTGCTCGGCCAGCAGGTCCCACTTCTCGCCCCGATCGGGCGATCCGTACACCTGGCCGGTACGGGTCCCGAAGTACAGGCCGGCCGGATCGCTGCCGTCGCTACAGAATGCGTCGCGCAGGACCGTCAGGTGCGCATGCTCCTGGGGGAGGCCGCCGGCCATCGGTGCCCACGATGCGCCCGCGTCGGTGGTCCGGTACACCCGGCATCGCCCCTCCGGGGTGCAGCGATACTCGGCCGACTCGAGAGGGATCACGTAGGCGATACCGCCGGCGTGCGGATCGGCGACGATCGGGAAACCGAAGTCGGACGGGACTCCGTTGGCGACGTCGACCCAGGTGTCGGCACCGTCGTCGGATCGGTACAGGCCCCCGTGGTTCTGCGCGTAGAGGCGGTCGGGGTCGGCCGCGTCACGCGCGATCTTGTGCACGCACTGGCCGCACTCCGGGAAGGGTTCGGGCATTCCCGCTGCGCGGATCCCCTGGTTGCGAGCCTCCCAGGTGTCACCGGCGTCCTCGGTCCGATACACGCCGCCGGCGCTGATCGCGATGTGCAGCCGCCGCGGGTCGCGGGGGTCGACGAGGATCGTGTGCAGACCGAGACCGCCGCCGCCGGGCATCCACTGCTGACGGTGTGGATGGTCCCAGATGCCACGCACGAACGACCACGAATCGCCGCGATCGTCGGAGCGGAACAAGGCCGCGGGCTCGACACCCGCGTACACCGCGTCGGGATCGACCGGCCCCGCGGGCTGGAGCTGCCATATCTGCGCGAGCGCGGTGTCGGTGTCGGCCGGGAAACGGATCGGTCGCTCCTCGGGATCGGTCCACGTGCGACCGGAGTCGTCGCTGGTGCGGATCACGGGTCCCCAGTGGTCACTCACGGTGCCGGCGAGCATGCGGGGCGGGTCGCGGCGCGTGTCGATCGCGAACGACGGCACGCGGTCGCCCTGGAACAGCGGCCCGGAGATGCCCTCGCGACCGATCAGGAACGCGCCCTTGACCGTGCCGACCGCCACTACCACCCCGTCGAGCATGGGCGGATGCTATGGCACGGCGAGTGACGTCTGCTCGGCGCCCCGCGGCCTGCGGGAACGAGGCGGACTCCGCCCGACGTGACTGCGATCCGGCCGGGTCACGCGGAACGGGTCGCCACCAAGAGGTGATGGGGGTGGAGGTAGCCGCGGTGCAGCGGCGCCTCCTCGACCGCGAGGCCCGCGGCCTCGAGCCAGCCTCGAGTGATCGCCGGTGGCACGAAGCAGAAGCGGTGGCGCTCGGTGGCCGTGATCCGCAGCAACCTCACCGAGATCGTCTCCTGCAGCTGGTTCCAGCGGTGCTTCCAGCGCGGCCGGCCGGCCATCTCCTTCACGAGGAGCGCACCGCCCGGGGCGAGCTGCCCCGCCGCCTCGACGAGCAGCGCGCGCTGCTGCTGCTCCTCCAGCAGGTAGAGCACGTCGACCACGGAGATCGCGTCCCACGGGCCCGGCGGGACGACGCCTCCCGGCGCGACCCCGAACTCCAGCGCCGCGCCCCGGGCCCGCGCCCGTTCGGCGGCTGCTCGTGCGTAGGCGACCTTCCGGTCGTCGAGATCGACCCCGAGCACCAATCGATGTGGCGACGTGAGCGCGAGGTAGGCGCCGAGCAGGCCGTGCCCGCAGCCGAGGTCGAGCACCCGGCCTCGCTCCGGCACCCGCTCGGCGACCGCGTCGAGCGGGCACGTACGCCAGCGCACCCGCAGGTGCGCGCGCACCGACCGTGGCGCGGATCCGTAGAGCGCCAACGCGGCCGCGGCCGCGGGCGAGATCGGCTTCCGGAGACTCAAGTGCCGCTGGCGGCGGGCGGGACCGCGAGCGCGGCGAACGTCCCGAGGATGAACCCCTGACGCGCGACGACGTACCGGGCCGCCGGACCGGTGAGCACGGCGAGCTCGTCTCCCCACCGGTAGCCCCATCGGTAGCGCACGCGCTCCGGATCACGCCGCTCACCGGGGTGGGCCCACAGCTCGAGTGTCGGCTGGTCGGTCGCGGCGAGGCGGTCGATGGCTCGAGCGAGCGCGGCACCATCGAGCGCGCCTGATGGGTCGAGCCCCGCGGACGCCTCCGGATAGCCGAGCCCGATCTCCGCCGCCCGCCGCTCGAGCACGTGCGCGAGCCGGTCGGTGGCGAACGACATGGCCGGACCACCGCTCGAGTACGGCACGCGCATTGCGGGCACCGAGAAGCGGCCCGCGAGCTCGAGCACCACCTCGCGCACGAGCGGCCACAGGTGCAGGTGCTGGTGCGTGTCGAGATGCGTCAGCTCGATTCCCAGGTCCCGCACGCGCTCGATCTGCGCGGCGAACTCGCGCCGCAGGTCGTCGGGGTCCACCCGCCCGCTGAGGGCGCGCGGCACGAAGTGACGCCAGGAGCGCGGGAATGCGCCCTTCCGGTCCACCAACGACGGGATCTCCGCCGCGGCGAGCAGGGGCGGGTCCTCGCCGACGGCCGCGAGATGCGCGCCCACGCCCAGCTCGGGCGCACCCACCAGGAGGGGCCCGGTGCGTGTGAACGCGGGGCCCACGGCCAGCACCGACGTGCTCGTCACGATCCCCTCGCGGTGCGCACGCAGGATGCCGTTGGAGATTCCGAGGGTGAGCCCGAAGTCGTCGGCGTTGACGATGAGCAGGCGCCCACCGGCGATCGGGGCGTGACCGCGCCGCGACCGTCGGGCAGCGCGGATCGCCGCGCGCTGGAGGCCCACGATCGGCGACGCGACGGCCCCGCCCGATTCCCGGAGCTCGGGCGGGAGCGGGCGCAGGCCCTTCAGCTCGCGGTAGCGGGTGAGCAGGGCACCGAGGACGCCAAGGATGTCGGGCGGCGACGAGAGCGTCGACACGCCGCGCTTGCGGGGGAAGTAGTCGACACCGAACTGGATGATGCGGAAGCCCATGCGCTCGGCCCGCACCAGCAGCTCGGCGTCGATGAACGACCGCTCCGACTTGAGGTCGAGCTGGCCGAGCATGGACCGCCGGCACAGCTTGAACGCGAAGTTGACGTCGCGCACATGCAAGCCGAAGGCCGTCCGGATCAACGCGTTGTACGCGACGGAGTAGACGAGCTGGCGCGGCCCTTCGCCCCGTCGATCGTGGCGGTACGCGCTGACGACGTCGGCCGAGTGCAAGCGCAGGAGCCGCAACGCCTTGTGGAGCTCGGCCAGGTCGCAGGGGAGGTCCGCGTGGGTATAGAGCACGAGCTCGCCTTGCGCTTCGGCGAAGCCGGTGCGTAGCGCACCGCCCACGCCGCGGTTGGTGTCGTGGTGGACGACCCGCAGGCGTGGGAAGTCGGCGGCCAGCTTGTCGGCGATCTCACCCGACGTGTCGGTCGACGCGTCGTCGACGACGAGCACCTCGAAGTCGGTGAGCTCCCCCTCGGCCACGAGCTGCTCCCCCACCTCGCGGGCCGCGCGCACCGTGGCCGGCACGATGAGCTCCTCGTTCCACATGGGGAAGAGGATGGTGAGGGTGTCGGGGGCGTCCACCGGTGGATCAGCGTAGCGAGGGCCTCGCCGCGAGGGCGGGAACGGGCGGCCCCGGCCTCTCCGCATGCCGCCTGCGGGCCCGGTGGTCACGAGACGTAGTACGAACGCGAGAACAGCACCGTGCACAGCACCAGCAGCGCGCCGCTCCCGGCGAGGTAGACGGCGGCCTCGCGCCGGCGCGCCCGCAGGTGCTCGCCGATGAGGGCGAAGCACGGGAAGGCAGCGAGGAGGTAGCGGCCCATCCCGGCGAAGTCCTTGGTGGACAGCGCGGGCAGCACGATGATGGCGGCAGTGAAGGCGCCGTAGCCCCAACCGAGCCGGCGGATCACCCGCGGGACGAGCGCCAACGCGACGGCTGTGAGCAGCGCCTGCGCGAAGATGGTGTAGTCGCTGAACCCGAAGGGGAAGTGGCTCGCGCGCGAGAAGACCGCGAACTTGAGCCACACGCGCGGTCCGGGCGCCTGCTGCCATCCGGGTGCCCCGGCAACCGATTCGAACGCGAGCGGGTCGCCAAACCTGATCGCGAGCATCACGCAGTAGCCGATCAGGCCGGCGAGCGAGAGCAGCACACCGGCGTCGCGGGGCTCGAGGCGTTTCCGGCCGAGCCGGCGCGTCGGCGATGCGATCCTCGTGCTCGATGGCGCGGCCGTGAGCGTGGCACCACCGGCGGGCTCCCGATCCGCATCCGCCGGCCCTTGTCGCCCGAACGACGAGCCCGGGAGTGCCCCCCGCAGCTCGAGCGTCCGCACCACGAGCCCGATCACGAGCGCAGCTCCCACCGGGCGACTCGCGGTCGCGACCGCGCCGGCCGCACCGGCGAGCACGGGATGATCGGCCTCGAGCAGCGCGAACGCGGCCAACGCCGCGGCGATGAACAACGCGTCGGCGTACACCGCGCCAAAGAGATAGAACGCGAACGGGTAGGTCAGCATCGCGGCGAGCGCGAGGCGCGCGGTCGCGGTGCCGAGCCGCTGCTCACACCATCGGAAGAAGAGCACCGCGACCACGAGCCCGGAGATCGCGCTGACGACGATGCCGGCGAGCGCGTCGTCGCCGAGCGGACCGCCGAGGAACCGCATGAGCAGCGGGTACATCGGGAAGAACGCGACCGACGACTGGAGGTGCGGGCCGCGGTAGTGGTAGCCGTGGCGGGCGATCTCCAGGTACCAGGCCGCGTCCCAGCGCACCCATCCGTCGAGCCAGGGCCGGTGCGCGAACGCGACGGAAACGTTCGTGGGGTCGTGCCACCAGGTGCCCACGGAGACGCCGACCACGACGAACGACGTCGCCACGAACGCCCCGAGGAGCGCGACGGGGTACCAGCCCGCTCGCTTCACCGGCCTCCTCGGCGCCGCCACTCGCACCGGATGCTCGCACCGTAGTATGGGCTCCCTCCGGCTGCCGTCACCCGCAGACGCCGGAGCGAGGGATCGGGCCGGGGATCAGAGCTCGCGCTCGGTCCGGCGAGCAAGCGCCACCAGCATGCCGTGCACCTCCGGCGAGCCGGCGACGATGTCGCCGCTCGCCAACCACTGCTCCCGGTCGCCGGTCCAGTCGCTCACCGTGCCCCCCGCCTCCTCCACGAGCAGCGCGCCGGCGGCGACGTCCCACGGGCCGAGGGCGAGCTCGAAGTAGCCGTCGAGCACGCCGGCGGCGGTCCACGCGAGATCGAGGCTGGCGGCCCCGGCGCGCCGCAGGTCCTCGAAGTCGGCCAGCGCGGCACCGAACATGGCGAGGTACCGAGACGCGAGCTCCTTGTGCCGGAACGGGAAGCCGGTGGCACAGATGGAGCGGCTCGGGGCGCGCTCGCTCACCCGGATCGGCTCGCCGTTTCGGAAGGCGCCACCCTCCCGCGTCGCGGTGTAGGTATCGCCGAGGAGCGGGGCGTGCACCACCCCCACCGCCGGCCGTCCATCCTCCAGCAGCGCCACCGACACGCCCACGACTGGGAAGCCATGGAGGAAGTTGGCCGTGCCGTCGAGTGGGTCCACGAGCCAGCCCCGTGCCGCGCGCTCGCCGCCCGTCTCCTCTCCGAAGAACGGAATGCCGGGCGCGGCGCGCTCGAGCGCGGCCCGCACGGTGTACTCGCTGTCGGTGTCAGCCTCGCTGACCCAGTCGCCCGGTGCCTTCTCGCGGGCGCCGCGCGGCGCGCCAAATCGGTCGGCCACGATCTCTCCACCCGCCCGTGCCGCTGCCTCGGCGGCGTGTAGCAGCTCGCGACGGTCGCCGCTCACACTTCGACGGCCGTCAGCAGCGTCTCGAGGAGCTCCGGCGTGCACGAGGCAACGAGCTGACGGCGCGAGTCGGGAGCGGTGACCGCGAGCGGCAAGCCGCTCGCGTCCACAACGATCGCGCCCGCCTCCTGGCAGGCCAGGAACCCGCCGAGATAATCCCACGGCGCGTGCCAGTTGCCGCCGTCGATGTAGCCGTCGAGCGCGCCGGCCGCGACGTCGCACAGGGCCAGCGCGGCCGACCCGAGCGCGCGGAACTGCTTCCAATGCAACATGCGACCGGGGAGACTCGAGAGCGCCACCACTGCGTCCTCGACCCGTTTCACCCGCGCGGCACGCAGCCGCCGGCCGTCGCGCCAGGCGCCGCCCCCGCGCACGGCCGTCGTGCACATGCCGGTGGCCTGGTTGGCGACCAAGGCGACGAGTGGCCCGTCGGAGTCGACCGCGCACAGCGAGATCGCCCAGTAGGGAAGGTCGCGCGCGGCGTTGCTCGAGCCGTCGATGGGGTCGACCACGACGGTGATCTCGGCTTCGGGGTGGCCGGTGCGGCCCGACTCCTCGCTCACGATGGCGACCGGTGCCTGGCTGAGCACGTCGAGGGCGGCGGCGTCGGCGACGAGGTCGATCGCGTACTGGCCGCGTCGCTCGGTGCGGGCGCGTCGATCGGGCCCCGAGAGGGGCGCCAGCACGCCCCGAACCGCGATCGCGGCTTTCTCGAACAGCTCGAGCAGGTCGTCGGGCGTCATGGTCGAGAGTCTGGCAGATCAGCGCGCGGTCCCGGCCCGCGGCGAGCACGAACCCTTCGGGGCCACGCTCAGCCCTCGAGGTCGATGCGCTGCGAGTGCGAATACACGTTGAACCGGTCGTCTCGCAGGAAGCCGACCACGGTCTGGCCGAGTCGCCGGGCGGCCTCCACCGCCAGGCTCGACGGCGCCGACACCGCGCACAGGATCGGGATGCCGGCGACCGCTGCCTTCTGCACGATCTCGAAGCTGATCCGACCCGAGACGAGCAGCACCCGCTGCGAGAGCGGGAGCCGGCGCTCCAGGAGCGCGTGGCCGACGACCTTGTCGAGCGCGTTGTGACGGCCGACGTCTTCGCGCAAGGTGCCGAGCGCTCCGTCAACGTGGAACGTGGCCGCGGCGTGGAGACCCCCGGTCACGTCGAACACGATCTGCTCGTCACGAAGACGGGGCGGCAGCGAGGCGAGCACGGAGCGGGCCACGACCGGCCCTGCCGCCACCGGCCGGCACGCCACCTCCACCTGGTCGAGCATGACCTTGCCGCACAGCCCGCAGCTCGCGCTGGCAACGAAGGCCCTCCGGTGCGGCTCGAGGTCGACGGCGTGACGCAACGTCACGGTGACGACGTTGTAGTGCTGCTCTGCCTCACCCGACAGGCAGTACGCGACCGCGGCCAGGTCGTCGGCGCCGGCGATGATGCCCTCGGTGAGGCAGAAGCCGGCTGCCAGCTCGAAGTCGGCGCCCGGGGTGCGCATCGTGACGGCGAGCGGCTCGGGCTCCCGACCGGGAGCCTCGATCCGGATCTCCATCGGCTCCTCGGTCACGAGCCGATCGGGCCGGTCGAGCGCACGATCGCCCTCGACCGCCTGCACACGGGTCGTCGTGACCGCCCGCCGCACGGGGGCGTCGTCACTCATCGGGCCGAGGCTACCCGGGCCGCTCCGTGCGCCCGGGAGGCTCCGGCAACTCGATGCCGTAGCGAGCCCGGGCGGCGGGCGTGTCCACGTCGGCGAAGGCGTACGCGGGGCCCACCGCCGCCCACTCCATCTCCTCCACCCACGCGACGCGCACCGAGTCGAGCAGGGCACGGAGCGACCGCTCACCCGCCTCGAGCAATCCGGCCGCGGCGTCGAGCGCGTCGGCGCCGTAGCGGGCGCACACCGTCTGGGGTCGGCCGCCGGCCATCGGCACGACGGTGCCGACGCCGGGTCGGCTTGCGAGTAGCTCGAGCAGCGGGGGCTCCACGAACGGCAGGTCGACGCCGAGCACCACTACCCCATCCCGGGCCGCGGCGCCGAGCGCTGTTCCCCCCGCGACGAGCGCGGCGAGTGGCCCGTCGCCCGGTGGCTCCTCACACAACGACGGGAGCCCACTCCGCCCGTGGCCGACCTCGAGCACCGAATCGCAGACCGCGGCGAGCACCCGCGCCGCACGATCGACGAGCCGCTCGCCGCGCAGCACGAGTGAGGCCTTGTCGACACCCATCCGGAGACTCGCGCCGCCGGTGAGCAGGAGCCCGGCCCGCCTCGCCACGGGGTCGACGGTATCGTCCGCGAGCATGGAACCGGCCGAGATGCGGCGGTGCGTCACCGAGGCCCGGGTGGCCCGGCTCGCCACCATCGGGCCCGGCGGCCGGCCCCATCTCGTGCCCCTGTGCTTCGCCCTCGACCACGACACCCTCGTCTCGGCCGTCGACGACAAGCCGAAGTCGACCCCGGCCCTCCGCCGCCTCGATCACGTGCGCTCGCACCCAGAGGTCAGCCTGCTCGTGGACCACTACGACGACGACTGGTCACGGCTCTGGTGGGTGCGGCTCGACGGCACCGCGCGGGTCGTCGAGCACGGTGCGGAGCACGACGACGCGATCGCGCTCCTCCGGGCCAAGTACGAGCAGTACCGGGTGGCTCCACCGACGCGGGCCGCGCTCGTCGTCGACGTGAGGCGATGGAGCGGCTGGTCGTCCATGCCCTGACCGGGGCGACGCGCCCAGGCACGCTCAGCGCGAGTCCAGATCCTGAGCCAGCTCGATCAGGTAGCCGTCGGGGTCCGCGAAGTACGCGGTGCGTTGGCCCCACGCGCGCGTCGTCGGCGTCATCACCGACTCGGCTCCGCGTGCCACCAGCTCGGAGAAGGCACGGTCGACGTCGGGCACCTTGAAGCCCAGCTCGAACCCGGGCGCGTCCCACTCCGGGACGCGCAGCGACCGGCGCAGCGTGTCGGCCATCGCGGCTCGCTCGTAGAGCGAGACGCGCGTCGCGCCGGTGGCGAGCTGCGCGAACGAGCCCGAGCGGTGGCCGAGCGGCAGCCCGAGCAGCTCGACGTAGAAGGCGAGCGCGCGGTCGAGGTCGGCGACTACCAGGACGATGTAATCGGGGGCGACGAGCTGCACGCTCACCCGGGCTCGGCCCGCAGCGCGTAGCCCACGACCTGCCACCGACCGTCGCGCCGGGCGAGCAGCAGCTCGTTGTGCACCGACGTGCCGTCGCGCAGGTCGAGCCGCGTCACCACCTTGGAGGCGCGCGAGTCGGTGACCATCTCATCGACCGCGACGTGCTCGGCCAATCCGCCCAGCTCGGCCTGGGCCCGGTAGGCGGCGCGCTTCGCGCCGACGAACTCGCGCCGAGACCGGCTGTCGCGGAGCTCAACACCCGACATCCCCCACACCGCCTCGAAGTCGAAGCGATCCCACGCCAGCTCGTAGGCGACTGCGACGTCGGTCGGCGTGGGTCCGGGCTCGGTGGCGAGCGCGAGCACGAGCGCGAGGGCCAGCAGGACGATCGCCATCACGACGAGCCCGGTGATCACTCGGCCCGACTCCGCCCCGCGGCGATCTCGATCTGCCCGGCCAGCTCGAGATCCTTCGGCGTGATCCCACCCTCGCTGTGCGTCGAGAGCGCGATCCGCACGGTGCGCCATCGGATGTCGAGGTCGGGGTGGTGATCGGCGGCCTCGGCCATGAAGCCGATCTGCACGACGAACGCGACCGCGTCGGCGAACGACGGAAGCCGGTACTCGCGGGTGATCTCGTCACCGACGCGCGTCCAGCCCGGCAGGGTCTCGAGGCCGGAGTCGATCTCGTGGTCGGCGAGACGGGTCACGACCCCATTGTCGACCCCGCCCCGCGCCGGGTCCAGATCGCCGCCCGCCACCGGGCGCGAGAGACTGGCGCCGTGGACGAGGACACCACGACCGAGGCGCCGACCACGATCGAGGTCGACCGCGAGCACGGCCTGGCGCTCGACTGGCCCGACGGCGCCACCACCCGCTTCGGGCTGGAGGAGCTCCGGGTTAACTGCCCGTGCGCGGAGTGCCGGGGTCGGCGCGAGCAGGGGCGCGCACCGTGGTCCACGCCGACCTCGGACCCGCTGCGCATCGTCGACGCCGAGCTCGTTGGCGCGTGGGGGATCTCGTTCACCTGGAACGACGGCCACGGCACCGGCATCTACTCGTGGAGCATCTTGCGCGCGTGGGGCGCGGCGCGATGAGTCGCGCCGCCGAGGGAAGCGCTCCGTCGAGCGAACGCCTGTGACCCCGGGCACAACGACCTCCTTCGAGGCCACCCGTCGCGCGCCTTCTATCCTGACCCCATGACCTGCCCGGCGTGCGGGACGGTGGCACCGGACGACGCTCGGTTCTGCCCGGCCTGCGGTCACGCGCTGGTGACCCGGCCCGACGAGCGACGCGTGGCCACGGTTCTCTTCGCTGACCTCGTCGGATTCACGACGTTCTCCGAGTCGGCCGACCCCGAGCATGTCAAGAACCTCGTCGACCTGTGCTTCGAGCGATTCGTGGCCGACATCGACGCGTTCGGTGGCCAGGTCGACAAGATCGTGGGCGACGCGGTGGTAGCACTCTTCGGCGCTCCCGTCGCGCACGAAGACGACGCCGAGCGCGCCGTGCGAGCCGCGCTGCGCATGCAGCGCACGCTGGGTGAGCTACGCGACGAACAGGGCATCGCGGCCGAGCTGCGCATCGGCGTCAACACGGGCGAGGTGCTGGTCGGGGCGCTGCGCGCCGGTGGCGACTACACCGCAATGGGCGATGTGGTGAACACCGCCAACCGTCTCCAGGCCGCCGCCACGCCCGGCTCCGTGCTCGTCGGCCCCGCCACCCACACCGCAACGCACGGGGGCGTGCGCTACGAGCCCCTCGGGCCGATCGTCATGAAGGGGCGGGAGGAGCCGGTGGAGGCCTGGGTCGCGCTCGAGGCGCCGGCGCCACCCGGGCAGCGGCCGGCGCGGGCCCGGTCGCCACTGGTCGGTCGAGACCCCGAGCTCGAGATCATGCGGACCGTGCTCCGCAGCGCGGTCGAGCGACAGCGGGCCCACCTGCTACTGCTCACCGGTGAAGCGGGCGTCGGCAAGACACGACTCGCGCGGGAGCTCGGCGAGCTGGCGCGGCGGGAGCACGGCGCCACGGTGCTCATCGGTCACTGCGCGCCGTACGGCGAGGCAAACGTGTGGTTCCCGGTCGCAGAGGCACTCCGGGAGGCCTGCGGCTGCGACGACACCGATTCCGCCGCGACGGCCCAGCGCAAGTGCAGCGCGGCCGCCGCCGCCGCCACCGGACTCGTCGAGGGAAGCGCCGAGCTGGGCCGCGTCGAAGAGGGCCTGCTCTACCTCCTCGGTCAGGGTGGACCGGGCGCGGGCGTCGACCCGGCGCGCGCCCGTGACGACGCGCTCCGGTCGGTGCAGGCCTTGTTCGAGGGCCTGGCCCGGCAACGGCCGCTCATGCTCGGGCTCGCCGACCTGCACTGGGCCGACGACCTCGTGCTCGACCTGGTCGACCGCCTGCTGGTCCGGCTGCGCAACCTCCCGTTCCTGCTCGTCGGGTCGGCCCGCCACGGCCTCGAGGACCGGTGGACGCCGCGTCCGGGGCGGCACAACGCGATCTTCGTCAACGTCGAGCCGCTCGATGGCGAGGCCGGTGCACAGCTCGTACGCGCGCTGCTGGGGCCCGACGTCCCCGGTGACCTGGTCGACCTGCTGCTCGAGCGGAGTGGCGGGAACCCGTTCTTCATCGAGGAGCTGGTCGCGGTCGTCTCCGAGAGCGGCCCCGACCCCGCGAGCGGCAGCCTCCCGGGCACCTTGCGCGGGCTCGTGGCGGCCCGCCTCGACGCGCTCGAGCCGCGCGATCGCGACACCCTCGAGGACTGCGCGATCGCGGGCGCGACCGGCACCGTCGACCTCGTCGCGGCCCTCGCCGCCGAACGCGGCGAGCACGAGCCGCTCCGAAGCCTGCGCCGGCTGGCCGAAAAGGACCTGCTCGAGCTGGGCAACGACACCTACGCCTTCCGGACCGAGTTGATCCGCGAGGTGGCCTACGGGATCCTCACCAAGGCCGAGCGGGCGCGGCGGCACGCGTGGCTCGCGCACTATCTGGCCACCCGAGCGGAGGAGAGCGGACGGATCGAGGAGCTGCTCGACCAGCTCGCCTACCACTACGGTGCCGCGGCCGCCCTCGTAGCGGAGCTCGGGCAGGTCGAAGGGGTCGCCACCGACCTCGCCGCCCGGGCCGCCGACTTCCTCGAGCGTGCCGCGGCGCGCGCCGGCGAGCGCGAGACGTGGGGTGTGGCGACCCGGCTCCTCGACATGGCCGTCCACATCGTCGGCCCCGACGACGCGCGCCGGATTCACCTTCTCCTCGCCCGGGCCCGAGCCCGGGCGGAGCTCCGCGAGTGCGAGGGCGCCCGTCACGATGCCGAGGAGGTGATGGCGCTGGCCGAGCACCGCGCCGATGCCGTCGCCTTCGCCGCCGCGCTCACCGTCCGGGGCGACGTCGAGGCCAAGGAGAGTGACTTCGACGGCGCGATCGCGACCCTGCGTGAAGCGGTCCGGTGTTGGCGTGACCTCCCCGATGCGAAAGGCCTCGCCGGCGCGCTCCGGCTCGAGGGCATGACGCACCTCTTCCGCGGCGAGCTCGACGACGCCGAGCGCTCCATCGACGAGGCCCTCGTCGCGTTCCGGTCGGTCTCCGACCGCCGTGGCGAGGCCTGGGCGCTCCAGAACCTGGCCTGGATCGCCTTCACGCGCGGCCAGACCACCGTGGCCGACGAGCGGCTCCACGAGTCGGCTGCGCTCTTCGCCGACATCGGCGATTGGGGCGGGCTCGGATGGGCACTCGGCCTGCTGGCGTGGATCCGCTACAACCAGGGGCGGCTCGACGAGGCGGAGCGCCTGGCCGGCCAGGTGCTCGAGGAGGCCACCGAGCTGGCCAACCCCTGGGCCGCGGGCGTGATGCAGGTGCTCCTCGCCAGTATCGCGCTCTGGCGGGGACGGTCGCACGACGCCGTGAGGCTCGCCACCGAGGCTCGGGCGATCTTCGCAGAGCTCCAGGACCCCTGGGGCGAGATGCAGTCGCTCGCGCCCTTGGCCCGCGCGCAGGCGTGCCTCGGCCACTTCGACGACGCGAACCGGACGCTCGACGCGCTCGCGGAGGTCACCGCGCGCGTGGCCGACGTCAACATGCGGGACATGGACTTGCTCATCCGATGCCACCTCGCGGTGCAGCGGGGAGACGCCTTCGCCACCGCGAGCACCGAAGATGCCCTGCGACGCTTCGGCGAGAGCCAGGCCCTCGGCGTCGACGAGCTGCGCACCATCACCGGGCTGGCGCTCGTGCAGGCAGGGCGGGCCGACGAGGCGGTCGAGCTGCTCGAGGAGGCGCACCGGGCTTCGCTCGAGGAAGGCCGGGGCGCCGCCGCCGGGGCGGCCCGGGCGTTGGCGCTCGATGCGGTCGGCCGGGCCGACGAGGCGCGAGCGCTGTGTGAGGAGCTCCGCGATGACGCCGTCACGTATCTGGACGCTATGCAGACGGAGCTGGCGCTCGGGTTCGCGCTCGTGCAGCAGGGCGAGCTCGAGCCGGCCCGCACTGCCTTCGACCGCGCCGTCGCCTTCGTCGACGCGGGCGAGTCACGCCTCGACCAGGCGGTGGCCCGGCTCGCCCGGGCCGTTGCGACCGAGACGGCCGGTGCCGCCGACGCGCCCGCCGCCCGCCGCGAGGCAGGCACACGGCTCGACGCGCTCGGTATCGAGGCGCCCGGGTGGGAGACGGCCTTCGCCCTCGCGGCCCGCGGTCGCGAGCGGACGGCGTGACAGATCACGACGTAGGCGGGCGGGTCGTCATCGTGACCGGGTCGGGCCAGGGCATCGGTCGGGGCATCGCTCGTCACCTCGGTCGCCACGGCGCGCGGGTCGTGATCGCCGAGTGGAAGGAGCACCGCGCCGAGCGCACTGCCGCGGAGCTGCACGACCTCGGAGCCGAAGCGATCGCCTTCACCTGCGACGTGTCGCAACAGTCGTCCATCGCATCTATGGTCGAGGGCACGGTCGAGCACTTCGGACGCGTCGACGCGCTCGTGAACAACGCGCAGACCTTCCGGCCGAGCGTCCCGGTCGCCGAGGTCGGTGCGGAGGACCTCGACGTGTTCTGGCGCTCCGGCGTGCTCGGCACGCTCTGGGCCATGCAGGCCGTCTACCCGCACCTGCGCGACGCGGGCTGGGGCCGCATCGTGAACTTCGCGTCCGCGGCCGGGGTCACCGGCATGGCCGGATACGGCGCGTACAACGCCTCGAAGGAGGCGATCCGGGCGCTCACCCGCACTGCGGCGCGTGAATGGGGCCGCGACGGGATCGTGGTCAACACCATCGCGCCCGGCGCCGCGAGCAAGCGGGGCGAGGAGGCGGCCGCCCGCGATCCGGTTGCGCACGAGCAGCGGATGGCCGGCCATCCGATCGGGCGCATGGGCGATCCGGAGGACGACATCGCACCGGTGGTGCTGTTCCTCTGCTCCGACGCGTGCCGCTACCTGACCGGCCAGACGTTCATGGTCGATGGAGGCTCGTTCCTCCACGCGTGATCCACGCGGCGCTCACTCGCGCGTAGAGGTGCGGAGGCGGTCGAGGACAAGGTCGCAGGCGAGGCCGTCGGCGAAGGTGGGCGCGTCGACGGGGGCCTCGTCGGCGAGCACGGCGTCGCGCACGACCCGCGCCCAGCGCCGCATGGGCGCGAGGTGCGGGTCGCCGGCCGTGGCCGGGCGCTCGAGCTCCTCGCGGGCGCCGTCGGACCGTCGGACCGTGATCCGCGCGTCGGCCACGCACTCGAGTAGCCCTTCGGAGCCGCACACGACGAGCCTGGGCGCGAGCGATACGGGTGCCGCGAAGCTCGAGTCGATGGCCACCGTCGCGCCGACCTCGAGGGTGAGCCACGCGCTGAAGCCGTCTTCCGCGTCGCAGCGATGTATGACGCCCTCGGTGTCGGGGCGCTCCGGGACGTCGGTCCGGAGCCAGGCCTCGGCCTCACTCACCTCGCCGAACGTGGAGCGGAGCGCGTCGATGGCGTGCGCGCCCCACGCCCCGATCCAGCCGCCACCCGAGGCGCGCTCGAACAGCCAGCCGAAGGGCCGGAGCGGCACGCGCGACCCCGAGCTGAGATGCGTCCACTGCACGTGCTCCACCCGACCGACCGCGCCGTCGGTCATCAGCGCGCGCAGTTGCTCGCGCACGGGGTCCTGGCGGAACTCGAAGTTCACGAGGTGCACCACGCCGGCCCGCTCGGCCTCCGCCAGCAGCTCGGTCGCCTCGCCGGCCGAGAGTGCGAAGGGCTTGTCGCACAGCACCGCGTGGCCCGCGTCCAGGGCGGCTCGCACATGATCTGCGTGCAAGAAGGGCGGCGAGTGGACCGACACGAGGTCGAGATCCGGCCGACGGCACAACGCATCGGCCGCAGCGGCGTCGCGCGCGGACACGACCTCGACGACCTCGCAGCCCTCGGTGGACGCGAACGCCGGGGCCACGACACGCGCGCCGAAGCCGGTGCCGACGATCCCGATCCGGACCGTCATTCCGCGGCGATGCCCGGGCCCATGTCGGCCGGGGCGGGCCCGAGGTGGAACACGGAGAGGAAGAGGTGGCCCAGCGGCCCGATGCCGAACGCGAAGATCACGGTGCCCACCCCGACGTTGCCGCCCAACGTCCAGCCGATGACCAGCGCGCTCAGCTCGAGGACGGTGCGGACCGCCCAAATCGAATAGCCCTTCGCGGCGATGCCGGTCATGAGGCCGTCGCGGGGCCCGGGCCCGAGGCCGGCGCTGATGTAGAGCCCCATCCCGAGTGCGACGACCACGATCCCACCGAGCAGCAGTGCCCACCGGGCCGCGAGCGCGTCCGGGCGGGGAAGCACGTCGAGCGCGAGGTCGACGAGGAACCCGACCGTGAGCGTGTTGATGACGGTTCCCACGCCGAACCGCTGCCGAATCGGGATCCAGACGAGGAGGACGACCACGCCGACGAGCACCACCACCACGCCGAACGAGAAGCCCGTCTTTCTCGCGAGGCCCTGGTGCAGCACGTCCCATGGGCTGACCCCGAGCCGGGCCCGTAGCGTGAGCGCGATCCCGGGCCCGAGCACGACGATGCCCGCGAGGAGACGCGGGAGGCGGCGGAAGAGCTCGGCCCGACTCGGGAGGCTGACGACCTCGAGCTCGGGGTTGGTGCGCGCGACGCGTCGAAGCCTCATGGCGTCCCGAGCCCAGATGCGGAGTCGGCGTCGAGGTAGAGCGTGGCGTGCGCGCAGCGCCGGAGTGCCGACGCCGGGGAGGCCGTCTCGATCGGGCCCGTCAGCGCCCGCTTCACCGCCTCGGCCTTCCGCGCCTCGGGCACGATCGCGAGCACCGTGCCGGCGCGTAGCAGCGCGGGGATCGTCACGGTGATCGCGTGGGTGGGGACGTCGGCGAGAGTGGGGAAGTGGCCCTCCCCGACCTGCTGGCGGCGGCAGGCCTCGTCGAGCTCCACCACCTTCACGTCAGTTGGGTCGTCGAAGTCGGCGACGGGTGGATCGTTGAACGCGAGGTGCCCGTTCTCGCCGATCCCGAGACAGCACAGGTCGAGCGGATGGTCGCGGAGGAGGGACGCGTAACGGACCGCCTCCGCGGCCGGGTCGGGCGTGTCACCCCGCAGGAAGTGGAACGTCCGGGGATGCAGCCGCTCGTCGACGCGCTCGAGCATGTAGCGGGCGAAGCCGGCCGGATGGTCGGCACCCATCCCGATGTACTCGTCCATGTGGAAGGCCGCCACCTTCGAGTAGTCGACGCGGTCGGACGCGGCCAGTGCATCGAGGAACGCGAGTTGAGAGTTACCCGATGCGAACATCACGTTGGCACGACCGTGACCCGCGATCGCGGCTCGCAATACGCCGATCGCGTGGTCGGCGGCAGCGCGAGCGAGCGCCTGCTCGTCAGGGAGCACGTGGACGTGCAGCTCGTCGAGGGTCACGGGCGAGCTCAGGCGAACTGCGGCAGCCACCGCTCCGTGGCCGCCAGCAGCTCGTCGGTCATCCGGGAGAGCTGGTCGAAGTCGATCCGGCCGGCGAGCGGGTCGGTGAGCATGGCCTCGAACACCTTCTCCCGGTCGCCGGCGAGGGCAGCGTCCACGGTGAGCTCCTGCGAGGCAGACACCCGCCGCAGGTGCTCGGCGAGGGCGGGCGGCGCGGCTGCGTGATCCCGCCCGCGCACGCCGTCGGCATCGGCCGAGCAGATGCTCTCGACCACCACGCGGTCGGGGAGGTCGGGGCACTGGCCAGCATTGGGGATGTTGAGCGGGAAGTGGCGCCGCTTGCCGGTGAGGAGCGAATCGATGAGCGGCGCCACCATCTCGCCCGACGGCATCGCCGACACCTCGGGGGACGCGAGCATGGCCTCGAAGGCGACGATGTGGCTTCCCTGGTCGCGCTCGCGCTCCTCGATGGTCGTGAGCCCCACGCCCCACCGCCCTCCCCAGCCCGACTCCTCGGTGAGGAAGCCGGGGAAGAACTCGGCGAGATGGCGGTCGCCGGCAGCCGGGAGTGCGCCGAACCGGTCGAACAGCTCGAACTTGAGCCGGTTGCCGGCGAGGAGATCGCCCTTCGTCCAGGCTCCGCCGGCCGACGCGCTCCGGGGACCGAAGTCGTCCGGGAGGTCGAACATGAGCTTCTCGCCCGCCCGTTCGTCGGCGTGGTCGAGGAGATCGCGGAGCGACGCGAACCCGTCGGCGTCACCCACCGAGAGGCTCGTGACGACGGGCAGGTGGTTCACCCCGGTGACCTCGAGGTCGAGCTCGCGGAAGTCAGCGTCGAGGAGCATCGAGAGCGTGAAGCGGCACAACGTGACCTCGTGGCAGAGCCCGATCGTCTGCACCCGTGTCTCGCGAGTGACGGCCCGGCACAGCGTCGTCATCGGATTGGTGAGGTTGAGGAGCCACGCGTCCGGGCACACGTCGGCCATGTCGCGAGCGATGCCGACGAGCACGGGGATGTTGCGAAGGGCGCGGCTCACACCGCCCGGACCCACGGTGTCGCCCACCGACTGGCGGATCCCGTAGCGCTCGGGGACGGCGAGGTCCTGAGCCATGCTCTCGAATCCGCCGGTCGAGATCGACACGACCACGTAGTCGGCCCCGTCGAGCGCATCGCGCTGGTCGGTCGTACCGGTGGCCGTGAGGCCGATGCCGCGCACCTTCGAGATGTGCTCGACCAGCTCCACCATGCGCGGGATGGGCTCGGGATCGACGTCCTCGATCACGATCTCGGCCTCGTGGAGAGATGGCGCGTTCGCCAGGTCGACGGCGAGCTTGGGCACCCACTGGTAGCTTCCGCCACCGATGACGGTGATCCGCGGGGCCATGTCGACCTCCAACCCGATGCGCCAACCCGATGCGCCAACCCGATGCGCCAACTCGACGCGCCGGCCTGACGGATTCGTCCGCGAACGACGCTACCGCAGCGCCACCGCCACCTCGATCTCGACCGCGCCGCCGCGCGGGAGCGCGGCCACGCCGATGGCCGAGCGTGCGTGCCGCCCGGCCGGCCCGAACACCTCGTGGAGCAGCCGGCTCGCGCCGTCGACCACTGCCGGCTGCTCCACGAACCCCGGCGCCGAGGCGACGAAGCCCAACACGGTGAGCACTCGCTCCACGCGATCGAGGGTGCCGAGCTCGGCCCGCAGGACCGAGAGCGCGTTCAGCGCGCACCACCGCGCCGCTTCGGCGCCCTGCTCGACGGTCACGCTCGCGCCGAGCACGCCCGGGTGCACGAGCGCTCCGTCGCGATCGCGTGGCAACTGACCCGAAGTGCGAGCCACGCCCCGGTGCACGACCACTGCGTCGAGCGGGTCGTGCGGGGGGTACGGACCCGGGAGCTCGATGCCCAGCTCCGTCAGGCGTTGGTCGACGGGGCCGGCCACGGGCGCAGCCTACGGCTCGCGGGTGGCCGAAACCGTAGGCTCCGGCCGTGAGCCGGGGGCACCGTATCTTCGCCGCGGTATACGACCGCCTCAACGCGGCGGCCGAACGCGGGTGGCTGGGGAAGCGACGCCATGACCTGCTCGCTCACGCCCGCGGTGAGGTGCTGGAGATCGGCGGCGGCACCGGGGCCAACCTCCGCCACTACCGCGACGTCGACCGCGTGGTCGTGACGGAGCCCGACCCCGCGATGCGGGCACGGCTCCCCCGCCGGCTCTCACAGACCGAGGTGCCGGTCGAGGTCTCCGACGCCGCGGCCGAGCACCTGCCCTTCCCCGACGCCAGCTTCGACACCGTCGTCTCCACGCTGGTGCTGTGCTCGGTCGACGACCCGGCCGCAGCTCTTCGCGAGGTTTGGCGGGTGCTCCGCCCGGGCGGCTCTCTCCTCTTCGTCGAGCACGTGCGGGGCGAGGGGCGGAAGGCGCGATGGCAGGACCGGGTGACGCCGGTGTGGAGGATCGTCGGTGCCGGCTGCCACCCGAACCGCGCCACCGTCGCCGCGATCGAGGCTGCCGGCTTCGAGGTCGACGAGCTCGAGTCGTTCGAGCCCCGCCCGAGCCCGCCGATCATCCGGCCCTTCGTCCAGGGGATCGCCCGGCGTCAACTCGACACGGACGGCGAGCCCAGCCAGCCATCGAGGAACGCGTAGGCCCGTTCGCCGTTCCACCGGTGCCCGCCTTCGAACACGTCGTGCTCGAGCCGTTCGGGCGCGCCGAGCGCGCGGTAGACGCGGGCCAGCGTGACCATCTCCCGCCGGGCGACGTCGACGGGGAAGATCGGGTCCTCGGTTCCAGTTTCGACGAGCAGGGCGCGGGGGGCGACGAGCGCGCCGAGGTGCACGTGCTCGAGCTCGCCGAGCATCCCGGGGAGCACCTGCGAGCCGCACATGTTCCAGGGGAATCGGTGCGAGTCGATCCACGACGAGAAGTACCCGCTCACGACGGCCGCGCGCACGCGCTCGTCGAGCGCGGCGAGGAACAGCGTCATGGTCCCTCCATAGGAGAGGCCGACCATGCCGATGCGATCCGGGTCGACGAGTGGGTGCTCCTCGAGCACGTCGAGCGCGCGAGCCAGGTCCCAGAGGTTCTGGGCCAACGGGTTGAGCCCGGCCATGACCGCGTGGACGAGGTTCAGGTCACAGCCGTACTTGTCGGGCGGGTTCCAGTCGGCCCGCTCCCCGAAGCAACGCAGGTCGGGTGCGAGCACCACGTAGCCGCGGCACGCGAGTTGATGCGCGTAGTCGCCGTTGTGCTCCTCGATCGCGGCCCGGCTGGTGGCGTCGTCCAGGCCGCAGACCTCCGCCTTGCCCGGACCATGACCGTGCTGCGCCAACACCGCCGGGCCACGGTCGACGCGCTCGTGGGGCACGAGGAGGTAGGCCGGCACCGACATCACCGACTCACTGTCGAACACGACCTTCTCGCGTCGATAGGGACCGCAGTCGACGGCCTCGACCACCTCGAGGTCGAGCGGCACGGGCTCGGGCATCGGCCCGAGCAGGCGCGCCAACCGGTCACGGGCCCGCTCCCGCCACGCCGCGACCGCGGCTCGGCCGTGGACGGCGTCGTCGCCCGCCTCGTCGCCTGCCTCGTCGAGCGTGTCATCGACCGTGTCATCGACGGGGCATGGGTCGGCCACCTCGGTGGCCGCGAGCCGGAGCATCCAAGCGGCCCAGGGTGAGAAGTTTCGCGCCGCGCTCACACGCCGAGCACCACGCGCCTCATCGCCCCTCGCCCAGGGCCCAGTGCAGCCCGCCCGAGAGGTGCCGGAGATACG
>Ga0209515_10000595_pt1 | contig 63949 bp, 74 predicted proteins | sample Subgroupgradi54m_FD_187454 | JGI IMG/M metagenome (GOLD analysis project Ga0209515, IMG submission 187454) | Subsurface groundwater microbial communities from S. Glens Falls, New York, USA - GMW60B uncontaminated upgradient, 5.4 m (SPAdes)... ...
AGCAACTTTTGTAATTGATCGCTCGTAATCTCAATATCCCGCAAAATAGCTTTGAGTGTGCCTCTTGGTAAATCTTTATTGGCGTGAAGCGGAATAGTGGTTACTCTTCCGTCGCCATGCTCAGGTAAGAAGTGGCTACTTGAAGAACGCTTGACAGCAAAACCGCAGGAATTGAGAATCTGAATGAGTTTCTTGCCTGAAATCGCAGGTAATTTAGGCATACACAGGTCTTTTAACAACCACGGTCTCAAAAGATTCTAGGCTGTTTTCTTCCGGAATAGAGCTCTTGTTTTCATTAAGATTTTCAAGATACAAGGAAATAGCATCACGCAGATTAACTCGTGTTTCTTCAATGGTGTCGCCACAAGTATGACAGCCCACTAATGCTGGTACAAAACCATGATATGCCTTACCATCGGGTTCTATAATTACCCTGTAGGTGTAACTTTTCATAAAAATAGTGTAGCACATTTCCCTGAATTCCCATAACCACAAGTCTTCTCCCCCGAGGTTGAGCCTCGTTTTTCACTTCTTACTTTCTATATATGCAAGTATATGCTTCATGTACTGACGATACTGGTCTATACCCTGTTTTACATCATGAATAACTCGAGCAGGATCGATTTTCTCATAGACATGCACGAGAGCATTACGAAGTCCGACAGATGGTGCCATAGCAAAAGCAAGTTCTCGTGGTAACGCAGAACATCTTGCTAATATTTCAAATGTGCCTTGATAATCCTCTGGCGTCTGAAGATTTTCTTTTTTGATAATTGCGGTATTTATATCCACAGCTGCATCAACAATAAGTTGAAAATTTCGCTCGATCGCTGATAGGACAGTTGTATCAGCTAGAATATCATCATCGGAAGGAAGTAAGAGAGGTTCAAGTCGTCCAAAATACCCCTGCATTAATTCTAGTTTGCTGATCACAGATTTGTAGGTATTATCAAGATGTTCCATAGGCAAAATTCCTTAATGATTGATAGCGCGATTCGCGAAGTGGTTTCGTTTCAATATAAAGTTTAAAAGCATACATGCAGAAAGATTCAAATATTCCTTGCACTCGCTCATACAGTACGATACCTTCATCAGCGATGATCTTTTTCATCACTGGAGAGATTCTCTGCAAATCGACAAATTCTACGTCTTTTCTTCCGAGCATTCGAGAAATCTCTATTTCAATCTCAAATCGAATAGCTAGCTCTATCTCTCGTGACGCCGTATACCCAATGTCAATATCGCTCTTTGGATGCGTCCGACCAGTAGCTTGCGAACCAAAAAGCACGAGCATATTTATGCCGTATTTCTCTGCAATTTTCTTGAAATCTGACTTTGATTTGCCTATATCCATGTCGCTAACTATACCATAGATACTAGACGAGTATCAAATCCCTTTTTACCTCCCCATGAGATAGAGCTGTTTGACCTTTGCGGCAGTGAGCGCGCGGTTGCCATCATACGACGACAGCTCCTTGCGAGTACGCAAGGGTTCTAGATACGGTCTTATTTCGTATAAAAGATTTCAGCAATAACAGGTTCAGAAAGACATCTCTCGAGGGATCTGGAAATCGAACGTAAGGTACCACGATCAATTTCATCATGAAGAGGTACGGTAATATAACAGCCCTCAAGAAGCATTTTCTTCATAAGACGGAGATGACTGCCCTTCTGCCGCATCTCGACAAAGCCTTGTGCTTTGAGCATCTTGACGAGTTCTTTTCCTGAAATTCTCTTAAGTTTAGGCATGCAACATTTCTGAAAAATCCATATTCATCATTACCGGAGGAAAAGCACCTTTCTGTACCCGAGATCCGAAAAGATCGTCAAGACTTACTTCAATAGCTTCGCGTATATTATGCAAAAGATCCTCAAATGTCTTGCCTTGAGTATAGATGGCGGGACCATCGGCTGATGCAATATAGAAGCCGTCTTCGCCCTTTGAAACCTTGAAAGTAATAATCTTATTCATATGTCTAAATATACGACAAAATCTGATCGAAAGCAACTACCTCCCCATGAGATAGAGCTGTTTCGCCTCGGCGGCGGAGAGGACTCTATTGTAGAATCGTGGCTCGTCAATTTTGCCGCTAAAATAATGATTACCATTGGTGTCAAGACGACCGATAATCGCGGGACTGTCGGTTATGTTTGGAGTTGTGACAGCACCACTACCTGCAACAGAAGCTCCGTTCACGTAGATTGTACTCTGAGTAGAGATCAGCCCCGGCGACTTTGTACCACAAAGATGGTACCATTTCCTCACATTGAGAGCGCTTGTTGCTTGGAACCGATTATTCCAAAAATCAATGGCGGGCTTGCCGTCATTCATGGTAAACGAGAGTCCTTGACTGGCTACTCCTGTCGAATTATTACCCATAAATGAAGGGTAGTATCCACTCCCAACCAACCTCCAAACTGGTTCACTCCAGTAGATCCATGCGCACATTGTAAAAGCTGCATCGCCGGAAATGCCGAGATTACTTCTTGACTGTATATAATCATTTACACCATCAAAGATCAGCGCCTGTCCCACTTTCCCTACCGCCTTCGCCGACGAAGTAGCGACATTGTAGAGATACCCGTGATTCGCCGACCCTGACCTGTCATAGATATAGGTGTTGTCGATATCAGGTCCATTAAAACTCCAGTAGCCCACGAGCCCACTCGTCAGTTTATTCCCCTGCGTCGCATTCATCGCCGTAGCGTTTTCTTTGTAGATCGAGAGGACTTCAGCCTGGGTCAGCACCCGATTGTAAACACGCACATCGTCAATTTTCCCTGAGAAAAAATATGTAGGACCATTAATCGCTCCGATGGCAAAATTAGAGAGAGTTTGATGATTGGTGCCTGCGCTTTGAATATTGACAGTATATTTAACCCCATCTATATAGAGTAGGTCGTTTTCGTGAGTGCCGGTGTAGGTAAGGACGATGTGATGCCAGGTAGTGAGCGTAAGCGCAGAAGCGACATTGAAATAATCCGCCCCGCCTCCGCCGATATAGAGATAGTTGTTTGCCACATGCTGATATAATTGTGAATTCAGACCCATGCTACTCCCTCTGGCGAGTGCAGATGTGTTGAAATAATACCAGCCAGAAATAGTCGCGGGACCATTTTGAGGAACACTTCCCGACAAATCTCCGGTGGAAACATAATCATCCACTCCATCAAAAGATAGTGCCTTTCCCAGTTTCCCACTTGTCCATGTTGGTAAACCGTTTGCACCCGCAAGCGTCCCCTTATTCTTTCCTCCGCTATAGTCGTTCGCCGTCGTACTTGTTCCTTCATTAAAGCTCCAGTACCCTACAAGTCCCGTACTGCTCGTGATCTTGCTCACTATCGCCGCGGAGGCAGGAGAAGGAGAGGCAAAAGCCCCCGCGAGGAAGGGGAGGGCGAAAGAAATGGCCAGAAGTAATTTATTTCTTGCACGATATATCATGTTATTTCTTGTGCTACACCGACAGCGTAATTATGCGCTGCAAATAGATATTGTTCCATAAATATCTTTTTAAATGGAACTATGGAGTTGAGTTCATAGAACGCCAGAACCGCATCCCTATACGTCTTTTCATCAACGCTCCTATAGGAGAGTGGCGCAGAAGAATGTGCGAGCAGGATCGCATTGGCGATGAGCCGAGATGTTCTTTTGTTACCGTCTTCAAAAGGCTGGATAGAGCAGAGTCCCAGCAAAGCGATAAGTGCCTTGGCAAAAGGAGATGCACTAGCATCAATTCGCGCACACAATGAATCCACCGCTTCGCGTATCTGGTGGATATTATCAAGGGGTCGATAGAGAGAGCCCGTAATGCCGACGGGCTTGTTGCGAAGACCAAAGCTTACGTCCAAATCTTTTACCAAAATCTTGTGTACCTCTTCAAGCACGGGAAGATTGATTTTTTTAAAAAGAGTGCTATTTTCCCGAATAAAGATAAAGGCATCCTTGTGATTGAGTATCATCTTTGCTTCAGATCTAGCATGCCCCGACGCTTCTATGCCCCGGAGAATTAATTGCTCGGTATCGAGAAGTGTGTAAGTATTCCCCTCAATCTTCGATGATTTCCATGCAAGCTCGATGATAAATCTTTCCAATTCCTTTTCCTCGAGAACCTTTGAAATTGAGTGTGAGTTTTTCCTGTAGACTTCGGTCACTGCATGCAACTCGTGCAATTCCGTCTCAGAGAATAATTCATGCGGAATAGCATCGAATAGTTTAAAATTAAAACTCTTCAGACCAAAACGCCTGTCTGGATCGATAGCAGAGTAGTCTTTCACGTCAATATCAGTAACTAATCGGCCTCGGGGACTTATTGTGTAGGTAACCGACCTGCCGGCACCAGCACTGTCAAGCAAATTCATATCTTTAAGTAGAGACAGGTCGCGCTTTACGGTAACAAGAGATATATCTTCATTTTTTTCAGCATCTCTTCATGAACCCCTGAAGACGACAGCTTTACTGTTTTTAAGAAGATATTGAGTATAGTTTGTTGATTTTTAGTTATTTTAGTCATAATCGTATCATTTTATGCCCCTAATCGTGTCAAAATGATACGATTAGGGCAATTTCTGTGGTACATTTACTCTCTCGTCGTACTTGTGCCTTCATTAAAAGACCCGCAGCCGATGAGCCCCGTACTGCTCGCTATTTTCCCAACGGTCGCGGCGGTGGCGGGGGTGGGCAGGAGAAAGAAGAAAAAGGCAAGAACAACGAAGAAGAGGGGGTGCTGAATATGCATTGATGCTTGCCAATGTTGCTCATGCCTGTTTACTGTAAACTATCTCTAATCTTTACCATCACCTCCTTTAACTCCGGCAGATTCTTTTGAATTGCGCTCCATACAACTTGCTCATCCACTCCCCAGTATTCATGCGCGATGAGGTTGCGCATCGCCATGATTTGTCTCCATTCTACATTCGGGTAATTCACGCGGACCTCTTCGTAAATATTCTTTACCGCTTCGCCGATAATCATAAAGTTCCGCATGACTGCGTCGAAGGTCTTTTTATCTTGCTTAAACTCTTGAGCATCACCGACAGCAGAAACATAGCCATGAATAGCGTCTATGCTCTCAAAGACGTCCTGAATGAATACTTTCAGCTCTCTTTTTTCACTCATATGCGAATAAGTTGGCTTAGGATTCTTTCCCGAATCAACGGCTTAATGCCTCTTTTGGTGATCAAATCAACTTTCTTACCTAAGAGATCTTCAAGGTAGAACTGCATGCGTGCAAATTCAAAGAGACCAACGGGAACTTTGGTGTGATTGAGCTCCACGGCGATATCCACATCACTCTTTTCAGTGTTATCTCCTCGTGCAAACGAACCGAAAATACCTATCTCTTCAACGCCGTAGGTATCCTTCAAATAATCCTTACGTGAAGCTATTTTCTGTTTTATATTCTCTAATTCTGACATGGTGCAATTTTATCATTATTTCTTAGGATTTACTACCAATTTTTCTCCGAAGCTCAACCTCGTTTTCCATAGATTCAACCTGTGGAAAACAAGGCGGGGGCTAGGTGTGTTGAGGTCTAACCTCAACAGAACGGTAACTAGTTGGTTGTGTCGGTGGTCATAACTTCGGTCGTGGTGGTTGTTGCGGTTACCGGAATGGTCGCGGTTGACTCGGCTGGGGTGGTCGGTGCGAGTAGAGCAGGTGTCGTGGTGGCTCCCGAAGCGCTTTCCGTAGAGAGCACCTCAACTGTTTCCAAGAGTTGACTGCTTCCCGTAGAAACAGTTTGTGCTTCCTCGAGAGAGGAAACAAGCACCGTTCGCGTCGTGGTAGCGGTATTACTCCGAAGCTCAACCTCGTTTCCCTTTTGACGCTTGACTTGGTAGGGGTATTTGATAGTATACAAGCATATTTGGGGTTTACCCACGACTCCCGTCCGAAAGGACGGGAGGTCTATTTTTTTTAGGAGGCCTACTCGTATGTAACTGAGCATATGCTTCCCTGACTTTTTCAGTTTCTTTTTCTTCCAATTCTCCCATCTTTTCTTTGAATCTTCTATAATCACATACTTTACCCTGCGCTAAAACGATAGTCTGGTTTTTGCCACCAAAAATTACAGGGCTGTACCAAGAACCTGTCTTAGTTTTTGTCGTAAGTGGTAAACCCAAAAAAGAGTACTTATCGTATTTTTTGAAAATGAAAACTGGTCTGGTGAAATGTTCACCTTTGCCGTTTACTTCAATACCGATATTTTCTCCCATATGGCACCACCACACTTCACCCTCTTTAAAAAGAGGAGGTATGTGGCTAGAATGATGAATTCTTTCTTTCAAACCTATCCATCCAAGAAATCGTTTTATCATAGTATTTTTTAAGTTGAACCTACGAGCGTTTCAATTTAGCCAAATTCTGGTCCGCCTGTCGGAACTTCTGCCACGATTTTTCAAGTCGCCACATCTTGCCGCGCACATCCATATACCGGCGCGAAATATCCAAAAGCATATCAGTCGGAATCTTGCCCACGTAGATACCCGCCGATTGTTCCAGATATACGACCATCTTATTACACCCTTGCATGGCTTTTTCGAGTGTTGCGACAGCTTGCTTAAAATCCGAAAAACGCATACTGTGCGACTCGGCAATATATAAAGGAATTGATAACGCGCAATTAGTCATTCCCTCAAGCAAATCATAATGTTGCTTCGCAAGTTGCGGTTTTATATCCGTTGAAAAGATCACCGCGCATTCAAGCGTCTTTTGGTAGACTTCCAAGTCTCTAAAACTTCGTATTGGTTTTTTGGGGGTGAATTTAAACACTGCCGATATTGAACTGATTTTTTAATTTGTTGTCCCGTATCCCCGATGCCGACATTGTATTATCGCACAATTTCGGCAGAGAAAATCGTACAGCGGTCAGACACTATCGGCATCGGGACGTCAGATGACCGTTGCCTTGCCGAACACTTCGCGCGGAATTTCAACCTTACTCCCGTCTCTAAAGACCGCGTGACGCTTGCGTTTGTAACTTAACTTCTTTACCACATGTAAAGGGTAAAATTCAAAATAGTCTTTCTCATCAAACCAACCGCACTTAAACTCAAACAAGCGAAGTCCCGTGAGGCGGCTCATGGCCATAGCGTACCAGGTTAGCTGTTCAATAGGTTGTTCTTTTGCCGCATTCGGTTTGTAATCAAGTAGATGCACGCAACCGTTACGGATTTGCACGAAATCTATGTGTCCTGTCAGCAGATTCGGCATCGCCTCTGGCCGTTTTTTGCCTTTAAGCTCCACCAAACCATCGTCGGTCACTTTAAACTTTAGTACATTTTCCAAATGCTCAACGTCCTCGCGCCGAATATACACCGGCACTTCGGTTGCAACCGTAACCGAATCATTGGCGATAAAAAACCTCTGAAGCTCCTCGTGGCGCTCTTTGTTTTCCGTCACAGCCCGCAGGACAAACTCGGCAAGGTGATTGGCAAAATTTGTCTTGGACTTCACAATCATATCCGCCTTGTCAAATTTACTCTTTATCTCCGACATGCGCCCGCCCTCCGAAAAGTATTGGTGCGGGGTTTCGCTGGACACATTATCGAGATATTCTTTAAGTGGTTTTAGATTCCGATTCCGAAACTCCTCAAGCATTAAATAGGTCTTAGCGCGGTGATAGCGGAACCGATAGAGTTGGCGATGAGCCATCGTTACCACTTCCACCGTTTCTGTCGGCTTGCAGTACTTAACGGCATATGGCCGTAGTCGCTCATAACGGCAAAGCGGTTTATACTCCTCAATCCAACCCGAAAGCGTCTGCGGGTCCGGCGCACTGCCGAATTTCTTCTTCACAAGCGCGCAGGAGTATTCAAGGGTAAAACCGAGATTGTAATAACTCATCGCGTCAATCACAATGCGGAGCGGAAACTTCTTGCCTTTGATATCCCGCGCGGTGAAGGTACGACCGCAGAGCGGGTTACGGCAGAGGTAGAGCTGGGCTTCGCCGAATTTATTTTTCCGCACACCTCTCTTAACAAAGTCGGCGGATTCGCAGTAGGGACAAGACTCCGCGGGTCGTTGGGAAATTGCTTGAGGGGCATCTTCCTGCAAGCAACTTGCAGGAAGATGCCCCTCCTTCACTTCGGCACGGGGAAGCTCAACCGCCCCAGTGCCTGATGTTGCCTGCGCTTGTGCGCTCGCGTCCCCTGCCGATGTTTGTGCAATGTCGGCTTTTGGAGACAATACCGCAGGCGCAACCTCAACTTCGGCATTGGGGAGTTCGGCACCGCGACGCTCAATTTTTTCCTTGACTTTCTTTTTCATATTTGTTAGTCTATAAATACAACAAGCGAACGGAGACAAATTCCTGTAGGAAAAGCTGAAGAGCTATCCGTTTCGCTGGCCGCCCCTTTTGGGGCGGCTTTTGTTATTACTGTTATTCCTCAAGCGTAATCAAAATCTTCTTGGCGATTAACTGATAAAGTCCCTTGATTCTTTCATCTTGCGGATTATCAGCTCGATATCTGACGATGCCCGCTATTGCATCCGCCACGCGGAGTGCCGAATATCCCTCATCGTTTGCCGTCTTTAATTTCTTCACGGAGATACCTTTATCGCGCAATACCTTCTTTATTTTCCGCTCATACGTCTGGCTCTTTTTACCATCAATTATGATGCAGGAAATATCTCGCTCAATTACCAAATGCTGCAGTGCATATTCGTACGCTTCAGTGGCATGAAAAGGATTTCTAATCAAAGCAATCTTGATTGAGAAGTCCTGTTTTGCAATTGCTTCAACAAACTTTTTCCGTACCGGCCAAGCATTATGCGACCAATGAAAATAATCAATTCGAAGCGCCTTTTCTGTTTCTCTCACGACACGTTGAAGCGTGTCCAAATGTTCCGTTCTAAGATACACAAGAGCAACGGAAGACTTCCCATCTCGTTTATGTACCCCTGATTCGTCTATAAAGATGTACATTTTAATATTTTACCTTATATCACGCATATCTTTTACTCATATATCACGACTTTCTTGAGTTTTCGGCTGAGACACCGCCATACGTGAGATTTTTGGGGTCATGTTAGTACAACAAAGTTTGACGGTTGTACACTTCTGTTCTATTCAGTTTGGGGTGTTGAGCTTCCCAATGCCGACGTTGCCTCTACGCCTGTGGCACTCTCCACTGCCGGTGTTGTGGTTGCACTATCACCAGTTGGTGATGTAGAAGTCGCTGTCTCGGCTGTTGATGACTCCCCTGAAATCTCGGCGCTTGGTTGCTCGACATCAACAATCACGGTTCTCGTAGTTGTCGCAGTCACCCCAGCTTGCGTTGTCGCGACGTAATCGATTGTGTATGTTGTTGAAGATGACGTATCAAGTGAGACCTGCCCCACCAACCCCCCATTCATAAATACTCTATAACTTAAATCGTTCATCGTAACCGGATCAATCACCATCACTCCAAGGTCACTGTAGTTTGTGCCTGTTGCAATCTCGGCAGGATTATTTCCGTTCATGGTGAAGATGGGGGCTCCAGTGCCGATGTTGTCCGATGTTGAGCTTCCCGATGCCGACGTTGCCGTGGCTCCTGCGGTATCGCATCCCCCTGCCGATTTTGCGAATTCTCCATTCGTAATCCTCACGCAATACGTCGCTCCTGTCGCCGAGTCTTTCATCTCCAAACCGTTCTCCACTTTCGCCGTACCGAAGTCTCCCACAGCCGCCGTGATTTTAGACACGACCCATTCCCCCCCGCTCGCTATCAAATCCTTCACCGCCGTGGCAACGCTGGCAACACTAAACCATGCCCCCTGCTGTGGTGTACTGCTCGCCAAGAGCGATTCCATGGCCACAATCCTCATTTCCAGCCCTTCCAAACGCTTCTGCTGCTCCTGCACGCCTGCCAAGATGAATGTGCTTAACTTGTAAACATCGACCCCTTTGCCGGATGCGCTCAACACTTCAAGTGGCGCTTCCTCCGCAATCAAGCCAAGCCGACTCGCGCAGGTCTTTCCGTTAGAAATTAGAGAATTAGGTGAATTAGAAATTCCTGACTGACATGATGGTTCGTTTAGGTAGGTATAGGTGGCTACTTTGATATTTCTGATACGCTCTGAAATACTCCTCTTGTCGTCGTCAGTCAGGTACTTAATATCTTTCTTTGCGGTGCGGGTGGAAATATTCACGAATGATGTTGCCGCCACGTCCCCCATGATCTGCAATTTATATTCCGGCGTTGATGTCCCAATGCCGACGTTCCCTGCCGCGTCGATAAGAATCGACGCGGCTGAAGTCGTAGCATTCGTCAGATCAATCACGCTTCCAATCTCCTGCACCGCCTTCGTAAGCACCACGGTAAACTCTTCATAGTGAACAGACCTCGGCGTAACACCATCGGCTTCATAAGCTACGAGGCGCGGGTCAACCGCTTGCACTTCCTCGGCAATTAAACCGTAGTGTGTGGAACCATTGCTACCGTTATAGACAAAGGTTACTGGACGCAGTCGCATTATTTCAGCAAGACCGACTGTTGAGGTCGTAATATCGTGCTTAAAGCGGGCAGACGACACCGTACAGGTGGCAACACCCGTATTGACCTGCACTTCCCCGCCAGCCTGAAGACAGAGAGCCGAGGGGGTACCGACCGCGGTTGTAAGTCCATTTAACGCTACGGAACCCTGAACTGACAAAACTCGCCACGGACTCGTCGTCCCGATGCCGACGTTGCCGGAGGGGTTGATGTATAACCTGCTCGTTCCTGCTGCCAATGGATCACCTAAAATAGCATCACTCGTTTTGATGCTAAAATCACCATACGCTAAATTGTTTGAGAGCATTGCCCAGTTTCTGCTTGCCGGGCTAGAACCATCGCCATCTATCCTAATTCCTGAATTGGTGGTCGCTGTGGTGCGTATCTGCGGAGTGGAGAGTGTCAGACCACTGACATCAAGTTTGAATAATGGACTCGTCGTCCCGATGCCGACGTTGCCGCCGTTTCCTCCTGACCCTGCCAAGATAGTTAGCGCCGCAGAACCTTGCTTCATATCAAAAATCGCAAAGTCAGTCGCGCTTCCATTCCCCGCACGAAGCGAATACCCTGCCGATTGTGCTCCATTGCTATCCGCCACAATTAAATCAGATGTTCCGGGAGCGGAAAAGACAGCTCCTCCGTTTGCCGGAGCTACCGATGCAAATGTTTTGTACGGACTCGTGGTCCCGATGCCGACGTTGCCTGATGCTGTTGCAAAATACGCTGAACCTGTTGAACTAATCTGCGTTGTTGAAGCGTTACCTAGTGTAGTCAAACCTGTTACATTCAATGTACTCGTTGCCGTAATCGCTCCACCGACGAAAAGTGAGCTAGAAATGTATCCTGTACCCTGAACTGACAAAAGTGAGCTAGGCGTCGTCGTCCCGATGCCGACGTTGCCGGAATTTAGGAATGTTACCCTTGCCACCCCACCACTCATGAAGTCCAACCTTGAAGTGGATGCAGGTATCACAAAATCCCAGTTTATTGCTCCAGTTTGAGAAAGACGGAAATTAGTCTGGACTCCATTTGCCGTGGTCACCTGCAATCCAGAACCATAATCAGTTGCGGTAAAAGCTCCAACGTTTAATTGTGTTGCAGAAGCAGCTCCATTGACTGTGAGAAGGGTTGCAGGCCCCGCCGTCCCAATCCCGACGTTGCCGCTATTCTGCTGAACAACAAACTGCGATGTGCCAACCGTCAGACCGCCAGTTGAAAATGTGGAAGTGGCGGTAGTTGATGTTGCAATAAATATGGAAGCATTGACGGAGTCGGCGAAAAGTCCGCGACCTTGGACGCCGAGGGTGGTGCCGGGGGAGGTCGTCCCAATGCCGACGTTGCCTTGAATTATCATCCCCCCTGTTGGCGCGGCCGTGCCAGCGTAACCAATACCGACACTAGCTCCACCTGCGAACGCACTTTCACCTAACACTGACAATTTTGAGACAGGTGACGTCGTCCCGATGCCGACGTTGCCAGCTGCTAGAATCGTAAGACGTTCCGTCTGAGATGTATGGAAACCCAGTCTCTGATATGTAGTAAGTGCATCGCTACCAACATAGGCACCATTCGCATCTGCCGTAAACGTAACTCTGGTCTTATTCCCAGATGTTGTTTCTAGAAATGCCCCAATAGGTGTCTGTCCAACCGTTCCACCCGCACCATCAACTTCCAATTTAAAACCTGGAGCCGCCGTCCCAATGCCGACGTTGCCTTGACTATTTATTACCAATCTATCCGTGGTGCCGAGAGCAGTTGAACTTGCGATTGAAAATCTATTATTAGAAACATCATATCCCATTGTCCACGAACCAGCTGTTGAACCAGAAAACTCCAATGCGGACTTCGTTGCTGAATACACACTCAAAAGGTTGTTTGGCGTCGTCGTCCCGATACCGACGTTGCCACTTCCATCAATCATCAGGTTTGCGGCACCGAGCGCTGTTGTTCCGAGTGAAAGCTTGGCTCCAGCTGTGTAAATGCGGGCGGTGTTGGAGGTAGCGCGGAGATACACATCAGGGGCGTTCGTGGGGGTTGCATTATCCCCAATTACCAAACCTAGTGCATTATTACTTGCGATACCGATATTCAATCTTCCGTAATCCAACAAAGTGACCCCAGCACCACTTGCGCCGAGGACCACATCTCCAGCAACGGTTAATGGAACAGTTGGCGTCGTCGTCCCGATGCCGACGTTGCCGCTCGAATCGATGCGCATGCGCTCGGAGCCAGAGGTGTATAAGATGTCGGTCGAGCCATCAAGGGTGAATTGATCGGTGTTGTTCTGGCGCAGCCGCACGACCGCACCGGATCGCGCATTCAAAATGGTGTTGGTGGTATCGCCATACAGCGAGTAATTGCTTGTGGTTATCGCCGTACCGGGAACAAAGCCTATGTAGTTGCCGTTGCCGAGGCTTAGGTTACCGGCAACCGAAAGAAGGTTAGCCGGACTCGTGGTGCCGATGCCGACGTTGCCGGTTATCTTCTGAATCAAGAGTCTGGAGGTACCGGCAGTTACAGGATTTCCACCAGTTGTATTTGATTCAACGAAGGCTAAATCACCATAATTATATCCAGATTGTTTAATTGCCCAATTAGAATTACTACTTACACCAGCATTGTAGCCGCTACTCAATACTATTGCTCCCAGATTCGCAGCATTATAAACATCTAATGTACCCATCGGACTCGTCGTCCCGATGCCGACGTTGCCGGTGCTTGTTATTCTCATTACTTCCGACGGCTGACTGTCAGTCGTACCAGAACGAGTGCCGAACGCTAAGTGTCCATTGGTAAATGCCGTAGCGCTATCCGTAACATAATTTATGTACGCTGGCGCATATCCTTGCGCCGGTTGGTAGCCGAACGTTATCTGCGAATTGCTATTGAGAGAACCGTTCGACGCAAGCGCCAACGACGATTCGGAAATTGCCCCCACGGTACTTCCCGCTGCCACATACGACATCAGTTTTGAACCGGGCGTCGTCGTCCCGATGCCGAGTCTATTATTCGTATTGTCCCAGAAAAGATTTGCATTGTTTTGATTCATATATCCACCCGCTCCAAAGAAAGGAATTGACCCTGCAGTCATAGCGGTGTTGGCGAATTGAGCCGTGGAGAGATAGCCTGAAACGGTGGAGGTTGCCGTAGTGCTTGTTGCTTGGAAAGTAGAAGCGTTGACGGAGTCGGCGAAAAGTCCGCGACCTTGCACGCCGAGCGTGGTGCCAGGGGAGGTGGTGCCGATGCCGACGGAGCCACTTATTATCATACCTGCATTGGGTGGGTTTTGGTTTGCCGTGGCGGCGTAAGAACCAGCGACAATGCCACCAGTAGAATCAACAGCAAAGGTTATAGCATTAGCGGCGTTTCTAACACCAAATCCATAATTAGACCTGCCTGATTCAATTCCGAAATCTAAGAAAGAGTTTGGTGTTCTTGAGCGATAGTTAAAATTTGTTCCAGACACTTCAAGAAAATTACCCGGCCCCGCCGTCCCCACCCCCAACCTCGCATTCGCAGAGTCCCAGAAAAGATTTGCGTTGTTTTGATTCATATATCCACCCGCTCCAAAGAAAGGAATTGACCCTGCAGTCATAGCAGTATTAGCAAAGTTGGTGGTGGAAAGAGCTTGGAGGGTGGAGGTAGCCGTAGTGCTTGTCGCCTGGAAAGTAGAAGCATTGACGGAGTCGGCGAAAAGTCCGCGACCTTGGACGCCGAGGGTGGTGCCAGGGGAGGTGGTGCCGATGCCGAGGTTGCCTGCGCTCGTGACACGCATGCGCTCGGTGAGGCTGTAGCTTGAGGCTGAATTCGAAGTGCGGAATGACAGGAAGTTGTTGCTTGCGGTCGAGGCACCCGAGACATCGAGATATGCACCAGCGCCATTGTTAGTGATGAGACTTAATTCCTGTCCGCTACTATGAATAGTGACCCCCGGGTTGTTCGTTCCTGTGATGTCTAACATACCTCCGGTGTTTGCATAATTCGCAGGCGTCGTCGTCCCGATGCCGACGTTGCCTGATGCTGTTGCAAAATACGCTGAACCTGTTGAACCGATTTGGGTAGTGGAAGCATTACCAAGAGTAGTAAGGCCAGTGATATTCAAGGTACTCGTCCCAGTGATTGCTCCACCAACGAAAAGTGAGCTGGAAATGTATCCAGTGCCGTGAACTGACAAAAGTGAGCTAGGCGTCGTCGTCCCGATGCCGACGTTGCCGTTAATATCAACTCGCATACGCTCATTACGGCTATTGGAACCCGTCGAAAAACTCACACCATCATTACCGTTGATACTCAAACCGTCCGTAGCAGTGTTGCCGCTATGATCGTAGGTCGTTATGGAAACGTTATATTGATTAGAAGCAGTGAAGCCAGAGCGAAAAAATATGCCTGTTGTGCCGTTTGCCCCGCCGATAGCAAATGTATCCACTAAAAGACTTCCTCCAACTTGTAATTTAGTCTCTGGATTCGCCGTCCCAATCCCCACATTCCCATTCTGCAGTACACTAAGTCCCGACGAGCCAGCGGCAGAAAATCCTCCCGCAAATGTCGAAGTCGCTGTCGTAGAAGTCGCCGTAAAATAACTCCCGATAATATTATTCCCCAAAATATCCCCCGCCACCGAAAGCTTCTGGCCGGGGGTGGTGGTGCCGATGCCGACGTTGCCGGTTGATCCTTGAATAAACATGGATTCAGATCGCGTTGGTCCAGAACCAGAACTTGACCTTGTAAAATATGTATCTTGGTTAGCAAATTCCAAAAAAGCACCACTCTTGGAACTATTAACATTGGCTAAAGCAGAACCTGTGGTAGTAAAATAGATATTATTTGATATAAGTGAGGTACCCCCACTTCCAGAAATTATTGCTCCAGCCCCGTAGGTACTATCTATACCGACATTAAAATATTTTGTATCAGTATAAACATCAAGAATAGACCGGGGAGTTGTAGTGCCAATGCCAACATTTCCCCCACTTGGATTTAAAGCCAGGGCATATGTTCCAGTCGTAGTAAGATTCCGAGACTGTATCCATGCATGATTATTGGTACCATCGAGAACACCCATGCTCAGGATTTGAGTGTTCGACGTAGCTCCGTCACCAACCAAAAGACCACCATTCGGAGTTGCAGTCCCAGATTCTGCTGCATTGGTACCAACCACCTCTAGTTTTAAATGCGGACTCACCGTCCCAATCCCCACATTTCCACTCGCGAGTACCGTAAAGAGCGTAGAGGTCGCCGTTCCTCCCGTCGTTGAAGCGATGGCGAGGAGTGGGGTGTTTGCCGTGTCGGTGTAGGCGTTGCTGATGGAAAGTTTTGCGTAGGGGGTGGTGGTCCCGATGCCGAGATTGCCGTTTGAATTGAGACTTAGCTTGATACCTGCACTTGTCGGCGTTGCGCCAAGCGCGCTACCAACTGAAAAGTCAAACGAACCGTAGGGGCCGAGGCCGTTACCGACCGTCCAATTTCGGGCATTTGAGTTACCACTCGTGTCTTCAAACTCCATACCGGCAAGGCCAAAGGTGCTCGCACTACCGGCAATATGCAGCTTGGCTTGAGGAGTGGTGGTGCCGATTCCGACTTTGCCTCCACTTAAGAGTGTCATTCCAATTACCCTATTTGTCTCAAAATAGAGTGGGTTCGCATTTGCTGTACCAACGACCATTGCTGAAATTGGCGCCCCTTCAATAAAGGAATTGTTTGCGTTTGCAATACCGGCAGTCGTACCGACAGCTGTAGATCCATACTGCAGGACGTCAAGTTCAGTAGTTGAATCCTCATTGTAAGCACCCAAAATTCCATAACCACTACTATTTCCTGCCATTAGATGTAAACGGGTAGTCGAAATACCTTTAACTTCTAATTGAGCACCGGGAGCTGCCGTCCCAACTCCAACTCGACCATTCGTCCGATCAACATAGAAGAGTGGAGTACTCGTGCCCACCGTAAAGAGCCCATTACCGAAGGGGGTGGAGGTTCCGACTGCGAGACCTCCGGTTGAGAAAGTAGATGTCGCGGTGGTTGAAGTCGCGGTGAAGTATGACCCGACTATCTGCCCAACGACGGAGAGAGCGGCGTAGGGAGAGGTGGTGCCTATGCCGAGGAAACCCGCGGATGACAGCCTCATTTTTTCCGTGTCGGCTCCACCACCGACCGACGTGGTCCACTGCCACGCCGCGTCTACCGACGAAGCGCCGACCGCATCCGTTATTGAGTTGAAAGACCCTGCGGTGCGAAATGCGCTATTCTTGTAGCCTCTCGGGCTGATCTGAAAGAGCATATCACCGACAGAGATATCGGAGGGAGAGGCGAGCGTCCCGCGAGCTTTCCTAAAGTTAAACGCGGTACTCCCCGTGTCGGTTGAGTACCTGTCCACCGTCATCTCGCCGACAATATGGAGCGTTGAGTTTAGATTGCTCGTAATGCCTCCGAGACCTAATTTTCCATCGGTGGTTAGAATGAGATGCGTTGCACTTGACGACCCGATGACGAATTCGGGAACTCCGGAGCTAAGCCCATTGGGATTGACCGAAAGCTGACCCCAGGGAGTGCTGGTACCGATGCCGACGTAACCTGAAGAATTGTAGACGAGGTTTTGGCTACCCGCCGTAACTTTGAATACATCCATACCGGGGGTAGTCGTGGAGATGTGGAGAAGGGCGGTAGGAGCGGCAGTGCCAAAACCCACATTACCAGTGCTGTTGTCCATCACGATGATGTTGTCGGCTTTAAGTCCGCCGGCATCGGTTACCGAACGGAATTTTGTGAGACCACCAATCGTTATGAGCTGCATGGCCTTGAGATCGGTCGCAGCTCCGCTATGAATAAGTATGATGTCACCTTGCCCTGACCCTTGGATAGCGAGTCGTGCCGCGCTCACATTTGGCGCGAGTAGAATGCCACCTTCGGTGGCGGAGTCAAACAAATAGCTTGGTGTAGTTGTCGAACCAATATGCAGAAAGGTGGCGGGCGTACTCGTCCCAATACCGACATTCCCACTCCCCTGTTGCACAACGAATTTGTCGGTCTGTACGGCAAGCCCCCCTGCAAAGGTTGAGGTCGCCGTCGTGGAGGTCGCGGTGAAATACGGAGCCGAAATGGAGGAGGTGGCACTGATGACGGAAGGAGTGAGGGTACCATAGACGATAAGATTGCCCGTAATCGTGGAAGAACCTCCTACCGTGAGATTGCTCGCAAAGGTGCCGCTATTACCGGAGAAAGAGGAGGAGTTACCGCCGATGACGAGATTGGTGGCAGTACCGTCTGTTATGGTGGGGTTAAGAAGTGCGACATCCTGGATACGGTCAAGGCGACTCCCGAGTGCCTGGGTTTGATAGACCTGATTGAGGTAGGTGGTATTACCTGTCGTGGTCTGTGGGTTTTGATTGACCTCCCCGCGCAAGAGGGCGATATCGGCAGAAAGCTTACCCATAAAAGCGGAAAGGCGCTGGTCTACCTCCAAAGAAGAAAGACCCCCTGTGGTATAGATGACGGGGCGTTCTACGACCCGCTCTATATATACCGGAGGGGTGGTCGGTGGGGCCGTGGTGATGACGGAAGAGCTCTTCGGCCTTTCGGAAACGGTGGGTGGCTTCTCCGCTATGACAACAGACGGAGTAGCGGGGACACTAGACATGCCGGCAGTGCCAACCGGTGTGCTCACTTCTACCTTTGTGTCGCCAAGGACGTACCTTCTTCCCTGCTCAAAAAGCGAATTCAAAGCCGTATAGGTCGCGCGTGCAAGATTGGAAAAAGGAGTAGTCCACGAAGAACCTTGTGTCTCTGAAGGAAGCGAGGCCGCAAACTGTGACGCGTCTCCCTGATGAGAGAACGTGCGCGTGAATGCACCGAGCGCCACCTGCAGGGCACGCTCCGAAACGGATGATGCGTAGGCTCGTAAGGTGTTCGCCAAATCCGCACGGTGCGTGACCGCGAATGATGCGCGCGCGCAAATGTTCTGGATCCCGCGTTCCATACGCCGGGCAAACTGGACGACCGTGTCTCCCGCGTTTTTCCCAACCTGTGCACCCGCCACAAAAAGCGAATGGCTCATCGCACTACTCGCGGAGGCAAGCACTTCAGCCTGTGCGGAAAACGCCTGCAGAAATAACTCGGGCTCCGCAAACGCAACTTTCGCAACGTGCGTGAGGTCGCGAGCAACATTTTCCACCACGGCGCGTGTGCGAGGAAGAGCGTTTTGAAGCAGTGATGCGTTTGTCAGAACATAGCCTCCCAGCACCACAACAAACGAAACAAGAAGTGCACTCGCTTTTTGCGCGAGCTCGGAGGAACGAAAAGATGCGAGCGGAGAGGGTGTGCCCGTTACCGCGAGGTGCGAAGGAATGTGTGTGAAAAACTTTTTGAAAAGTGGTGTACGCGTGGAAGCAGGAAAAACTTCTTCCGATCGTACCGAAACGGGGCTGACCTGTTCCGGTGAAGGAGCCACCACATCTTTGAACACGAGCGGGTCATGAGCGTCAGCAATGCGCGCGATGTTTTCAAAAGAAATGTGCTCGGCTTCCTCCGCGACAAAATCATTTTCCGCAGGCTCCGTACTTACCTCCGGAACGGGAGCAGAATCTTCGGCCGCAAGAACGAGAGTGGGTGCGACAACATTTTCAACCGCTTCAGGTATGGATGACGGTGCGACATTTTCCAACTTCATTCCATGACTCTTGAAACGTACTGCTTTGGCGGGGTTGTGATTCAGCTCAAGTGCTTTGTACGAATGAAGGGAATCCTCTTCAACGAACCATCCCTTGCCGATACGACGACAGGAAAGTTTTCCACTTCGACAAAGCTGTCCGATGTAGTCGGAGGCATATCCGGTTTTCTTCGCGGCTTGCCGAGAAGTGATGAATTTTTTCCCGTCAAGAATCAGTGGGGAGTTCATAAAATGTGGATGCGATTATTATACGGAGCGACACCCGAGAACCGATAGAATATGTGGATAACTAACCGCATCTTGGCGTTCCGAGATTGCTGTTTGCCGTCAAAAACTCACTCAAAAAAGCCGGCCAACCGTGTCAAAATCTTGCCCCAGTGGCGGCCTTGTCATTCGAACTCTTTGAACGAAAATAGCGGACCGCCTAAAACGAGGTGAAACGTTCTGGAACTAATCGGCGGGTCTCTGATTTTTCAAAGAGCATTTTGTAGAGCCATAAATTATTTTGGCAAAAAATTGTACCCGCGATGTTTCATAGTCAAAATTTTTTGCACCTTTTTCTGTGAAACGGCCAGGAACTCCGAGATGTGAGCCATATGAGCCTGATATCGGATATCCGCGGTGACAAACATGAGGCATTATATTTTGCGCTATTTTTATGTGTTTCACTGTCCGATTTCCACTCTTTTGCCCAGACCGACTGCCCTCTCACTCCCCTTTCTGACACAATTTTCTCCATTTTGCTTTCTCTTTTAGAGCCTCTTTTCTCACCACTGGAAACGAGGTGCGGTCATTTAGCCTGAATGCTTTACGTATGCAAAAAAAGTGTGCTTGACAGCTTTTGGCAAAAACCGAGAATCGCGCCCTTTTTTCCCCTTTTCCCTCCCTCTCTGCCGCGCCAATTTCACCTACACCGCGCGTAAATGACACGACCCGATGTGGTACTCGCAGGTGTTACTGGTGCCCTGCATACTAGGCTTTTGCTCCACTATATTTGGTGACACCTTATGCACGCACAACTTTTGCACGCGTATGTGTACTAGCGCTACATCCGATTTCAAACAGGTTTAACCTCACGTCGGGAAAAAGGTTGAACCTGTCCCCCCTTTTTTCTTGCCATCACTTTTTTTCTTTTTTGCACCTACTTTTTTTCTGCTTACTTTTTACTCATTTCCGGTTTCATTACGCATCTCTGATTTAGCAATAGTGTGCTATAGCATACTTTTGCTAAATGATGACGGCAGTGACGGTTGTCGTGTACCGATAACAGCGACCGCTGTTATCGGTACATCCGATTTCGAACAGGTTCAACCTCACGTCGGGAAAGAGGTTGAACCTGTTTTTCGGTCATCTCTCTTCCTCTCTTTTCTCTTCCCCTTTTTTGTTTCCCTTTCCCATTCTTTTCTTTTTCCCTTTCCCTCTTTTTTCTCCCTTTTTTCCCCCTCTTTTTTTCTACCCCATTTCGCTTTTTTCTCCCTCTTTATTTCACGTTCTTTTTCTGGTACCTTTCACACTTCTCTACTTTTTTTATTCCTCCCTTTTTTCTTTTTCTTTTTGCTTCTCCCTTTTTTTCTTCCCTCTTTTTCTTTTCCCCTCTCCCCCATCTTTCTCCCCATCTCCCACACCCTCCCACAATTCCAGCTTTTATTTACGGCCGTAAATAAAAGCTGTGATTGAGGTGCAACGTGTTATACTGTACTTACTACTTACTGACCACTACCGATTTCTTTTGTCCGCCACATCGTCCTGACACCGTACCCTGAGATAAAAAGAATGGGCACGTACACGTTATGAGAAACATAAAAGCGCGTCTCGCGCAAAAACAAAAGCGAGTGGGAGCGATGCAACAAAAATTACTTTTGCTTCTTGCGGGTGGCGTCGCACTTTCCTCTGCCCGCACACCGAACGCGCAGTGGGAGATCATTCAAGAAATGGGAAGGGAGTGGAAAGCGGTTGACCATCAGAGAATGAGTCGCGCCATCACCTCACTCTACGAATCTAAGTTGATTGATGCGAAGCGAAATGACGATGGCACCTTCTCACTCACCCTTGGTGAGGATGGACGGAAGCGTGTACTGACCTATAACCTCACGCGGATGAAGATTGCCAGACCGAAAAAGTGGGACAAATTGTGGCGTTTGGTAAGTTTTGACATTCCCGAGGATGAGCGAGAGGTTCGCGATTCCCTGCGCGGACACCTGCTCCGTCTCGGCTTTTATGAAATGCACCAGTCATTTTTTGTCCATGCCTTTGACTGCAAAGATGAGCTTACCTACGTTGTGGAGCTGTATGACGTGCAAAAATACGTTCGGTTCATAACTGCCATAGAAATAGATACCGCGCCCGAGCTTTGCACATTCTTTGGTATTCACGACGCTGGCCACGCTAAACGACTTCATTAGCCGAAAAGAGCCCTCGGGCGTGCCATTAAGGAGTACCTAGCCTGCTAGAGCCCCTATAGAGGGTCTAAACAGACCTTTGTTACGTCACAGAATGGTCGCCATATGGATATTACCCTCGTATTATGCAAAGATACCTCTAAAAGCCTCATAAAGTTTAAGAGCGACACCACAGGGCGTTAGACCCTGTGGGTCGCACCGAGACCCTGCGCGGAGCGCAGGGTGTTTTTCGTACGTTCGTATCTTGTTCGTAAGTTCGTATTCTCATAAAACGTCTCGGAATGCCGTAGACAAAAGCGCCGTTTGAAGAAATCTTCAAACGGCGCTTTTTTTGATATTCTCTGCGGTTATCGCTTCTTGGTCTTCTCTTCCTCCTTTTTGAAGGGAAAGCCGAGGTAGTCAAGGTAGGCTTTTGCTTCTTTTTGGGTCTTAGCGGTGGTGACGACGGTGATAGCGAGACCGAATACATCGCGAAGGTCTTCATCAACGGCTTCGGGGAAAATGGTGTGCTCCTTGATGCCGATGGTGATGTTGCCGATTTCATCAATCGCATTCGCCGAGATACCGCGGAAGTCTTTGGTGCGAGGAAGGGCGATATTGAGGAGTTTGTCCAAAAAGGCGTACATACGCGGACCGCGCAGTGTTACCTGCTCCCCTACCGTGTCGCCGGTTCGGGTCTTGTAGGTCGCGATGGATTTCTTGGCTCCGCGCTTCGCCGGCTTCTGTCCGGTGAGTTTCGCCAAGCGGTCTTCCACCACCTCAATCTTCTTTTTGTCCTTAAATGAACCCACGCCAACATTCACAACCGCTTTCTGAAGTCGTGGAACCTGCATCACGTTCACGTACCCCATTTTCTCTTTGAGGGCACTGTAAGCGTCTTTTTGTTTTTCTTTGAGTGTTTTCATATCTAGAAGCTTTCTAGCTTGTTAGCTGATTAGCTTTTTAGTCTAATAAGCTAGAAAGCTAGGTAGCTAATAAGCTAAATCTCTTTTCCTGTCTTTCGGCTTACCCTAATCCATTTCTCACCGACCTTCTTCTGTCCGGTTTTCACCGGCTTTCCGCCCTCCACGAGAGCGACGTTTGAAGCATTCATCGGCATCGCCTTCTCCACAACCTGACCTTTTTGCCCCGCCTTACGTGGCTTTTGGTGACGCTTCATGAGGTTGAGTCCTTCGATGAGCACCAAATTTCGGTCGGCAAAGACACGGGCGATCTGCCCTTTCTTTCCTTTCTCGGAACCCGAGATGACGATGACGTTGTCTCCTTTATGTATACTCATACGCTGAACTGAAACTGAACGAAGCCTACGCGGAACTAAATCTGAACCTTGGGAAGAAGAGTTTTTCTCGTTCCGTGTTCCTAGTCCGTGTCGGTTCCGTGCCTTTTAAACGACTTCCGCTGCCTTAGAGGTAATGCTGTGGAAACCAAACTCGGAAAGCTCTCGGGGAATAGGACCGAAGACACGTCCGGCAAGCGGTTCCATCTTTCCCTTTTCAAGAATAACGACGGCGTTCTCGTCAAAACGGATATAGGAACCGTCCTTGCGACGAAATGGCTTGCGCTGACGGACAACGACCGCCTGAAGCACATCCTTCTTCTTGACCGCCTTGCGGGGCTCGGCCTTCTGCACGGAAAGCACCACAATCTCCCCTATTTCGGCGTAGCGTTTCTTTGAACCACCGAGCACCTTGAAAATGCGTCCGATTTTTCCTCCGGAGTTATCTGCGATTTTGACGATGGCTCTGGGCTGCAGCATAGTTATAAGTTATTAGTTTTAAGTTCTAAGTTTCTGACTGACAACTGTTAACTTACAACTTTAAACTTCTTGTCCTTAGACAGAGGGCGACATTCAATAATGCTGACCTTCTCACCCTCCACCTTGGTGTTTCCGGCGTCATGAGCCTTGATACGGGTGGTGTGACTCATGTACTTGCGGTACTTCGGGTGCGGTACAAAGCGGTTCACCTCAACCACAATCGTGTCCTTCATTTTGGTGGACACGACCTTGCCGGTGAAGATTCTTGCTTTTGATTTTTGGGTTTCGGTGGTCATACACTTACAATTTCTAATTCACCTAATTGTCTAATTTCCAATAAAAGGCCAAAGTTCAAATTCATTAGTTCCTTAGAAATTTTATTAGGTAATTAGATGAATTAGAAATTAGGTAATTTTTTGCTTAATCTCCGTTAACATTCGCGCGATATCTCTTCGTAAATTCTTGCCTTCCTTTACGTTCTTGGTCTTACTCCCGGCCGTGGCGAACCTAAAAGCCTGGAGCTTTTCCTTATTGTCCGAGACCTGTCGGCGGAGCTCTTCGGTTGTTTTTGTCTTGAAATCCATTGTAGCTGACTAGCTTATTAGCTTTCTAGCTTTTTAGCAAGAGGATTTTCCTAACAAGCTAATCAGCTAACAAGCTTCCTCTTACCTGGCTATAACCTTGCTTTTAACCGGAAGTTTCGTGCCTGCCTTGCGGAGCGCCTCAATCGCAATAGCCGAATCAATACCATCAACTTCAAAAATGACTCGTCCCGCCCGTACTTCAAAACAGTAGCCTTGCGGGTCACCCTTTCCCTTACCCATACCCACTTCCGCTGGCTTACCTGTGTAGGGCATATCGGGAAAAATACGAATCCATACCTTTCCGGCCTTACCCGCGCTTCGTGCAAGCACCTTTCGAGCAGCCTCAATCTGGTTTGAACGAATGCGTCCTCCGGAAAAAGCTTTGAGTCCGTATGAACCAAAGGAAACTTCCGTACCACGGGTTTCAACCTGCGGTTTCTTCGGGTTGTGGCGCATCGTGTGCCACTTTCGGAATTTAACTTTTTTGGGAAACATCATAAATTTACAGTTAACCTTTGACATCTGACCTTTGACTCTAAGTCAATTGTCACTTGTCAGTGGTCAATGGTTATTTTTTCGGAGAAGTACTCTTCTCAGAAAAAATTTCACCTTTGTAGACCCACACCTTGATACCGATATCGCCGTAAGTCATATGGGCCCGTTCACGAGCGTAGTCAATGTCGGCGCGCAGTGTTTGAAGCGGAATGCGTCCCTTCTTGAGTTCTTCGGTGCGCGCCATTTCCGCACCACCGAGGCGTCCTCCAAGATACACACGAACTCCTTTCACGTCGCGGTTCGCCATCACTTTATCAATCGTCTGCTTCATCACACGTCTGAACGGAAGGCGCTTTTCAAGACCTTCGGCAATCATATGCGCAACGATGGCTGCGTTTGATTCGGGAGAACGTACCTCTTCAATATCAAGCTTGAGGTTCTCAAAACCGGAGAGTGCGTTCTTTCTGGCAAACTTCAAAAGCTCGTTCTTAAGCTTGACCGCTCCTTCCCCACTCTTACCGATGAGCATACCCGGGCGGGACGTGCGGATGATGATGCGGAATAGCTTCGGACCGCGTTCAATGGCAACGTCGGCAACATACATACCACGCAGACGCTTTACCAAAAGCTCGCGAACGAGAATATCTCCCTTCAAAAGCTTCTGATACTCGCCTTTCACGCCGAACCAGCGGGACTTCCAGTCCTTAATGATGCCGAGACGATGTGCGTATGGATGAACTATGTGTGACATAGGGGTAAATAATCAATAACCAAGAAACAATAACCAAATCTATTTTGCTTTCTTTTTTGGTGTTTGGTGTTTGGTGTTTGGTGTTTCCTTCTCTGCAAGAAGAAGGGTGACTTTCGACGTGCGCTTCAATATCTGGTAGGCAGAACCGTGCGCGCGAGGCATTGAGCGTTTGAGCACTATTCCTCCATCCACACGAAAATCCTTAATGATGAGCGCACCGGTATCGGTCACCTTTTCATTTTCCTTGGCGTTCGCAATAGCACTGGCAAGAAGTTTCTGGAGCGGTACGGTGGCAACCTTCGGCATAAGAGAAAGCATCGTTTGCGCTTCCGCTACCGTCTTTCCGCGCACGGCGCGAGCCACAAGACGCATCTTGCGAGGTGACTGACGATAGTTGTTTAATATAGCTCTCATAGTAATTTCGAATCTCAAATACCTAATTTCGAAAAATATCTAATACTTAAATATTCAATATTAAAAGTTTCTTCATTTTCGATATTCGAGATTAGATATTCGATATTATTTTTTTGCTTCTGCCCCCGCGGTCTTTGCGGTTGCCGTTGCGGCGATTTCAGCCTCTTTCTTCTTCATTTCAAGCTCTTTCTGCATCTTACCTCCGTGCTTTACGAACTTGCGGGTAAGGGAGAACTCACCAAGCCTATGTCCCACCATATCCTCATTCACGAGCACTTCCGGGAAATCCTTGCCATTGTGTACCAAAAACTTGAAACCCACCATCTCGGGAGTAATGGCGCAGGCGCGTGACCATGTCTTAATAGGAGCGGCCGATTCCGGTCGTTTTCCGGCGAGTTTCTTTACGACTCGCTGGTCAATATAAGGTCCCTTCTTGAGTGATCGGGTCATGAATGATTTTGCTCGCGAGTGGCGAGCGATTGCAAAATCTTCACCCCGTTAAAACCCGCGAGGCGGGCGCCCTAAAAAGGGCGATTTAACGGGGTTACGAAAAGCATAGTCGCTTCGCTCGTTGTTTTTCAGTAAAAAACCGCCGATTGGCGTTTCGCAATACTAACAGGAATAAGGGTAAAAAGTCAAACAAATGAAAAAGGAGCCCTTTCGGGTTCCTTTCTGCTACCATCCTCGAGGGCGCGGCTAGTACTGCCGAAACCAGACTGGAGGGTCGGTGGGCATATCACCGCCTTCGCGCCAGACGAGATACCGTGGGGGAAGGTGTACCAAAAGCCGGGAAATCCGTTTCGCAGTCTCCATGGCTTCGTTTGGGGGAGGTGGAGGTTTAGGCGGTGAAAAGAGCGAACGGAATCGGTGAAGTAGGAGTAATAGTGCTTTCATAGGTATCGCTTTCAGAAATAGTATACACCCAAAATAGACCAAACTCCGATAGTAATCCTCCAGGCAGCTAACCTTTCTCTACTGAAACGAAAAGCCGCCCCACTCTGAGGGCGGCATTTTTTTGTCTTATGCTTTCTTGCCAACTTTGCGGCGAGAGATGATGAAGACGTTTGAATATTTTTTGGGAGTGCGTGTTTTCTGTCCCTTGCCTGACGGCTTGCCCCAACGAGTCTTGGCTCGTCTTAGTCCTCGTCCTTGGCGTCCTTCACCTCCACCGTACGGGTGGTCAGGCGGGTTTTGGGCTCCACCACGAACGGTCGGGCGAATGCCGAGCCAGCGGGAGCGTCCTGCTTTACCAATGGACACGAGATGGTTCTCTTCGTTGGATACCATACCGATGGTTGCCCAGGCAGTATTGATGACCTTACGCACTTCGGTAGAAGGAAGCTCAATAAACGTGTAGGGACCTTCCTGTGCCTTTACCTTTGCCGAGTTTCCGGCGGAGCGAGCCAAGAGAGCGGGGCCGTTCGGTTTAAGAGACACGTTATACACAAACGTATCTACAGGAATCGCGCGAAGCGGAAGGCGGTTTGCCGGAAGTACCGGTGCTTTCTCCGATACCATAAAGGTATCACCCACCTTCACACTCTGTGGAAGAAGTACATAGCGCTTCTCGCCGTCGGCGTATACCGCGAGACCAATGAATCCACTTCGGTTCGGGTCATACTCAACGCTTGCAATCTTCGCCGGAATATCAAATTTGTTGTACACAAAATCAACGTCGCGAAACATTCTCTTGTGTCCCCCACCCTGATGACGAACCGTGATGCGTCCGTAGTTGTTGCGCCCCGCGTCGCGCTTTCCTCCCGATACCAGCGCTTTGTGCGGATGGTTCGTCGTCAAAAAATCTCGGTAGTTGATGCCGGTCATACTGCGACGTGATTTAGATGTAGGTTTGTAAGTCTTCATAGCTTTTTAGCTGTTTAGCTTACTAGCTTACTAGCTTTCGGAAAGATTTTTCTTTCTAAGAAGCTAATCAGCTAACAAGCTAGGAAGCTGTTAAACGAGTTCTATTTTCTCTCCCTTAGTGAGATACACGTATGCTTTCTTTCCCCCTTTTCGGAAGCCCGGTCGGCCCTTTACGGTAATGCTCTTCTTCGGGATGGCGACAATCGTTACCTTCATCGGGTGTACCTTGTACATAGTGGCAACAGCCTTCGCAATATCGCGTTTGTTCGCACCGGTCGCTACCTGAAACACATAGGCTCCTTTCTCCGCGGAAGCTGACGCCTTCTCGGTGATGTGCGGGCGAACAAGTACGCCAGGGTGTGAGGACTGTACCGTTTTTGTTCCGGTCGGGAGAGTAGCCTTCTTCATCGTCTCCTTTTTGGGAGCCGGTGTCGCCTCGGTATTCTTTTTTCGTAGGTTAAGTAATGACATAGTAGCTTTTTAGCTGTTTAGCTTGCTAGCTTCTTAGGCTAACAAGCTAGGAAGCTAGCTCCTAGTAAGCTGTTTCAAAGATTCTTCCGGATTTGCGATAACGATATATTTGTAGGTCAGCACATCAAGCAGGTTAAGATTGCGTGCTTCTCCCACGGAAAGGTTACCGAAGTTCTGGAAACTCTTTTCTACGTGTTTGTCCTTGCCGGGAAGTGCAATAAAAGCGGCGTTCTTGCTCTTCGCGATAGAGGCGTAGCCCTTAATCTTGGAGAGACTCATGAGCACGTCCTTAGCATCTTTGCTCTTAATCTCAGGCATCACCAACCCATTGAGGAGCAGGATTTCACCTTCTTTGAGTTTTTTGGAGAGCGCGATATAAAGCGCCTTCTTCTTGAGCTCACGGTTGATTTTGCGGTCGTAGTTCTTGTCATTTCGAGGTCCGTGCGCGACACCACCACCCACCCAAATCGGTGAGCGAGTAGAACCATGACGAGCGCGTCCCGTCCCTTTCTGCTTCCAGGGCTTCTTACCACCACCGGAAACTTCACCACGAGTCTTGGTGTGGGCGCTTCCCTGACGGCGATTGGAAAGCATGGACTGGGACACCTGATGTACGATGTCGGGGTTCCAGCTTACGCCAAAGACGCTCTCGGGAAGTGTCATCTTCCCTGTCTCCTTACCGTCCTGATTGTAAATAATGGATTCCATATGGTGATGAATTATGAAGTATGAATAATGAATTATGAAAAATCAGAATATCGTGATGAATAATCCTAATTCCTACTTCATACTTCTTACTTCTACGACGGTACCCCGTCGTCCCGGTACCGCTCCCTCTATCAAAATAATATGCTCGTCGGGAATGATATCCACAACACGCAGGTTGGTAACCGTTACTCGGTCGCCTCCCATTCGTCCGGCCATACGCATACCCTTGGCTACACGACCTCCGGCACGTGCAGCTCCACCAATGGCTCCTGGCTCGCGTTCGCTGTGTTTCTGACCGTGGGTTCGGCTCCCTCCGTGAAATCCGTGTCGCTTCACCCCACCCTGGAATCCTCGTCCTTTTGAAATACCGCTCACGGTGACAAACTCTCCCTTCTGGAAAATGTCTACACCAATCTTGTCGCCTACATTGTGTGTTGGAGCCCCTCCATTAGCAGTCGGGGTAAACCGCCACTCACGAAGCCCCGCGAAGCTTCCAAGATCCTTGACATGGCCCTTCATCGGCTTGCTGACGTTCTTTGCCTTGCGGGTACCATAGCCGAGCTGGACGGCGTTGTAGCCATCCTTTTCAACAGTACGAAGATGGGTCACGACGTTCGGCGTTACCGATACGACGGTAACCGGACGAACAGCTCCTGTTTCGTCCCATACCTGCGTCATATTCACTTTTGTGCCGAGGATAAATTTACTCATATAGTGAGTGAACACGGCCTTAGCCGGCGGTTCCGATACATCAATAACATCCGTTCTGGGGTTGTGGCAGAAAGACTATCAGAGGATGGAAAAAAAGTCAAAACTTGTACAGCTGAATGTCATAGTTATTTCTTCTTATTCATCCACAGGCTACGAGAAATACTCGCCTGTTTCAAAAGTCGTCGAAGCAAATCCGGACGAATATCGCCATCATGAGGATTGGGAATGGTAACGGTGAGTGTCCCTTTCGCCATGTAGGGATGTCAGCCTTCTTGATACGGCCCGTCAAAACCGAGTTCTCTCATTCTCTCTACGAATACCCGCCACGAAACTGGGGAGAGTTTAGGCATAGTCCCTTACACGAATCGCGAAGCTTGGAATCTTGAAATTCGGTATGGGAAGATTTCGGCGAAGTCGGAAAATAATCCAGCCTTCAAGCGTGCTCGCGAGGTTTTTTCGACATTCATCTTTTGATTTTCCTGTTGCCCACACGCCACGGAGCGCTTTGATTTCAGCATAAACCAGCTTCCCGCTATCAATGCGCTCGTATTTGGCCTTCTTGAGATAGGTTAAGAGATAATCTTGAAGCATACAGCCATAGTAGCACGAACGTACACAAACGAAAAACCACAGAGGTGGATGACCGTACGCAAGGAGCATTGACACGAATATAGCAATTTTGCTATACTTGGTTTGGTGCGGGATAAGGGGTAAACTGGTGTGATGGAAAACCTATATTGTGCGAACTATTCTGACTCGGTGACCAGCTTTCTGAAGGAACTATCTGCAAATGACAGAACGAAGATACTGTCAGGGGTGAGTAAGATGGAACAGGGAGCCTTTCATTCTGTGTATATCAAGACGCTCCGAGGACCGATTAAGGAACTGATTGTAAAACAATACCGCATGATTTTCTTTACCCAGGGATACATTATCTACTTTGTCCGCGTCTTTAGGAAAAAGAGCAGAAAAACACCTCGGAAAGAAATAGAATACGCAGAGCGAATTTATAAACTAATTACAAAGGTATGCGGGACATCAAAAAACATCTGAAAGAGCTAAGAAAAAAAGGTCTTATCTTCTATACGCATGAGGAGCTTCTGAAGAAAGAGATGAAGTCAAAAGTATTTCGTAAGGCATATGAAGCGGAAATGGCCCGGTTGAATCTTGTACAACAGATTCGGGAGCTGCGACTCACAAAAAAGCTAACGCAAAAAACCGTAGCGAAGCGCGCCCATATGCCCCAGTCGGTGGTGGCGCGCCTTGAAAGTGGCGAGCATAGCTTTTCGCTTGATACGCTCCAGCGTATTGCCTATGTCTACGGTAAGAAGGTGGAGCTGGTGTAAACCACCCACACCCGCACGAAAAACCGCCCCGTAGAGGGCGGTTTTTTATTCGTGTCATTCGCTCTTCTATTCGTTGATTCGTGTCGTGTTACAACATTTTGACGTCTATGGTAACTCCTGAAGGAAGCGAGAGATTGGTGAGGGCTTCAATGAGTTTCGGTGACGGATTAACGATATCAATCAAACGCTTATGCACTCTCATCTCAAACTGTTCTCGCGCATTTTTGTAGATGAAAGAAGAGCGATTGACCGTGTATTTCTTGATTTCGGTTGGGAGCGGAATCGGACCCAAAACCTCGGCGTCAAAGCGAAAGGCAACGTCAAGAATCTGCTTGATGGACGCGTCCAGTATCTTGTGCTCGTAGGCACGGACACGGATGCGGAGCTTCGGCACCGCGTCAGCCTTTGAAGCTTTCTTGGCGCGAGGCGCTCGTTTCGTAGCGGGCTTTGCGGTCTTTTCGGTTGTTGGTTTGGTTGCCATAGATGGATTAAATCCTAAATTCTAATATCTAAACTCTAAACAAATCACAAAAATCAAATCCAAAATTTTTCTGCGTTTGGTGTTTATAATTTAAGGTTTGTTTAGGTTTTAGGATTTCGTATTTAGAATTTGAAATAGTTGCTATGCAACTATTTTAGTCACCACTCCGGCGCCGACCGTCTTGCCTCCTTCACGGATAGCAAAGCGCATCTTCTCTTCAAGCGCGACTGGGGCGACGAGCTTCACTTTGAACTGGATGGTGTCTCCGGGCATAACCATTTCGGTTTTCTCGGGGAGGGTCACTTCTCCGGTCACGTCGGTAGTGCGAATGTAGAACTGGGGCTTGTAGCCGGCGAAGAATGGCGTGTGACGGCCTCCTTCCTCCTTCTTCAAGATGTACACTTCAGACTCAAAATCGGTGTGAGGGAGCGTCGTACCGGGCTTCGCGATAACCTGACCGCGGTGCACGTCTTCTTTCTTCGTACCTCGGAGAAGTACTCCGGCGTTGTCACCGGCCATACCTTCCTGGAGGTTCTTGTTGAACATTTCAATACCGGTGATGGTCGTCTTAACCGTCGGCTTGAGACCGATGATTTCAACTTCTTCACCGACCTTCACCTTTCCGCGTTCAATACGACCGGTTACGACGGTTCCTCGTCCTTCAATGGAGAAGATGTCTTCAATCGGCATAAGGAACGGCTTGTCAATTTCGCGAGTCGGAATCGGAATGTAGGAGTCAAGCGCGGCGAGGAGCGCTTCAATCGACTTCACGCCTTCGGCATCACCTTCAAGACCCTTCAAGGCTGAACCCTTGATAATCGGGGCTTCCTTTCCGTCAAAACCGTACTTCGTGAGAAGTTCTCGGATTTCCTCTTCAACGAGGTCAAGGAGGTCTTTGTCCGCGACGAGGTCAACCTTGTTGAGGAAGACGACAATCTTCGGTACACCGACCTGCTTGGCGAGGAGGATGTGCTCTCGTGTTTGAGGCATCGGACCGTCAACAGCGGATACGACAAGAATCGCACCGTCCATTTGAGCGGCACCGGTAATCATGTTCTTCACGTAGTCGGCGTGTCCGGGACAGTCAACGTGCGCGTAGTGACGATTCTCGGTTGAGTACTCAACGTGAGAAATCGCGATGGTGATAATTTTTGACGGGTCACGGCGACCTTCCTTTTCGGAGGCCTTCGCTACCTGGTCATAGGAGATGGGCTTCGCCAATCCCTTCTTTGCCTGCACTGCGGTAATAGCCGCCGTGAGGGTGGTCTTGCCGTGGTCAACGTGACCGATGGTTCCAACGTTGACGTGTGGCTTATCTCGTTTGAATTCTTCTGCCATACTTGTAGTACCTTTGTTGCGTAAACGCGAGAACGTTCCTTGCGCAAAAAAGCTACGAATTAATAACTAATAAATTGATAACTAACCAAATGCCATTGCGCGTACGCAATGAAATCCCCCATAGACACGGGGAAAACGCATGTCTGGATATACTAGCAAAGAGGCTCTAAATATGCAACGAGTCCATTTCCCGCCTTTTTTCTCGGTATCTCTTAGCGCTCAACCTCGAAAAGCCTCAAGTGCCGGTAGGCTTCAAAAAGTGCCCCGAGCTCCAGTTTCCCGCCCCAAAAAGAGACACGGAGAGGGTCGGTGACCACCAAAAGATAGTCCAGGGTGGATTCCAGCCCTCCGCTGTCCTTTGCAGTGACAAAGACGTGATACATTCCGGGAACAGCAAAGGTGTGTGCAAAGAGAGCAGTGGCGACGGCGCCCACTCGAGGAGCAACAGCGGTGCTACTCGTAGCCGTGGTGCCGTCGCCGAAGTTTATGGTAAGTGTCAGCACGGCATCGTCGGGGTCGGAAGCGGTCACCCTCCACACCTGACTCTTGTTTGCCTGTACCGGAAGAGGTGCCTCAACCAAGGGGATGAACGGCGTTTTGTTTTGAGCACGAAGCAGTACCGTTACACTGTCTGAAGCACTCTTGGCGTTCCCTTCCCCAAAACATTGGATAGAGTAGGTGGTGCTTGCGACACTACCCAAGATTCGGGTAGCCGAGCCATTGGGTGGGAGGTAGGCATTTTCAAAAAGACATCGCCCTCCATTCGACGTCCAGGAAAGTGTCACCGTTCCGTACGGAACCGCCATGACCGTATCGTTGTGGTTGTTCGCGACAAGGTCAACCGATACCGCAGGCGCCAAACAACCCGAAAACTCCTTTCGTGTCTCAAGAAGATATTGTGTCATCTCAACGACATCCGAGGCGCTTATAATGCCGTTCACGTTGACATCACCGCGGGTAAACTCATCGGGGGTTACGCGCGAAGGATTTGCGCCAAAGTCCTTGATGCGTTCTATGTCGTCCGTGGTAATGCTTCCATCACTGTCCGCGTCACCCAGCGAGCCACAGGCAAGAGCGCGCGTGAGTCCCGGACCTGCTTTAAGTATGGTAAAGAACGCGTCACTGGTGTCACTCAACGTCTTATATGGTATCCGTACCCTTACTTTGTAACGTCCTCCGGGAAACGTTTTCAAAATATGCCACGCGTACGAACGCGCCAAAGAAGGCACCGTGGAGGTGGGGAGCGCGATGGAAACACCTTTTTCGTCAACAATGTCCACCGTAAAACCTTCGCGCGCAAGCGGTACGTTTTCCGCGAGCCACATAATGGTTCTTCCTTCACCGGGTTCCCACACTTCGTCGCCATTCGGGGAAAGTATCTGTATGGTGGAAACTCTCGTTGGCGTCTCCGTCACGAGCGGTTGCACTACCCGAGGAGAAACAGCGGGTACTTCTGTACCTGTCTTTGGTGCAACAGGCTGTTTGACGGTCGTAGCTGCTCCGCCTTTTACGTCGGGCAGGGCGCCTTTTATGTTTACCTTGATTGAAGCAACCTTGGAAACTCCTGTTCTACTTGTGCAGGTGACACTGAAGGTTTGTGACTTAGTCGCACTTTGAAGTTCAGCGCCGGTACTACGGAGTCTATAGTTTGCCCAGTTCCCCTTGCACTCTTTGGCCCCCGAAGCAGTCCAGGCAAGAGTGAGCTGACTATTTTTTGCGACCGTAAGGGACCTCGGTAACCGGTTGATGGTAAACGAGAGCGAGAATGGAGTTGTCGTAGCAGTCGCCCCTTCCGCAAACACCGAGTTACTCAACGCAAAGAGCGCGAGCAGTAACAGAAGTCGAAAGATGTGTATGGTTTTATGCAAAGTATGCTTGTGGCGATGTTATCGTGTGTCCATATCTCTACCACAAAGAGGGAATCCGTATCCTCTAGAATACTCCGCTCTGCACCTCTTTGGAATACCAGTAAGAGCCTGCTCATAATCTAACCGCAGTATACAGCCTAAAACATAGCTTGCTTGCCGAAATATCCAAAATTCTGCTGCAAATCGCGTCTTTCTCGTCAGCGTATCACCACAAGAGTACTTCCAGTTTCTAATCGCTTCGCTCAAGAAACATAGGTCGCTCGAATAGCTTGCTCAAAATCTCCGATTTTTACCACACGGGCACTTCTGTTTTTGTAAACAAAAACAAGTCGCACAACGAATTTTGAACATTTCATGGAGGCTTAGATTATGAACAGGCTCTAAAAAACTCCCCCGACTTTTTGTCGGGGGAGTTTTGTAAGACGTATGATTATTTTCGTGACTCAATAATGGTCTGGGCAACGTTGGGGGGAACGGCCTCGTAGTGGTCAAATTCCATGGTGAAGCTGGCACGTCCTTCGGACATTGAGCGGAGCGTAGTGATATAGCCGAACATTTCGGCGAGCGGACATTTGGCGTCCACCACCTTATTGAGTCCTCGCTCGGAGACATTTTCAACCTGCCCGCGCTTACTGGCGAGGTGACCGGTGACATCACCGAGGAATTTGTCCGGGGTCACCACCTCAACCTTCATAATCGGTTCAAGGATAACGGCACGCGCCCGTCTACAGGCTTCCTGTACTGCTTGTGAACCGGCTATCTTGAAGGCGATTTCGGACGAGTCGACATCGTGCGAAGAACCGAAGATGAGCTCGACGGAGACATCCACGAGCTGGAAACCGGCGACGACACCACGCTCAAGACCTTCCTTTACGCCTTTTTCAACAGCAGGGATAAATTCAATCGGAATAACACCTCCCTTAATGGAATCGATAAATTCAAAGTGATCGTAGCGACTGACGTTCTTTTTGACCTTTGCCTCGGGGTCAATCGGTTGCATCGGCCTGACCGATACCTTAACGTGGCCGTACTGTCCGCGACCACCGGTCTGCTTGATGTGTTTGTATTCAGCCTCCGCTTCACCTTGAATGGTTTCTCGGTACGCCACCTGTGGCTTACCGACGTTCGCTTCAACGCTGAATTCGCGCTTCATACGGTCCACCATAATTTCAAGCTGGAGTTCACCCATACCCATGATGACGGTCTCCCCCGTTTCCTGGTCTGACTTAATCTTAAACGTCGGGTCTTCATCCGCGAGACGTTTGAGCGCAAAACCCATTTTCTCCTGGTCGGCCTTGGTCTTTGGTTCAATACGAAGCGAGATAACCGGGTCGGCGAATTTGATGGCTTCAAGGACCACGGGATTCACTTCGTCACAGAGTGTGTGCGAGGTGCGGGCATCCTTAAGACCTACCGCGGCGGCGATTTCTCCCGCAAACACCTGCTTTACCTCTTCACGTTTGTCGGCTTGGAGGCGGACGATACGGGAAAGACGCTCACGACTTCCTGTCGTTGAGTTGTAGACGTATGAACCGGCTTCCACGGACCCCGAGTACACACGGAAGAAGGCGAGCTGTCCCACAAACGGATCAGTCTGGAGCTTGAACACCAGCGCGGAAAACGGCTCCTCATCCGAAGCGTGACGCTCCACCGGAAGTCCGCTCTTCACCTCAATGGCGCGCGTCGCCGGCATATCAAGCGGGGACGGAAGATAGTCAATAACCGCATCAAGCACGAGTTGCACGCCCTTGTTCTTGAGCGCTGAACCGCAAAAAACCGGAAAGATTTTGTTCGCGATAACCGCCTTGCGAAGTGTCGCTTTGAGCACGTCAATCGAGGGCTCCTTCCCTTCCAGGTACTGGCTCATCAGCGCGTCGTCCTGCTCCACGATTTTCTCTACGAGAAGCGCGCGGTATTTTTTTGCCTCCTCCACATAGTCAGCGGGGATTTCTATTTCATTCACCTCAATACCCTTCTCACCGGTAAAGTCGTAGGCCTTCATTTTGAGTAGGTCCACGACCGAAGTAAAGTTTTCCTCAAGCCCAACAGGAATCTGCATGCGAACGGCGCTCCGATTAAGTCGGTCAAGAATAGAAGCGTAGGACTTCTCAAACGACGCACCCATGCGGTCAAGTTTGTTGATAAAACAAATACGCGGAACCTCACCTTCATCGGCATAACGCCAGTTGGTCTCCGACTGCGGTTCCACGCCAGCGACGCCGTCAAAAACCACCACCGCGCCATCAAGCACACGAAGAGAGCGCTTCACCTCTACGGTAAAGTCAATGTGTCCGGGGGTGTCAATAATATTAAAACGATGCTTCAACGACACGTCCGTCTTCGGCATATGGGTCGGGTTCCAGAAACAGGTGATGGCCGCCGCGGTAATGGTGATACCGCGCTCTCTTTCCTGTTCCATCCAGTCGGTCACGGTTTCGCCTTCGTGCACCTCGCCGATTTTGTGAATCATGCCGGTATAGAAAAGGATGCGTTCACTGGTCGTGGTTTTACCGGCGTCAATATGAGCGATGATGCCGAAGTTACGAACTCGTTCTAAAGGATAATCTCTGTTCATATAAGTTGGTTAAATGATTCCGAAGCATGCCCCGTAGTAATTTTGTCTTCAAAATTTACTATGGGGTTACGGACTCGCTCTAGGGGGTAGTCGCGTTGCATAGAAAAACGCTGAACTGAAGCTGAACGAAGCCAGCGCGGAACTGAATCGGAATTAGTCGCAGACGGTTCGGTCTCGTTCCGTGTTCTTTCTTCCGTGTCTGTTCCGTGGTTAATAAAAAGAAAATGCCTTAACGGCACCGATTACAATAACGTATAGAGGACAAAAATGCAAAACTTGGTTAAAAACCAAATCGTCTTCGTAGTTGTTCATATATATCCTTGCGATGGGCAATAAGTAGGATGTCTACATAGGGAGGTGAAAGCTCAAAGGCGATTCTCCAATCACCGACACGCAACTTAAAAAGTCGGAGTAGTACTCCGTGAAGCGGTTCCCCGTAGAGAAGTGGATTTGAGGAAAGCTTTACTGCAATTGCCTTTTGGACACGATGCGCACTTACCGTATCAAGTGCGGGTATATCCTTACTCAAAACCACCGGATGGTATCGCAAAACCCAGTTCTTTTCATTTTCCTTTCCAGGCTTTTTCATGGCTCACAAACAGAGAACGACTGGTATGTGCTCGTTCGTTCGCAATTGCTCCCAGATAGACATCCTCTTCAAGATCAAGCGCGATACGCAAAAGCTCCGTCGCCTTGGTAGCCTTCGGCATGTTATCGCGACGAGAGAGTCCCGTGAGAGCCTTATCAATATCGCTCGACAAACTTATATTGAGTCTGTTTTTGGTGGTAGGCATAACATTAGAAGTGTATCAAAAGTGTATCACCTAAGTCAAGCAAAAGAAAAAGGACTCCCACGAAGGAATCCTTTCTCTTTCACTTGTGGACACCTGATACCTACAGACCTGTGTTAAATTATTTCTCTACATTTTCTGTATTTAGTATCTTTATCGGACCATTCCCAAGAAAAGATGCTAACTTTGGATTTTCCTTGATTATCTTAGCTTTAGTTTCTGCTGATAATTGCTCCATCCTCAAAGTGTAGTCATTTCCACTTTGTCTAAGAATGATCTTGTCCTTATCTGCACTTACTACTTCAAACGGATCCTCTGTTTTAAGAAAACTATTTTGTGTTTCGAGAGCTGCTATCAATGACACCCCCACAATCCCAACTTGAATTGGTAATTTATTCTCAACTATTAACTCAGTAAGATCAAGATCTTCACGATTTTCCATATTTTTTTGTTTATGCAGATTGGTAATACCAAAAGTATAGCCCCCCCCCCGACACAGGAGGTCAACCACGAAAAAAGCGGGCTACCCCGCTTCTTCTCTCCCCTAACAGCTAGAAGCTTCTTCAGTTACGACGCAAAATGAGCAAAGGCTTGCTCATTTTCTTCTTTCTTAAGCTCAATTTCCCCTTTTACTAAATCAAACTTCACGATAAATCGGTCGAAAAACCCATACTGCCCTAGGACACAGAAGCCATGGTTTGCGATATCGTAGGAAAAACCAATAGCGGTTTCATATTCAAGACCTCCAACCCCCAAAGTGAGCGTGTGAAAAAACACCTCTAATCCTTTACTTTCCTCAACACCACCAAACACTTCATGCACGCCCGCCCGAACATCTATACCTAAAAATTCTCCGATGGTTCCATCCACCATACAAAAATCAGCTCCGGAATCTACGAGCGCTCCATACCGGACCCGTTTATCCTTAAACGTCAGTTCGATCGGGATAACAGGTTTAGGGAGCGTGGGGCCGAAAATAGGAGAAGGTTCCGGTAGAGCAAATTTGAGATACTTGAACTTCATACACGAAATCCCCCGATATACGGAAGTATTCTCGTGGGAACGCGCATCATAATCGGGTCTGCATACCCGCTTTTCTGGGCTTTCCCAATTGCTTCTTTTAGGGTCTGTCCACTTCCGACTACGGTCTGCTCATCATCCAAAAGCGCGACCCAAAGTCCTTTATATTTTTTGCAGATGTTGGTCCAATCAATAGCTTTTGTCATGCTTTGTATTTTACCATACCGCGAGGAAAAACGGGAGGTAGTGGCGTGTTATTATTTAGCTTATGCAAAAGGTACCGAAACATGGAGATGGAAGCTTTTGGGCCTTCGTGCTTATCAACGGGCGACTGGCCGAGTTTGACTTTGAAATAATCAAAGGAAGATTTTATATGACGTACGGACACTGCTAGATAAAGCGGGGTGAATACAAGACCAAAAAGGAGCAGAGGTGGATTGATAAGGACACCGAAAAATACCGCTTCACCTATCCCGACAAAAAATATCGCAAAGTTGGAGAACGTACTCCGCTTCAGGTTAAACACTTTCGCATTTCCAAAAAAGAAAAGATGCTGTCTCTTGAAGAATTTAACGCAAGACTCAAAATCAAATAAGAAAAGAAACTGGCTCACCCTATTTCGGATGCGGACCGATGTAAGTCATAAGATAGATATCGCCCAGAATAAGGAAGTGAAAACGCCAATCTCCTGTTAAGCGCGCCTGCCACAAGTCGTCCGCCTCATCGTACTTTTTGGCGCGAAGAGATGGATGCCGAATATTTTTCAGAAGAAGTCTTGATTGCTTGATGTACGCGTCTTGTTTTTCTCGTGAAGCAGAGGCGAAGAGACGGTCAAAGCGAGAGGTGGTATCAATCTTCATATGAAAAGGACTATTTCATCACCCTATAGTTACGCACCACTTTTTTCAAATGTTTGACCAATGCTTTGTGAGTTTCAAATGGACCAGACGTCTTTCCTTCGCGGAAATCCGCAAGGGCCTCCGCAACTTCGCGGTCAAGGAGTGATTTTGGAGTGAGCGTGATGGTGCCTTTTTCATACCCCGCTTCAAGAAAATCCCCAACTTCAATACCTGCCGCCTTGCGCACCTTTGCGGGAATAACGATTTGATACTTACTTTTTACGTTGACGATAGACATACCCCCATCCTATACAACAAAAGTTGGAAAGTCAAACTTTCCAACTTTCTCTCCTGTAGGTACGGTCTAACAGAAAAAGGACTCCCACAAAGGAATCCTTTCTGATGAAAAGAGATGGTAGCCAGTTATTTCTCTCCATTTTCTGTATTTATAATCTTTATCGGACCGTTCGTAAGAAAAGAGGCGAGCTCCGGACTTTGTTTTATGAGGCTAGTCCTAACCTCTTCCGGTAACTCATCAATTTTTAAAATATATCTTTTTCCCTCTTGTCCAAGCGTTATGTCTGTTCTGGTTACATTTTCAATCTCAAATAGGCTTTCTGGATGTGGGGGGGTTCGCTTTGGGATTTACCAAACTCAGGATTCATCGCATGAAAAATCAATCCTGTGCCGAATCCTAGCAAACTTAGAGTACCCATCCTAGGTTCCAAAAAACCATCGGGCTTTTCTTTAAGTTTAATTTGTTCTCCCATATTTTTGTAGATTTTCTAGAACACCTAAAGTGTAGCCCCCTGATACAGGAAGTCAACTAAAAAAAGCGGGTCTCCCCGCTTCTTTAAACTTATACTCAATCCCTACAGATTAACCACATTCTTCATCCCTTTTCTTGCGTAATTCTTAAAGAGCACAAAAATACCACAGAGTAATGTACACACCCATGAAATTAACATGGCGCGACCAAACAATGGGCCAATCAATCCTAATTCATCTCCAAGAGAGAAAAACTCAGGTGAAAGGAGAACAAAAAAGACAAAAAAGAAAAAACTAAGGGAAGTCAAAGCGAGATATACACTAGAACTTCTCGACGACTCGGCAGTTGCTAGTTTACGATGTAAATACAAAGAAAATACTATGCCTCCGGATACAAATAAACTGACAAGAGAAATTCTGGTGAGGAGGAGCAGGCCGACCATCAATGCTACAAAAATGAGAATGAGAATTGCTTTAGAACTTTTTGTGGTTTCTGGTGCCCTGAGTTTCTTACGCAGAAAAAAAGAGAATGCAATACTAACTAAAGCAATCTGGATGATAGCGGTATAATTCACCCCAGTCCAACCCCACGCACTCAATCGTTCAAATCGGTCTAGCCCCACAAAGCCAAGGTACAAAACCAGGAGCACCGTGTACACAACGCCGAAAAATCTGTGAGCAGTAGTAAAAGCCATAAAAGCATTTTACCATCATTTAAACAAGAACGAAAGCAACAATCCAGCTACCACGCAAAGTGCTTATCCCAGCACCAATTTTGCGCACTATCTTTTCGGTAACCCGCTTCGCCCGACAAGTGATGTCCTATTCGGACACGCGGGTTACTTATGTTCTCTCACTGTCGCGGTTCTCTTGAGTACCTACTGCCGTTTACGGCAAAATTGGTGCGGGATGCTCCATTTTGCAACTGGAAATTCAAAACCGCCTCTCGACGGTTGAATTTACCAGGCAAAATGGGCAAATGCTTTGTTGGCCTCGGCCATCTTGTGGACGTTCTCACGCTTCTTCACGGCTTCGCCTTCGTTCTTGGCGGCGAGCATCAGCTCTTCGGCGAGTTTCATGCGCATAGGCTTGCCCTTCTTCCCGCGCGCGGCTCCGATGAGCCAACGAAATGCGAGAGAGGTTCGGCGGTCTTGGCGTACTTCAACCGGCACTTGGTAGTTTGCGCCACCAACACGGCGAGAGCGGACCTCCATAAGCGGGGTCACGTTCTTGAGGGCGGTATCAAACACTTCAAGCGGATTCTCGGTCTTCTGGGTTTCTTTGATGATATCAAACGCGCCAAAGACGATTTTACGGGCGGCCTCTTTCTTGCCGTCTTCCATACAGTAGTTGATAAGCTTCGTCACCTTCTGCGAATTGTAAATCGCATCAGGCTGGAGCTCTTTTCGGTTTTTTACTTTTCGTCTCATAACTATAATGCGAATGCTACAAATTAATATGCTAATGCTACGAATGAAGACTTCTTATTCTGCGGTATTCGCATTCTTCATTCGCGGTATTGGCATTATGCTTTCTTTGGCTTCTTCGCACCGTACGAACTTCGTCCCTTCATACGCTTCTCAACGCCACCGGCATCAAGCACGCCACGGACGATTTGGTAACGAAGGTTAACGTCTTTTACACGACCACCGCGCAGGAGTACCACTGCGTGCTCTTGGAGATTGTGTCCCATACCCGGAATGTAGGCAGTGACTTCCATACCGTTCGTCAGGCGGACACGGGCAATTTTGCGGATAGCGGAGTTAGGTTTACGGGGAGTCTTGGTGGTGACTTTCGTGCAGACACCTCGCTTGAACGGAGCTGGATAGTAAACCGGTCGGTTCTTAATCACGTTAAAGCCTCTCGCGAGCGCGGGAGTCTTTGACTTATACGGAGCGCTTCTTCGGCTCCTCTTTACGAGTTGGTTGATGGTAGACATCGGAAAAGCTTTTTAGCTGACTAGCTATGTAGCTTGCTAGCTTTTCGAGAAGAGACTCTCCTAGAAAGCTAATCAGCTAACACACTAGCAAGCTAATGTGGGCACTACTGTAACCTAAGACCCCGAAAAATGCAATTACCTGTAGAAGGAGAATGCGATTAAGTGTAACACCCCCCCCTGTAAGGCAATGGCTTGATAAGAACATTCACCTTATGCCGTTTGCATCAGTGAAAAAGGAAGCGTGGAAACAGGATTTTTAGCCGAAAGGCGCTTTGATGCGTTAATCAGGCTAAAACCGCGCACTTGTCTTGTTTTTGGGTCAAGACGAAGAAGGACGTCACCTCCAGCTTCCACGGTCGCGTCTGTAGATCTAGGCGCCCCAGAAGAGAAGTAAAATACATCAGCTTCTTTGTCATAAAAATATTGTAGTGGTTTTTTCATACTGGTTTTACTTTATTGGTAACGTATGCCGTCAGTATAAAATTATTGTTTGACTTAAGTCGGACAACAACGGCGAGAAAGAGTTTTCTGTGTGGCAACTCACGATAGCAGATAAATACATCAGTATCGTGTTTGGAACGGATAACAGATTTAGGAGTAAGAAGTGTCGCCTCAAAATATCGTACAAAGGGCTTAACGTCTGGATGGAACGTAGTAATATGTCGTTTCCGCTCCTCGGTGAGTTCAATCTTTCCCCACAAAGAGCGAAATATTCGCATGACACTACTATAGCATATGGACTTGCAAAGGTCCTTGAATGTACCTACAGTGCTATTCCCGTAAAAAGCGAGAAAACAAAGCCTATGGCTGGTGTAAGGTACTGCCATAAAAAGACGATAAAGACAAGGGTAAGGAAAAACCCATAGCGCTCAAGTGATTCCCGCATATTTTGGAGATGGTACGGCAAAAAAGAGAACAAAATCTTGGAGCCATCGAGTGGTGGAATGGGTACGAGGTTGAAAATGGCGAGGACGATGTTGATGGCGACCGCAAGTATCGCAATATGCATGAACGATTCGGATAGCACTCTTCCGCCAAAGCGGACAAGGAGGCCGAATACAAAGGCGAGACAAAGATTTGAAAGTGGCCCCGCAAGCGAAACAAGAGCATCGCCATATTTCCCCCGCAGGTTATAAGGGTTCACCGGCACGGGCTTTGCCCACCCAAACATCACCCCCGCACTCGTAAAATAGAGGAGAAGTGGGACAACTACCGACCCAATAGGGTCTATGTGTTTAAGCGGATTGAGCGAAAGCCTGCCCTGGAGCCGTGCCGTAGGGTCGCCAAGGTAGCTCGCCATAAAGCCGTGGGACACCTCGTGTACCACGACCGACATCACCAATATAAGAAGTGAGAAGAGGGCGTCCAGTTGCATAATGGTGAGTTTATGATACCATCTTGGAACTCAAATATCGAATATGTAATTTCGAATATCGAAAAAGTAGAAAGACTAAATACTAAATAAAACGGCCAGAAATTCTCAATCTTCATTTCTTTAGTATTTCTTATTTTACTGTTTGATATTTTTCGATATTAGGTATTCGAAATTCGATATTCCCTGTATGAAAACTTGTCCGATTACAAAGAAAGGAGCGCTCCGTGCCGGAGGCTACAGCAACCGCACTCGTGCAACGCAGTTCAACCCGACCGGTATGAAACGGCGTCAGCTTAACCTGCAAAAAAAGCGCATCTATATTCCCGAACTCAAAAAGACCATGACCCTCGTTATCTCCACCAAAGCCATCAAGACTATTCAGAAGAACGGCGCGTTCGCCACTTTGAAGAAAGCGGGACTGATTTAGGCACCCCGCCCGAACGTACCGTTCGGTACGGGCAGGTAGGCAAGAAGGCGCTAGGCATTAGGAAGAAAAAGTGAAAACCGCCTCGACGAACGTCGGGCGGTTTTTATTTGACGCGGATGGTTTCACCATCCGATTCCATCACGATGCGCCCCTGAAGGTCGGTGCGCAAAACCTGCACACCGAACTCTTTCAGGGTATCAAGTGTTTCCTGATGCGGATGTCCATACTTGTTGTCTTTGCCGTCGGAGATAACCGCTATCGCCGGTGACACATACCCCACAAACTCCTGCGACGACGAGGTGCGCGAGCCGTGGTGCCCTACCTTCAAAACATCACTGTGCAACCTTTTTCCATCCAAGCTAGACAGGTATTCTTCAATATTTTGTGGCGCGTCTCCGGTAAACATCACCGAGGTATTTCCATACACAAGTCGCCCCATTATAGAGCCTTCGTTGGTGGTGACACCCGACACCTCCCTGTCGGGAAAAAGTACCTCAAAATACGCTCCACCTCCAAGAAGAATCCTCTGTCCTCGGCGCGCAACTACACGAACGGCGGGTTCTTCATCGATTTTCTTCTCAAGTGTTTTATACTCGGCAGATGCACCAATCGTTCCCGGCTCGATGACGGATGCAACACGAAACGAATCAAGCACATCAATAAATCCTCCCATATGGTCTTTGTCCGGATTGGAAACCATCAGCATATCAATAGTGCGGTCGTAAAACGGCATCATTTTGCCAAGTTCCCGAAGCACTATGGCTCCGGGACCGCCGTCTATCATCATCTGCACTCCTGTCGGCGATTCCACGAAGATGCCGTCTCCCTGTCCGATATTCAAAAATGAAACCGTGAGCTTCCCCGCCCTATCTTCCGCCGCGACCGCGTACCAGACAAATATCACCCCGGCAAAAAGAAATCCGAGTAGATACCAGTGCAGATGTTTCCGAAAGTTTTGCATCTAGGTATTGTAGCAAAAAAGAAGAGCCCTCCATTGGAGAGCTCTTATTACTTCGTGAGAGTTGCGCGAGAGAAGTGACTATACTTATGCCGGCCGGAGCACCATTGCTAAGTAAGATAATTTTTGTACTTTTTTACAGGATGAGGTCGCAACAGAAGACGCTCGAGATAGAAAAGTAAGGCCCAAACCCAATAAAAAACAAGATTGAGTGCTAACAAGACTAGGGATCTCAGACTAGCGGTCAGCATGTCATCTCCAAAGTACACAATACCGACCCCAGCAAAAACACTGCTAAAAGAAAGAAGGTAGGCCACACCCTTCTTTACCCAATTAGACAAGGCTGGCAAGAGCTCGTCCAAATTTGGCTGTACATGGACATACTGTACAAAACGCCCAGTAGTGACAAGCAAAAATATCCAAACAATGACCATCGGGGCATCGAGAAAACGAGGCAAACCCCACCAACTGGTAGCGATTGTGCCCGTATAAACAAAGTGCCAAACCCAAAAAGCCAAAACAGCAAGACCGGAATAGATAGTTGGCCGATCGAAACGACGATGCCACCCCTCGACTTGCGGAAACACTTGAATTTTCATAATCACCTCAAAGTACATTGTTGAAACTCTCATAAGTCTACCATAAAAACTGTACTGTAAGAGGTTTTGCATGTAGGTATTGTATCAAAAAGAAGAGCCCTCCATTGGAGAGCTCTTACTGCGTCTTGAGAGAACCGAGTGTGGACGCTTATACCGACCGAGGTTCCCGTTGCTGAAATAATCGGACGAGAAACCAGCCGGTAAGTATTGAAGCGGCAACAGTGTAACCTACCGCCTGCGCGACGGTTGCACTAGTATCGAACATCACTACCAGCATAAGCATGCACCCAATCATCAAGCCTGCTATTGCGACATCAAAGGCATGGACGAGTTCAGAATCGGCACTTGTTTCCATGCTCCGAAAATCCTGTGAGAACTGCACAAAAGTTTGTCGACAGAGAAATATCGTGCCCGTAAAAATACCCAAGAACAGAAGTGCCTTCGCCTGCTCAAGGAGCGGCGACTTATTGTGTCCCGAAGACCACTGCGGGTCCAGATATTCAAGAAGCCACAAAAATATCAAGGAGCTGGTGGCCACCATCAGTCCGTATTGGATAGTGCGAAAGGTCTTTTTAGTCATATGTTGTTTTTGAAGAGGGTTCGGATTTCAATATACTCCTTTTCATTTAAAAATGCTATAATTGCGTGTAAATAAATTCGTATCTTTTCGTAGCATTAGCATTCATTCGAAGTTTAGTATCATGTTATTTGTTGAACAAAAATTTACCATTCCCCCACTGAAGGGAATCTCGGAGAAAACTATTCAAGAGCACTTGAAGCTCTACGTCGGTTATGTGAAGCATGCCAATTTGGTGCTGGAAAAAATAAAGGAGTTGAAGCAGGATTCGGAAAAGAACGCGTACGCACTCGCCGAGGTGAACCGTCGATTTGGATTTGAGTTTAACGGCATGCGCAATCACGAGGTGTACTTCAGAAGTTTGGAGAACGGGTCGGTCCCGCTCACCACAAGTGGACCACTCCAGAAAACACTAGAAGCACAATGGGGTTCGTTTGACGCGTGGCTCGCGGAGTTTAAGGCAATTGCACTTACTCGCGGTATCGGCTGGGCAATGCTTTACTTTGACCCTGCCTCAAAACAGCTTCTAAACGCTTGGATAGACGAGCAACACCTTGGACAGCTACAAAACTGTGCTCTCATCCTCGGACTTGATATGTGGGAGCATTCGTTTGTCTTTGACTACCAGCCGAGCGGAAAGAAAAACTATATTGAAGACTTTTTTGCAAATGTAAATTGGTCTGTGATCGAGAAAAATCTTACGCATGCGCCACGGTGACACAAAAAGGGCGGGTTCCGTCACGGAACCCGCCCTTTACCTAGTACGTGTTTCACCTAAAGAGCTACCGCCAGAATTTCAACCTCACTCACGGGAAGCCCGTGTCCGGACCCAAACCATATGAAGGAACGTTCCTCCCCGGAACACACCTCCGTTCCCTCAAATCGAACACAGTGTGTGTTTCCCGTTGAGTATGCATGGGAAGGTTTTGTCAGCGTGGTGCCGTCCCACAAGTCTGGTTCAACTCGTGAATACCACGCTCTAGTCACAACGACTGTTGCACCATTGATTCGGTAATTTGAAAACCTCTGATTTTTCAGACCAATGAGTGTCACCGTACGTTCACAAAAACTTGATGCGTCTGTGAAGAAGTCCACCAATTTTTCGCCGTGCAATATGTTCATAAAAATGACCTTTGTCTGTACCCTAACAGATTTTGAAGACAAAACAATCCCTCCGCCAGGTGACCCAGAAAAACCGGCCCCTTTCGCTAAGCGAGTGGAGCCGATAGGTGTAGTGTGAGCGACACGAGCACAGCGTTCATGCCGCCGTGGGAGTAAGATAGGGTTGTATGCGCACTATCGGAAGACCCTGATTAAGGGGAGCGTCTTCCGACCACACAAAGGCCCTTTCTCTGCCCACGGCATCTACTCCCGTGAAAAAGACGAAGGTAAGCCTACGCTCTGTCTTTCGCGAGAAGATTGGTTCCTGTACCGTAACGAGATAAAATGTCTCGTTCGCAGTCGTGATGTCAAGACGTGGTCGGTCCCCAAGAGGAGCGACAACGTGTGTAAGAAGAGCACGGCGCACGCTGTCCGTATCGCCGTTATTCAAGGAGTTCATTCTAAAGTCTTATAGTAGCACTTTCGCTGCTGTAGTCACGGCTAACTGCCTGTTACGCCACAAAAGAAAGCCTACTGCATAGACACCGTACCAGAAGATGACGAGCCATAAGGGAAAATACGGAACGGCGACCGAGGCGAAGGGCAACTTTGCAAACCACTCCACAATTGTAAGTTCATAGGCAAGCAGTAGATACGAAACGTAAGCAAACGGGGTCGCAAGTGTACTTGAAACAAACGCGAGTATACCGGCAAGAAAACCGAACAGCATCGTGAGCGGAATGGCCGACAGAACAAGCAGGTTTACCACGAGCGAAACAATACTGAACATTCCCATTTTGTAGAGCAAAAACGGCAACACAAAGATTTGGGTGGCGACGGTCGCGACCACAATCTCCCGAAAATGGAGGCGTTCCGTCACCCACTTCACGTGAGGCTCAACAAACGGGGAGACATAGATGAGTCCGAGTGTCGCAAGAAAAGAAAGCTGAAACGAAACATCAAACACGAGAATCTTTGGATTGTGGAAAAGCATGATCGCTCCCGCGACCAGGAGCGCCCTCGTCACCGCATACATTCTTCCTGTCCCCCGCGCGAGGAGTGCCAAAAGGGCCATTACGGTCGCGCGGATGACGGTCGCTGAAGCACCCACCATAAGCGCGAACAGTAGCATCGCGCAGGCGGAGAGTCCTAAACGAAGATTTTTCCGCAAGCGGGAAAGTAACCACTCAATAAAGACCGCGATAATTGTAATGTTGTAGCCGGAAAGTACGACGATATGGATGACGCCCACGGTTCGAAAGTCATCCAAAAGTTCTTTTCCGAGCGATTGCTTCGCTCCCACCACGAGTCCCCCGAGGAGTGACGCGTGTGGCTGGGGAATGAGACTGTCTATATTTTTAATAAATGCATTTTTAAATGCGAAGAGGGCTTCCACCATCTTGTTCCCTTCTCCGCGTGAAATACGAGTTATCTTTGGCTGGAACATTTCATAGTACACCCCGTCCTTCGCAAGATAAGAGGCGAAATCAACTTCACGAAGCGTCTTCTCATCTATAAAGTTCTTGGGCAGTTCAAGCTTCCCGTGCACTTCAACTTTGTCACCGTATTCGTACCTCGGCTCGTGCGGAGCCACAAGAAGTACCTGTGTTGTTCCCTCTTTGAGAGAAACTTTGAGTACCAGGTGAGTATTTGCCTCCCGCACATCAGGCTCGTCCGCAATAAGTCCCTGCAACGCAACCGTTTGTCCTACTGAAGTTTCAAGCCCTCCTTTTGCCGAGCTTCGCTCTGCAAAATCGTACCGAAGCATACCAATTCCCGTCGCCAGAATAAAAACGGAGACTAGGCTTATTCCTCCTTTTCTAAAGGAGGCCCGCCCGACTGAACCGTCGTTCGGGCGGGTGCCGAGGTCTTCCGAGGCGGAGGATTTAAATCCCTCACCCTTCGGGTCCCCTCCCTTTAAAAAAGGGAGAATGAGAAAAGCGATGCTAACCAATAGAAAGAAAAGCGAAAACGAAACTCCGAAAGAAACAAACGAGTGGAGAAAAATACCGGTCACCAAACCGGCGATTGAGAGAAAGAAAATCTTGTCGGTTTGCCTTACGGTTTCCATTCCAAAATAAGCTTGTGTTCCTCGTCCGCAGAAAGCACCTTTTTAAATCGCGCCTTCTTCCCCTTCACTCGTGCCTCACACTCCGCCCAAGTTTTATGGGTCGTAATCTCTCCCTCAACCAAACTCACATACGAATAGGCTTTCGCATTACTGTGTGCGCGACTTCCACTTTTTTCTTTCGCCAAAGTCGCATCATGACTCACATCCAGAATATTTTTAATGGGGTAATCCGAAAGTGGTCCCGCATAGAGCGCTACGTTTGCGCCACCGGCAAACCCTGTCGCGATTTCATCGCACCTCGTGTTCCCCGCTACGCCGACATGCCCCCCGACATAGTTCCACTGTATTTGTTTTCCTCGGCAGAGCGCGAGAAGTTTCTCCCACAAATCTCGATTCTCCACATCTTTTTTGAGGGTAGTCTTCCAATTATTCTTCTGCCAACCGAAGACCCATGTCGTGATGCCGTTTATGAGATAACTGGAGTCAGTATTGAGATGAATTATGAAGTTTGAATTATGAATTATGGACAGGGCGGAAATGGCGGCTTGGAGTTCCATGCGGTTGTTGGTGGTGTGTGCTTCTCTCCCTCCAATTTCTTTTACCCCATACTGCATACTTCCACCTTCAGTATTCTTTGGAGCGACAACAATCGCTCCAAATCCGCCAGGTCCTGGATTACCCCGTGACGACCCGTCGGTGAAGATGGTGATGGATTCAGGAATCATGAGTGAGGAATGAAAGAAGTATACCCCTACACCAAACATCCTCCAAGATGTTTGGTGTAGGGGTAGAGTAAAAAAGAAGGTTCGGGGGGTCTCCGAACCTTCAATGTGCCGAGTCACAGAGGGCGAACATCATACACACCCAACGGGAAGCATGTCGCTTCCGAAGCGACAACACTTGCAATCCTGTTCCACATCCGCGAAAGCGAATCCTCCGGAAAAGGCGCCCCAACAAGCGTTACCACGAGTTCGCCCGAGTCCTTCTGCACAAGCTCAGCGCTTTTAGCACCGAATTGTTCTTTTAGACGCGTGATAATCCTCTCGGACGTAGAGGGATCAACGAGTCGGGGCTTGGGGAGAAACACATGCCACCATCGTTTATCTCTTCCTGGCTTAAGCCAGACCGTAAATGCCCAGAGTTCTGTTCGATTCATAGCTATAATTTTCCTTCCTTTCTCACTATCGCATATTCCTAAAAAATATCAACAATACGAAGCCGAAGCTCGGTTCGGTTGTTGAAGGTAGACTTCTCTAGATGTGCCAAAAGAGTAATGGGGTTACCTTCCTTGAGCTTGTCGCTGAAGTCCGCAACGTTCGCGTAAAACTTAATCGCCTGCACGTACACACCGTCTGTTTTCGCAAAGGTGAGTTTCACATGTTGTTTCTCCTTACCGAACTGCTCCATTTTGCGCACCCTGGCGTTTTCAAACAAGAAAATCGGTTTGTGATTTCCCACACCAAATGGCGCGAGCTTTTCCACTTCCGCGTAGGTGCGAAGGTTCACCTCATCAAACGAAAGTACGGCGTCCGCATATACCGTGCTCTCAAGCGTTTGTTCTGTGCGCACTTTCTCATACGCGCGCTCAAGCTCTTCTTCCAAGAGGTGCACTCGCTCCAGCGTGGTAGAAAATCCTCCCGCCTCCTTATGTCCCCCGAAATCACTAAAGACCGAACGTGCTTCGTGCATCAGTAGCGAGAGGTCTACACTTCCGCCGGACCGACAGGAACCCTTGAGGTCCACGCCTCCCTCCCTTCCCCAAAGAAACACGGGGCACTGCATATCTTCGGCAAGTGAGTTTGCCACAAGCCCAAGAAGCGCTGGTCGCCAATTGGGATTCCCCGCAACCACCACCGTTCGCAGTCCCCTCTCCTCAACGGTCCTTCTCACCTCTTTCACCAGCGACGCCACCTTCCCCTTTCGTTCGTCATTTATTTTATCCAAATGCTTGGCGAGCACGCCTGCCTCCACCTCATCGGTTGTTGCGAACAAACGGAAGGCATCCATTGGCACACCCATACGCGACGCGGCGTTGATACGGGGGGAAATGCTGAAACCGACATCATCTTCGGTGATGTCTTTGCGGTTGAGACGGAGACGCAGTAAGAGTTGATCCAGTCCCACTCGTGGAGATTTCTTGAGTACTTTTAACCCAAAATGCGCAAATACTCTATTCTCCCCCACAAGCGGAACCATATCGGAGAGGGTCGCGATACCGACCATATCCAGCAACCATTTTTCCTGTCCGACAGGAAAAATGGTTGCTGGAAATCCCAAATCACAAACACCAAATCCCAAAGGGGAACGAAGGCGAATGCAGAGGGCTTGCACGAGTTTAAAAACAACACCAGAGCCACAGAGCATCTTTTCGGGATACGCGCAGTCCGCTTGCTTCGGGTTCAGTATTGCGAAAGCGGGAGGAAGCAGATCTCCCTTAACAAAGGGAGTACCCTCGTCTTCGTGGGGGAGGGTTGTAGACAACCCCCGGCTCGCAGACTCGCCACCCCCTTTTCTAAGGGGGATATGATGGTCGGTGACAATTACATCAATGCCGAGCTCACGTGCGCGCAGAGCTTCTTCGGTATCGGTAATACCACAATCGATGGTAATGAGCAGTTTCGTCCCGTCCTTTCCAAACTGTTCGACCACCGACATGCTTAACCCAAATCCTTCGGTGTGCCGGTCGGGAATGTAATTTACAAAGTTGGCGTAGCCAATTTTCTTGAAGAAATCGTGCAGAACAACCGCCCCAGGGATACCATCGGCATCATAGTCACTAAAAATAGTAATCCTTTCGCCCTTCTGTACTCCCTCAAGTATCCTCGTCACCGCCTTGTCCATATCTTTCAGTGCAAATGGGTCGTGCGTATGCACATCGTAGTTTGGATTCAAAAACTTCTCCGCTTCTTCCCCACTTGTAATCCCCCTCCCAAAAAGAAGTTGCCGAACCAGCGGTGAGTACGCAAGGAGCTCTTTTTCCGCTTCGGTAGTTGGTTCCATTCGTACGCTGTATTTCTGCATAACCGCAATTGTAACATGACCTCGCGGACGATAGATGCGGTAGCGGAAATGTGTTATACATTAGGAAGAAGGAGAAAATTATGAGCACACCGAAAAAAGACCACGTTATCTGGGTGAAGGGTCAGCTACTTGATGAACAAACAAAAAAGGAACTCACCGCCCTGCATGATGCGCTAGAGCGTTCCAAAAACTACGACAGGATGCTTTCAAGTACACCTACTCCAAGAATTGTCCTTTGTTCAATTTGCCGGGATCCGAATAAGCCACTTACGGATGGCGAGTACCAAGCGGAGGAAATCCAGAGAACCCCTGACGGGGATGCGCACGCAGACTGCTACTACGCAAAACTTGGCGAAGAGGTTGAGGCACATCCTATCCACCACCCCGGCCTTCGACGCGGATAGTCGTCCGTCTCGCAAATTACTTCACTGCCGCGCCCCGCGCGGCTTTTTCTTTCTTGAAGATTGAAACTTGATAATTCTTTCTCTATACTATCCTTATATGGAAAGCTGTCTTTTCTGCAAAATCAGCAAAGGGGAAATTCCCTGCACCAAAGTCTATGAGGACGCCGATGTCTTCGGCTTTTTGGACATTAAACCGGTCAACCCCGGCCACACCTTGGTCATACCCAAGAAACACTACGAAAACATTCACGAAACACCCGACGAGCTTCTGGGGAAAATGGCGATTGTCGCGAAAAAAATCGCGGATGCGATTTTGAAGCTCGGCGCGAAGGGCATTAACATCGGTATGAATAATGGCGCGATTGCGGGACAGTCCGTGTTCCACGCACACATCCACGTGATGCCTCGCTACGGCAAAGACTCCTTCTCGCTGTGGGTAGGAAAGGAGTACGACGGCAACGAGCGCGAAGACGTCGCGAATAAGATTCGCGAGAATCTTGATTCATGATTCATGATTCATGATTCGCGCACTAGCTTCTAGGGCGCTGATTCCCGGCAATGTTTCATTCGCCAAAAACTCAAGCATCGCCCCTCCGCCGGTTGAGACAAAACTAAAACGCTCAAACAGTCCAAGTCTTGAAACAATGGCGAGACTATCTCCCCCACCGATAATGGTTTCGGCGTCACATTCCGCGAGCATTTGCGCGAGCGCGATAGTTCCCGCATCAAATCCCGCCTCGTACTCACCGAGCGGACCGTTCCAGAGGACAAACTTCGCTTTCTCGGCAAGCGCTCTGATGTCGTCAAGTGCGTTTGGTCCCGCATCAACAATTTTTTCGTCTTTTTCTACAGCGTCCATTCCCTTAACCGAATTTCCCGAAGGTGAATGCGCTATCACATCGGAGGGAACATGTATTTTCGGGTTTTCAAAAATAACAGGGCTGATTTCACATTTTGAAACGAGAGAAGTGCCTGTTTCGTATCCGCGCGCCTTGTAAATATCATTGGCGAGCGCGCCACAGACATAGATATCCTCGGCAATACCAAGGAAACGCTCGATAAGCGGAGTTTTGGTCTCAAACTTTGCTCCACCCAAGATAACGAGTGCGGGATGCTCGGGGGAAAATGCCTTGGAAATATTCTTCACCTCCTCTTCAAAAACCAGACCCACAAAGCTCGGCAGGAGTTTGGGGACACCAGCGATAGAGGCGTGCTCCCTGTGCGAGACCGCAAAGGCCTCGTTGACAAAAAGGTCACCGAGAGAAGCGAGTTCCTTGGCAAAAACGGGGTCGTTCTTTACTTCACCAGGGAAACTACGCAAATTCTCAAGAAGTAGAAAAGTACCATCTTCAAGCGAAGACAATCTTTCCTGCGCTTCCGTGAGAGTCTTTACAAACACAAGCGGTATATCTTTCTTTAGATAGTCAAAAACCGGAGTAAGTGATTCCTCCGGGTCTCGTCCAATATGACCGATGATGACCGTTTTTGCGCCCTGCTCCCGCAGATAGGCAAGCGTCTTTTTTGCGCTGTCAATTCTATGCGTATCGCGGAGTTTCCCCTCTAGAGCCGGTGCATCCAGGTCAAGACGAAGCAGGACTCGCTTCCCACGAAGTGGACCAGCATCATGCAAAAATGGAAGACTGGATAATTTCATTTTAAAATCCTAAAATCGAAAACCTAAATCCTAAACAAATCACAAAAGCTAAACCTAAAAAAAGCGCTTGTTTGTATTTTATGACATTGTCATTTGGATTTTGTTTAGATTTTAGAGTTTAGTATTTAGAGTTTACAATGTATTCGCGCTCTTCAGCATTTTCGTAAAACGCTCCGCATCAAGACTTGCGTGACCGACCAAGAGTCCCGCTACCCCGCCTTCGGCGAGAATGGGGACGGTATTGCTCTCCTCCGCGGAACCCCCATAGAGTATTCGTGGGAGCTGTGCGGTTTCTTCGCCAAAGCTATCCGCAAGCACCTTTTGTATAAAAATCGCCATCTCACGAATACCTCTCGGGTCCATCGCCTCTTTCGCGCTCTTCCCTATCGCCCACAAAGGCTCGTAGGCAATACAGATGTCGCGGAATTGGGGACGAGCGAGCCCCGCAAACGAAGCCACTATCTGTGCTTTCAGCACGGCAAAATATTTGCCGTCAGGGTCACGCTCTTTTTCACCGACGCAGACAATCGGGGTCAGCCACTCCGCGAGTACTGCTTTAAGTTTCTTCGCGACGACTTCATCTGTCTCACCGAGTGCACGCCGTTCGGAATGTCCGACAATGACATAGGAGACGCCAAGGTCGTGAAGCATTTCGGGAGACACCTCACCTGTCGCGCGCCCTGCATTCGCCCAGAAAACATCTTGGGCGCCAAGCGACACACGGGTCGTTCCGCTGTTCGGAAAAAGTCCCAAAAAGGAGAATGGAGGGCAGATAACTGTTTCCACCTTTTCGAGCTTCCCACCTGAAAGCTTCACCTTGTTAAAAAGTACCCGCGCCTCGGCCGAGCTTCCTGGGTTCATCTTCCAGTTCGCAACAATGAGTTTTTTCTTCTTTGACACAGAGAAAGTATACCCCCACACCCACATTCTTCAAAGAAAGAATGTGGGTGTGGGGGTATACCCCGTCTTTCCTAGAAGCTAAAAGCTACTGTCTAACAGCTTCTGTATTATTCTACCTCCCTCCAGGTATCAAGCGAGTATCCTCCCGAAGGGCCACTGGTGAAAAGCAGGTTCGCGAGTCCGGTTTCATAGATAACCTGCGCACTATTTTGCAAACGAATGCGCCATGCGGTGACCTCCTTCACCTTAATGGAGTTCTCAAGCAGGATTTCGCCATGTCCCGCATAGACGAGCAGTTTTCCGTTCACCGAGTTCTTTGCATCAATTGCCTTTTCTGCTCCACCTGTTTCCGCGCTCTTATTCTGGGAAATCATCAGTACATAGGAGCCAGCCGAACCCGACCCGTCAAATGTCGCGGAATTTTCAAGTGAAATCTTGCTTGAAGTTGTTTGGTTGCTTGTCTTGTCCGCAATAATCGGCACCGAGACTGCGCCAAGTGAGGCGCTTACTTTGATAGTCGGGCTGTTCTTTACGGTTATGTTGCCCGCCACCCAAAGCGCACCCGTTAGGGTAATAGTGGGGCTTCCGCTTATCTCAAGGTCGCAGTTTATCTTTTTGGGACCAAGCGTGACATTACCACTAATGGTATAAGGACACGGCGAAGATATTGTCCCGCCCGTATTTGCGTCACTCTCCCAATCGGCAATAAGACTGTCGGCAATCGGGAGCGATGAGGTAGCCTGGTCGGGACTCCCTGGATGGCTAGCTCCGCTGACTGTCGTGTTCACCTTGGTAACATAATACGCATCCCCGTCAACGGTGGAGTTTTGTATCGTATGCGCGAACGCAGAGCTTGTGGCATGAATGCCGTCAACGAGACCCGAGGGGCCCGCGGACACAACCGAGCCCTTGATGAGATTGGACCCCGCCCCATCGACAGAGCCGTTGGTGTACACGTTCCCAGAAACCGAAGAACTGTTTTCAAGAACAATACCTCCTGCCCCCGACTGCATACCGTAGTTGAATGAAGCTCCGTCCCCTGTCGTTATCTTGGTTTTATTTTTTCGTACATATCGATCACTGTTCCCCGCCGAGACCACCTCCTTTCCGCCGAGTACGGATGTGGTGGTTGCGATACCGACAGCGGTGCCTACCGTAAGGTTCTCAACCGCATCTACACTGACGCCTTTCATCACCCGATAGACCACATCTTGCGAGACGCCTTCCGCCGCATATAAACTATCTGCTCCGCGTGCAAGCGCCCGCACCGATTCAACCTGACTTACCACGGGCTGTGCGACACCGAGACCCACGGTGAGTGAAATCGCCAGGAACAAAATTCCCGCGAGAATAATCGCCTGCCCCCCTTTGGAGAAATATCGAAATCCGAAATCCGAAATCCGAAACAAATCAAAAACTCTAAATCGTACCCCAAAAAATATAAGACTGTTCTTCGTTTTCTTCATTTGTAATTTAGATATTGTTTAGGATTTCGGATTTAGTGTTTAGGTTTTTTCTGTGTTAATAGGAGTCCCTAAGTACCGCGGTGATGTAGAAATTTTCGGTGCGGGCGGAGGTACTAGTTCCCGACGTAAGTGTCATCTCTATTTTAACGCCTTTTGACCGCGCCGTCGTAATCTTTCTGAACACAAGACTGGTGACGGCAGTGGACGAACTGGTCAGCACTCCGGTAACTACTCCGCTTTCCTTGAGGGAAAGACTTCCGTTCACCACCGAAAACTCCACTGTCCGAGCGATACCTGACACATCGGTGCTATTCAAAAGAAGTTTGCCTGGGGTTGCCCCGAACGTACTTCCCGCATCATCAATCGCGTTTGCGTTTCTGACCTCCCGAACCAGTCGTTCAAGTGAAAAAGCCGACTCCTGCTCAATACTCTGGACGTTTTTGAGTATCCCGTAGGAACGCGTCAGCACAATGAGTGTCTGAAGTACGGCAAGGAGAGCACATGACAGAATGACCACATAAAAAAGCATCTCAACCAGAGAGAAGCCTCTCTGGCAAAAACGAAATCCGAAATCCGAAATCCTAAACAAATTCGAAATTCTAAAATTCAAACTTGAAAAGGACAGCTGTTTGTTCTTGAGTTTCTTCATTGGTATTTTGGTATTGTTTAGGATTTAGAGTTTCGTTTTTAGGATTTCCAACTTGTTTGCTATTCAAACAAGTTGGTGAGATATGTCACCATCTGCCTACTTTGTGCCGCGCCCGCCGTACCCCAGGTCACTTTCACCGTAAGTTTGCGCGCATTCGCGTCAAGTGTCTTTGCGTCCGGCGCGCTAAGGTCTACAATATCATTCCCGACGTTCTTTCTATAGACACTGCCGAGCGTTATTGTCCGTGTAAAAACGCTGTCTACGAGCGCGGACGTCGTGGTGGATACCCATTTGGTTCCGTTCCACGAGAGATAGTACGACGTGCCCGCGGTAAGCGAGGCGAGGTTGCTCCATGCATCATCGCGCATTAGTGTCACCGCCTCAACTCCTTCCTGTAGAAAGAACACCGACTTCAAACTGTCCGTATTCTTCAGTCCCGCTTTCAAATAAAATGTATACGCGGTCGTGAGTCCCGTGAGTGAGAGGAGTATAAGCGCAGTACCAATGACCACCTCCACCAGGCTAATACCTCGCTTGGAGAAAATCCGAAATCCGAAATCCGAAATCCGAAACAAATTCGAAATTCTAAATCTGAAATTGTAGAAAAATAGGTTGTCGTTTGTTATTTTCTTCATTTATGATTTAAGTATTGTCTAGGATTTAGAGTTTCGTTTTTAGAATTTAGTTGCTGTAGGCTATTCCTGTTCCTACAATGATGACTGTTTTGGTCTGACTGGAATTACGAACCGAGGAAAGGGTTATCGTTCCGGTCTGCGTTGTCGCCCCAGTCAGTTTGGAGAAAAGCACTTCCGTCCCTCCCCCCACAAGCGAAATAGCCGAAATTTTTACCTCGGCGTTAATCGCCTGTATTTCATTTGTCACTATACCTGAAGTATACGTTGGCCCCTTGAAGAGGACCGCCTTTTGCGTTTCAAAATGCACTCCGTATGCGCCCCCGTTCTTTGCCGACAAGGTAAACGAACGCGCCTTTGAGATAAGGGAGAGTACTCGCTCGGTTTCCACGACGAGTGCCCTATCTTTATTTACATTGGAAAGAGACATCACCCCGAGGATGGAGATAATCGCCAGAATGCCGAGGGCGAGGAGTATTTCAATGAGAGTAAAGCCTTTCATATACACGACACTAACAACACGAATGCCCGAACGAATGACACGAATAATCAGTACCAAACACTTTTCCTTTTCTTTTCATTCGTGTCATTCGAGTCTTTATTTGTACATTCGTGTCGAGCTATATGGTATTCATCAGTGAGTACATCGGTGAAATCATCGCGACCGCAAAAAACCCTACCACCGCTCCCACTACCACCATAAGTGCCGGCTCAATAAGTGTGGAGATGTTTTTTGTTTTCTGGTCTACCTCCTGCTCAAAAAAGACACCTGTTTCCTGGAGCATTTGGGAGAGCTTCCCTGTCTCTTCACCCACTGCCACCATTTCGGAAAGAAACGGGGGAAAGATATCTTCATGCTCACGAAAAATACTCGACATGGGTTCCCCTTTTTCTATTGCCGTACGGGCAAGAAAAAGCACGTCGCGATAGTAGTGGTTCGGAAGGACATCCGCGGTAATCTCAAGCGCGCGTATCACTTCTACACCTGAAGAAAGAAGCGCGGAGAGCGTCTGGCTGGCACGGGCGGTGTTCGCTTCTTTAACAATGGCGCTAATAACCGGAATACGCAGCAGTATGAAATCGGTAATACGTTTTCCCCGTGAACTCTTGACCATTGCAACCCCACCAACGAAAAGACCGACGATCAGCGCTAAGCCGACAAAGAGATGCGCCTGCATGAAGTCACTTACAAAAATCACCACTCTCGTACTCAGGGGTAAATCAACCTTAAACTCCTTAAATGAACTGGTGAGTTTCGGTACCACATAAATAAAGAGAACGATACCGACAAGAAGCATTACGGCAACGATAACCGCCGGATACATAAGGGCACCTTTGACTTTGCGCTGCAGCATATATGAACGGTCAAGCTGTTCCGAGACTGCAAGGAGTGACGTTCCGAGCGTGCCCCCTTCCTCCCCCGCCTTCACCATAGAGATAAATATAGGAGGAAACAGTCCCGGAAAAAACGAACAGGATTGACTAAGACTCTCTCCGGTGTTTATTCTGCTTGAAAGACCGGTGATGACGGTCCTAAACTTTGCCGACCGAGTTTGACGTTCAAGCACATTAAGCGCGCGCGAGACGGTAAGCCCCGCCGAGAGCATGCCGGCGAGATTTCGTGCAAAGATAACCTTCTCGTGAATGGACACGCGAGAGAGAAACGGAAACAGTCTTTTTATGTTGAAGGGGGTGCGCGAAGCCGAGAGGGCTTCAGTTGCCTGTATAAGTGTCTCTCCGGTAGCACGCAGCTCACGCGCAAGCGCGAACTTATCGGTCGCTTCTTTATCGCCTTCGTAAAATGTCCCGTCGACTTTTTGCGCTTTGTAGGTAAATTTCATATTGTGATACGAATGCTACTAATTAACGCACGAATGCTTCGAATATGCGAATGGAGAGATTCTGTATTCGTGGATTGGTAGCATTCGCATAGTAATTCGTTACATTCGTATCAATTATTCCGACACCACTCGAAGTACCTCCTCAATTGTCGTGACGCCTTGCACGCACTTGAAGATACCGTCTTCAAGCATCGTGAGCATGCCCTCTTTCTTCGCCTGCGCTTCAATATCCGCGGACGTGCCCCCTTTAATAATAAGTTCGCGAATTGTCGGAGTTACCTTGAGCACTTCATGGATGCCCACGCGACTCTGGAAACCATCGGGGGCTTCGGGTGTGGGACGAGGACGAAAGAACCCAACTTTCTCCCACGTTGCGGTTGGCGGTACCACTCGCTCGTCTTTGAGTACCTTAAGCACCCGCTCCAGGTCAACCGATTTCGCAAGTGTCGCAAGACCGGCTTTATTCAAAAAATACTTTTCCTTACTTTCACACAGTTTACGCACGAGACGTTGCGCAATAATGACATTGACGGTAGAAACAATAAGAAACGGCTCAACTTTCATATCAATAAGACGTGGAACGGCACCCGCGGCGGAGTTGGTGTGCAAGGTGGAGAGCACGAGGTGTCCGGTGAGTGACGCGTTAATCGCAAGTGAGGCGGTTTCATTGTCACGTATTTCACCGACCATAATAATGTCGGGGTCCTGACGCACCAACGCGCGCAGTCCACTGGAAAAGGAAAAACCGATTTCAGGTTTCACCTGCGTTTGATTGACACGCGACATTTGATACTCAATGGGGTCTTCTACGGTTGAAATGTTGACGTCGGGAGTGTTCAGAAGGTCAATCATCGTATAGAGGGTGGTCGTCTTTCCCGAACCGGTTGGCCCCGTGGTGAGAATCATACCGGTTGAGAGCTTAAGCGCTTCATGAACTCTCTCCAGTGCCTCACCATGGAACCCAAGTACTTCAAGCGTAAAACCCGACGCACCTTCCCGCAGTAGTCGCATCACGATTTTTTCTCCGAAATAAGTGGGGAGAATGGAAACACGAAGCGATACCTTCTCTCCACCAATATCAATTTTGAACCGTCCGTCTTGAGGCAAACGCTTCTCGTCGAGCTTGAGGCTGGCGAGCACTTTGATGCGCGCAACGATGGAACTCGCCACATGCTTGGGCAAAATCATCGCATCGTGGAGCAGTCCGTCAATCCGATAGCGCACCACAAGTTCCTTTTCCTGCGCCTCAATGTGAATGTCCGAAGCATTTTGTATAACCGCGTGCTTGAGAAGTGTATCCACAATGCGGATAATGGGCAGGTCTTCGGCGCGTTTTTTAAGGTCGGTTTCACTCACAAGCTCTCCCCCCGTCCCGCCCTCGGGAATTTGCTTCAGCGCATCGGTTTCTTCCTTAATGAGGTCCCCAAACTCGGCTTTGAGTGATTTTTGATACTGAAGGAGCCCCGACTTGATGGAGTCACTATCGGTGAGACGAGGAAGTATCTTGAAATGAGTCTTCTTCTTTATGAAGTCTATCGCTGCAAGGTCGTCAGTATCGAGCATCGCTACCTCAAGCGACCCTTTCTCCCCGTCATGCGGTTCGGCGTTTCTTTTAAACGCGACGATGTTGTGGCTTCTCGCAATCGGTTCGGGAATAAGCGAGAGGGTGTCAAAATCTATTCTTTGCTGTTTCAGATCAACGAACGGAATACCGAGAAGATACGCTTGCATCTTACGAAGGTCGTCCTCGCTTACCTTCCCTTTTTGCATGAGAATACCTCCGACGCTTTGTTTACCCTCGTCCGCAGTCTTAACTGCCACATCAAAATCAGCCCTGGAAACGAGTCCAGAATCTTTTATGAAGTCCCGCAATTGCTTTTCTTCTATATACATGGCTGATTTTTAAGGAGGAGTCTGCGACGACTATAAAAATCGCCATCTCCCACCACTTTTTAGGGAAGCACCCCTCGAGATGAATGTAACGATGTTACCTTTCATAATTCTTTGCCTAGTATACCGTACTTGCTTTAAAAGTGGTGGGGGATTGTAGTCAAACATAGTCGCCGTGCTCCTTGTTTGACTCAAAATTCTTCAAACGCGGGGTTGACACCCTGGTTACTGATGGGAATATCTACTGTTCGCACAATCTGACTTGCTCCAGACCCGCTCGTGCCTGTAACGGTGACCTCGGTTCCACTCGGTATGGAGGCACACGCCGTGACCGTGAGATCAGACCCGCGAGTGTATTCGGCCGGCGACAGTGTGGTATCCACCGTCTTTCCGCCCGGAACCGTAAACTTATAGGACAGATTGACCTTGCCCGCTTTTGCCGGTGTGGCACTCAGTACGACATCACCCGAGAAGTTAGTGTCGAAGATTGAGACATTTACTTTGTTTGAGTCAATACAACTACCTTTGAAGTCCATAATGAATCCTGTTGGGTTTGGAATGAGAGCGAAATCGGGTGGCGGAGGTGGTTTGATGGTAAGCGGATTGTTGAAACAATCTATGGTGACTTTCTTGCTCTTCGTGTCCGTCACCTGTATCGCACCATAGCGAGTACCGGGAGTAGCATAACTGGTGAAAACTCGGTAGGTTGTTTCCAGACTGTTCACAAGCGTCCCTGAAACATCTCGCTGCCACAGATAGGTGTACGGCGGAGTTCCGCCCTGCGCGTTTGTCTGCCACACGATTGCGTCACCGACGTATGCCTGTTGCGGAGATACAAAACAATCAACTACGAGGTTCGGAACGGACGGTCCATAGACTGCCGTAATCGAAAGAGCGGAACCGAGTGAAATGTTGGCGGTACAGTTTCGCGCAGGACGGTCTTCAATCGTACATCCCTCCCAGCGGATAAAGGGAGCGTTACCGGAAAGTGCCGGTGCAGTAAGAACCGCAAGAATCCCCTTGTTCTGGTCTTTGGTGTAAGGAGTGTTGCCACTAAAGAGATTTCCTTGGTCAGAGGTAATCGGAACCTGAAGTGCATTTGTGCCGTCGGTAGCATTCACAATGAGTGTGGCAACGTTGCTTTGTGCGCAGGTTGTGCTAATAGTGGTAAACCCAGAAGCTGTTCCTACGCCATTTTTGGCGGTAACGAGATATATGTGTGTCGTTCCTCGAGCAAAGGTGTGCTTAAAGGTGTATGGTCCATTTCCCGCGAGGTACGTCTGTGTGGGAGTCGTGATGTTTCCGTCAATGAAGACATCGTAGGACGTAGCGAGTGCCGTGTCATTCCACTTCACGTCTCCAGTAGTACAAGAGGTTCTTGTCCCGACAGGCGTGGGTGCTTGCGGTCCGACATCGGCGATTACCGTTGCGGTAACAGGACTATCGTCAATGGTAGAGAGACAGAGAATAGTAAAAGTTTGCGGATTACCCGTTGCTGTGGGATACACCTGTTTCGTTTGATAGACGGAAACCGGAGTAACCGAACCACTCCATGTTGAGAGCGCGGGTGAAGCCGATAACGTACAGATTTTCACCGAGGTACCTTGATAGTGCACAAAACCCGTGTCGGTAAAGGCAAATGTGTCGCGCGCCTTCCAGGTACTTCCGTCTTTTGAGATTTCAAGACTAAGTGTCGGTGTCCCCATGGTGGTGTAAACAGCCGTCACCGTTCGCGCTTCTCCGTTTGTAAGAGTGAGTGCCGAGCAGGATTGTCCGCTGGTATACCCCGGACAGTTATTCCAGCTGAAATTCTTTCCCGCCACTAGGGGAGCCGTGAGGGTGGTGACGATTTGCACGTCTTGAGTTCGTGCATATTGCGTCGTCCCTCCGAAATTATTGGTACCCGTGATAACGACACCAGTTGGTCCGGTAAGGGCGTTACCGTCAAGCGTTGCATTCACTGTGAGCGCGTTGGGGATATTCACCACTTCAATCATAGCACTGGCGCTCGGGTTCGAACAGTTGCTCCCTTCCGCTTCGGCATCGCCCACGAGTTTCTTTTCGGCAACGGTTCCTGCGGATGAGAGATATCCGGCAAGTCCGTCCGCATTCTGGTCGGCGCACAAACG
>Ga0209515_10000596_pt1 | contig 63930 bp, 45 predicted proteins | sample Subgroupgradi54m_FD_187454 | JGI IMG/M metagenome (GOLD analysis project Ga0209515, IMG submission 187454) | Subsurface groundwater microbial communities from S. Glens Falls, New York, USA - GMW60B uncontaminated upgradient, 5.4 m (SPAdes)... ...
CGGTCAAGTTCAGCTCGCCCATTCAATATCCGCTGGTTTGGATTATCCTTCCGTCGGTCCTGAGCATGCTTTCTTAAAAGAAACGGGCCGCGTCCGTTATGAAAGTGCGTCCGACAAAGAAGCGCTTTACGGTTTCCATCTGCTGACTTTACTGGAAGGAATTATGCCTGCACTTGAACCAGCCCATGCAATCGGCTATTTGCTGAGGGGTGCGAAAACGCTTCCGCGCGGTTCAAAAATTGTGATCTGTCTTTCAGGCCGCGGCGATAAAGATTTACAAGTCGTCAAAAATCTAAGCGATCAATATCACCGATAGTTCGTTCAAAATGAATAACCGATTGATTCAAAAAATTAAAGAAGCAAAAAAGAAATCATCAAAACTTTTTTGCGCCTATTTAACTTTGGGTTACCCCTCTTTAGGAAGCACCGAACGTTTAATTCCCAAACTGGAACGGGCCGGAACCGACATTTTGGAATTGGGATTTCCGTTTTCTGATCCGCTGGCGGACGGTCCGACAATCCAATTTGCATCCTCGGAAGCGATAAAAAATGGAATTACGATTGGAAACGCTTTCCGTTTGATGAAAAAACTTAGAAAAGCAGGACTCAAAATTCCGGTTTTATTTTTTTCCTACTTGAATCCGATTATGCATTACGGAATCAGCCGGTTTATTCGTCAGCTGCATCAAAGTGGTTTCGACGGTCTCATTGTTCCTGATTTGCCTCCTGAGGAAGGCCGTATGTGGGAAAGCTGGTTTCGAAAATTCAATATTTCAACAGTTTACCTGGCTGCGCCAACTTCCTCTAAAAAACGTTTGAATGAAATCGTCAAACATTCAAGCGGATTTGTCTATTATGTTTCGTTGAGAGGAGTAACCGGAGCGCGAAATTCAATGCCGGCTGATTTGATCAAGAAACTGCAATCAATTAAAAAAATTTCCGATAAGCCAGTTTTGGTTGGATTTGGCGTCTCTCATCCCGAGCAGGCAAAAATGATTTCTCGTTATGCGGACGGAATTATTGTGGGAAGTGCGATTGTTGGTTGTTTAAAGAACGGCAGGAAAGGTGAGCAAGCTGCTTTGTCACTGGTTTCCCGCTTGATTCGTTCGATGAAACAGGGATAATGAGCATTTTAGGATTGGATTATGGCCAAAAAAGAATTGGAGTAGCGAAGAGCGATGAACTCAATTTCATGGCCCATCCAAGCGGATTTATTCCCTTTAAAAATGAACAGGATCTCATTGCGTCGATTGAAAGCCTCGTCGATGAGCACCGGATCAAAAAGATCGTGGTCGGCCTTCCGATCACATTAAAAGGCGAAACCGGGCCTCAAGCGGAAAAAGTCCTGTTATTTGTTGAAACATTAAAAAAGCGCGTCCAATGTCCGGTGGTGACCTGGGACGAAAGATTGACCACAGCACAAGCGGAACGAGCGCTTTTAGCTCAAGACATGAGCCGTTCCAAGCGCAAAGTCAAACGGGATGCGTTGGCCGCTGAAATTATGCTGCAAAGTTATTTAGATTTTTCAAAACAGAAGGATTCAAATGAACATGTATGAACAATCAACGTTAGACAATGGGCTGCAAATCGTTACCAACCGCTTAAGCGGCCGGGAATCAGTTGGTTTGGCCATTTGGGTTCGAGTCGGCGGGCGATATGAACAGAAAAAACTTTCCGGAATTTCACATTTCGTAGAGCACATGTTGTTTAAGGGAACGAAAAAACGTACGACCAAAGAAATCAAAGAAAATATTGAAGGTGTCGGCGGAATGTTGAATGCTTTTACGAGCGAAGAAAGCACCTGCTATTTTGTTAAAATCCCGAAAAATAGATTCGAACACGCTTACGATGTCCTTCAGGACATGGTGAATGATGCGACTTTGAGCGTGGATGAGTTCAAAAAAGAGCGGACTGTCATTTTGGAAGAAATAAAAATGTATTTGGATTTACCGTCTCAGCATGTTCATGAGATTATGAGTGAACTGCTTTGGGCCAATCAGCCTTTGGGCAGGCCTATTGCTGGTACGGTTGAAACGGTTTCAGAAATGAGCCGGAATGACTTGTATGAACACGTTCAGTCTTATTATCATTCGAAAAATATCTTGGTGACAGCTTCCGGCGATATTGATCATGATTACTTTAAAGGAATAACAGAACGTTATTTCGCCAGGCGCGCAGACAAACAATTGTCAAAATTTCAGGTGGTTAAAAATTCACCAAACGGCAAAGCAGCGCGATTTCAGTTGATCAATAAAAAGACTGAGCAGACGCATTTTGTAATCGGTTTTCATGGGTTGCCGAGGAATCATGTGGACCGCTATAAACTAGGTTTATTAAATGTGATTTTGGGCGGGAATATGAGCAGCCGGTTGTTTGAACAAGTCCGTGAGCAGCGCGGGCTTGCCTATGAAATTAAATCTGGTTTGAGTTTTTTCCATGATTCCGGTTCCGTTTCGATTTCAGCCGGCGTTGAACCCAAAAAAGCGCCGCTTGCCATAAAAGTAATCATGAAGGAATTGAGCAAGCTTAAACGTTCATTTGTTTCTAAAAATGAACTCAGACGCGCCAAAGATTATTTTCTAGGTCAATTCTTGCTGGGTCTTGAGGATACGCTTGATAACGCGCTTTGGTATGGCGAACGGATTTTGTACGGCGGTGAACTGCCGAATATTCAGGAAATTCAAAGTGGAATGGAAAAGGTAACGGAAGATGATATTCAAAATTTAGCCAATCAATTTTTCAAATCCAGTGACATTCATCTCGCGCTGATCGGCCCCACCGATTCAACGTACGAATCAAAAATCACTTCGGAATGCCAATGTCCTTAAATCAAAAAAAGAAACTCATCGCGCCGAGCATTTTATCCGCTGATTTTACCCGTTTAGCTGAAGAAATTTCTGATGTGGCTTCAGCCGGAAGTGATTGGATTCATGTGGATGTGATGGACGGGCATTTTGTTCCCAATTTAACGATTGGTCCGCCGGTGGTCCAGTGGATCCGGAAAATTACGAAATTGCCGCTGGATGTGCATCTGATGATTGAAGAGCCGATCAAAAGTTTGGACCAATACCGGAAAGCCGGCGCAGATTATTTGACCATTCATTTAGAAGCCTGCCGTGATGTATCGGAAACCCTAAAACACATTCGGTCATTGGGTGCTAAAGTTGGAATTTCGTTAAGGCCAAAAACGGAAGTTAAAAATCTCGAACCCTATTTGGGGTTTGTCGATTTGATTCTTGTCATGACGGTTGAGCCGGGATTCGGAGGCCAGGATTTTATACCCGAGATGCTCAAGAAAGTTGAGTTTTTGCGGCCGCGTTTTTCAGGATTTATTTCAGTGGACGGCGGAATCAATCTCGAAACCGGAAAATCGGCTTCTCGAAGTGGAGCCGATGTTTTTGTCGTTGGTTCCGCCATTTTCAAACAGTCTAATCGAAAAGAATTTATTTCACAGCTCCACCGGTCAGTCGCATAAGAATTATGAATTTAGACCACCTGCGTAATTTTTCAATTATCGCTCACATCGATCACGGAAAATCGACTTTAGCGGATCGGTTTCTTTTGGAAACGAACGCCATTTCGATCCGCGAATTCCATGACCAGTTTTTGGATGATATGGAATTGGAAAGAGAGCGTGGAATTACAATCAAGGCGCGTGCCGTAAGAATTCTTTTTCACGATTACTATCTGAATTTAATCGACACGCCCGGTCACGTTGATTTTACCTACGAAGTCTCCAAAAGCTTAGCGGCTTGCGAAGGAGTGATCCTTCTGGTGGATGCCGCCCAAGGCGTCGAAGCGCAAACCGTAACCAATTATTATTTGGCCAAAGAACGCAATCTAGTCATTATTCCGGTAATTACCAAAACAGATTTACCGAGCGCTGATATTCCGAGGGTCCGCCGGGAAATTGCACAGATGTTGCAGGCGAAGGAAGAAGATGTGTTGACAGTCAGCGCTAAAAAAGGCGAAGGAATTACCGGAATCTTAGAGGCCGTTATTAAACGCATTCCACCGCCCAGCGGTGATCCAAAAGCACCACTTAAAGCGCTTATTTTTGACTCCCGTTATGATTCCTACCGAGGCGTGATTACCTACATTCGAGTGATGGAAGGAACGGTTAAAACAGGCGATAAAATAAAGCTGATGCAATCGGGCCATGTGTATGAATTATTGGAAATCGGTGTTTTTACGCCGTACGAAAAACCGGTTCCTCAATTGGGTCCGGGGGAAGTGGGATATTTGAATGCGAATATTAAAGAGGTTTCACACGTTGAAATTGGCGATACGGTAACAAACGCGGATCAGCCTGCTACAGAACCGCTGCCGGGTTATGCGCCGGTCAAACCCATGGTTTATTGTGGTTTGTATCCGGTCAACTCGAAAGATTATACGTTGCTGCGGGATTCGCTCGCTAAGTTGAAATTAAACGACTCCTCGTTTGTTCATGAAGCTGAAACGTCAGCTTCACTGGGTTTTGGATTTCGCGCCGGTTTTTTAGGTTTGCTCCACATGGATGTTATTCGGGAACGCCTCGAGCGAGAATTTGATTTAACGCTCATTGTGACCGCTCCAAACGTGGTTTATCGCGTAGTTCAAACTGATGGAACGGAGCTTTTGTTGGATAATCCAACCAAGTTGCCGCCTCAAAATCATATTCAATTATTCGAAGAACCGTATATCGATGCGCGAATTTTAATCCCGGCTCAGTCGCTTGGCGCCATCATGAAATTGTGTCAGGACCGCCGCGGTATTTACGTGAGCACGGAATACATTGATCAATCCAGAGTCATGATTACCTATCAAATTCCGTTTGCAGAGATTGTTTTGGACTTTCATGACAAGATTAAGTCCATTACCAGCGGTTATGGTTCCCTGAATTATGAATTTATCGGGTTCCAGGAATCCGATTTAGTCAAAATGGATGTCTTGATTAACGGCAGTCCTGTCGATGCTTTATCCATGATTACGGTCCGGGAAAAAGCTTACCACCGGGGCAAGGTTCTGGTCGAAAAGCTCAAGGACGTGATCCCGCGCCAGTTATTTGAGGTTGTGATCCAGGCAGCCATTGGGTCTAAAATTATTGCTCGTGATTCAATCAGACCGCTGAGCAAAAATGTAACGGCGAAATGTTACGGCGGCGATATTACCCGTAAACGAAAATTGTGGGACAAACAAAAAGAAGGTAAGAAAAAAATGAAACGAATCGGAAAAATCGACCTACCGCAGGAAGCGTTTATGACCATACTTGAGGTGGATTAATGGAAACCTGGATCATTGGTACTATTGCGGTTTTAATCAGCCTTATTTTTTTTCGTTCTAAGTTGCATTCGGAATGGAAGTTGTTTCGCCAGGATTCGAAATCCTGGTTCAAGAGAATGTGGAAAGAATGGGGAGAGCCGTTTTTAATCGCGGCCGTTATCGCCATTTTAATCCGTTCTTTTTTACTCGGTCCTTATAAAATTCCAACCGGATCCATGAGACCTACTTTGCTGGAAGGAGATCGGATTTTCGTAGACAAAATTACATTCCGGTTTAGACCGCCTGAACGGGGAGAGATCGTTGTTTTTAAATACCCGCTAGATCCTAAAAAAGATTTTGTTAAACGCTTGGTTGCTTTTGGCGGCGAAGAGGTTGAAATTCGGGATGGTTCAGTTTTAATTAACGGCAAACAGCTTCGTGATCCTATTCAATTCCAAAATCATTATTATTACAACCGCAATGATTGGCCTTATGCAAAAGAAGGGCAGGTTTTTAAAGTTCCGGATGGCTCCTATTTTTGTTTGGGTGACAACAGCGCTCAATCCAGCGACAGCCGGAACTGGGGGTTCGTTCCCAAGAAATATTTAGTCGGAAAAGCGTTCCTCATTTGGTGGCCTGTTTACCGAATTGGGTTTGTCAGCTAAAAAAGGACTTCATTTTTTTTAGTTTTTGTCGTTCTTTTATATAAAACAAAACTCTGGGCAAAGGATTATGGTTCAAGGCGAATTATTCCGTGAAGACAACGGTTACGAGCCTCAAATTGGCGCACGTAAATCGTTTCTTTCCAAATATCAGTTAACCCTGCGGTTAGATAAAGTTCTCTTACTCTTAATCGCCATGATTTTTGCCTTCACCTTAAGCCATTCCTTCGGAGTTGAGCGAGGGAAGCGTTTTATGGAGAAGAAATTTAAATCGCTTATACCCGCCCAAGCTCAGACCTTTTCTCAAACTGATCCACTGAATGATCCCAGCGAGGTTGTCGAATCTGAAACTGTTTTGATGGTGGGTAAACCTACAGTTACCGGCCATGAACAAGCCAAAGCAGATTCGGAACAGGCGCCCTCAATTGAAGGCTCGGCAGATGCTAAATTAAGCAATTCATTGGCTTTAAACTTAAGTGATTCTATTCGTAAGGATCTGCAGAATCAATTGACTCCCTCAAAAAGCGAACTTAAGAAATTGGGTGATTTTACAGTCCAACTGGTTACTTATGACAATAAGTCCTTAGCTGATAAGGAAATAACACGCTTAAAATCAAAGGGTTACGAAGGATTTATCATTCCCAGCGGGCGTTTTTATCAAGTTTGTACGAACTATTTTGACAATAAATCCAAAGCTCGTTCACAGCTTGAAGAATTGAAGCAAACCGGAAGATATCCGGACGCTTACGTTCGCCCAGTCATCCGCTAAGTACCTCATCCGTATCTATTTACAAACCAACAATTTTCTCTAGAAAATAAGCTGTTTGATGAGTATAATACTATCTTTCGAAAGGAAAGAGACATGTCACAACATTCAAGTTTAAAAACTGATTCAGTCGGCGCGCGACATCGAAATGTTCTGAAGCGCCATGAGCGGGTTGCCAATTTACGTAATTCTGATCATTGGGGGAACCGTGAATCGGCCTTCAAACTTCCTAAGGTCAAGTTGATTAAAATGAAAGTTAAGAAAGTTAAAGCCAGCAAGGAAGAAGCTGCTGCGGGTGAGACCAAAGTGGTCCCCGGTGCTGCTGAAGCTAAGCCTGCTGTTACAAAACCCACTGCCGCTGCAAAACAGGCTGTGCAGGATAAGGCAAAAGCCAATAAATAAGATTTTTCATGATCACCATTCGTAAGTGCCACGAGAGCGATCAAAAAGCAGTAAAAGATTTAATCATTCGGATTATCAAGGAAGAATTTCCTAAAGAAAGTCCAGCTTTTCCCATCGAAGATCTCAATGAGATTAACCACTCTTACGGTAAATTGGGCGAAGCCTTTTTCGTGGCGTCAGAGAATAGTTCGATTATTGGAACGGTTGCGATCAAACAGGAAGATGAAAGAACAGCTCTGTTAAGACGTTTGTTTGTCGACAAAGCTTACCGGCGGAAAAAAATCGGCAGTCAATTAATCGACCGTGCGATTGAATTTTGTCGCGAAGTGGGATATGAAGAGTTAATTTTTAAAACCACATCTACGATGAGTCACGCCATCCGATTGTGCGAAGCAAAAGGATTTGTTCCGCGTGCTCGCCTTGATATTGGTCCAGTTCAATTAGTCAAATTTACACTCTATCTGAAGAGCGAATCGGTGCTGCTGCAAAAAAAGACAGTACCTTCCTAGTTTTTTTCATTAAATCCTCAAAGGGGTATGTTGTGAAATTTTTCTTAAAAAAATCATCTGAAGGTTCTCTACAAAGTCTCAACGAAGAAGAAATCCAAAAAAAATTATATGGGGCCTTTCATAAAAACACCGCGTCTCAAAGTACCGGCGTAATCTTTAACGGGCCTAAGAGCGTACCTTTCCTTTGTCCTAAACTTGAAAAATCAGAATCTCATTTGGGCTCCTCCCTTAAAATTTGCACCGAGAAATTTCTTAAAACACTCAAATCATTTCCGTGGAAGTTTTCAATTTTAGTTGTTGGCTTCATTATTTTGTCGATTTATTCGTTCCAATTTTTATCCGGAGCCATTCAGAATTTTTCAAAAACCTTTAAGCAGCAAGCGACTCCCGTTGCCAATCAATCAGCTGAAAAGATTGAAATTAAGGCCGAAATACAGAAGGTATCTCAAGTGAAAAAGATAGATCGCTCAGAAGCATTATCAGTTCCGATTCAGAATGATAAACCTGCTGTTTTATCGAAGAAAACCTATTACGCAGTTCAGATTTGTACTTACCAAAAAGAAACTGATGCAAAAACTCTGTCTAACGAACTTAAACGTTCAAATTTTCCAGCTTTTTATATGCGCATGCAGGGCTTTCAAAATAAAACCCCCTACTATGTTGTTTTTTTAGGCAAGAATGAATCTTATGCCGGTGCCAATGACAAACTGAAAGAATTTCGAAATAGCGATCAGGGTCAAAAATTTCCAGACGCTTTCATTCGTTCAATTTAAAGCAATCTAAAGGAGATTCCTATGGGGTGGGCTGGATTAGATCAGCGCGTATTTCCACGGTTTAGCACGCGTTGCGATATTACCATTAGCGGTAACGGCGAAACCATTAAAACCAAAACTCAGAATATCGGCGTTGGCGGAGTTTGTATCATTTTGAAAAAGGCTTTGGAAAAATTAACGCAAGTCAAATTGCGTCTTGTTTTGGATGAATCTTTGCCGATGATTGAATGTAATGCGCGGGTGGTTTGGATGATTCCCGGAAAAGAACTTTCTTCATCAAAGATGCATTACGACACAGGTTTAGAGTTCTTAAATTTAGATCCGCAAGACCAAGAAAGAATTCAGTCCTTTGTGTATAAATTAAACAAGTGACATGGCTGATCATTCTTCTTTTGACATTGTTTCGAACGTTAACCTCCAAGAAGTAGACAACGCAATCAACCAAGCTCTGAAAGAAATCAAAACCCGGTTTGATTTTAAGGGAAGCAAAAGCAACATCACGCTTAAAAAAGATGATAAGAAAATTTCTTTGTTGGCAGATGACGAATTAAAACTTAAGAATCTTCATGATATTTTGGAAGGCAAGCTGGCCAAGCGGGGTGTTTCTGTTAAGTCGCTTAAGTATGCGGCAAGTGAAAAAGCTTTAGACGGTTTGGTCAGACAGGAAGCCGAAATTATTCAGGGGATTCCTCAAGAAAAGGCAAAGGAAATAGTGAAGCAGATTAAAGAACTGAAACTGAAAGTTCAGTCATCCATTCAGGGTGATGAAATCCGTGTGTCCGGAAAAAGCCGGGATGATTTACAACTAGTCATTCAAACCGTTAAGTCCGGAAATGCAGATTTACCTCTCCAATTTGTAAATTATAGGTAAGTCAATGGTGAATTTTTTAAGTGACTTTAATCATTTTTTAAAATTGGCCAAGGATGAACATTTTCAAAAATTCTTGTTAAATCCAAAAGTCCAGGCGCTTATGAAAGTCAAGGAGTTTGAGAAAGCCGTGAAGGAGAAAAATATCCCAAAACTCATGGCTCATCAAGAGTTCTCAAAAATATTACAAGATCCCGAAGTGGCTCAAGCGTTGGAGCAAATGCGCCGCAAGTTTGAAAAAGCCTCCTAATTTTTTCTCCCCTTTACTTGTAAATAAAAGATAATATGTTATACTTTCTTTAGCGGTATAGAAAGTATCCTTAACTCTTTTAAATATAAGGACTTATAAACAAATTGGCTTTTTAACATTCAAGCCCGTGGTTAAACAGAGTTACCCTACAGGTATTTCCAAATCAATTTAACAGGCTTAGTTCAGCTTAGGAAAAAAGTTGTACATAATGCTGTCAAATTACTTTTGGAGCTAAAGAAAGGAGCAATGAGTGACAAAAGAACGTAGGAAATTTAAGCGTTTTGATGCTTACATGAACGTTCAGTACCGTTCGCAAGAAGGTAAAACCAACGAAGGTTCAGGATTGAGCAAAGATCTTTCACGGGAAGGCATTAAAGTCAATACAGACCATGCACTTCAGACCGGAACTGTTGTCGATCTTGAAATACGCCTGCCGGACGATAACCGTCCAGTGAAAAGTACAGGAAAAGTAATGTGGTCAAAACCGAGTACCAGCGGTTTTGAATCAGGCGTCAGTTTTCTTCTCATCGATCCTATCGATAAATTCCGTGTCCTTGACTATGCTTATAATTATTGGCTCGAGACGAAGGTGAACGATTTTACCGACCCCGAAGAACTTTCGGAACTCAGTTAATTTTTTGTTCGCAATTATTGATTCTCATTTTGTTATTTTGAAGTCACAGCATTTAAAAAGTATTAACGATCTCTCTTTAAGCCTCAGAAGTTAATCATGTCCGAATCCTTCGTACTTTCGATCGACCAGGGGACGACTGGGACCCGAGCAATTTTATACGGCCGAATGGGCGCTTTAAAATCCTCCGCCTATCAAGAATTCCGCCAATATTATCCTAAACCTGGCTGGGTTGAGCATGATGCGCATGAAATCCTCCGAAGCGTCAAAAATATAATTTCGGAAGTATTCAGAAAAAGCGGTGTCCGTCCCGCTCAGATTCAATCTATTGGCATTACCAATCAAAGAGAAACCATTGTTTTGTGGGACCGTTTTTCCGGAAATGCAGTTGCTAAATCCATTGTTTGGCAAGACCGGAGAACCAGCGATCTGTGCGCTCAATTAAAGAGAGAAGGTCTGGAACCGGAATTTAGTCAAAAAACAGGTCTACTCTTAGACCCTTATTTCTCTGGAACGAAACTCAGTTGGTTCTTTGATCGTCATTCAGCAGTTCGCAAGAAAGCTCAAAAAGGAAATGTTTTGTTTGGCACTATTGATAGCTGGCTTTTATATCATCTCACTGGAAAAAGAGTTCACGCTACGGATTTAAGCAATGCTTCCAGAACACTTTTATTCGATATCAAAAAAAAGAAATGGGACCGGGAACTTTGCAGGATTTTGAAAACTCCGCTCAATTGCGTTCCTGAAGCAAAAAAATCAAACAGTTTTTTTGGTAAAACCAAAGATTTTCCGCCGTTACCGGACGGAATTCCAATTCATGCCGTCATGGGTGACCAGCAGGCTGCTTTATACGGTCAAAGCTGTTATCGTGCCGGTGATAGTAAAAACACTTATGGAACCGGCTGTTTTTTATTAGTTAATTTAGGTTCCCGGTTTGTTCGTTCAAAATTTGGTCTTTTAACCACTTTGGCTTGCGATCAACACGGAAATCCTGTGTATGCCTTGGAAGGTTCTATTTTTATCGGTGGGGCGGCGATTCAATGGCTTCGTGATGGTTTGAAATGGATTCAATCTGCAAAGGAAACCGAAGCTATTGCAAAAAAAACAGCAAGCAACGATGAAGTGGTCGTCATTCCGGCTTTTACGGGTTTAGGGGCTCCTTACTGGCGGCCGGATGTACGCGGTGCGATTTTAGGAATTACGCGGGGAACTACGCGGGAGATGATTATTAAAGCGACCGTGGATTCTATTGCTTTACAAGTCAACGATGTGCTTCAGGTGATGACCCGGGAAGCGGGTGTTAAGATCCCGGCTTTAAAAGTGGATGGCGGGGCTACGCAAAACCGTTATTTAATGCAACTGCAATCAGATTTGCTGAGAGTGCCCGTGTTGAAAAGCAATTTAACCGAATCCACTGCGTGGGGTGTCGCCAAGCTTGCAGGATACGCTTCCGGGTTTTGGCCGAACTTGGATCGGCTGGATCGTTCGGTTCAATATGACACTTTTCGGCCGAAAATGAGTTTATCAGCCCGAAATCAAACGATCGGGCATTGGAAACAAGCCATTCAGAAATTAATTTCTTGCTAGCCTCGATTTAAAATTTGCCTTTCTTCATATCCTAGATTTTCTCTTTATAATTACCACCAACTGCCGATAATAATAAAAAACGTAACGTGTTCAGAGTGAAAAAATGGCGATGAGTTTTTTTCAATTTTGGAAAAAGCCGGAAGTAAAAACAAAACTTCCAATTTCCAATATCCCTCTTTTTTCCACCTTAGGCCCCAACGAATTAGAGCTTATTGAAAGCAAAATGAGGAGGGTGGAATACAAAAAAGGGGATATTGTTTACCGGATCGGTGAAAAGCCGGAAGCTTTTTACATTATCTTGCTGGGACGATTCCGAGTTGTGGGACCAAGAGGTGAAACGATCTCGATTTTATCTCAGGGTGAATACTTTGGCGAAAGCTCAATTCTGCTTGGCCGTGATCACAGCGCCACCATCGAGACAAAAAATGACGGTCTCATCTTCCGAATCGACGTGAAGGATTTTCAGAATCTATTAAGTGCAATTCCGTCTTTGGCGCTTCATTTAAGCCGAACGCTCGGTCATCGTTTGACTGCCGGAATGTCTCGAGCCGAAATCAGCAAAACTAAACTTATATCCATTTGCAGTCACCAAATGGATGGGGAAAAGCGAAAATTTGCCTGGACCTTATCGGCTATGCTGGGGGAACGGAATAAAAAAACCATTCTGATAGGAATCGAAGATAAGACCAAAAAACGTTTTGAGGACATCGTTGATCGAAAACTTTCATTTTCAGATTTTTTAGGTTCCGGATTCGACGAAATCAAAAAATTTATTCATGACCAAACAAACTCCTTTCATTTTTTAAGAATCGGAAATGGCGTTTCGGGCCCTGATGCTGAATTAGGAATCGTAACGCTAATCGGCCATTTAATCGACCGGTATGAATTTATTCTCATGGATTTGCCTGAAGACCCCAGCGACATCAGTACCAAAGCCCTGCAGCAATCTGATTTGGTTTACTTTTTGGTTCATGAATCCAATCGTAGGTCGCAAAAAACGCTTTCTTACTTGAGCGGATTTCAAACTTCATTTGGTTTTACGACAGATGAAATAAGATTCATTCTCTGTGAAGAGGAAACGCACAAACCGGATGAAGTTTCTTCTTTTGCGCCGGAACTCAAAAATTTACATCGGGTCTTCAGCGTGCTTCCATGCGAAGAAGAAGTCCGCAACCTTTCCTCTCAACAGACCGTTCAATTTGTCTTGGGCCATCCGGATCATCGTTATTCCAGAGTCATCCGGTTTTTGAGTCGGGAACTCAGAGGAAAACTGATCGGTTTGGTGCTCGGGAGCGGTGCTGCATTCGGATTTTCCCAGATCGGCGTGTTAAGGGTTCTGGAGCGTGAAAAAATTCCGATTGATATAATTGCCGGCTCTTCTATAGGAGCACTGATCGGCGGATTATGGGCGAGCGGTTATGATTCTCAAGAGCTTGAACAAATTGCTTTGTCGCTCAATCCAAAATCTGTTTTTTTTAAACTAATCGGTTTTCGGGATTTGCTTTTACCGCATTACGGATTTTTTAGAGGCAATCAGGTGAGCCGGTTTCTCAGAAATTATTTGGATCACAAAACATTTAGAATGCTCAATATCCCTGTTAAAATCGCGGCCACCAATTTGTTCACCGGCGAAGAAGTTGTGTGTGATGACGGCGACGTTGTAGATGCTATTCGCGCCAGCATATCAATTCCCGGAATTTTTAGGCCCGTGAAATGGGGAAAAGATCAATTTTTGATTGACGGCGGCGTCGTCGATCCGCTGCCCGTCAAACTCTTGAGCCAATATGGCGTGAAGAAAATAATCGCCGTGAATGTCTTATCCGCTTCCGAAGATCATGTTCAGCGGAAGGAACATTTCGAAGCGAAAAAGATTTTGTTGGATGCAAGTTTAAAGAGTAAAAATTTGTGGAGCCGAGCCTGGGTTTCGTTTTGTAATATAATAGAACGGAGATATCGGGATAATGTTTTTAATGTACTGATGAATACGATTCAATTTCTGGAGTATGGAATCGCCGAAGCAGCAGGGGCCGGTGCTGATATTGTGATTCACCCGGTTGTTCTGGATGCTCATTGGGCTGAATTTCATTCTGTCAGCAAATTTATTAAGTGCGGAGAAGAGAAGACAATGGAACAGCTGAATGAAATCAAACGATTGGTTGAAGAAACAACTTAGGATTTGACACTTATTTTTCGCTGTGCTAAACTTCATTAAGTTTATATTTGACAATAACTTAGAATCATTCTCGTGCAATTCCCAACGGTCCAAATCAACTTAAACGCAACCTCTTTAAAAAGAGTCAATTCATTGGAAAAATCATGATCCCATCACCTGCTTTACAAGAGCGTATCAAGGAAGGCATTACTTATTTAGAGTTCGCTCTTGTATCTTGTAAAGATTCTGCGGCTTTGCCAAAAAGAAAGCAGATGATGGGATGAAATCAGTTGTGATTGTTGATGGAGTACGCACACCTCAAGGCAACTTAGGTGGTGCACTGAAGGACTTATCCGCTCAAAAATTAGGTGAAATCGTCGTCCGCGCCCTTTTAGAGCGTACAAAATTAAAACCTGAGTTGGCCGAAGAAGTTATCTTCGGTTGTGTCGGACAACAAAGCGATGCGCCAAACATTGCGCGTGTCATTGCGCTGATGTCCAAATTACCAGTGTCAGTTCCGGCATTTACTGTTCAAAGGAATTGCGCTTCCGGTTTACAGGCTGTGGTGTCGGCTTATCAAATGATCGCACTTGGGGAGGCGGAAATTATTCTTGCCGGCGGTACGGAATCCATGTCATCGGCACCCTACATTAATCGGGATTTGAGGTTTGGCAAAAAATTACGGCATTCAATCATGATTGATTCGCTTTGGGAAGGCTTGACCGATCCCATTGTGAATCAGATCATGGGCGAAACCGCGGAAAATCTTGCGCAGGAATTTAAAATTTCCAGAAAAGATCAAGATCAGTTTGCGCTTCTTTCTCATCAACGCGCTTTTCGTGCCGCTAGAGAAGGCAAATTTAAAGATGAAATCGTTAAGGTTTTGGTTCCTAAAAAAATCATGGGCAAAAATCTCCCGCCCGAGCCGATTGTTCAAGATGAAGGCCCCAATCCCGGCTTAACGGAACAAGTTTTGTCTCAATATCCAACCATTTTCCGTGAAAACGGAAGCGTAACGCCCGGTAATTCTTGTCCTATTTCGGATGGTGCTTCATGCCTTCTTCTGATGAGTGAAGATAAAGCCAAGTCACTCGGCTATCAGTCGGTGGCTTATATCAAAAGTTATGGTTTTGCCGGAGTTGCTCCGGAGCGCATGGGAATGGGTCCAACCTGTGCAATTCCCATAGCTTTAAAAAGAGCAGGAATGAATTTGAAAGACATTCAATTGATTGAAATCAACGAAGCGTTTGCTGCGCAATATCTGGCTTGCGAGCAAGTTTTGAAATTCGACCGCAATATTGTCAATGTGAACGGCGGTGCGATTGCGCTAGGCCATCCGGTTGGGGCAACAGGCGTACGTTTATTAGTTACCTTAATAAATGAGATGAAACGAAAAAATTTATCGACCGGTTTGGCTTCCATGTGTGTTGGAGGCGGCCAAGGCGGGGCGATGATCATCGAACGGAAATAAAAGGTATTATGTATATCTATAAAGCTGGAGTTGTGGGCGCCGGAACGATGGGCGCTGAAATTGCACAAGTCATTACCTATGCCGGAATTCCCGTGGTCCTCAAAGATGTTAATCAAGAACTCATCGACAAGGGCCTTGCCAAAATAAGATCCATTTATCAGAAACGGGTTGAAAAAGGTAAAATGGATGCTTCTGAGGCAGAAAATAAAATATCTCTGGTTCAAGGTTCGACCAGTCCTGATGCTTTTAAGGATGTCGACATTGTGATTGAAGCTGTTCCCGAGAAAATGGATTTAAAAAAGAAAGTGTTTTTGGATTTGGAGCAGCATGTTTCTAAAAATACAATTTTTGCAACCAATACCTCCGCGCTTTCCATTTCCGAATTGGGCGCGGCTACCAAACGTCCGGAAAAAGTAATTGGAATGCATTTTTTCTTTCCCGCCCATGTCATGAAATTAATCGAAGTCATTCCGGGTTTGGCCACCAACACTGAAACGGTTGATGATGTGATGTCGTTTTCTGAATCCTTGCGCAAAATTCCAGTTCGAGTGAATGAGTGTGCCGGTTTTTTAGTCAACCGGCTGTTGATGCCTTATCTCAACGAAGCCGCTTATTGTCTTCAAGAAGGTGCGGCTACCGCTGAAGAAATAGACAAGGCCGTTGCGGCATTTGGTCTTCCCATGGGCCCTTTTACCTTGGTGGACAATCTAGGTCTTGATGTTTGCTTTGACGTGGTTAAAGTTTTATTGGATTCCTATGGCAACCGGATGCAGCCGGCAGAAATTTGGCACAAGCTTTATGAGCTTAAACGGTACGGCCGCAAAACCGGCGCGGGTTTTTATGATTACGGCACCGAACGCGGCGTAGAACTTGAAAAAATCATGAACGACCTTAAGAAAAAGCCGAACTTTAAGAAGACTCAATTTTCAGTGGAGCGGCTTATTTATCCCATGATCAACGAAGCTATTCTTTGCGTCGAAGAACATGTTTCGTCAGAAAGCGACATTGACATGGCCATGATAGCAGGCATTGGATTTCCTCAAGAAACCGAGGGAATTTTACATTATGCCGATCAAATTGGCCTGGATCAGGTCCTGAAAATGCTTGAGCAGCTTTACCAAGAATATGGAATCCGTTTTTGGCCGGCACCCCGGCTTAGGCGAATGGTGGGGGCTCAATTTTTAGGCAAAAAAACCGGCCGCGGCTTTTTTGAATACTCTACGTAGATAAAATGTTATTCGGGAATAGCAAAATAGAGGGAACCAATGAATAGTGGAGAGTTTATCAAGGTCAAGATTGAAGAATTGGTTGCCGTTTTAACCATCAGTCGTCCGGCCCAGAATAAAGTTAACGTGTTGACGCTTAAAGCCATGAAAGAACTGGATGAAATTATTGATCAAGCCGCCAAAGACGACCAAGTCAATGTGATTGTCATTACCGGCGAAGGTCCTTATACCTTCATTGCCGGTGCCGACATTAAAGAAATTGCCAAGATTGAATCAAAAGAACAGGCGGTTGACCTGGCTAAAAAAGGACAAACCATTTTTAACAAAATCGAGAATTTAGAAAAGCCCGTCATTTGCGCTGTGAATGCCATTTGTCTTGGCGGCGGAATGGAACTGGCAATGGCATGCCATATGCGTATTGCTTCGGATAAAGCAAAATTCGGCCAGCCGGAAGTATTGCTCGGTATTATTCCGGGTTTTGGCGGAACTCAAAGATTACTTCGGCTTTGCGGCCCTGCCAAAGCGCGTGAAATTATTTTAACCGGAGACCAAATTTCGGCCAAAGATGCCTTGGACATCGGTTTAGTCAACCAGGTTGTGCCTGAGGGCCGGCTTTTGAAAGAAGCCGTTGGATTAGCTAAAAAAATTGCCTCTCGCCCTCAAATTGCAGTTAAACTCATTTTAAGGGCCATAAAAGAAGGGATTGAAAAGGATTTAATGACGGGTTTAGAATTAGAAGCCCAGTTGTTCGGACAGATCAGCCAAACACAGGATATGAAAGAAGGTGTTCGGGCGTTTGTGGAAAAAAGGCAGGCAAAATTTCAAGGCCGATGATTACGAACTTAACGAAAAATGTCCACCTCATTTGTTTGATTCTGGCGTTGGGCTTCCTTTCTTTAGGTGCAACAAAGGAAAAAAATAAAACCGACAATTCTTCCGCCGCTAAGCAGACTAAAAAATCAGAACCTGTCTCGCGAAAACAGGCGTCTCCAGCCAATCTAAAAAAACCTTTGGTCGTTATGCCTGATCAGCAAGTTGAAAATGCCGAGAAAATTAACGATGAGTTAAAACAAATTATATCCCGTACGCAGCAGCTTCAGGTGCAAGTTCATGATGACCGCAGTGAAATCCAGAAAATTTTGGAACGTGCTCAAATTCATCAGCGCATTTTGAAGGGAATCACCATTCCTCAGCAAATTCAGTCGAAACAGCAGATTAATCAGGCCGATATTATCGCGCGTGAAAAAATGCGACTCATCGCGCAGCAAGTTCATCAGACTCAGGAACAACTCAGGACCATCCAAAATTCAAGACTCATTACTTCCATTCCCAAGACTGAATCAGCCAAAACGTCTTAGTTTCTCGTGAACGAACGAAATCTGATCGATCTACTCATTAATCAAACGACCCGCCTTAGCAGCCGGGTTGCTCTCCGGTTTAAGCGGGACAACCTATATCAAAATATCACCTGGAATGAATTGCAATCTCACGTTATTAAAATTTCGGCCTTTCTGCGCCAATTCGGAATTAAAAAAGGAGACCGGGTAGCTTTACTTTCCGAAAACCGTCCAGAATGGGTTTTTGCGGATTTGGCCGTCCTTTCTCTCGGAGCCGTTGTGGTTCCGATTTATCCGACCTCTTCGCCGAAAGAGATGGAATATATCGTTACGAATTCAGAATGCAGGATTTTGTTTTTATCCACAGATATCCAATTCCAGCGATTGAAATCTACATTACCGGCGTTACATTCAATCAAATTAACTGTTATTTTTGATTCTGCTGACTCAGCCGAAAAAAACATCAACTCCTTGGAGCACCTACTCAATTCTGTAAAACTAGATCAATCTGTTAAAACACAATTTGAATCGGATGTTTCACATGTAAAATTAGATGATCTTGCGACGATTATTTATACCTCGGGCACAACGGGCCCTCCCAAAGGAGTCATGCTGTCTCATCGTAATTTTTTAATTAACTGTTATGATTCAAAAGAAGCGCTTCCGGTTAATGAAAATGATGTCTTTCTATCCTTTCTTCCATTAAGCCACGTCTTCGAGCGCATGGGGGGTTACTACTTGGCTTTGCTTTCCGGTTCGACCATCACGTATGCGGAAAACATGACAACCGTTCCCGAAAACTTACTTGAAGTAAAGCCAACGATTACCTGTGCAGTTCCGAGATTCTTTGAGAAGATGTACAGCCGGATTCAATCTCAAATCGAAGAAAAAGGTGGATTTACAAAACAGATTTTTAACTGGGCCGTCCAAGTAGGGAGAAAGTCCAATCAATTTAAATATCAAAATCGTTCTCTGCCGTTCGGGCTTAATCTTCAGCATGTTCTGGCACACAAACTCATTTATTCAAAGATTTATCAGAAAATGGGCGGGAAATTACGCTGTTTCATTTCAGGCGGCGCGCCGCTGTCCAAAGAACTGGCCGAGTTTTTTTATTCGGTTGGCATTTTAATTCTAGAAGGTTACGGTTTGACCGAAACTTCGCCGGTTATTTCTGTAAACCGTTTGGATCGCTTTAAATTTGGTTCGGTCGGTTTACCGCTTAGTCATGTCGAAACGAGAATTACAGACGATGATGAAATTGTGGCGAAAGGGCCGTCCATCATGGTGGGTTATTATAAAGATGAAGCGGCTACAAAAGAGGCCGTTCAAGACGGATGGTTTCACACAGGCGATCTCGGCAAATTGGATTCTGACGGTTTTCTTTATATTACAGGCAGAAAAAAAGACATTATCGTCACTTCGGGCGGGAAAAATATTTCGCCGCAAAATATTGAAAATGCGCTCTTAGCCGACCCTTTGTTTTCGCAAGTGGTTTTGATTGGTGATCAGCACAATTATATGACGGCTTTGATCGTTCCAAATTTTGAACAGGTTAAATTGATTTTAAAGGGTAAAGCCATCCCTTTGGATGGGTCGCCTCGCGATTTAGTTAGAGAGCAAGCAGTTCATGATTTATTCCATGCGCGCATTGGTGAGCGGACGAAAGACATGGCTTCATATGAACAAATTAAATACTTCGCGCTTCTTCCGTCTGAATTCAGCCAGGAAAAAGGCGAAGTAACCTTGACGCTTAAAATCCGGCGAAAAACGGTCGCTCAACATTATGTAGAAATTATTAACCGTATGTATCGGGAAACTGAAAAAGAGAATGAAGGAAGAAACAGGATATTTTTCGTCAACTGACGGAACCCAGATTTTTTACCGGGCTTGGAATAAAAATACGGAGAATTGTCTCATTCTTGTACATGGGATTGGCGAACATTCCGGCCGGTACCAGGATTTTGCTGAAAAATTGGACGATCTTCCGATTTCGGTATTCAGTTTTGATTTAAGAGGGCATGGCCGTTCAGGAGGTTCCCGCATGTATGTCAATTCATTCCAGGATTTTGTTAACGATATTTACGATTACCGAAAATGGATTGAGGGTAAATATGGGAAGCGAAAATTTATTCTATTGGGTCAGAGTTTAGGCGGATTGATCTCGGTTTCCGTTGTTCTCAAAAATCAATCCATTTGGAATGCCTTAATTTTGATGTCTCCTTTTTTTGCTGTATCGAGAGGCCAGCGCGTGTTAAGCCTTCTTTCCGGGGCATTGAATTGCCTGCTTCCCAACGTCATCTGGGACAATCCGATAAAACCTTTTTATTTATCTCATGATCCTGATGAAGTGCGAAAATACAAGGAAGACCGCTTGATTCAAAGATTGGTCACTTCACGCTTGGCCTATGAAATGTTCAGAGCGTGTTCTTCCGTGTATAATCAGGCCAAAGAAATCCGTCTTCCGGTGTTCATTTTAGCATCGGGTGACGACCGGATTGTTTCACTCAAGGCAACACAAGCTTTCTATCACAAAATTGCCAGATCGGAAAAAAGATTGAAAGTTTTTGAATCTAGCTATCATGAATTGCTTCATGAAAAAGGGCGAAGCGAGACAATTGAATTGATTCGTCAATTTTTACGCGTGTCATTCTGAGCGAAGCGAAGAATCCCAAACGGGATCCTTCGGCCCTGCGGGCCTCAGGATGACAATAAATTTTTGGGCCGCGGTCCCACAGGGACTGCACCGCTGCCCTGCGGGCAGCACCCGTGGTGCCGAAGAATCTACGAATCGCAGATCCTTCGCTTCGCTCAGGATGACACATAAGTTACTGGGCCGGTAGTTCAGTTGGGAGAACGCCACATTCGCATTGTGGAGGTCAGGGGTTCAACTCCCCTCCGGTCCAAAATTTTCAAAAATTGAATGCGGGTATTGACAATTAAACCATTTCTAGATATTCTTTCTTAACTTTTTGGATCATGACGTTTAATTTTCGCTGCCTAACGATAAACCGAATGCGGCTTTTATGATCAAAGTAGAAAATCTGACCATGCAGTATGGTAATTTTGTTGCGTTGGCCGGAGTTTCTTTCGAGGTTAAAGAAAGAGAAATTTTAGGCTTATTGGGTCCTAATGGTGCTGGCAAAACAACGGCCATGCGGATTCTAACGACCTACCTTTACCCCACTTCTGGAACCGCTCAAATCGAGAATTTCGATATTCTTGAGCAACCTACCGAAGTCCGTAAACGAATTGGATATTTACCGGAAGTAGCCCCTCTCTATCCGGATATGCAAGTTGAGGAATATCTTAAGTTTGTGGGTCAGGCACGCGGTGTCTCCGGTTCACGTTTAAATTCGCGTTTGGGTTGGGTCAAAGAATCTTGTGGCGTAAAGTTAGTTTGGAAACACACGATTTCTGAACTTTCCAAAGGATATCGTCAGCGCGTAGGTTTGGCTCAAGCCCTCATTCATGACCCAAAAGTTTTGATTTTAGATGAGCCAACTTCCGGATTGGATCCGCTTCAAATTATTGGCATCCGCCAATTGATCAAAAACCTTTCAAAAGAAAAAACAATTATTTTTTCGACCCATATTTTACAAGAAGTTGAGGTGCTGGCTGATCGCATCGTCATCATTAATGAAGGCAAGGTTGTTTCGCAGGGAACGCAAGAACAGCTTGCCGAAGAAGCCCGCCGAAGGGGCGAAACAAAGTCAGATTTGAGTTTGGAAGAAATTTTTATTTCTCTTCTTATGGCCAAATCAAAACACAACAAAGAAAAGATCGCATGGTAAACATTCATAATTTGGTTACGATTTTCCGCCGCGAACTGGCAGCTTATTTTAATTCTGCCATTGCTTATATTTTCATCATTGTTTTTGTTCTTTTGAACGGCGGATTATTTATGACGCAATTTTTTCTCATTGGCCGGACGGATATGAGGCCTTTTTTCGGTTTCCTTCCGTTGGTGCTGGCCGTATTTCTTCCGGCTGTTACGATGCGTCTTTGGGCGGAAGAGCGGAAAGGAAATACGTTAGAATTGTTACTCACCTTTCCCATGCGGCCCCAAGAACTTGTTCTCGGTAAATTTTTCGCCAGTCTTATTTTTTATTTGGCCGCTTTGGTTGGGACTTTGACGATTCCCTTGATGCTTCAATTTTTGGGCAAGCCCGACGTTGGAGCGATGGCATCGGCTTATGCGGGTTCTTTTCTGTTGGGCGGTTTTTTTCTTGCCATTGGAATATTTATCTCAGGCCTTGCTCGGGATCAGATCGTTGCCTTCATTTTGGCGATGATCACGTGTTTCGGTTTTTATTTAATAGGGACGGATTTATTTGCTTCCTCCGTAGATGGCTGGCTTCCCGGATTGGGTTCCTTTTTACGAAATTATATTGGAAGCCCAAGGCATTTTGATTCATTTGCTAAAGGAGTGGTTGATACTCAAGACGTCCTATACTTTTTAATTGGAATGGTTGTGTTCCTAGTTTTAAATGGGTTTTGGCTTGAAGGCCGGATGCGTCCGAAGGCCAAAACCATTTTCTCAAGCGCTCTTCTTATTTCAGTCGGCATCTTTATTTTCGCTAACGTTCTCTTATCGGGCCTTTCTTTGGGCCGGTTTGATTTGACGGAAGGCAAAATTTACACCATTGCACCGGCAACACGGACCATCCTGAATCGGCTTAAAGCTCCGGTAACGGCCAAATTTTATGTTTCACCCGCTGAAAAAATGCCGACGGGAATGAAAACCCTTGAACAAGAAGTGGTTGATAAATTGGATGAATTGCGCATAGCCTCAAAAGGGAAATTTCAATACAAGATTTTTCATATGGAAGCCGCTAAAGTTGTGGGCGGGGCTGGAGAGAACGAAAATTCTTTGGAACAACAAATGTCCGAAAAAGGCATTCGTCCGTTTCAAGTCCAATCGATTCAAGCTGACGAGGTCGGTTTAAGTCTGGTTTATTCAGCCATTAGCTTAGCCTATAAAGAAAAAGCCGAAGAGATCATTCCCCGAATTTTTCCAGATAATCTGCACGAACTGGAATATTTATTGATCTCGCGCGTTTACCGAATGATGCTGGCCGAAATTCCGAAAATTGCTCTTGTTGCCCCCTATCAGGAAAAAACCGTAGAACCAGAACTTCAAGCTTTGCTTTCTCAATTAGGCGGTCAAGTCCCGGAAGGTTACCGGGAAGATCCGTATGAAGTTTTACCCATGGCGCTTAAGTATGCGGGTTATGAGGTATCTCGAATTAAATTGACCGAGAAAGAATCTATTCCGGAAGGAGTGAAAACGCTGGTTGTTGTCGAGCCAAAAGAACTAAGTGACCGGCAAAAGTATGAATTAAATCATTTTTTGGTGAGCGGTGGATCGCTTATGCTTGCGGTTCAAAATTACACCTATCAATACACGGCTGCAACCGATCAGCTTCAAATTGAACCGGAAGAAAAGAAGCCGGGGGTGAACTCGCTTCTTGGAGCGTGGGGGTTTGGCGTTGATGAAAATATACTGGTTGATCAGCAGCATGACGTGGTCAATTTAAGCGGTGCTGCCCGCCTGGGGCCCTACGAACTTGCCATTCCGGTAAAAGTACCGATACAAATTTTAATTCCTCAATCAGGAATGAATCCTCAGATATCAATTACATCCCGTTTGTCTCCTTTATTTTATCTCTGGGGAACCGCTGTTTCTTTAAACCCAGAAAAAATAAAAGAACAAAATCTAAGCGTTGATACATTATTAACTTCAAGCTTAGAATCCTGGACGGTGCCGTTTAAAAACGGTTCTCTTACGCCGGAAGACCTAAAGCCGGCCGACAAAACAAAACGGGGGCCCTTTCCGTTGGCCCTTATGGCACAGGGCCAATTTAAAGATGCTTATTCAGGCCAAGCCATACCGGAATGGCCGAAGTCCGAGCCTGCCAATACGGCGGCTGTTAGTCCACCCAAATCAGAAGCGGTGGTCTCCAAAGAGACAAAGTTAGCACCGGGCAAAATGATTTTGATAGGCGCTTCCAGTTTTTTTCAAAAACAATTAATTCGATCAGGTGGGCACCTTAATTTTTTTCTAAATAGCGTGGATGCTTTAACGCTAGGCGATGAGTTGGTAAGCGTCCGTTCAAAGCAACCGATTGATCGGTCCATTGGCCATATTTCAACGACCACAAAGGTAGCCTGGCGTTTTTTTGTCACGCTTTTAATCCCGCTTTTAATTGCCGTAATCGGAGCGAGCCGCGTTTTTTGGCGGCGCCAAGCCAAACAGAATTATGTCCGGTTACTCTCAAGCGTTGAATGAATCGTAAATGAAGCCGAAACAAATTTTAGTTTTAGCCCTCCTTTTTTTCGCCCTTTTCGTCGGCATTATTCTTAAACAAAATCAAAAAGTCCCGGAACTGAGTACCGAGGAATATGCTCCTCTTGATTTATCATTTGATGTTTCCAAGGCCGCCAAACTTGAAATCTTTAAAGGAAAAGACGAAAAATTAGTAGACGTAGCCAAAACCAATGCTGGTTGGCGCGTTTTAAATTTTCACAATGCAAGAGCGGACCAAGAGAAGATCAATGATTTATTTAAAGCGATAAACGCAGCCAAGGGAGAAATGCGGGCAAAGGACAAAAACTTGTTCGCCGATTTTGGCATTGCCGATGAAAGCGCCTATCGCCTTGTTATTTCAAATGCCGCAAATGCCGCTTTGTTAAGTGTTAAGCTTGGCACAAAAAAACCAGCGTACTCAGCTGTCTTTTTAAGAGCGGGGAATTCTGAAAATGTTTACTATGTGGCCACCGATTTATTTAGCCATTTAGGCGTTTATGACGATCCCAATAAAGTTGCGCCCAAGAGCGACTATTGGGTTTCTGTTAAATTGGTGGAATTCCAGGCTGAAGAAGTGAACCAGATTCAGAACACCCGATTTGAAAATGGTCACGACCTTGTCACTGCTCATGCCGTTCGTAAAACCGATTCGAATGATTTAACGAAGAAAAAATGGCAGTTTGAACTCGCGAACTCGCCCTTTCCAATTGAGGGTGAAAAAGTAAAGCAATTCCTTAATTCGGTTAAAACTTGGCAGGCTCTAAAAGCATCTGATCCTAAGGCACAAGATTATGGTTTTGATAAACCAATCGTGTCTTTCAAATTAGGCTTTGAAGACGGTAAGGAAATTTTGATCCAAGCGGGAGCAGAAAATCCAACTAATAAAGCGCGCTATATTTGGGTTTCCAGTGAACCGGTTGTTTTTGAGCTTCCGGACTATTATTTCAAGAATTTAAACATCGATGACAGTAAATTCTTCATTGAAAATCCATTGGGTGTTGATCCCCAGAAAACAACCAAGTTAATCGTTAATTTAGGTTCCAAGAAATTGGACATTAGTGTAAAGGAAAAGGTATCGGACGCACTAACCAATTATCTGACTAAGTTAAAGACATTTTCTGTAGCGCGACTGTTATTTCAAGAAGCAGACATCAAGAAATTGAGTTCTTCCGGAGCTGCTAAGTCTCTGGCTATCTATAAGGAAAACGGCGAAGCGCTCACGTTAGAAGTAGGGGCAATGGTGGGTGATCAGCCCAAAGAATATGCAGCCAGGGTTTCTAACAAAGGCAATGCTTTTGCCATTTCAGAGGCCATATATAGGTTTTTATTTGAAAATGAGGGCCTTTTTAATAGCAACTAGAGTGCCAAAGTTACTTAAGTTTCTTTTTTTTAAAATCTTGATCTTATATTTTTTTAGGGGGTCCTTGTAATTGAGCGAAAGATAAAGTACATTTTGGTCGTAATCTTGACAAGGCAAACTCGGAGTAATCCGGGGGCGCAAAGCCGTGCACCCAGTAACGCGGGTCGGCAGGTTACCAAGATGATAAAAAAATATACTAAAAATTCGAGCCCTGACCAAAGACCAAGCAGAGAAAACTCTGTTTGGTCTTTTTTTTGTTCTTCAGCTAAAAGTGCCAGGCACCTATTTGAAGTGCCAGGTTCTGATAAGGGATTCGCGCCGTCTTTTGGTTTTTGGGCAGGAAGGAACGTCAATGCCTAGATTGCCAAGACTTCATTTAAAAGATGTCATTTATTTTGTCAGCCTTGAAGGACCTTCCGCAGAACCCATTTTTCGGGACGCGGCCGATTATGAAAAGTACCTTGAGCTTTTAAAAAGATCTAAATCTGAGTATTGTTTCAAATTGTTTTCATATGTTCTTCTTCCGGATCGCCTTCATCTGTTAATCGAAGTGGACGAACTTTTTCCTCTATCGGTCATTATGCAAAAAATAACGCCTCAGTATACAAAGTATTACAATTCCAGATATGATAGAAATGGCCATCTGTTTACAAAACGGTATCGCTCCGGCATTGTGGAAAAAGAGTCTAATCTGGTTTCCTTAACAAAATTTTTTCATGCCCTCCCGAAATTCACCGGCGTTGCCAATTCATCGGATTATCCTTACAGTAGTTTCAAATATTTTCAAAATGATATGAATGTGAACGGAACAAATCTGTTTGTGGAAGTCCCCGAAGTTCTCGCCGCATTTTCAAAAGAAATTAATCACTTGTCTTATCGGCAATATGTTGAAGCTGCCGGCGAATATGAGATGAAGGAAACTGAGAAAATGCTTGCGCGGCCGATTGTTGGCTCAGATGCTTTTGTTGCTGATATTAAGAATAAAATTAATAAGAGCAAAGAAGAGCCTGAACCTCAAATTCAATTTAATGAGCCGGCAGCGAGTGCGCCCGCTCGTAAAAATTATGCCAGGTTACCGCTTCTGGCGGCCCTTCTTTTTTCTGTAGGGCTGAGTTTATATGCGGTTTCGCTCAACCGTCCGATGTTTTCATTGAACCCAGTTATTAAAGGCAATCCTTCTTCGCAATCTGCTCAACGAATTGAATTAAATGTAAAAGAACCTGGAACCGCGGATTTAAATGGAACGATATGGGAAGTGGAATTACTTTCCGTCGCCCCCGATGGTTCGACGCATCCGATTAGAGATAAAATTACGTTTACCGGAAAATCATTTCAATCCCACTATTTTTCAAGTCAGGGTTTTTCACCATCAAATTATACGGTCACCGTTCAAGACAATGGTTTCATTACTTGGGAAACAATCCAAACCAATAGCAAAGGCGAAACAATCAGTTGGCACGGCGATTGGGAAGGAAAGAAGATGGACGGCGTTTTAAGCCACCGTTCTTCAAACCAGAATCCCGAAGATTTTTCCTTTTTTTCGAAAGGATTAAACCCAAATGGTTAATTACAATCCTAAATTTATGATTACTTTCGCCGCAGCTTTAATTTATTTAATCAGTTCGCCGCTTTGGGCCGGGGAAACATCAGCGAAGGTTGAGCCGGTACCTCAAGAACAGGTTCCTCCTACGCGTCAAGAAAAACTGCTCCAAGAACTTCTTTCACGAATTCAGCCTGATAAGTCCAAAGAAGCGCCGAATCAGATTCTTATGAGCAAAGAAATTGTGATGATCGACAAGACCATTTCTGGACAAATTTCTGGCCGCGGGACCAATGGGGTCGCTATCGTTTATGAGAAAAATCAGGATAAAAAATCTGCGAAAGAAATGTGGTTTCCGTTTTCTGACGCAATAGAACTGCAGGGATACAAAGTAAGAACAGACATCAAAGAAGGCGACGAAGTGGATATCAATTATGAAGAAGCGGATGACGAAAGCATTCGAGTTCTGAAATCTATTTCATTAACGAAACGGATAGAAGAGCCTACAGGAGAGCCGCTTGCTGATAAGAAAGGTCAGACTGAAGAGCAAGTTAAGATTGAAAGAGGATTAGAATGACAGTTAAGCAAAAACGTGCGGGAATGACACTCCTTTTAGTTTTTCTAATCGCCTTTATTTTGTTTTCAACATCTATCCGAATCCCTCAAGTTGAAGCGGCCGAAGTTAAAAAAGAAACCACTGCCGCAGTAGCAGAACCGACTAAAGCGACCGGAGAAACTGAAACGACGGCGCCTCCGTTTTCCGCTGTACTTGTCAGTAAAAAAACAGGATTAGCTTCCTCTGAAACCGAAACGCGTAAACGTAAAGAAGAAGGCGAGGTTCAAGGAGAACCAAATAATACGGCAACGCTTCCAAGTAGCATAGCGCCCGTTGAAAAGAACGAACCTTCTCCTTTTATATCTAGTATTTTAACGAGCAAAGAGGTAGCTACAACATCCAGCGGAATCAAACTTCTTACGAAAACCCTTTCTGGAGAAATAGGAGCAAGAGGGGCGAACGGGATTGCTTTGGTTTATGAAAAGGATGAGAAAAAAAGATCCTCGAAAGAAATGTGGTTCCCCTACGACGGTGAACCGAAATTTGTGGGGTACAAGAGCAAAGCCGACGTTGGCGAAGGGGATCAGGTGAGCGTAACTTATGAAGAGGCGGAAGACGGAAGCAAGCGGATTTTAACCGGGATCAAGCTGGATAAAAAATACGAGCCGCCTAAAGAGGAAGATGAAGTTGAAGAAGAAATGGAAAGCGATGGAAAATAACGTGAAGAAAAGCAACAGCGGAAACCACAAGAAACAACGTGAAAATGCAGGGGAAAGTAAGGACCTATTTGGTGTGCCGGCGTCTCAAATCAATAATAACACCGCCAGCGAACTACTTGGAATGCCGGTGACGAAGATATTTGAAATAGACAAAAACCATGCCGATGATGCAGAGGAAACTGAGAATCATGTACAACGCCGTCAATTGATCCATAATTTATTCCTCCTTTTTTACAACAATGAAATCGATCATAACACCAAAACCTGTGAGCAGCAAGGTCAGAAATATTCCCCAGCTAAGAGTCACCCAGGAAAACGGGGGTTTGATAACAACCCCGAAGACCAACATAGCAAGGCTCAGTTTGGCTGCATCATAAAAGAATTTTGCCAGATTATCGCGGACGTTCTTTTTCATGGCGGCCTATTCTACCGTCATGCACCTGGGATGTCAAGATGAAAATACATATAAAATATGATAATAATACAATAACTTATAACGAAGTAGGGGCTGGGTCGCTCCGCCCTCTCTGGGCGCGGAAACCGCACCCCTACATTGTTAATTCGCTTTTCGCCATTGCATTTTTTGTCTCGTTCATATGCATTTTTAATTCATTTATTCCCAACGCCGAAGCCGCTCAAATCAAAAAAGTTTACCGGGGAGTTGCCAATTTTGACGCGGGCGATTCCCTTGTCGCGACCCCCATTGGCGGCACAGTGGATCCCGCGAAGACGGTTGTTCTTGTTTCCGTCCATTCCGATCCCAGCACAGCTAACGCTCAAGGTGAGAAAAACTATTTCTTTGCGGCGCAACTCGCCGGTAATGATACGATCCAAATTGAGCGCAGCGCCCCCGACAGAAACGCAGCCGTTTCGTGGCAGGTGATTGAATTTGCTGATGGGGTGAGGGTCCAAAGCGGCATTTCAAGCTTGGACAAAGGACAGCTCACAAAAGCCATTACCATTCCTCCCCTTACTCCTGCTTTGGATATCACCAAGTCCGTTCCCATTATCAGCTTCCGTACCGCGACGGGTGGAAACGCAAGCTCAAGCTATGCCCGCACCAACGAATTCTTTCTGAAGCCGACCCTCTCGACCGGTCCTACATTGACACTCGACCGGCTCAAATCTCAAACGACAACGAGAGACAAACCTGTGGCCGTGGTCTGGCAGATCGTTGAATTTCAAACCGACGCCAATGTTTACTCAGGTACTGCGTGTTTACGGACGCTTGCTGTTGCCGGCGGCCCTCAATCCGTCACTAACGACGGTCTTGATCCGGATGGAGCGACCACCGAGTGCGGGACGAATTCCACAGCCTTTAGCCCTGCGCTTTCCAATACCGGCCAGAACGCCATACTTTTCTTTTATCCGATGTATGGTACCGGGCACGTGGGAGAGGACGCTAGGGTTTTTGTGCGCGGTGCCATTACCAATGGAACCACGGTTACGTTTACACGAGGCTATGACGGCACAACGGCGGCCACGCATGTTGTCATTGGTTATTACGTGGTTGATTTTGCCGACGGGAGTGGTACTTCAGGCGACTTAGGTAAAGGAGTCAAAGGGTCCCTGGCCAGCACGGGGGATGCCGGTATTGTGACTATCAGCAGTTCGACAGACGCCGTCTGTCCCACAACAATTCAGGTTACTTCAGCCACTCACGGTTTTGCGGTGAATGATCTTATCACAGCGGGTGCTCATACGACCAACACAGCGGCGAACGGCACTTGGAAAGTGAGCGCGGTTCCTACCACCACCACATTTGATATTCAGGATATCAGTGGTGCCTGTGTCGATGGAAGTGCTTTGGGAGCGGGCGGCGCGAGCGGTTCCACCGGCAAGTATACGGAAACCAACATGAGTACGCCTTACAGCACGGTAGATTCCACACGCATGGTGACACTCGTTTCCGCTTCGGCGACCAGCGCTTCAACCGCTACCACGAACACCTGGGCGGACGATCTTCTTTATGCAAACTACCTCTATCAAAGAGGCGGAACTTGGTATCTTGAAACCGCGCGATGCCCAACCTGCCGTGCCATTGCCGCGGATTACGAGTACCTCACTTACGAGTTTCCAGTTGTCACCTTGAAAACGCCCAACGGGGGAGATACTTTAATCGTTGATGCCACGACGACCAATATCACGTGGGCGTCCGCCGCGAGTGCCGCGGCTCACGACTGGAAACTTCAAATTTATGATGGCTCTGTGCCGGGTTGGGTAGATATGACCGGCGCCACTTTCGGCACTTGCAGCAACGGTGGCGCTTACAACTTGGCCTGCAATAAGACGGCTACAGGAGTGCTCTTTTCGGCGGGAAGCGTGGCTTGGAAAGTTCCTGACAAAATTCGAAGCGACTTCAAGATCCGGATTTGGAACGAAACAGAAATCACTTCGGACGTGAACTGCAAACGGCGCTGTGACCAATCAAATACCAATTTCACCATCAAAGGTTCCATTTCCAATATGGTTACAAAAGATGGGACCGTGACCACGGATGTTTTTCCCGTGGATGATACCGATTCGAACCTCAACTGGACGCAAGCGGGAAGTATCGGGACCGTCAAGATTTTAATCGACCGAAATGACGATGGAATTTTCAATGCGACCGACGATCCTGCTCTCGCCACAGGGGTTACGACCGGGGTTTCCGGTAACTATACCTGGAGTTTTTCCTCAGGCAACCGTGTTCCCAATATGGTAGACGAAACCAGAAAGATGCGGGTCGTTTCCGAGGCCGATGCTACGGTTTATGGGGAAGTCACCCTTAAGATCCGGCCCTCCCTGAAAGTGATCGCCCCCACGACGACCAATACAGGCGCCAGTGCGTGGTTACGCGGAAAAAATCATACACTTCAGTTCTGCGCTACGGGAAGCGTGCCGACCATCAAACTTTTCTTTTCGTCTAACACCGGTGTTTCGTATGATCCCGTGGATAACACAGGCGCGATCAATGGGGGCGGCAGCACAACCATCACTCCGACCTATGTGGAGGATTTGGTGGCCTGTCCAGGAACAAGTGGGGTGGCTCAAAAAGGTTCATGGACATGGCCCATTCCTTCGAATGCCCCTATCGGGACAACCACGAAAATTCGAATCGAGAAATCGGATAATGCCAATGTTTTGGATTACGGTCCTGACGATACGACCATAGAACCTGATCCGGCTGGGGCGGTTTTTGAAATCAAGGCCTCGGTCAGTTTTACGGCTCCGCCGACGACCGAGGGCCTGAGAGTCGAAGCTGACAAGACCATTACATGGAGTGTATCAGGCGGAAGCGGCGTGACCAAAGTAGCGCTCAAATACACCACTTCTTGGTCGACCTGTCAGAGTCTGCCTGCAGCCAACGCTTGCTGGGTCACGATTACGACGCCGGACGCATCAAATTTGGACGCTACCCCTTCAACTTTTAACTGGAATGTTCCTAACATTATTGGAACGGACGTGGGCATTCGGATTCAGGACAATACTCCTCCGACTCCCGTGCCGGATTTAATTTTTGACAAGCGCGGTCCTTACACAGTCAAAGGCCGCATTGCTACGTTGACCCCGCCTGCGGCCAAGGACGTCTTCCGCGTGGGAACAAATAAAACCGTTATCTGGGATGCCAAGGGCAGCATCAGCGCGGTAGATGTGTGTCTTCTCAAGGAAAGTGCCACGAGCTGTGACTTCACGATCGCCACTGCTGTTGCCTTGCCCACCAAGTCAGCTCCCTGGAACGCTATCGCTTCGACGGAAATGTGCACGGTCTGCGAGATCAAGGTTTTCATTCCCACTGATGCAACGGCGGAAAACGCGGATGGAACAGGTGGCATCTCGAAAAAATCCGGTATCTTTAGTGTCAAAGGAAATATCACAGCCGCGGCCCGCGATGCCGCAAGCTACAACGTGGGGGGCAATGTGGTTGTCACGTGGACGGCCACGCCCTCAACCCTGGCGGATTCGGTGCGCGTTCGCTACGACTCCAATAACGGTTTGGGTGCGGACAGTTTGGTCAATACCTCAGATGATTATCCTACGATTCTCACTACCGTGGCTGCTTCGGCCGGAACCTACACATGGCCGATTCCGGGCACGCAGCCTCTGACGAGCGGTACGAGCAAGATTCGGGTCGAGTACGTAGGTTATGGTTTAGCTGAAGAATTAAACTCAACGATCAATAGCGGCCAAGGCATTTACTCTGACTCCACGACCTTTTCCATCAAGGGTACCTTGACTCTGACAGGTGCAGCGAAAAATGGCAGCGTGGTCTGGAAGATTGGCGAATCAAACAACATCACTTGGATCCGGAATGGCTCTTCAATGACGAATGCCGATGTTAAGTACTCGCCGGATGGAGGAACCACCTGGAATCTTATCGCGACCGTCCCCTCGGCAAACGAAACGTATACCTGGTGCCTTGGATTTAACGACGGATGTTCAGGTACCGGAGGAGCTGCAGGCACTGCCGACGACGCGGCCCATACTCCGGGTTTAGTGATTGGAACGGATAAGAACATCCAGATCAAAATCAAGATCGAAGCCGTTTCGGATCCTGCCGGAATTTTTGACTGTACCGGCGCAACCTGCGCTGCGGCCACATACCTGACGATTCAGAAAAGATACATCAATGCCGCCGTTCCTGCTCCTACTTTGTACGTTGGAGATAACTCGGTTGCCTTAAGCAATATTTCCTGGACGACACACGGAATTACGACAACGCCTGTTCTCCTTAATTATGACACCGTAAGCGGCACAGGCGGCTATGCGAATACGATTGTGGGGCTTCCTGGTGCAAGCGACGCGGGAGGTTATGTTTGGGATGTGCCGGATGCGATCGGGACCGCAGTCCGTGTCCGCGTGAAATCTTCCACCTTCCCAACGGACGTTTTTGGTGACAGCGTGGACTTCACGATTAAAGGAAAAATTCTTCCACAGTTTCCAACGGGAAGCAGCACGCTCGTTGTGGGGAATGCAGTTGCAGGTGGTGTTCAATATATTAAGAAGGGAACAATCGGCAACTTAAAGATCGAATACGTTCATAACACTACTAATATTACTGAAATTTCGCCCGTTACCGTAGGAACTGCTGAGGTGACCTCCTTTGCGTGGACCGTTGTGGCCACTGACTCCGCAGCTTTGAGTGTGATCGATAATGGTCAGGCTAGCACAAAGAACAGCAAATTTAAATTCACGAGTTTAGGTACCTTGCCTGTGACGGTAGAAACAGCGCCCTTCCAAGTTCGCGGTGAGCTTTACAATTTCAAGCCGGATAATGCGGGCGGGTTTGACGGCGCCGTATTCAATTACGCGACCGGTACTCGTTATATTATGTGGAAATATCGCGGTCAAGTTGGAAACGTCAAAATTCAGCTTGATAAGTTTTCAGGCAACGGCGCAGACAGTATCCCCGGCAACGCAGATGACTTTGCTACGGTCATGACAGGGCCCGACGTCACTTATCCCAATGCGAACTCGGTGCCCTACAATTATGATGGCGACGGGGCAGGGGCGACTTGCGATACAACAAATAATCCCTGTTGGCCGTGGACGGTTCCCGACGATGTGGGAACCACTTACCGGATTCGGGTCGAAAGCATTGACAATCCGGCCAGTCTCACGAATGGAATGGCCACCTTTGCAGGACATTCCCTCAATTTTAGGATTCGGGGCGCGTTGACCGTCTCGGCGTTGGCTGGCACACCTTGGAAAAGTGGTGAAGCCGGGAAATCCATTGCTTGGAGCACGACCGGCACGATTGGCGATGTAAGCATTGTTTTGCTTTATGACCTTGATAGTGACGGACCTCCTTATGGGTCACCTTACGCACAGAATCTTATTCTTACTTCGGACAGCAATGGGAATGGACCTTTCTCATGGAACATTCCAAACACCTTAAGCACAGAGGCTGCGCTTGTTCGGATTACAGCCTTGGGTGATAGTACGGTGACAGATGATTTAGACGCCGAATTCAAAATTAAACCGGCCTTAAATGTTACTTACCCCAATCTAGTTTCTCATGAGCTGGTGGTGGGCACCCTCTACAACATTACCTGGGCCGCACCACTTGGAGATGTCAGCACGGTCAAGATCAATGTTTCTACAAACGGAACTACCTGGAACGACGGAACACCGACCTACGCTAACCTGGGTGGTTTGGTCGCTGCTTCTACGAGTGCTTCCGCAGGCATTTACAACAACTGGTCCGTTCCGGACATCATGTCTAACACGGCCAAGGTCCGTATCTGCAAGATATTGAATGGAACTCCGGATACAGCCGCCTGCGATGAATCGGGCCAATTCAATATTATCGGAGAACTTAAAAACGTATTTATTAACAATACTCTTATTTACACAGGACCCGGCGCTCCGATTGATTTGCCAATCGATAACGATAAATACATCGTTTGGCAATACAATGCAAGCCTTGCAAACGTTGATATTTACTATACGACCAATGCCCAAGCGCCGACGCCAACCTGGACCCTCGTCCCGGATCCAGACGCAGGAGGTCCTCGCACAAGCGGCGCCAATGTGCCGATTGATGACGGCAGCGCTGGAAGCTTTGGTTCTTATTTGTGGAAGGTTCCCAACGCGCCTTCGCCAGATGTAAGGGTAAAGATCATTAGTGCCTTCAATGGCGCTTGGAAGACCATCGAAGCGATTTCATGTTCTACCGGTGCTGACTGCACCAACAGTATTATTGGAAGCATTACGGAAGTCACCGTAGTCGCCGATGGAAATCCGTCTACAACCAATATGGAAGTGACAGGAAGTAAGGTCATTCGGTGGAAACCAAATGGAAGCATCGCTCTCTTTGATGTTGAATACCGGACGAACGGCGGCAGTTGGGGTTCACCTCCGGTGACCGGAGTTAATGGTGTTGCTGGAACACCGGATACGGACCCAAATTATAAAGTTTGGACTTGGAGCAATATTCCGAACACGATTTCAAACGATGTGGACTTTCGCCTGTTGGATCATAACGATCCGACGAAAGTAAGCTGCATCAGCTCCGATGCAACCTGCAATGCTTCGCCAGTGGCTGCTTACATTCTCAAGGGAAAACTCAGCATTGTTTCTCCAATTTCAACGACAAGCTGGATTTTAGGAGCTACTCCAAGCCCATCCATTCAATGGAGCAAACAAGGAACCATCGGCGATCTCAAGATTGAATATTCCACAAGCGGCACGTTTACCGCAGGTGATGTTAGCGCAGGCTATGTTTTTACGATTGAAAGCGTCTACGCTTCCGGAGTCGACGGAACTAACAATTACGCATGGCCTGCAGGCGTGATTGGCGCCAACCGGAAAATTTCAGACGTGGGCAAGATCAAAATTACCAATGTTGCCCCACCCGCTGGCACCGAACTTTCGGTGATTTCCGACGCGTTCAAGATTCGACCTTCATTTACTAGTTTTTCTTCTCCTGGAACAGGTAACATCTGGTATGTGGCCGATACCAACCAGGTCATTACGTGGGCCTGCAACAGCGGGACAAAAGGAGATTTAAGTCTACCCAAGGTTACACTTGAGTATAACGTAGACGGAGGAGGTTATTTGCCGGTCACGGGCGCCGGAAACTTGGACTGTGTGAATGGCACGAACAACTATACTTGGCCCAGCGTGGCCGATGAAAAGAGCAGCAGCGCTCTGCTCCGCGTTTCTTTCAACGACTATTCCACGATTAACTTAGGGTCGAACAGCTTCAAAATTCATCCCAAGATCACAGTGACACCCACACCAGATGCCAACACCAAGCTGAAGGTGGGATCGACTTACGCTAATCTCGTCAAGTGGACTTATACGGGAACTAAAACCACAACCGTGGACATTCGTTATGACACGAATGGCGGTGCAGGAGGATATCCAGGAACACAAGTTATTGCGACAGCACAGGCCATCGGCAGTGGTTCCACTGGTGTTACTTGGGCGACTATTCCTAACATTATTGGCACCAATGTCAAAGTAAAGGTGTTTGATCCTGCATTCACAGAGGTGGCGGGGGAGTCGCCGGCCTTTAAAGTCATGGCAGGAATCTCCAATGTCCAACCCGGCGGCGCTGCGAACAAAATAGCCAACACCACGATGAACGTGCTTTGGGATTACACCGGCACGGTTGGAACCTTTAAAGTTTATTATAGTGTCAATAGCGGTACGGGCCCTTGGATTTTGGTTGATTCCCCAACTTCTGCATCAGCTTGTACCGGCGGTAGCTGCTCTTATTCCTGGGTTTTTAACGGTCTAGTGCCTGTCCCGAGTGCGGTCACCAACACCGCACGTATCAGGATCACCAACGCCGCGGATGAAACCGATGTCGTAAGCGAAGGCACAGACTTTAAGTTTGGCGCGCAGTTTAATATCACGTCCCCTGAAAACGGTGCTCCAGTAAATGCCGAAGACACGGCAACCAATGTCACCTGGACGATAGATAAAGGCACCGCGATCAATAAGATTAAAGTCTACTACAGTAACAATGCTTCTGCCGGTACTCCTGTTTGGACTGAAATTACTCCCGCCGGTGGTATTCTCTCAGCAACAACTTTTAACTGGAATCCTATTCCTAGAGACTATGCTTCTATCGCGTCAACCGATCACAAGATTAAAGTTACGCAATTTGATCCGTTAAATGAAACCGACACCGCTAATATAGGCGACGGCGGACCATTCCCCATTCACGCAAACCTGACGGTCACCGTTCCGGCCGCCGGTGCGTCGTGGAATGCGTTAGCCAACAATCAAATCCGATTTACCAAAAAAGGCAATATTAAATCCGTTGATCTTTGGTATGCAGCTGACGGTACGAATTTCACAACAAAAATAAATACGCTGCCAATCGTCATTGAAGACGGCGCCCCCGGAGACGCCGCAAGGGTAGGAGGGGCAGTCGGTCCTAACGCTGGACCTTACTTTTATGACTGGACGATTCCGGACGCCACACCTTTAAGCGCAGGTTCGGTTGCTAAGATTAAAGCAAGAGCCGTCGATCCGATTAATCAAGCCAACGTTTCGGTTGAAACAGCGAGCGCTGCTTTCGAAGTGAAAGGGTCTCTTACCGTTGCAACTCCGACGGCAACAGGAATCAATCTGGTCTATGGCGGCTCCCCCTACAGCATCACCTGGACTAAAGGCGGCGCCATCACTAACGTCAAGCTTTATTATTCCACCAACGGAGGCGGTAATTATTTAAGCTTCCCCATTAACGGGGGTGTCGCAGTCCCTGTTACTCCCGCAACCTATGCGTGGACGATTCCTGATAATATCGGTAATAACCTTGTGATCCGCGTTGTGGATAATAACAACGCAAACGTCTTTGACGTCTCGGACAATCCTTTTACGATCGTGGGAAGTGTCGTGCTCAATCAGCCCAATACAACGATAACTCACTGGTACGTCGGGGACACCAATTCAATTCTTTGGACGCCCACCGGTACTTATGGAGGAAGTATCTGGCCCAATGTGGAATTCCATTATGATCCAGATGCGGTAGCGGGAGTTTTTGGAGGAGTAGATGTTGCCGCTGTCGCTCCTGATGCCACCAAAGCCAATACGGCCACCACGGTTCAAGGCACAGCCAACTGGCTTATTCCCGATGCCATTGGATCAAACGTAAAGGTGAGAGTGAGAGTTGCCGGCTCTCCTATCCCAGTTGAAGCCATCACAACCAATGCCTTTAAGATCGTGGGTAAGATCACCGCCATCACAGGCCCAGTCGCCGGTGAAGTCTGGTATGCCCAAGACACTACAAGAAAAATTAAATGGTCTGCCACAGGCAATGTAAGCACCGTCAATATTGATTACAAGACTTCAGCCGGTGGTGCATGGGTTAACATTGTGACAGGGGCCACGACAGGCGGCGGAAATATCGTAGGCGTAGGTGCCAGTGAATACACTTGGCCTTCTATTCCGATTGGTCTCAAAACAGAAGATGCTTACATCAGAGTATCTGATAATCGGTATCCCAGCGAAACCACATTCTCTATGCCAGCCGCCTTTATAATTCGTCCTAAGATCACGGTGACAAGTCCGACCCTTAGTGAGCAGCTTGTCGTGGGAACGCTTTATACCAATAAAATCACCTGGCAACAGGTGCAAGGTAACTCGGTGAGCTTTGTGGATGTGTTTTATTCCATAAATGGCGGCTCAAGCTATGTCGCAACTCCGATTGCCTCAAACGTCGCCACCGGTACAACGCCTGTCAGCATCAACTGGACGATTCCCGATGCCATCGGAGCAAATGTAGTCGTAAAAGTCCAGGACAATGCACCAGGTTTCACCAATGTAAACGGCGTCTCACCCGTATTCAAGATCAAAGGTGGGTTGACATTAACGGCCCCAACCGCCGGAGTCAATAGAATAGCCGCCACTACTAATACCATTACTTGGAATTATACGGGCTCCATTGGTAATGTGAAAATCTATTACAGTGTCAATAGCGGTACGGGCCCCTGGACACTCATTGATACCAAAGACCAAGTGGCGGCTGCTTGCAGCGGGTCATGTTCTTACAGTTGGCTTAGCACATTTATTGTGCCTGTCCCGAGTGCGGTCACCAACACCGCACGTATCAGGATCACCAACGCCGCGGATGAAACCGATGTCGTAAGCGAAGGCACAGACTTTAAGTTTGGCGCGCAGTTTAATATCACGTCCCCTGAAAACGGTGCTCCAGTAAATGCCGAAGACACGGCAACCAATGTCACCTGGACGATAGATAAAGGCACCGCGATCAATAAGATTAAAGTCTACTACAGTAACAATGCTTCTGCCGGTACTCCTGTTTGGACTGAAATTACTCCCGCCGGTGGTATTCTCTCAGCAACAACTTTTAACTGGAATCCTATTCCTAGAGACTATGCTTCTATCGCGTCAACCGATCACAAGATTAAAGTTACGCAATTTGATCCGTTAAATGAAACCGACACCGCTAATATAGGCGACGGCGGACCATTCCCCATTCACGCAAACCTGACGGTCACCGTTCCGGCCGCCGGTGCGTCGTGGAATGCGTTAGCCAACAATCAAATCCGATTTACCAAAAAAGGCAATATTAAATCCGTTGATCTTTGGTATGCAGCTGACGGTACGAATTTCACAACAAAAATAAATACGCTGCCAATCGTCATTGAAGACGGCGCCCCCGGAGACGCCGCAAGGGTAGGAGGGGCAGTCGGTCCTAACGCTGGACCTTACTTTTATGACTGGACGATTCCGGACGCCACACCTTTAAGCGCAGGTTCGGTTGCTAAGATTAAAGCAAGAGCCGTCGATCCGATTAATCAAGCCAACGTTTCGGTTGAAACAGCGAGCGCTGCTTTCGAAGTGAAAGGGTCTCTTACCGTTGCAACTCCGACGGCAACAGGAATCAATCTGGTCTATGGCGGCTCCCCCTACAGCATCACCTGGACTAAAGGCGGCGCCATCACTAACGTCAAGCTTTATTATTCCACCAACGGAGGCGGTAATTATTTAAGCTTCCCCATTAACGGGGGTGTCGCAGTCCCTGTTACTCCCGCAACCTATGCGTGGACGATTCCTGATAATATCGGTAATAACCTTGTGATCCGCGTTGTGGATAATAACAACGCAAACGTCTTTGACGTCTCGGACAATCCTTTTACGATCGTGGGAAGTGTCGTGCTCAATCAGCCCAATACAACGATAACTCACTGGTACGTCGGGGACACCAATTCAATTCTTTGGACGCCCACCGGTACTTATGGAGGAAGTATCTGGCCCAATGTGGAATTCCATTATGATCCAGATGCGGTAGCGGGAGTTTTTGGAGGAGTAGATGTTGCCGCTGTCGCTCCTGATGCCACCAAAGCCAATACGGCCACCACGGTTCAAGGCACAGCCAACTGGCTTATTCCCGATGCCATTGGATCAAACGTAAAGGTGAGAGTGAGAGTTGCCGGCTCTCCTATCCCAGTTGAAGCCATCACAACCAATGCCTTTAAGATCGTGGGTAAGATCACCGCCATCACAGGCCCAGTCGCCGGTGAAGTCTGGTATGCCCAAGACACTACAAGAAAAATTAAATGGTCTGCCACAGGCAATGTAAGCACCGTCAATATTGATTACAAGACTTCAGCCGGTGGTGCATGGGTTAACATTGTGACAGGGGCCACGACAGGCGGCGGAAATATCGTAGGCGTAGGTGCCAGTGAATACACTTGGCCTTCTATTCCGATTGGTCTCAAAACAGAAGATGCTTACATCAGAGTATCTGATAATCGGTATCCCAGCGAAACCACATTCTCTATGCCAGCCGCCTTTATAATTCGTCCTAAGATCACGGTGACAAGTCCGACCCTTAGTGAGCAGCTTGTCGTGGGAACGCTTTATACCAATAAAATCACCTGGCAACAGGTGCAAGGTAACTCGGTGAGCTTTGTGGATGTGTTTTATTCCATAAATGGCGGCTCAAGCTATGTCGCAACTCCGATTGCCTCAAACGTCGCCACCGGTACAACGCCTGTCAGCATCAACTGGACGATTCCCGATGCCATCGGAGCAAATGTAGTCGTAAAAGTCCAGGACAATGCACCAGGTTTCACCAATGTAAACGGCGTCTCACCCGTATTCAAGATCAAAGGTGGGTTGACTCTTACAGGACCTACAAGCGGCGTGACGAAGACGGCGACTACAAACACCGACGTCACTTGGACCTTCACAGGTTCCATCGCGGACGTGAATGTTTATTACGACGCCGACACCACAAATGGCATTATTTGGACGCTTGTTGGGACCAAGAACCAGACCGCATGCACAGGGTCTTGCTCTTATACCTGGACTACATTAAATACTCCGGCTTTTCCATCCGCGGTTGGCAATAATTACCGCGTCAAGATCACGAACGTTGCTGATGAAACGGACGTCGTTTCCGAAGGGACCAACTTCAAAATTGGCGCTCAGTTTGATATCACGTCCCCTGAAAACGGTGCTCCAGTCTACGCCGAGGATGTCAGCACGGATATCACGTGGGCTACGCCGAAGGGTTCAGGGATCAATAAAATCCACCTCTATTACAGCAATAGTGACCTGAGCGCGAGCGCAACGGATCCAACGACCCTCGGATGGATCCGAATTACGCCAGCCATTGGTATTGCCAACAATGGCTCTTATACTTGGAATCCGATCCCGCGGGGACTTACGGAATTAAGTACTACCAACCACCGGCTTCTGATTACTCAGTATGATCCTGTAAACGAAGACCAGGTTTACAATATCAGCGGTGGTACGACGTTCCCGATCTTGGGCAAACTGATTGTCACAACTCCAAGCGCAGGCACGGAATCTTGGGGCGTCAACACTACTCAGACGATTAAATTTAAAAAACAAGGTAATCTTCAATCTGCGGAACTCTATTACTCTTATGACGGCGCAGCCCTCAATTATGTGAAGATCAAACGCTCGGACTTGACAACCCTAGTGGATATTTCCGACGCCACAGGCGTTCCGGATGGTTCAGGAAATTATTCATTCGCATGGTTCCTGGATCCTGCAACTACAACTTTGACTGGCGGTTTCTCTGGCAAGATCAAAGCGAAAGTGGTCACTCCTTCAACTCAAACGTCGGTGGAAAGTCTTCCAAGCACCTCCATTGAGGTGAAGGGAACGGTTACAGTGCTAGCTCCGGGAGGCACTGACGATCCAAGTCCGGTTCCTATGGAAGTGGGCACGAGCTACCTGATTAAATGGATTAAGTCCGGCGCTGTCAACAACGTTCAAATTCATTATTCTACCTTGGGATGCAGCACAGGGAACAACTTCGATGCCAATCCCATTATCTTTGATGGGGCCTCCACGCCATCAAGTTATAGCTGGACTGTTCCGGATAAGATCGGCACGAATGTCTGTATCCGCGTGCGGCATAAAGAGAATACAAACGTGAACGATGTATCTGATGCTCCCTTCCGTATCAAAGGAAAACTTCAACTCACGGAGCCTGAAAATGCCGGCTTGAGTTACACAGTTGGAACGACTCAGACAATTCGGTGGACCACCACCGGTACGTTTACGCCGGTCGAACTTCATTATTCAAAGACGGGGAGTTTTACCGGTACCCTCGGTGTGGATTATTTTGCGGTCCTTCCGCTTTCCACAGTTACAAACTGTACGGCTGCTCTGACGCCTCCTTATCAGTGCAATGCGACCGCGAGTTTCACGATCGAAGATAAGATCACGGCAACTGGCAAAGTCCGAGTCCGGGGCACAGGAGCTGATTCGGATGTGGCTTGGATTTCTACTAATCCTTTTAAGATTGTGGGTGCGCTTGATGTCACAGCGCCAGAAGCGGGGCAAGTTTGGTTTGTCGGCGAAACGAATCGCGCGATCACGTGGAATGCGACGGGTTCTGTAACCAATGCCAACATCGGTTACAAGACTTCCGCGGGTGCTTCGTGCAATTACACCAACATTGTTTCCAATGACAGTAGCCATGTAGCGGGCGGCAACACCTTTAATTGGACGGCCGGTGTGGCGGATGAACGCACGGAAACGGCCTATATCTGCATCCAGGATGCAAACGCGAGCTTCTCTGAAGTGACGAATGTCGGCGCGGCCGCCTTTTCCATCCGTCCCAAATTTACGTTTGATGCCCCCGTAGCTAGCACCCGTTTTGCCGTGGCCAACAACTATGCGGGAGCCGTTAAATGGACGCGGACGGGAACCCAGACGACCCAGATCGACATCAAATATGACACGAACGACGGTAAGGGCGCTGACAATCTTCCTAACACCGCGGATGATTATGCGGGGACCATCGCCACTCTTGTCAACGCCTCCACCGGCGCTACCGGCGTAGCTTGGAACAATATTCCGGATACCCTTAGCAACATTGTGCGAATCAAGATTGTTGATTCCAATGCCAGCTTTCCGAACGTCTTTGTGATTTCGGATCAGGTGAAGATTGTCGGCTCAATTAATGTAACAGATCCACCTGCAAGTACTTATTTGAATGTCGCGGGAAGTTATTTGATTAAATGGACAAAGACCGGATCCTTTTCCACGGTCAACATCTGGGCCTCTACGAACGGAGGAACTAGTTACACCACCGAAGTTACGCCTTCCGTGAGCTCCGGGGCGCTTCAATACAACTGGACGGCCATCCCCGCGATCCCTTCCAATAACGTCGTCATCCGGGTGGCCGACAACGCTGATCCCGCGACCCTCGGTGTGTCGCCAACGGTCTCCCACATTCACCGGGTTTACGATATTTCGACTCCCGATGGCGGGGAAGTGCTGGTTGTCGGAACCTCTGCCGACATTACTTGGAGCACGGTCGGTGGCACGGTGGCCAACGTGAAACTCCAATACTCTACAAACGGAGGCGGTACTGGCGGAACTTGGACAGATATCACGGGCGCAGAAAACCTGGTGAACTCTAACCCAAAGACCTTCTCTTGGACGGTTCCCAACGCGATTTCGACTACGGTTAAGGTGAGAGTGGTTGATCTTTCCGATACGGACAACTGGAATGAATCGGGTGTCCAGAACAATGCGACGCAAGGAATTTTTAAGATTCGTCCGGGACTCACGCTCGTGGCCCCCAACGGAAACGTGAGTGCATCTCTCACGGACAAACTTTTGGTGGGCACCACTTACCCGATCCAATGGTCCAAAACGGGTACGCTCGCTACAGTCAAACTGCAACTTTCCATAAATGCAGCGGCTTATGCAGATATCACCGGGGCGACGGCCCTCGACGCTACCAATGGGCAAACAGGCTGCACGCCTTCTCCTTGCTGGAACTGGACAGTGCCGAATTCAATTTCACAACAGGTAAAGATCAGGGTGGTCAATGAGGCTGACACCACAAATCTGGACCCATCGGATTATGACTTCGCGATTAAAGGCGGCTTTACGTGGACCTATCCAACTGTAGCCGGAACTGTGTTTAACTCTGGGGAAACAAAAACTCTGACGTGGACGACAATAGGAAGTATGGCCAACGTCAACCTGGAGTATTCGACAAATAACGGCGGTTCGTACGCAGCCATGTTGGATGCGGGATCATTACCAGCCACCAATATTGTTAACTCGGGAACCTTTAACTGGCCGGTTCCCACGAACGTAGTTTCGAAAGACGTTTTCTTGAAGGTCACCGGCACAAACGACAACCCCAATTCGGCAACGACAACAGCCAAAATTAAAATTGCCGGCGTGGTAACTATGTCAGCTCCGGCTTCTCAGGTCCGTTGGGGTGCCAATACAACTCAACAGATCAAATGGACCATCGTTGGTCCGATTGCCAATCTCAAGATCGAGCATTCCCTAAACGGCGGGACGAACTGGGTTGCCCCAGCCATCACAGATTCTGTAGCGGCCACAGGACAGACGGGTTGCACACCGGCGCCCTGTTTTAATTGGAACGTTCCCACGACGCTTTCCACCAATGCCGTTGTCCGCATCAGTGACTTGATCACGGACAGTGGCACAAGTTCAGTTATTTCACCGGCATTTAAAATCGTGGGAAGTTTCTCTTTCACAGCTCCGACTTCGAGCTCCGTTTGGCCGGTCACAAGCGGTGAAATTACACCCGCCAATCCCACGCAGAATATCGTTTGGTCCACCACGGGCGCGGTAGCTCAAGTCAATATTCGCTATTCTGCGACTGGCTCAGCACCTTGGACTTTGATCAACGGTTCGCCCATTAACGACGGCGGAGCGGGTGGCTCTTACGCGTGGACGGTACCCGATGCGATTGGGACAACAATCAAAGTTCTCGTTGAAGACGCCGCAGATCCTTATCCGAATACTTATACGGAGTCAGCCGCCTTTACGATCCGCGGTGATTTGAAAATTACATCTCCTGTCGGCGGTGAGAAATGGGGTATCTCAGGTGCCGCGCCGGCATTTTATAAATCAATTATTTGGCAGAAGAACGGTTCTATCGCTCAAGTCTATCTGGATTATTCTAAAACGGGCGCTGCAGGTCCCTGGATTCAAATTTTGAGCGGGTCAGGCGGAACGACCGGTCCTCCAGAACACACCAATTCAGGAAGCTTTGCCTGGGATGTTCCGAATGACATGACGTTGCAAGCAAGAATTCGAATTCGAAATGTAGCTGGGCCGGCTGTGCAATATATTTCACCGGCTGATTTCAAAATCATGGCACGGTTTGACATTACCGCTCCTGACGGAGGTGAAATTCTCCAGGCCGGACAGAATTATACGATTCTTTGGAATAAATGGGGTACGAACGCTACCAATGTGAAAATTGAGCTAGCCCTGAATGGAAATGCGGGGTCACCTACTTATGACAAACTCATCCAGCTCAGCACGCCCAATGATGGAAACCATTTATTTACCGTGGATCCTAATTGGATCACGCCTAATGGCAAGATCCGGATCTATGACGTTAATGATATTGATAGCGCTGATGCTTCGTTCAGCACCTTTGCAATCCGCGCGGTGTTTACGTTTATCGAGCCTGTGGTGACCACTCCGGATTTACAAGTCGGTCAACCATTTTTAATTATTTGGTCCAAGCAAGGCAATATCCCCAATGTCAAATTGGAATATTCTCCAGGCGGCAATAATTTCTTAACCGATATCCGTCCGATTGAACCCACGGCTGACGGAATTGTGCCCAATAACAATGCTGCGGGTTGCAACCCCACTGAAGGCTGCTATTCTTGGACGGTTCCGGATATTGAAGACAATAAAGATGAAAACATTAAACTCCGTATTCGCGATCCCAATGATGTGGGAGCCGAAGTAATTTCAACTACCTTTAGGATTATTCCCAAATTTACAGTAAGCTTTCCGAATGGGAATAGCGATTTGAATCTCACAGACAAATTGAAAGTGGGTCACCGAACAGGCGACACCGTCACTCCATACACGATTACCTGGACGAGTTCTTCAAGTCAGGCTAGGACGCCATTTGTCGTGCTTCGTTATTCCACGGATGGCGGTGGAACATGGCCTGCGGGCAAAGTGATTGCCAACACTGCGAACACTGGATCTTACGCGTGGGTGACTGCCAATGGAGGCGCTCCTGATGATATTTCAGCTCAAGTCCGAATCCGGACGGAAGATGCTTCGGATGGTTTTGGAAAAGATGATTCGAACTTCAATGTGAAAATTATTTCCAACTTGAAACTTAATACTCCGAATAGCAGTGCCACCTATGATGTCGGAGATCCATTGACATTGACCTGGGAAAATATTGGCACGCTGGTCAATGTGGAGCTGGCTTATTCCACGGGCGGAGCGAGTTTCACAAGTCCTGTGGTGATTTTGGCAACAACAGGTAATGATGGTTCAGAAGTTTGGCCTGTCGGCGTTGCCAATGCGATTAGTCCTACGGTGCGAGCTCGTGTCAGGAGCCTCACGGACGATGGGTTTGATATTTCGGATACCGATTTTAGAATTCGCGGGAAACTTTTGTCTACGGCACCAGGTGCGGCCGCTCGACTTTCAATCGGTCAGCCTTATAACATTACTTGGACCGCATACGGCACCATTCCAAACGTTGCCATTAAATATGATATTAATGATGGTAAAGGCGCAGACAATATCGCAGGCAACGCGGATGATTACCCTTATACCATTGCGGCAAGTGCACCAGGTTGTACGCCGGTGTCTCCTGCTTTGACCTGCAATGGTTCCTTTAACTGGCTGAGCGTTCCGGATACGGCGACAGCCTTAGCGCGAATCAAAATCACTGACACAAGACCCACTGAGAGCGATGTCACTGTGGTTTCTCCCCTGTTTAATATCGTCGGTAACTTTACGCTTCTGGCGCCCAATGGCGGCGAAGATTGGCGAGTTAACAGCAATCAGACAATTCAGTTTAATTGGGGCGGTACGATGCCCAATGTGGAATTCCATTACACAAAAAATACAGCCGCCGACCCATCCACCATTCCAGCTATCGACTGGTATTTGATTGGCACTCAAAATTATGGGGCGGGTGATGGAAGCGGAGCGGCTGTTCGTACCTTCCCATGGACGATTCCGAACGATATTTCGCCAACCGTCCGTGTCAGAGTTCGGTTTGTGAGCGATCCAAGCGTTAACGATTATTCCAACAATGTCTTCCCGATCCGCGGTTCCTTTACTCTGACTTCTCCTAATGGTAATGCTGATGTCAATCTGACCGAGCGGTGGATTACCTTTAGATCCAAAACGATTCAGTGGACAACATTTGGAACAATCCCCAACGTTACTTTGCAGTATTCAAATGACAATTTCGTTTCAGATATTCAAACCATCGGAACTGTGCCGAATTGCACGCCGGTTTTTCCATCACTTACTTGTAACGGAAGTTACGCTTGGACTGTTGCGGACCGTGTTATGAAAAATGGTGCCAACTTTACAGTGGCCACAGATCTGCTTGGTGCTTATCCAGGTCCTAATCTCGTTAAGATCCGAGTCAAAGATCCAAACGACGGAGCGGTTGTTTATGATGACTCAAATTTCAATTTTAAGATCGATTATGCCAATGTGAAATGGGATATTCGCGATCTTTTGACGAATTCTGCTTTGAGCGGACTGACGGTCAAAATGGTAAAAGATACCGATCCGAATTATACGATTTGGAATCAAGCAGGTCTTACCACAAACCCGCCTGTTAACCGCGCGACTCCGGCGGGAACATGGGTAGCGACCTGGTCAAAAACAGAATACACAGACATGTCTGTGACTGTTACGGTGACTGACAACGATCTAGATTACGCTGTTTCACCTTTAGGTCCGCTTTTCATGCAAACTTCAACCGTGCACATTTGGATGGCTGAAACCGGTGTTGCTTATGATCCGGCCACAGATAAACTGACTGTCATTGGCTATTTGATGCGCGACGGATCTCTCGTGCCGGGACCTGTACAAGCCTTCTACAAAATCTTGGATGCCGGTGTGGTGATTAAGACCCTGGGAAGCGCAACGGCCGTCGATCCTGCGAATGCTAAGATCAGCCCATTGTGGAATACGGGAGTGGTGCCTGTGATCACAGCCAACGTGCACGAACCCGCTTTACCGGATGCCGCGGGTTACTTTACCTTCACCCTTAATTCGCCGACCGGACTCGCATCAGGAAAATCTTATGTTGGTCAGTGCGATATCTTGATCGGAACGGGCGGTGTCTTTAAAACTCCCAAACCTTTTAGCGTTTCGACTGAGAAATCGCTGCAAGATTTAAAGACAACGATTAACACCCAGCTGGATAAACCTCTTTCTCAGGTTGAGAGCGCGATTAATGCTTCGCTTACCTCCATACTTAATGCGCAGACCGCCACTATTACGACCAAATTGGATGCACAAACGGTCACGATTGATACAAAGCTTGCTGAGCAAAAAACGATCATTACAACAAAACTGGCTGCGATGGAAACAGCGATTCCCCAACTTCAAGCAGGTGCTGCACTCATTGAAGCGACGTCCAAGAAATTTTCCTGGAAAGCAGGGGTTTCACCCAACCCAGCGCTTTCAGGTGATAAGATTACTTTGCAAGCCCAAGGTATTACCGGCCTGAAACCCATCGTGAGCGTTTACAACCATGAGAATAAACAAATCATTGTAAGCGGTTCTATGATTGAGAATTTGACGCAGCCAGGAAATTATTCGTTCACGTTTACAGCAGCCGCAGGGTCATTTGCGTCAGGAAAGGCGTATACCTATATTGTAACTGAAGATACAACAGGTGGTTTGACGGCAGGATCAGGATTCGTCGAAGCGATGTCCTTAACCACGGTCGCCGGTCTTGCTGCTTCCGCTCCTGCTGCCGAACGGGCGGCGAAAGAAGCTCGCGATGCCGTAATAGCTCTTCAAGCTGTCATGTCAAAAGGCGATAACAACGGCGTAAAAGACGCAGTTGCTCATTTGCAAAAAGTAATTGATGAAATTCCGGACATGATCAATAAAAGCTTGAACAAGGAAGGGAGCCCAATTTCTCAGGTAAAAAATACGGTTCGTGATATTTCAGAGAAACTCCAGTCGTTAGCAGGTGCAGAAGGTTATGATATGAAACAAATCTTTCAACATGCTCTAACTGATTCACCGACTGTTAAAGACATCCGTAAGAAAGCGGATGAAATTGACTCTGGAGTCGCAATTATGGGCGCGATCGTTGAAGCTAAGCTCGGCGGTAAGGATCAACCCATTGTTCAATCATCTTATACCTCTGGTAGTGTCGTGTTACGGGTCATTGCGGCTAACCCATCAGATATAAAAACCCAGGCGGTCCCGATCAAAATTTATTTACCCGAAGAAGCTTCGCCTCATGACATTATGGACAAAGGGGATTTGGAGTTAAGCTATGATTCCGACAAATCACTTTACTTTGTTTACAAAGATAAAGTGATGTTGTTGCCTAAAGAAGTGCGTGTCTTCCAAGTAGAATTGGAGGACATTTGGTTCGTCAAAAAGGATGTTTTGGATCCACTTCGCGAACAAACCGAACATATTATGAGTCGTTTAAAGGGTACTGAATATTTTGACAAAGCAAATATGGTTGCCCAAACTGTTTATGGCCGTTTGGCCAAGATTGCGGCTTCTCAGGTGGATGAATCCGTCAATAAAGAGCTTCATATTGGAATTTACCGTTCCAATACTAAAGTAGTGGAAGGAATCAAAGAGGATATTGCCCGGCTTGAGAAATTACTTGTAGCTGTTGGCGCGGCTCCAGCTCCGGAACTACTAGCCGAAAAAAATTTGAATCTAAAAACGCCTTCGCGCGCGACCACGTGGTTCATTATTTTCGCTATTCTTATTTTCATCGGTCTCTTAGGCGCTGTATTCTTCTTTACCTGGCAAGCACAGGTTAAAGTGTCTAAAGAATTGTCTGATAAAGCAGGCAATGACATCTTTCCCAAAATGAAGCAATGAGTCAACGTAATTCAAAACATCAACTAAGAGAATGGATTCTCATCCTTTAAATGTTTCAATCATTGCGCCGCAAGGTGTCCTCTTTGAAGGTCAAGCCCAACGCGTAATCTTACCTGGCGAAAGCGGAGTCTTTGAAGTATTGATCAATCACAAACCACTGTTAAGCCGATTACTGCCCGGTGAGCTAATTGTTGATAATCAAATAATTCCTATTTTAAGAGGCGTCACTAAAATTGCTCAAAACCACGTTCTGGCCATCGTAGAAACGAGGTAGCATGGGTAAAGGGCTAGAAGTTGTTTTAATCTTTATGATTGCTATTATGGGCCCATCCATCATCTTGGCTGCCGGTGGATTCGCGAGCATTCAATCCTTGGGACGAAATCCTTCTGCAGCGCCCAAGATATTTACAGCCATGATTATCTTACTTCTTTTTGGAACCGCCATTGCGATTATTGCTTTACTGGTTTTATTTCAACTTTATTCACCAGGGTAATCTCAAACCATGATCCCAACCACCTGCCTTCTTTGCGGCTTTGATTCCATGCGGCTTAAAAGCCGCAAACATTTCTTTGGAAATATTCCGCCCATGAGCGAAATAAGGCAGGTGGTGGGATGATCTTCATCGCACTTCTGATCATTCAACTTATCGTTTTTGTCGGACTCATCTTCATATTAAAAAGTGTTTTACAGAAACATTTGGGCAGCGCCACTTCACATCTGGATAATCTAACGCAGGAATCCGAAACCAAACTTGCAGAAGCCAAGAAACGTTTGGATGAAGCTAACCTTTATTATGATGAGACCGTTAAGAAATCAAAAATAGAAGGTGAGAGGCTTAAACAACAACTTATTGACGAAGGTGCAAAATTAAAGCAGGAATATTTGGAACAAGCCAGAAAACAAAGCGAAGAAATTGTCGATCGCGCTAAAGCAGCCTCTGAGTTGACTGAGGAGGAACTTAAACTTAGAATTTCTGAAACCGCTAAAAAGATATCACTGGAGGCAATTCGGCAAATTTTCAGTGATGATTTGAGCCAAGAGCTTCATTCCAGTTGGATTCAGGGGCTCTTGGAAGGTAATCTCGATGGTCTTAACCGCCTGAATTTGCCGGAAAAACAAACCGACGTCGAAGTTGTTTCTGCTTTTCCCTTAACGGCTCAACAAAAAAGCCGTATTTCTAAAGTCTTAGCGGAAAAAACGGGCCGGAACTTCCAATTAAAAGAACGGACGGATCCAGAACTTATTTTCGGGATCCGGCTCGTGATCGGTTCCATTGTCTTGGACGGAAGTTTTTTCTCAAAACTCAAAGGGGCCATTCAGCATGTTGGAACTAAATAAAGTTGTCGAGACGCCAAAGATTCCCGGATTTGACATTCAGGAAATAGGGGTCGTTGAATCAGTCCGAAAAATTATTGTGATCGCAAAAGGTTTGCCTTCTTGCATCAACGGTCAAATGGTTCATTTTGAAAAGGGCACTCGGGGAATTGTGATGGGATTCAAAGAAGAGTCAGTGCAAATCTTGGTTTTAAGTTCCGGAAGTGAAATCCGAAATGGGGATCAAATCATTAACCGTGGGGAACCATTATGTTTGCCTGCTGGTGATCAATTTTTGGGCCGCATTGTGAGCGGTATATGCGAGCCGATGGATGAAAAAGGACCGATTGAACCCACCACTTTTTTACCGGTCATTCGGGATGCCCCCGGAATTATGGATCGTATTCCAGTTGAAAAAACGCTTGAAACAGGAACTCTTGCAATTGATGCGGGAATTCCCATTGCATTAGGACAAAGGCAGTTGCTCATCGGAGACCGTTTGACGGGCAAGACGACAATTGCGGTTGACGCCATATTAAATCAAAAGAATACCGGAGTAATTTGTATTTACTGTTGCATTGGTAAACCGTATGCAAGTCTAATGCGCGTTATTCAACTTTTGGCTGAGCGCGGTGCTATGCCTTATACGATTATCGTAAGCGGTGTTTCTTCGGCGCCGGTAGCCGAACAATATTTAGCGCCTTATACAGCGGCTATGTTAGGTGAATATTTTATGGAAAACGGCCGTGATGTGCTTGTTGTATTTGATGATTTAACTAAACATGCTTGGACTTACCGGCAGATTTCTTTACTTTTAGAACGTGCTCCCGGAAGAGAAGCTTATCCCGGAGATATTTTTTACATTCATTCACAACTCGTTGAACGAGCGGCTTATTTAAAACCAGAACTTAAAGGCGGTTCGATGACTTTTTTACCGATCGTAGAAATTCTTCAAGGCGATGTGACTGGTTATATTTCAACCAATTTAATTTCTATGACGGATGGGCAGGTTTATTTCAACAGCAGTTTGTTTAATAAAGGAACGCGTCCGGCGGTTGATTTTGGTCTTTCCGTTTCGCGCATTGGAAGCAAAGCTCAATGGGCAGCCATGAAAGATGTCAGTAAAAGTTTGCGAATCGAATACCTCCAATATCAAGAGCTACTTCAAATGTCTCAGATTAGAAGCTCGGGCTTGTCCAAGGAAGCGGAAGCGCGATTAAAGCGGGGAGCCGCCATGACCGCGCTTCTGAATCAGAACAAAAATAAGCCAATTCCCGTGGAAAAGCAAGTTCTCAATCTCTTTGCTTTGAATAAAGGCGTATTGGATTTGTTGTCGCAGGATCAACTAAAACTATTTAAGGAAGATTTTTATCAGTATATGCTTACTTCGGAACCTGAGCTTTTAACGACTCTGCGAAAAGAAAAAAAAATAACAAATGAAATTAAAGAAAAATTAAACCAAAGACTCAAAGATTTTTTTGATCGGCAAAACAAACCTGATAAGGCAAGAAACTAGTCATGTTAGCGCTGTTAAAGATTAAAAAAAATATAGAATTCAATCAAAGATTATGTTCTGTTCTTGAAATCGTAAAGAATATTTCAGTGTCTCAATTTCATAACTTAGAAAAAAGATTAAACGTTTTCGAATCGTTTGGACAAATTCTCAATACATTTTTTGACGTTATTAATTTAAGCCAAATCAAACATCCTTTTGCTCAAACACATGAAGGACCTTGCGGCGTTGTTGCAGCCACATCTGATCAAGGTCTCCTAGGTGGTCTGAACATGCGGGTTGTGAATGCGGCTGTTCAGATCATTCATAAACAAGGAGGTCAATTAGTCATCGTGGGTGATCAAGGAAGAGTATATGCCGGATATCATAAGGTTCCGTTTGTGGCTTTTCCCGGAATCAAAGAGGAACAACGGTATCAACAAGCTTATGAAATTAGAAATTATTTATTTGAAGAAATTCAAAAAGGCAGTTTTAGCTGCATTAAAGTTGTTTATCCGAGGTCTATTTCGCTGGTCAATCATCGTTTAGAGACTGCTGTATTGCTCCCTATTTCACCTCCTCAAGATTCCAAATCAAACACACTGGATCCTTCTCAGATTATTTTTGAGTCATCGGTCGAGAAAATTTTGGAGTACCTTGCTTTTTTGTGGGTGGGACAGAAACTTGGAGATATTTTCGGCTTAAGCCGTTTGGCAGAATTGGCTGCGCGTTATATGCACCTTGAAGAGTCAACTCAGAGAATTCAAGAATTGAATAAGAAATTAAAATTGCAGTATTTTAAATTTAGACATGAAGCCATTGACCAAAGTATGAGAGAACTTTTTTCGGCGAGGATGCTTTATGCAGACTGACGGTAACTCAAAAGGAACAGGATGGATCGTTTCGGTTCAAGGCCCGGTCGTTGACGTAAAATTTCATACGATCGAAGAAGTGCCAAATGTTTATAGTGTTCTAAAAACCGATACGATTGATCAAAGAGAAGTATATTTAGAAGTTGCTGAACATCGAGCAGGTAATATCGCCCGGTGTATTTCTATTCACTCCACTCAAAATATTCAAAGAAATTCTAAAGCTATTTGGATCGGAAATTCGATTGAAATTCCGGTTGGGGATGAGATGTATTCACGAGTTGTGAATGTTTTGGGCCAGCCAATCGATCAAAAAGGCCCCATCAATTTTAAGAAGACCAGTCCGATTCGTTTGGGCGATCTTGTGACAAAGATTCGTGATAAAGCAATCGCGGCTAAAAAATATGAATTGTTAGAAACCGGAATCAAAATTATTGATTTGCTGTTCCCGTTGGTTAAGGGAAGTAAATCCGGTGTGTTGGGAGGGGCGGGCCTCGGAAAAAGCGTTATTACTTTGGAAATTATTCATAACATTGTGACTAAACATCAAGGCACTTGCGTTTTTGTGGGAATCGGTGAACGTATCCGCGAAGGAAATGAGCTTTACTTCGAATTAACAAATCACGGCATCATGGAAAAAACGAAGGTTGTGTTTGGACAGATGAATGAACCGCCGGGCGCAAGATACGGAGTAGCCATGACCGGAGCTACTTTGGCCGAATCACTGCAGAGGGAAAATAAAGATGTTTTACTTTTCGTAGACAATATTTTTCGTTTCATTCAAGCGGGCGCCGAAATCTCAACCTTACTCGGCCGCGTTCCGTCAGAAACTGGTTATCAACCCACGCTCATATCAGAGGCGAGTGATTTTCATGAACGGATTAGAAGCGGTGCAGGCATGGCGGGATCCATCACTGCAATCGAAGCGGTTTATGTTCCTGCTGATGATATGACCGACCCGGCGGTTGTCGCCATTTTTACATTTTTAGATTCATTAATGGTTTTGTCCCGTGAACGAGTGGCTATGGGTCTTTATCCTGCGATCGATCCTCTGCAATCTTCTTGTGCTAACTTGGATCCTGACATTGTCGGCTCAAGACATTATCAGATTTCACAAGAGGTCATCAAAACTTTCTTCAAGTATGAAGAATTAAGAAAATTAGTTTTGGTTATCGGAATCGATGAATTGTCCCCGGCAGATCGGTTGATTTATGACCGAGCCCGGAAACTTCAAAACTTCATGACTCAACCTTTCTCAGTTGCCGAAGCATACACGGGAAGAAAAGGTTTTTATGTGAGCGTTGAAGAAACCATTCAAGGTTGTGAGGACATTATGGCCGGCCGATTCGACAAGCGGCCGGAAGAAGAATTTTATATGATCGGACCCTTAACGGTGTCATAAATGGCTACAGATAAAGAGGTTAAGTTGGGAGAAATCTTAATTCTAAAAGGATGGCTTACGCCCATGCAATTGGAAAAAGCATTGGCTCAACAAAAAAAGGCAGGAAAGTTTTTAGGAGTCATTTTACTCGAGGAATCATTCATTACGGAGGAGCAATTGGCGCGGGCATTATCAGAACAATATAAGATTCCGCTCATGAGTTTAAAGAATAGCTATATCGATTGGCCATTGGCGACGCATTTTTCGCCGTCTCTTATTTTAGATCATAAATGTTTTCCGGTTGAGCGAACTCCCTATGAAATGACTTTTGCTTTAACGAATAATTTAGATGGATGGGCATTAACTCAGATTGAACAAGAGACAAGAGGGTATCGTTTGCGTTTGGTTTTAATTACGCATTCTGATATGAAGGAACTAATGAATCGGTACCGCCAGCATATAAGCATCCAAATTAGGCGCAAACTCGACACACCTACGGAGCAATGAAACTATGACAACTAACGTCGACAATTTATTAGCTGAATCGCTTATGAATCAAGGCCTGCTGACCAAGGAAGTGTTGGATCCGCTTGTTATGAAGGCCACTCAATCTACGGGTGGATTGGGGCCTCTTTTGATTCAAAAAGGTGTTGTGACTGAAGAAGCGGTTTTAAAGATTTATGAATCCCAGTTCAAACTAAAGCGCGTGGATTTGGTTCAAACGCCGGTTGAAAAAAAAGCAATCGAAAAAGTCCCTCTTAAGATTGCAGAATATTACCGGTTCTTACCGATTAAACTCGAAAACCGTAAGCTTACCTCTGCTGTCGCCACTCCTTTTGATACGCGCACGCAAGACGCCGTTCAAACCTTACTGGGTTGTGAAATTGAATTGGTATTGGCAAAAGAGAAAGATATTTCAGAAGCCATTAAGAAATGGTACGGCTTAGGCGCTGGGACCATTGAGAAGATTCTCCAAAACACAACGACAGGTACCGGCGAAGAGAGGAAGACATCCAGCTCTATTGTTGCTGAAGCCCAGGAGAAAGTAGAAGAAATTGAAAAGCCAGGCGAAGACGCATCCGTCATCAAGCTGGTCAATCAAATTCTTCTCGATGCATTCCACAAACGAGCCACTGACATTCATATTGAACCGTACCGGGGAAAAGTGAAGGTCAGGAACCGAATCGACGGCGTTCTGTACAATACAAACGTCCCGACTGAAATAAAACAGTTTATTTCTTCTATTGTTTCCAGAATTAAGATTATGGCTAATCTCAATATTATTGAGAAACGGCTTCCTCAAGACGGTCGTGCCATTATCAAAATTAGCGATGAAACCTTAGATTTGCGTATTTCCTCTATTCCAACGCCTTCCGGTGAAAGCATTGTCATTCGGCTTCTTCCGATGAAACGGCTGTTCAGCCTTGAAAAACTAGGGCTTCAAAAAGAGGAGCTCGATATTTTTACCAAATTAATCGAAAAACCACACGGCATCATTTTGATTACAGGCCCTACCGGCAGCGGTAAATCAACCACTTTGTATGCTTGTTTGAGCATGATCAATACGGATGAACGAAAAATCATTACCATTGAAGATCCTGTTGAATATGAAATGGAAGGAGTCACTCAAATTCAAGTTTTACCCTCGATCGGACTTGATTTTGCCAAAGGTCTTCGCAGTATTCTCAGACATGATCCGGATGTGATTATGGTGGGAGAAGTGCGCGACCTTGAAACCGCTGAAATTGCGGCACGAGTTGCGCTTACGGGCCATTTGGTTTTTTCGACCCTTCACACGAATGATGCCGCAAGCGGCATTACCCGATTGGTTGATATTGGGGTAGAGCCGTATTTAGTTGCATCCAGCGTGGAAGCCTTTATTGCCCAGCGGTTGGTTCGAACGATCTGCGTTCACTGTAAAGAGGAAGACAAAAATCATTTAGATGAGTTGAAACTTAAAATCGTCAAAGAGCTTAATTTACCTTCCATTCGTGATGTTGTTTTTTATCGCGGCAAGGGATGTGAAAAATGTAATTTTTCAGGTTTCTGGGGACGTATTGCCATTTTCGAAATTCTTTTAACCAATGAACACATTCAGGAACTGATCATGAAACGGGTGCCGACAGCCGAGATTGCGCGTTATGCGATTTCCAAAGGTATGAAAACGTTGCGGCAAAGCGGATGGCAAAAAGTGATCGCTGGGCACACAACCCCTGAGGAAATTTTAGAGGTAGCTCCTTATGAGCTATCTAAAGCAGAAGAAGCACCTGAACCTTCTCAAACAGTTCCAGTGCAAACCACAGAAAAAGGAAGTGCAGAACCTCAAACCCCATTAACTAAAAAAGAAGTTCGCCGAATCGAGCGCCGGGCGTTTATCCGTCTTGATTTGGAAGTTCAGGTTCGGTATCACACATTAAGCTCGAATGAACTTTCAAAATACAATTATCGGCCCGAACAGTACAGTTCAACTCGAAATCTGAGCGCCGGAGGTCTCGTTTTTATTGCTCATGAGCAGCTTAAGATTTCATCCGTTTTGGAACTCGAAGTTGAGTTACCGAAAATAAAGGAACCCGTTCATTGTTTGGCTAGGACAGTTCGCGTGATGGAAACCGAAAAAGAAAATCGCTATGAAATTGCCATTTGTTTTTTAGATTTATCGGGGTCAGACAGAGCCAAATTAGATCAATATGTTAAAGAGGAAGTCATGTAAAGTGGGAATCGACAAACGAATTTTTAAGCGGCTTGAGATTAAGATTAATGTTCGGTATCGAATGATGACAGGCAATCAGCTGGGTCAAGAATACTTAAGCATTGCTACGAATTTAAGCGCAGGCGGATTGTCCCTCCTGACCAATCAGAAGTTTGAGAAAAATTCGATTTTACGCTTATCCATTGAACTTCCGGATTCCAAAGATCCCATAGAATGTTTATCCCGAATTGTCCGATTCAATAAATCTAAAGACGGTTCTTGTTATGAAGCAGGCGTTTATTTTTTGGATTTGTCCGGCAAAGACCGCCTAAAGCTTGAACATTTCATTTCCAAGGAACTATGAAATGACCTCAAAGTTAAAAACATCCAAAACGAAGTTAGAAATTCAAAAAGATGTTGTTCGGAAATCATTTCTTGTTTCTTTAATCACGTTTGTCATTGTGTTGATCACCGTTTTCTTTTGCTGGCGTTACGCTGTGGAGGGGGTGAGATTTAGACAACGGGTTAAATTTGAGGCCTTTTCAAAAGAAATGTCCATCTTGATTGTATCTCGAATTCGAAGTTATATTGAAGTTTTGTACGGTGCTCAGCGTTTCTTTGCAGCCAGCAAAGAGGTCGAGCGGGACAAATGGAAAGCATTTGTCAGTCCCGAAAATTTACAAGAACGATACCCTGCGATACGCGCTATGCGTTTTATTAAACGGGTTCAGGCCGAAGATCTTTCGAATTTTGTGGATCAAGTTAAAAATGATACCAGCATCTATCCGGAAGGCTTTCCACAATTTCAGATTAAAGATTTAAGCGAGGAAGGAGGGGTCCTTAATGTGAAGTCCGAAGCTTTTGTTGTCACGTATGTGGAACCTTACGAAGGCAACGAGAAAATGCTTGGAATGGATGTCAGTTCTGATCAATTTTACTGGAAAGCTTATGAACAGGCATGGGTAACAGGGGAGCCGGCCATTGCTAAAATCACTGAAATAACATCCAAGAACCTCGCATTTGCTATATGTTTTCCCGTTTATCAACAAGGTGCGCCTCTTTTTTCGGTTCAGGAAAAAAAGAAAGCCCATATTGGATTTATTGACATTGTGTTTCGAACCCAAGATTTTTTTAAATCCATTTTTGGAAAAAATCAAATTTTTAATCAAATTCAGTATGAAGTTTTTGATGGGGAGGTTAAAGATCCGGATTCGGCACCTCAAAAACTTATTTTTCAAAGCTGGGATCCTTCAGAAACAGAGTCTTACCGGAAATCGTTTTTCCGTAATTACTATCGTGTTATGGTTCCGGGTTCTGATTGGACCCTCTTTTTTTATGCTTCGAAAGACTTTGCTGCTCAGGAAGTCGGACAAGAAATTCCCCAGCTTGTACTGTTGGGGGGCTTCCTGCTTGGGTTTTTAATATGGGCAGTCCTCTATGTTTTATCGACTTCACGCTTTCAAGCGGTTACTTTGGCGCAGAACATTACGCAAGACTTACGTGAATCAGAACAAAAGTTTAGAGCCATTACACAATCGGCAACGGATGCCATTATTTCGATTGATAGTCAAGGGATCATTATTTTTTGGAATCAGGGCGCCGAGCGCTCATTCGGGTATCAAGAAAATGAAATATTGGGAAAAAATGCATCTTTGTTAATGCCCGAAAAAGGAATGAATCCTTTTCTGAATGCTAGAGAAGAGCATCTCATTGGAAAAACAATCGAAGTCCATGCCATTCGAAAAGATGGGACCGAATTTCCCGTTGAAATTTCACTTGCTAATTGGCAGCGTGAAGAAAAACACTTTTTTACCGCTATTTTGAGAGACATCAACAAAAGAAAAAGAGCCGAAAAGCGCGAATCCGTCGAACATAATATTGTTAAATTATTAGCAGCTGCTAACACACTTAAAGTAGCAGCTTCCAACATCATAGAATCAGTATGTAAACAATTAGACTGGGCCGGCGGAGCGCTTTGGTTGGTTGATGATCAAAAAACTGCGGTGCGGTGTTTTGAAGTGTGGTTTGAGGACAATGATCCAGAAACTTTAAGAAAGTACACCGATGCTTTCGAAAAAGGAAAGGGGATGCCGGGTCATGTCTGGGAAAAAAATGACTACATTTGGACCTGTGATGTTGAATCAAAAACCAACCCCAAATCAACTGTTATGTTTCCCATCGGATCCGCTCAAGAGGTGGTCGGCGTTCTGGAGTTTACCGGCAATGGAATTTTAGAACCTGATGAAGACTTAATTAAAATGTTTCGAACCGTATCTATCCAGCTCTATCAATTCATCCAGCGCAAGGTTGCAGAAGAGGAATTGGTAAAAGCTCAAAGTACTTTGGCTGACCGGGAAAAATCGGATATGATTGCTCAACTCGCCGCCGGGGTTGCGCATGAAGTAAAGAACCCACTTACGATTTTGCTTCAGGGCACTGATTATTTAAAATCAAATGGGAAATTGAAAGGCAAAGAGGACGTAGAGGTGGTTACCTTAATGGTTAATGCTATTGATCGTGCCGACCGAATCATTAAAGGTTTGTTGGAATTGTCACGTCCCGAAACATTGAATGTTCATCCGGAAGACATTCATATGATTATTGATACTTCACTTTTATTGTTTAAAAATCAGCTTGACCGAAGATCTATTGTCGTCAAAAGGCAGTTTGAGACTGCAATTCCGAAGATCCATATCGATCGGGGTAAAATTGAACAAGTTTTTATTAACCTTTTTTCCAACGCCATTGAAGCCATGGGAGAAGCCGGTGAATTAGTTGTCAGAACCCATTTATTACCAATCGGGAATGATTCAGATAAATCAAAGAATCAAAAAAAATTAATTGTTGAAATTAAAGATACCGGTCCCGGCGTTCCTGAAAGTCTCATCAATAAAATTTTTACGCCCTTTGTAACGGGCAAACGGGCTAAAGGAGGAAGCGGCTTGGGTCTTCCGATCGTTCGCAACATTATGGAAATGCACAAAGGCTGGGTCCAAATCGAAAACGTTAAAGGTAGAGGGGCTAAAGTGTCGTTAATCTTCCCAATATAAGAGAGGTAAAAATGAAGAAAAAAGTTTTAATTATTGACGACGAAGAAAGTTTGCTTCACGTGCTGAAACTCAACTTAGAAGCAACCGGATCTTACGAAGTAAGGACCGAAAGCAAGGCCCTCCGGGCCATCCAAGTGGCTCAAAGGTTTATGCCGGACATCATATTTTTGGATATTGTGATGCCGGAAATGGACGGATCGGAAGTGGCCAATCTTATGAAAGAGGATAAAAAAATAAAACACATCCCGGTTGTATTTTTGACTGCGACGGTTACAGCCGAAGAAGTCAATCGGGCCGGACAAATGATTGGGGGCCAACTTTTCATCGCGAAGCCGGTAAATACGAAACAGCTCACCGAATGCATTGAAAAGGTGCTGAACTGATAAACCAATGCCCACCTTTCGATATCGTGCTAAAGAACAAGACGGGAAAACGGTTGAAGGAGTGCTCGAAGCGCTTACGGAAGAAGAAGCGTATGAACAAGTAAATAGACTTGGTTATCTGCCGGTTCGGATAGAAGAATTAGCTCAGGCCGCCAAAAAACAAAGACCTGAAGAAAATAAAGTTTCTACACCCTCTGCCCCATCTTTTACTTTTTCAACCCGCATTAAATCTAAAGAAATTACCGCTTTTGGCAGGCAATTATCAAGTCTCATTCGGGCAGGCGTTCCTATTTTAAATGCCATTGGAATTATTGCGGATCAGTCAGAAAGCGCCAAATTTAAGGATACTTTAAAACGAATTTATGAAGATCTCAAAAACGGCGCGCCTTTTTCTCAAGCGTTAGGCCAATTTCCGCATTTGTTTTCACCGCTTTATTTGGCTCTTGTCTCCGCAGGTGAAACAAGCGGTATGTTAGATCAAACCTTATTAAGTATTACCGATCATCGTCAGAAGCAAGAAGAGATTTTGTCACGAATTAAAACCGCGATGATTTACCCGCTTCTGATGGCGCTTACCGGAATTGGAACGATTATATTTATGTTAACTTTTGTGATGCCGAGATTGATGGGTATTTTTTCGAGCCTCGGCGGCAATCTGCCCCTGCCAACCCGCATTCTGCTTCAATTAAGCGCTGTATTTCGAACGCCTTGGATCCCGGTTTTATTGTCTGCGTTTGGCCTATTGGCCCTGTCGCAATTAAGGAAGAAATCAGGTTCAGACAATAAAAAATTGGGCGCTTTTTTACTTAAGATTCCCGTGTTTGGTGCTCTCAGTTTAAAAGCTCAAGTCGCTCGCTTTACGCGTACATTAGAATTGTTAATTAAAAGCGGCATACCGGTTATTCGGGCGATTGAAACGACTAAACCACTGGTTGATAATGCGCTCCTGCGCAATGATCTAGATCGTTGTCTAGCGGATTTAAAACAGGGTGGGTCATTTGGAGCAAGTCTAAGACAATCAAAAAATTTTCCTATTTTTATGACGAATTTAATCGCGGTGGGAGAAGAGTCGGGCCGGCTCGATGGAGCTTTGGGGGAGATCGCCACATTTTATGAACGGGAAACGGACGAAATGATCAAAATCATGACATCACTTCTTGAACCCTTAATGATTTTAGTGATGGGATTAGTTATTGGATTCATGGTTATCGCCATGCTTCTTCCCATGTTTGAATTAAACATGATCGTGCGGTGATTTTTTATGCAGGTCAGAAAACAAATAGTCTTCGCTTTACTTTTCATTTTAGGAATCAGTTCAGACAGCTTCAGTGAAGATGTGTTCTGGAAGGAAGTAAAAGGAGACCATTTTATTGTTTATTATTTAGGACAAGATGAATTTGCAACTAATGTTTCGCATAAAGCAGAGGAATATTACAGCAAAATTAGTTCCGACCTCGGTTATCAACGTTATTCTAATTTTTGGCAATGGGAAAATCGTGTCAAAATTTATATTTACCAAACGCGGGAAGAATTTCTAAAAAGAACCGGAAGTCAGAATTGGTCTCACGGTTATGCCAACTATGAGAACAAAGAAATCGGGAGCTATGTATGGGAAACAGGATTTCTTGAGGCGCTTCTGCCGCATGAAATCACACATTTGATTTTCAGAGATTATGTGGGCCTTCAAGGGCATGTTCCGATTTGGCTTGATGAAGGCGTTGCTCAATGGGAAGAACCCGAGAAAAGGGCAATCGTTCGGCAGGTCATGAGAGATTATCTAAAGGCTGAAAAAGTTTTTGCCTTTAAGGATTTAATGAATCTTGATATTCGAAATGTTAGTTTCGCTCCTTCGGTGCAGCTATTTTACGTTGAAGCCATTTCGATAGTTGATTTTTTGGTCTCGGAATTTGGAGCTGATGGATTTATCTTTTTTTGCCGTCAATTAAGAGACGGTAAGGCCATGGACGAAGCGCTTCGGTTTGCCTATCCGACTGAAATACGTGACATTAAGCAAATGGAGGAAAAATGGAAAGATTATATTTTAAGCACGCCGTAAGAAATATCAAATGCGGGGGGTTTACACTGATTGAATTGATGTTGGTGGTGATCATTATCGGTGCTTTAGTGGCTATGGTGCTGCCTCGCTTGGCAGGTCGAAGTGAACAGGCTCGCGTTCAAGCGGCACAAGCAGACATCCGCTCTAATATTGCGACGGGTTTAAAATTATATGAATTAGATAATGGTTCATATCCCAACACCAGCGAAGGTTTGGGCGCATTGCTTCAAAAACCGGGAACCGCTAAGTCCTGGAATGGCCCCTATTTAGAGAAAAAACAAACGGACCCTTGGGGCCGAGATTATCGCTACGACAGCCCTGGAACACATCGGCAGTATGATTATGATTTATCCTCATTTGGAAAAGATGGTCAAGCAGGAACAGGAGACGATGTCACCAACTGGGAATAAGTGTGTTCAAAGCGGTTTTACCCCGTTAGAGAATAATCGCAGCAATGTGCAGGCCATTTTTAAATGGAGTAATATTTTTTATATCTTCAATAGAAGTAAATGTTTAAATATA